>Ga0180438_10000095_pt1 | contig 183742 bp, 146 predicted proteins | sample SS_ome_12_FD_132455 | JGI IMG/M metagenome (GOLD analysis project Ga0180438, IMG submission 132455) | Hypersaline lake sediment archaeal communities from the Salton Sea, California, USA - SS_3_D_2 metaG | ecosystem: Environmental > Aquatic > Non-marine Saline and Alkaline > Hypersaline >... | reverse complement strand
TATCAGCTGAACTGATAGGGCTTTTGAATAATTGAAGTGCTGTGTTTATTGAAGTGCTGTTTTAGCAGCAGCTTGCTCTCTTTTTGCTCTTGCCACTTCTCGTCGGCTGACATCTTTGACCATTTGTCCGTGCAGCTTAGCAAGCTCTCTGCATCTTCTTATTTCATCTTTATACATACTAGCGAGTGCTGCAGCTTGTTGCTGTATCTTTTGTGCAAGACCATTGTAATGCGTCTGTGCGCCAGCATGCTCTCGCGCGGTCATTTCAGTTCCTTCAGTAGTTTTTGGTCCTCGGCGAGCTTCCAATACACTACCGCTTACCATCATTGCACTTAGGGCAAGTGCTGAAACGATATATCTCTTCATTCCCTTATCCCCCTTTATAAAGAGTTGTTTATTTGGCAGGGTTTCTATACTCATATCAGAGTATTTTTTGATACCTTGCATCCTTGTACATTACCCTACCAAGGGTGCAGGTAAATATGCAATAGTTTAATAAAATATACATGTTCATATTAAAAAATATCAAATAGAACGTATTTTTAGATAGATTCCGCTCATTTTTTAGGCCGAATCCTGTTTAAGTCGAATATGACTCATTAAGCATTTTTAGTGGATTTACACCATGTATAAAATGTATGCAGCTCTTCAAGGCGGTGGGTGCCATCTCCTTTAAGACGCATGAGATTTTCACCTCCCAAAAGGTATTGTCGCTCTATAATTGTTTCAAACGAAACTGTTTGTGCATTAATAAGCATGTCATACATGGCAAGCACGCTTGTCGTTCGGCCTTCACCAAGCCGGCAGTGTATGTGTACCCATTGCTTGCGTTCGTAGAGTTCGTGGAGGGTTTTAACAAGATTTTTTGTGGTTGGGTCATTGGGGGCTTTGTTTTCTGTGAGGTTAATGCGAATATATGGTATGTTTTTTGCTTTGCAAAGTTCTTTTTCGCTTAATGAATCCTTAACCCTCACCTCATGGGGCTCAAGCGAGTATGTAATACCGTTATCATACGTATGACTTAGGGTATATATGACTGTTTTGCTTTCAAGGTTTGTAAAGAGCTTTTGCTCTCGTTTTTCCATATCAGTGCTCGAAATTCCTTGATAGTCCTGGTTGTTGATTGAGCGAAGGGCGACAGCATCGCCATTAATAAATCCATGTAATTCTTCACGAAGGTCAAGGACCGTAAAGGGTTTCTCGAGTTTCTGTGCAATGGCAGCAAGACCTTCAACTGAAAATTGACCACTTCCTGATGCGCGTAGAAGATTAAGCCCTTGTGTGCTAATACCATGCGTGTTTTTCTTATGTGGACCTGTGTGTGGCAGTGTGTCGTTCATAGAACGAAAACGAACCGGAAGACCGCTAGTCGGTGCTTTGTCATAGATGAGGAATAATGATTCAGGTGTAAGTACCATTAATTTCCTTACTTACTTTTTTAGATGCTGCAATTTTATCTTAATCTGCTACAGTAATAGTGACATACGTGCCCGAAAATATTCAACACGTGTATTAAAATTGAAAGCGTCAAGAATGAGATTAATTGTATCACCACAGATTTCCAGTAATTTTGCGGGACTATCGATAGGAGTGGTATCGGTAATTGGGAGCAATAACCGTATTGAAGACCCCGCAATAATCGCCTTAGTAAAAAAACAAGAAGACTTACTCCGTGAATCTCTTGATGAGAAAAAACTGTCAGGTTATCCGTTTATCAATAACTGGCGGCAAGCATATCGACAGTTTGGTGTTAATCCAAAAAAGCGTCTTTCATCAGTAGAAAATTTAGCAAAACGTGTTCTAGGTGGTGCATCGCTCCGTTCAATAAATCCATTTGTTGATCTCTATAATTATATTTCGCTTAAGTACCTTATTCCGGTAGGCGGCGAGGATCTTGATGCCGTGGTTGGTGATATACAGTTAACCTATGCAACTGCCGATGAAAAACCAGTAGTACTACTGGGCGAGAAAGAAGCTAAAGCTCCACAAGAAGGCGAAGTGATATATAAAGACAGTAATGGCGCGATTTGTAGACGATGGAATTGGAAAGAAGCAGATCGTACAAAACTAACGCCAGAAAGTACAAACGCTGTTTTTGTTCTTGAGGGGCTGCCTCCCGTAGATCCAAAGGTAATTAAAGCTTCTACTACGGAGCTAGCACAGCTTATTAAAAAATATTGTGGTGGCGATGTTACTACGGCTTTTATTGAAGGTGGATCTCCTGAGGTTGCCTTAAAAGAGGATGGGGAATTTGTACGCTTGCAGCCAGTTGCTCAAGGTATCCCCTCTTTAGAAATTTATGAACAACAAACGGTGGTAGACCAGGAAGAGCAAGGTGAGCACGCACTGCGTAAGCAAAAGGTTGAAACGATGCGTGGACAAGGAATAGAGCCATGGCCATCGTTTGAACCAGTGACTGCTACCTGTGCCGAAGTCATTGATGACTATGAAGCGCGCGAGGAATCAAATGTATATGCAATTGCCGGACGTATTATGTCCATGCGTCTTCATGGTAAGACAGCGTTTATGCACTTACAGGATCGTAGCGGAAGAGTACAAGTGTACATAAAGCGTGATGTTGTAGGTGATGAGGCCTTTTCATTTTTAAAAGCGATGGTTGATATCGGTGATATTCTTTGGTGTAAGGGTTTTTCATTTCGTACACAGACGGGGGAAGTGACGCTAGAAGTGGAACAGTTTAAGCTTGTGTCAAAAAGTTTATATCCACTTCCAGAGAAATTTCATGGCCTTACTGATCAGGAAACGAAGTATCGACAACGGTATTTGGACTTAATTGCCAATCCAGAAACCCGTGATCGCTTTATTAAGCGTTCACAGATTATTAAAATTATGCGTTCGTATCTGGATAGTCATGGGTTTATTGAGGTTGAAACGCCTATGCTCCATCCTATTGCGGGTGGTGCGGTTGCCCGACCATTTATTACCCATCATAATGCATTAAATCAGGATCTGTACCTTCGAATTGCACCTGAGCTGTATCTTAAGCGGTTGGTGGTTGGCGGTCTAGAACGGGTGTATGAAATTAACCGTAACTTTCGCAATGAAGGTATTTCAACAAAGCATAATCCCGAGTTTACTATGCTCGAATTTTATATGGCGTATCAAGATTATCATTATATAATGGGTTTTGTTGAAGAGATGCTCAGAAAAGCCGTGAGAGAAGTTTGCGAGACAATGACGGTTGAATATGAAGGTAACACCATTGATTTTGGAGAACCGTTTTTGCGTTTACCGATGCGTGAATCACTTATTACGCATGGTGGCCTTACGGAGGCTGATATTACTCCCGAAAGCATCGGGGCTACCGCTAAGAAACTTGGCGTTGAGATGCCTTCCGGAGCAAGTTTCGGGGAGCATATAGCATCACTTTTTGAGCATTGTGTTGAGTCGAAGCTTATACAGCCAACATTTATTACTCATTTTCCTATCGAAATTTCGCCATTGTCAAAGCGAGACAGTGAAGATCCAACCATAGCAGCGCGTTTTGAATTGTTTATTGCCGGTATGGAAATTAGTAATGGGTTTAACGAATTGAATGATCCATTTGACCAAGCACAGCGCTTTAGAGATCAGGTAGCTGCTCATAAGGCTGGTGATGAAGAAGCACATCAGTATGATGCTGACTATGTACATGCATTGGAGTATGCCTTGCCGCCAACGGTGGGCGTTGGTATAGGTATTGATCGTTTTACGATGTTATTGACAAGTACACCATCCATTAAGGAGGTTATTCTCTTTCCCACTCTCAAACGTAAAGGATAGTAATGGAGGTTTTAAAAGGAGAGAAGTATCGCTGGCATCTGCCTGAGGCTGAGCCGGAAATGATGACGAAAATTGCTTCGCGGTATAATCTTTCAGTACCAGTAATCCAAACACTCATTTCACGGAATTTGACATCGCCACAAGAAATAGAAGAGTTCCTGTTTAGTGATGCTTCGCGTGATGTAAGTTCTCCAGATAAGTTGTATGGTGCTTCCAAAGCCGTTGATCGAATACTCCAAGCAATTGAAAAGGGTGAAAAAATACTCATTTGTGGTGACTATGACGTGGATGGTATTACGTCTTCCGCCCTGATACTCTCCTGTTTGTTACCACTTGGTGCCAAGATTAATTTCTTTTTACCCAACCGGGTGCGTGATGGCTACGGACTTGCTGCTAAGACCGTTGAGCGAGCAGCGGCAAATGATTATAAAGTGATTATAACGGTTGATAATGGTATTACGGCCTTTGATGCTGCTAAGACCGCAAAGCGGCTTGGTATTGATTTGATTATTACTGATCACCACCGACCTCATAAAACGTTACCGCAGGCATTTGCTATCATTAACCCCCATCAAAAAAAATGTTCGTACCCCTTTAAGTACTTTGCGGGCGTTGGCGTTAGCTTTAAATTGATGTCTCTTTTATATGAAAAACTATCAAAGCAATTGCCTGCAAAAGTATATGAATTATTACTTCTCGGTACTGTTGCAGATGTAGTACCATTACGGGGAGAAAATCGGTACTGGGTACGCCACGGCTTGCACCATATAAAAGAACATGAAAGCATGGCGCTTGGGGTGCTAAAGCAAAACAGCCGTGTACGAAAACCACAACTTTCATCACAGGACATTGGCTTTTTTATCACTCCACAATTGAATGCACTGGGGCGTTTAGATGATCCACGTGATGGGGTAACATTTTTAATGAGCAACAACCGTCAAGAGATTGAGCGTATTGGGTCAGTTCTCAATACACTTAATCAAGCACGCAGGGTAGTCGAGCGAACCATACTCGATGATATTAATGCTGAACTTGAAAAGAAAGATGTGACTGCTGAACCGCTCATTGTTGCTTCAAATACGCGCTGGCCCATGGGGGTTATTGGCCTTGCAGCCTCGAGAGTGGTCTCAGCGCACAATAGACCAACATTTCTGTTTCATATAACATCTGATGGGATAGCTAAAGGTTCATGCCGCTCCATTCGCGGGTTTAATATTTTTAATGCCTTACAAGAGGTACAGGACTTATTAATTTCGTTTGGAGGCCACGCTGCAGCTGCTGGCTTGTCAATGCCAGCCCAAAAACTGCCACTTTTTGAAGAACGGATGCGTGAGGTGGTAACCAAAACAGTAAAGCCCGAGGACTTTTTACCAACATTACAACTGGATGCTGAAGTTGATCTCGAGAGCGTGAACCCAAAACTGGTGGCTGACCTTGAATATTTAGAACCATTCGGGTGTGAAAATAATGTACCGCTTTTTTGTCTACGTAATGTTTCTCTGATGGGCGATGTTCAGTTACTAAAAGATGCACATGTTAAGTGCTTCGTATTCAGTCACGGCAAAATGAAACCCGTTATTTTTTTTAATCGTCCCGAACTGTATGCCCGCATAAAATCAGCAGGCCACGCATCATGCGATTTGGCAGTACATGTCATTGAGAATCATTGGAATAATGAGACAAAAGTAGAGCTTCAAGGTATCGATATCTGCATAGGAGCCTAAGTGATTGTGACCATAGATGGGCCCTCGGCAAGTGGTAAATCCACCGTGGCCCGCAAGTTGGCAAATGAGCTTGGCTTTGTATATCTTAATACAGGCCTCTTATTTAGAGCTCTTGCCTATTGCTTGATCCGTGAGTGTGAATACACAGATGATCGGCTATCATGTCCCCACGATGAAGATATTAGTACCGTACTTACTGGCGATCGCATTGTTTATAAATATAATTCTCAAACCGGACCGAAGATCATCTGTCATGGACGTGATATTACTCCGTTGTTAAAATCGCCGCAGATTGATCAAGCTGCTTCAATTGTAAGCGCTTCTCCTTCCGTACGCAAAGCAGTACAAACACTAGAGTATAACGTAGCACGAGATCATGATGTGGTTGCAGAAGGACGTGACCTAGGTACAGTAATTTTTCCGCACGCTGAATATAAATTTTACCTAACTGCACCGATTGAGGTGCGAGCCAAGCGGTGGCAAAAATCACAAGAACGCAGAGGTGAGCACGTCACCTTTGGCCAAGCACTTCAAGAACTAACCGTGCGAGATGATCGAGACGCCACACGTGAAATTGATCCACTAGTGATTCCGCCAGGTGCACATGTAATCGATAACGGGCACTTGTCCATTGACGAGACCGTCAAACGTATTCGTTCATATATCCAGTGACTTTTGCATTATACTTTTTTAGGGAGTGCTTTATAGAGCAGGGTTTCGCCCCCGCATCAGATCTGTAGGGGCGAAGCCCTACATCTGAGTTTTACTCGAATATGTTAAGTTTTTTTGGTTTGTTCGCCACTGAAGATATTTTTGATTGTGAGGTATTTTGAGGTGATGTGTTTTGATGCGGTTTGTGCGAAGCTGCTTTTTCTGATTTCTTCGTGACAATAAATGCTTAGTCCGAACAATACTAAGAAGAGTGATAGTCCTGCGTGCCATGAAATATACTCACCAAACAGTATCCAGCTGTATAGGCCTGCAAAGATCGGTGTAAGTAGGTGGGCGAATGCCAAAAAAGTTGGGCTATAGCGTTTTAATAGAAATCCATGTAGGTTTGCGCACACAACGTTACTTAATAGGATATTAAGAATGAGGAGTGCAACAAAATAGTGGCCGCTTCCGCGGAGCCAGGTGGGCTCAAAGTAGAGCGCAGCATTAAACGCAAAGAATCCTCCTAGGAGCATACTGATTCCATTGGCTACAAACGGAGGAAGTTGTCGCTGTCGGACGATTGTTTGCATCACAAAAAAGCTATAATTGATTGAAGCAACTGCTATAAGCATAATGATGTCAGGAAGTCCTATATGGGTAAAGAGGCCTGCAATGCTTCGTAGGCCTGCTTGTGCGAGCTGGGGGGATGTACCTTCAGCTTTCAATGTTAGGACAGGGAGAATACCGATAAAACCAATTAGAAGACCAACAATTTGAATATAATTTAGTTTAGTTTTATGGAGAATATACTCAAGAATAGCCGCGAAAAAAGGACCGAGACAGAATAAGATGGCCGCTTTGACCGGTGGCATATATTGTAATGACCATGAACGGAAGGTATGTGGTATGAGAATTCCAAAGAGAGCAAACTGGGCAAATAATAGCCAATCATACCACTCAAATGCTCTTCGTTCGGTATACTTCCAGTAGGTATATATCGAAAGAAAAATGCCAGCAAAAATCATACGTGCTCCAACAAGGAACACTGGTGATGCGTACCCTGTAATAATCAATTTGCTGAGGGTAATGGTAAAGCCAAGGATGGCATAAAGGAGGATAACGAGTAGCATAATCAAAAAACCTAGTTGACGAGGCAAGCCTCGTGTGCGTACACAATTCGCGTAAGCATATAATATTAAAGGTGGGTAAAAAAAGAGATGAACACTATTTTCTAATAATTAGGATACCATATTAGGTGGTATAAGCAAAGCACCTTTCTATTGATTAAAAGAGGAAATCGGGTGAAAAGTCTGTTTTTGTGAGAGGCTTGTATTGTTATATGCATTCGTCAGCACAGCCGTTGCTGACGGGACATCGACTAGCAGGGCACGGGTTACAGGCATTTTTAGTCTTGCTACGCCACCGTTTTCGCTTTCTCGGCTTACATTGCCCTGCAAAACAGTCTGATTGCGCAGTTGCTGTTGGCTGACAGCAGTGGTTACAATAATCACAACACCCAGGGAGGCTGAGAAGCGAAGCTAGAATAAGAATTGAAAAAATATACCACATAAATGTTAACTCATTTTAAATTGATTGAGGAATGTGTTTCCTGCATCATATCAATCATCTACAAGTAAAATCAATTATTTCTGCGGTGAAGTAATGATCTTTATAGTTTCAATTTATAGGAATCAATATGCTTTGAGAAGATTTGCTATTTTATGCAGCAGGAAAAACTACCGCCGACGTGTAGCGGTTCTTTTTCGGGTAGACTTTTTAAGCGGAGCACGGCGTATCTTCTTGCGAGGCTTTCTTTTAAAAGGACTTTTTTCAAAGGCCACGGCAATGACTTCATCCATGTTTTCAACAAAGATATAGGTTAAATCATCGCTGATTTCCTTTTGAATCTCCTCTACATCATCTTCATTTTCTTTAGGAAGAATGACGGTTGTGAGATTGTGTTGTTTGGCGGCGAGAAGTTTTTCTTTAACTCCACCAACGCCAAGCACGCGTCCGCGCAACGTTATCTCACCTGTCATAGCGAGCGCCTGTTTTGTTGGTTTTCGTGTAAGTGCTGAAACAAGGGCGACACACATGGTTATGCCAGCTGATGGTCCATCCTTTGGCGTAGCGCCTTCTGGAACGTGTACGTGAATGTCTTTGTTAGAATAAAAAGAGCTTTTGAGTCCAAGTTCGGATGCACGCGAGCGAATATAACTCAATGCTGCTTGCGCTGACTCCTGCATAACTTCACCGAGCTGCCCGGTAAGAGTAAGTCCACCTTTTCCTGAGACAATAGATGCTTCTACCTCGAGCACATCGCCTCCATATTCGGTCCAGGCAAGGCCAGTGGCGATACCAATCCGTTGTTCCTGATCGGAAAGGGATGTTTTTTTGTATTTGGGGTTACCAAGCCATTCCTTAATCAGTTTGGGTGTTACGGTGACTGATTTTTTCTTTTTATCTTTAAGAAGGACTTGTATTGCTTTGCGCATAAGTTTTGTAATAACGCGCTCTAATTGCCGTACGCCGGCTTCCTTAGTATACGAATTAATAAGAACCTTAAGAATATCATTACTTATTCTAAACTTGGTTTTATTAAGATTGTATTCCTTAAGATTTTTCGGCAGAAGAAAGTTACGCGCAATATCAAGTTTTTCTGCTTCCGTATATCCTGAAAGACTGATAACTTCCATTCTATCGTATAGTGGGTGTGGAATACCCTCAGTGTGATTTGCTGTGGTAATAAACATGACCTTTGATAAATCATACTCGAGCTCTAAAAAGTGATCGACAAACGATTTATTTTGCTCAGGATCAAGCACCTCTAAAAGGGCAGCAGCCGGATCGCCATGAATGTCCATTGATAATTTATCAATTTCATCAAGTAAAATGACCGGATTGATTGTTTTAGCCTTACGCATGGCTTGGATAATTTTTCCAGGGAGCGCACCGATATAGGTACGACGATGACCGCGAATTTCTGCTTCATCCCGAATACCACCAAGGGATATGCGTACAAACTCTCTGCCAAGGCTCTTGGCGATAGATTCTGCAAGGGATGTTTTACCGACACCAGGAGGGCCGACTAAACAAATAATAGGAGATCGCTGAAGCGTTGAAGAGTATTTTTTTGCTGCAAGAAACTCAATAATACGCTCTTTGACACCCTTAAGGCCAGCATGGTTTTTGTTCAAGATACGCTCTGCTGCTTCAAGACCAATACGGTCTGTACTCATTTTGTGCCAAGGCAATGAGATAATCCAATCAACGTAATGGCGGCTAATGACTGCTTCAGATGAGAGCGGAGGCATCTGTTCTAATCGCCTAAGCTCGCGTTCCACCTTTTCTGTTACGTCGGGTGGCAAGTGTAAGGTTTTAACCTTTTGTCGAATTTGGCTAATCTCGCGTGTATAATCATCTCGGCCAAGCTCTTTTTGGATGGCTTTCATCTGCTCGGTCAAGTAGTATTCTTTTTGACTTTTTTCAACCTGGCTTTGTACTTGTCCACGGATTTTTTCTTCCATTTGAAGGATTTCAATTTCGCGCTGCAGGAACTTACAAAGAATGAGGAGCCGCTCATGTAAATCAGGCTGCTCTAAAAGTTGTTGCCGTTCATGAAATGAAATATTAAGATGCACTGAAAGAGTATCGGCCACATAATCCATCTCCTCACCCGTTTTAGCTGCAGCAAGTAAATCCGCCGGCGCTTTGGGGTTGAGTTGGACATACATATTATAGAGTGATTGCAAATGACGCCAGAGTGCTAAGAGCTCTGTAGTAGTTTCTGTCTTGAGGGTTCCAATGTCCTCGACTTGAACAAGCATAAAGTCATCCTGCTGCTCACTTGAGGCTATACGTGCACGGCTTATCCCCTCTACAAGGATTTTAAGAGCCCCTTTTGGCATGCGCATAATTTGGAGAACCGTAGCACGTGTGCCAGTATGGTAGATATCTTTGGGGGTTGGGTTTTCAACATCAGGATTTTTTTGTGCAGTGACAAAAATTGTCTTGTCATGATTCAATGCATATTCTACAGCACTGATTGATGCTGGACGCCCAACAATTACTGGTATGATGCTACGGGGAAGTAGAACCACGTTTTTGAGTGGTAATAGCGACAGTGTTGTTGTATGTGTTTCTTTTTCTTTTGCCATAATAACGTTGTCCCTAGAGGTATTTCCTATCGCCTACCGTGTGGTGGGTCTAACTTAAGAGTCCGACAAGATCGAGCTATACTGAACAATCCACCTATAAACTAATGCCATATAGTTGTCGTCAAAGTTTAGTCTATCATACTAAGATTTTTTTATCAAATGGCCTAAGATTTTGGCTAAGAGGTTTTATATCTTTTGTTGTAAAAGCCATTCCCCTTTTCATTTTATGGTATATACTAATGGGTGTCAGTTTAGTATTGAATAACCAAAAGTAGATAAGCAAGCCTTTGTGTTACTTCTTTATTACTTTGCACGGATAATTGAAGAGTCATAAAACATATCTAACCAAATCAAAAGAAAGTAGGAGCCTATGTTTAATTTCGGATCATTTGATATTAAATCGATTTTTGCTATTGCCGGTTTAATACTTGTGGCTATGGGTATTTTGTCCATGTTTTTCAAACCAGTACGACAAAAATGTTTAGGCTTGTTGCGGACACTATATGGCGATTTTTCTCGCGCTGAGCTGATCAAGTTTATTTTGCTCGGCATTATCTTTTCGTTTGTTATAGGGGTTTATTGGACGATGCGTCCTCTCAAAGATTCGGTTTTCATGTCGATGGTAGGAGCACAGTATATTGCATTTGCCAAAATTTTATCATTGACGCTTCTGTTCCCTCTCGTGGTTCTATACAGTAAAATGGTTGACCGCTTTCCTCGTCAAAAGATGTTTTATGCTCTTACCAGCTTTTATATTGTGGCGACTGCTTTGTTTGGGCTTTTGCTAATGCATCCAACCTTAGGGCTAGCAAATACGACCGTTTCTACTACCCGCTGGGTTGGATGGATTTGGTATGTATTTGTCGAAAGTTATGGTTCTTTGCTGGTAGCTCTTTTTTGGGCATTTGCTGCAGATATTACAACGCCAGACTCCGCAAAACGAGGGTTTTATCTTGTGACCATGGTTGGTCAACTTGGTAGTTTTACGTTTCCTTATTTCTTTGCACCACTTGCTACACGTATAGGGAGCGCACCTATCGTACTAGTGAGTGCTGGGTTGATGATCTTCATTATTCTCCTTGTGTATATTTTTATGCGCGTAACGCCAAAAAGCGAATTACGTGGGTATAAAGGAAAAAATGAAGAAAAGATTGAAAAAGAAGAGAAGATTGATGAACCAGGGTTCCTTGACGGGTTACGTTTACTGCTTACGCACAAGTACCTACTTGGTATTTTTGGTATTGTCTTCTTTTATGAAATCATTGTAACGATCATTGATTACCACTTTAAAAATCTTGTTGCCCTCACCCAGGCAGGAGTCGATGCACGTACGCTCTATTTAGGACAGTATGCAGTGTATGTTAATTTAGTCGCGTTTTTCTGTCTTCTGTTTGGTATCAGCAACATCCAACGTCGTCTAGGCTTGCGCTTTTCTCTTGCGATGATGCCGTTTATTGTAGGAGCAGCGGTTCTGGTCTTTAGATTCAATCCGGTTGTATCCGTATTGTTCTGGATTATGGTTGGTGCTAAGGCGGTTAACTATGCATTGAATGGTCCGTCGGTTAAGCAACTATATGTTCCAACAACCAACGCAGTAAAATATAAATCACAAGCATGGATTGATACGTTTGGATCTCGCAGTTCCAAAGGGTTAGGTTCAGGGTTTAATGCCCTGAAGCCGTGGATGACAAGCTGGTGGGGAGAGTCGGCTGGGATGCTTTTTCATATAGCTCTTAGTACCTACTTATCAGTAGGATTACTTGCTGGCTGGTTGATTGCAGCTCTATACTTAGGTAAGACGTACCAACAAGCGGTTGATCGTGATGAAGTAGTTTGTTAACTGTCTCGGTATAATAATGATGACGAATAGGCTTTCTCTAGTCACTACGGCTGAGAAAGCCTATTATTTTTAAAAAGGTACAACTTGTGACTAGCATACTTGCTTACTTTCGTGCACTTATTCCTACCATCAACAAGGAGGAGCGTAGGAAAATATTCTTTCTCGCGTTAAGCTATTTACTTATTATAGCTGGCTACACCATGATTCGTGAGCTTAAGGATTCACTCTTTGTACATATGGTAGGAAGAGGCTATATTCCTATAGCAAAAATTTGCTCGATGATTTTACTGATTCCCGCTATTTTGGTGTATGCTCGTCTTGTTGACAGCATGAGCAAGCATCGCTTACTGTATGTATATACCATAGGTTATGGTATTATTGGCTTAATCGTTTCTGCTTTTATCGCCCATCCAACCATAGGGCTAGCTAATACTACACTTGATAAACATCGTTTTTTTGGTTGGTTTATATACTTCTTTATCGAAGGATATGCTCCGTTTGTGGTGGGGCTTTTCTGGGCGTTTGTCAATTCTATTACCGCACCAAAAGAAGTGAAGAGTAGTTATCCATTGTTAGTCGCTGGCTCGAAAGTTGGGGGCATTTTTGCAGCATTGTTTGCTGGCTGGTTTTTAAAAAACAGTCTGATGTATCATTGGTATTCTGATGTGGCAAATCACCAGGTACTCTTTGGAACAGGCTCAATACTTGTACTCTGTGTGCCTGTGGTGATTTATCTTCTTGTTAAGGAAACCCCTCCCCATCTTCTTCATGGGTATGAAGCGGCATTTCGGGCCGACCAACGAGAAAAGCGAAAACGACTAGAGCAACAACAAAAAGAAGCAACAAGTGCAAAGGGCCTTTTGGGTCGTATTATTCATGTTGGTAACCGGCTGTTTTCAGGGCTTTCGCTTTTACTTTCTTATCCGTATGTTTTGGGTATTTTCGGAATGGTTTTCTTTTGGGAGATTGTCAATGCGGTATTTCGTTTTGAGCGTCTTAAGGTAGGAAAGACCATTGCTCTTTCCGCATCCGAATACACAAGCTTCTTATTTCGTGGTATCGCTGTGCATCAGTTTATAGGGCTGTTACTGGTATTATTTGGTACACGCTATATTTTAGTTAAATTTGGCGAGCGTAAGAGCCTTCTTTTGCTGCCGATTATCATCGGTGTTGTCTTGTTGACATATTCGTTTGTTAAAACCCCGGAGATGGTTATTGGCATTTCCGTACTGATGAGTTCTCTTGGATATGCCTTTGCAAAACCGTTACAGGAGAGTCTTTATATACCAACGAGTAGGGATATGCGCTTTAAGTCAAAGTCATGGATTGATGCGTTTGGGGTAAAATTTGCAAAAGCTTCCGGGTCCTCGTATAACTTTCTGATTTTTTCCTTGGCATCCGGATTTGTAGATATAGCAAACACGATATTCTTTATCGTGGTGATATCAATTTGGATTGTTTGTGCGCATCTTCTTGGAAGGCGCTTTGAGAAGGCTATTCGTAATAATGAAGTTATTGGAGCGGAACTGAGCTCCTAATATCTGTATTTGTACGTATATCTTGCCTGTAATAGGGGGTTAGTGCTTAGTAAGAACTCCTGCCAATACAGCTGCGTGATAATTACCAGTATGTACTCAAGAATCTCGGCAGGAAGAGAATTAATGCCTGCTGAGGGTCGTACTTGATTCGGGAGAGCACGTGGCTCGTTCACGAGCCTTTTACTACTTAACTGGTCAATATGCGTGCGTGTGATGGATGGCCACACGTGGGAAAGAATTTGTTGTCGTTGAGAAAGGACGTACAGGAGTTGTTTGTACATCCGTAACCCGTCGGGATGATACCTTTTGGACGAAAGTAGTCTACTGAGTGCACGACCTGCTTTAGCTAAGGGCACATGGGGATTACTAAGTGTTATGAGATACTCGACAGTAGATAGGTGAGGATGCATGACTGCTTGCGCAAGAGCAAGTGCAAGGGAAGGTTGTAGTAAAGGTGTGTCACTTGATATTCGATTGTGTATTGTTCTAGTAATACTGGTACTGCCTGAAGCTGCTGCTGGAATGAGAGCCTCTGCGAAATCTTCATCCTTGAGTACTTCGGAACCATGTGCGAGTAAGTAACTGATTACATTGTGGTGTTTATACGCTGCGGCTCGTTTAATACCATGTGAAACTGTATGTCTTAATAAAGGTTTGAGAAATGGGTTATTTCTCATGTAATCATAGAGTGTTTTAATTACGTTGGCCTGTCCTGCTGTAGCGGCTCCTACGAAGGCCTGGATATAGTGGCTTCCTGCTGCAGGCTTGAGAGGGTCATGCATTAAGTTAAGGGATTGGATAACACGGTCGATCATGCCCTGTCCAGAAGCTATTTTAAGAACGTCAGTTGGTTGGATCTCGAAGGTGTGTGATTTTAGTGTATAAGGGCTTGGCAGGAATTCGGCTGAAAGCAGATGCTTAACAACGTAGCCAATGTCTTTATCAATATGTTCTAAGAGAGCGCCACAGGAAAGTAAAAGTATTAGTACTTTGAAGTTTCCAAATTGAGCGGCAATTTCGAGTGGGTAACCTTTACGATGACTAAAACATCGAGCATTAAAGTCAGCGCCATTATCAAGCAATGTCTCGACGGTTTTAATAGTTGGAGCTCTACCTTCTACCGCAAAGTGTAAAGGTGTGGCACTATTCATTTCGGTCAGTTCATCAGGTGATGCACCATTATCTATGAGAAATTGAACTGTTTTGCTACATCCTTTGCCAGCGGCAATATGAATAGCGTGCTCACCTTTACGGGTTATTGCATGAAGGTCAGCACCGTTTTGCAGAAGATAGCTTATGGTATCAACATTTTCCCATTTTGAAGCGGTGTGAATCGGTTGAAGCCCCTTTTTGTTTTGTGCATTTATGTTAGCGCCATACTCAAGGAGTAAGTGTAAAGTGTCGCAATTCCCCTTTTTAGCGGCAATATTCATAAGTTCATTCAATAATGGGGTACTGATACCAAGAGAGAGTAGGTAGTGGAGTGCTTCGATATGTCCGTTTCTAGCTGTAATCTGTACAGGATACAAATTAGCTATGGATTTTGTATTAACATCTACACCTTGTTCGGCAAGGAATCTGAGTGCCTCAGTTTGCCCAGTATAAGCAGCAGAGTGAATTGGATGGTGTACGTTGTCAGCTTCGTTGTGAAGACTACTGCCTTGCTCAACTAAAAATCTCATAACGCTTGTTTGCCCACTTCGTGCTGCAACGTGCATTGGGCGTAACCCAAAGCGTGTTTTTGCATTTATGTCTGCTCTGCTGTTGAGGAGAAGCTTGAGCATTTCAATGTTTCCTTTTTCGCAGGCATAGTGTATCGGTTGATATCCAATAATATCTCTGGCAGCGATAGAGCCATTACATGAGAGAAGATATTTTGCTGCATCAATCCATCCTTTACATGAAGCATGATGAAGAGGTTGTTGTTGTCTCCTATCTTTCGAATTTACTTCTGCATTGGCGCCAAGAAGGAGCTTCATGGTATCGATAAATCCTTTTTGGGAAGCAATGTGTATCGGTTGTAGTCCGTCACGGTCACTTGCGTGTATATCAGCATTGTGTTCAATAAGAGTTTGAAGGACCACCGTGCGGCCTGTGTGTGCGGCACAGTGAATAGGATCTCTCCCTTTCCGCGTTTGCGCCCCGATATCTCCATGGTGTTCAAGCAGCAGGTTGATTGTTGCCGTGCGGCCATTTTCAGCCGCAACGTGAATTGGCTGTCGACCTTTATTATCGATAGTATTTATTTGAGCATTGTTCATGAGGAGGCTTTGGAGTATTTCATTGTGTCCATCTCGTGCAGCGAGATGAATAGGAGCGAGGCCACTTGACGTTTTAGCGTTAACGTCTACGTTGTTGTCTAAAAGTACTTTAAGAAGGTCTGGTCTGTCATGAATGGCTAAAAAATGAATAAGTTGAAATTTGTCCTCGTCAGTTGCATGTATACAGTTATTGATTATTGCTGAATGAATAGTTTCAATGTCTATTTTGCCTTTTTTAGCATCTTCGAGTATACAAGCAGCAATTTTAGATGTTCGTGGGCGTTTTTCAAGAACGGAATGAGTTCCCGCTGCATGTTTACGCTTTAGTGATTCTTGTTCTTTGGATATCTCCATTGAAAAGCTGTTTATGCTGATTATGCTGATGAGAGTAACACAGAAGTGTATTGAATAATGCATGGTTAATTACCCTTCCTGTGGTGATATGCTACAATGCAAAAAGCTTGATGTCAATTAGCGGTAGTGATCGTAATATGTACTATTTTGTGGTGTCATAAACAAAGGTGGTTTTCGTATGCCAGTGATAATCTGTCACTGGTTACGTCTACTGGGTATTGAATGCTCAGGCACACAAAACGTTATTTTGTTGATGGGTGAATACGAGGAATTTTTACGAGTAGTATAACTGGAATAAGACTTATAGTTGCCATTTTTGCAGGGTTATATATACTCAAGTATGTAGAGCTAAATATATGTTTGTTTATCAGAGCAGGAGCTGAAAGCGACGGCCCTGGTATCTGCCCGGATTAAGGGTGGTTAATCGGTGTAATGATAAGGCTAATGCCAGCAAGTCATTATGCTAAAGACCTAACGGGCAGAGTTTAAAACCCTTAAGAGGATATATCATGATCGATCTTAAAGAATTAATAAAAGCAGGTGTTCATTTTGGTCATCAGACGTGGCGTTGGTGCCCGAAGATGAAGCCCTACATTTGGGGTTCCCGCAATTCGGTTCATTTAATTGATGTTTCAAAGACGGCACGTGCGGTTGAGCGGGCGGCAAAGTTTCTTGAGGAGGTGGCGGCGAGTGGCAAACCGATTTTGTGGGTTGGTACAAAAAAGCCTGCCCAGAAAGCAGTGCTGGATGTGGCAACTAAGTTGGATAGTCCCTATGTGACCCATCGTTGGATTGGGGGTACGCTTACCAATTATCCTCAGGTTAAAAAATCTATCACGAAACTTTTGCACTTAGAGGATGTTCTTGCAAAAGTCGATGAGCATATGTACACCAAAAAAGAGCGTGGCCGAATGCAAAAAATGGTAGACCGCTCAATAAAAAACGTTGGGGGTATCCGTACACTGCGGTGGCCAGTTGGTGCACTGGTGGTTGTTGATGCTCGTCGTGAAAATACAGCAATTAGAGAAGCGGTAGTTGCAGGTGTTCCGGTTGTTGCATTGGTTGATACTAATACCGATCCATCACTCGTAACACATGTTATTCCAGCTAATGATGATATTCCTCGCTCTATCTCCCTTTTATTAGGTTACTTAGGTGATGCAGTTGAGCGTGGTAAGGCCAAGGCTAAGCCCGCAAAATCAGATGAGGAAGTTGTCACTCAAACGTTGGTTGAAACTCTTGTTGTGCCTGAAGGTGACGAAGTGAGTGATACTGTAGTTGAAGCAACGGCAGACAAAGCTAAAAAGGCCACCAAAAAAGCTGAGCCAAAGATCACCCCTGCTGCAAAGGCTTCGGTTAAAAAGGAGTCGACTACAAAAAAGGAATCGACAAAAGCAACTCGAAGTGCTGCAACCACAAAGGCGGGGGCTACTGCACCTAAGAAGGCTACTGCAGCAAAAAAATCGTCTAAGCCGAGCGCTTCTTCCAAGAAAAGCACCACCAAAAAAACAGAAAAATAAGCAGAATTGTGGAGAGGTGTCTGAGTGGTTGAAAGAGCACGATTGGAAATCGTGTATACCCTTAACCGGGTATCGAGGGTTCGAATCCCTCTCTCTCCACCAGTTTTTTATATAGACTTTTCCGTATATGCTTTGCTTATATAAGATGGTGTCGATTTTATAATAAAGTAGATGATACGACATATGATGATATACTGATGTTAAAAATATGGAACTGTTATGAGTGGTCGTCTCAATCTTGCACGAACGTTGCGTTCGAAAACGTTTGATGAAATTATTGGACAAGAACTGTCCGTGCGTTTGGTTAAAAATAGTCTTTACCGAGACCAACTCTTTCCGGCTTATTTACTCGCAGGGCAACGAGGATGTGGTAAAACCTCTCTAGGTCGTGTTTTTGCAGCAGCCATCAACTGTGCAAATATTAAAGAGTTTCAAAAACAGCCGAGGAACGTACAGGTTCCATGTTTACGCTGCGCTTCGTGCCAAGCCATGTATACAGGAAAACATCCTGATTTTTTTGAGATCGATGCAGCATCACATACTGGTGTTGATCATGTGCGTTCTCTTATTGAGTCGGCTTCGTTTATGCCGGGTCTCGGCAGAAAAAAAATATATCTTATAGATGAAGCACATATGCTCAGTAAAGCGGCATTTAATGCGTTTTTAAAGATATTAGAAGAACCACCACCAACCGTTATTTTTATGTTAGCAACGACTGACCCACATAAAATAATAGAGACGGTTCGTTCACGTTGTTTTCAATTGTATCTCGATCCAGTACCTCCTACCATACTTGCCGATTATCTAAAAACAGTATGTGAGAAAGAAGAAATTACGTATACTCAAGAAGCACTGTATGCATTAGCCCAGGAAGCAGAAGGTTCGGTGCGCGACGCGCTCACTCGTCTTGAGCAAATTAATCTTGCATTCGGCGCAGTCAATCTTACTGATCTTGTACATATGCGGGGTGAGATTGGCGATGAGACACTGTTAGAGGTTTTGTACCTGGCACTTGTTGGTTCTCATTCCACCTTATTGCAGTATTTAAAACAACATGAATTTAAGCAGTATAACGCACTTCTTGTATGGAAAAAAGGTGTTGAGTTTCTTCGTCAGCTGATCGGGCTTCATTATGGGGTAACTGATTCATTTTATGCCCGTTATGAAGATGCAATGAAGTGTATTATAGAGCTTGTGCCAGCACAAGTTCTTATTGAACGTCTTGAGCGATGGTATCGGCTTGAGCCCTTGTTTGCAAAATCGAAAGCGCAACATACATTAATCGAAATGCTTTTACTGCGCATGCAATACAAAAATGCTTCGGATGCTCTGGTACCAGGTGATCGTGCCGAAGGTTTTAGTAAAGAAAATCTGTCTGAGGTTTCTAAGTCAGCATTAAAAGAACGGGTGCCATCTAAAGGAACACCGTTAGGGCAGAAGAATCTTGCAGCGAGCACTATAGAGACGCAGCCTCTACAAAAAAATGATGGAGTTCGTACGAGCTTAGCTGAGGAGGGCGACGAGTTAGAAAAATCGCTAACAAAATCTTCATTACCGGAAAAAGAGACTCCTTCGAATACTCAATCTGCTTCCCCAGCCACAGATCCTTCGACTTCACAACATCCTGAGTGGGGGCAACTGCTCGAGCTCATTAAGGCGGCTGACGATCCGCTTGTTTATTCTATCTTTAAGCAGGCGCGCCTTGATTCGTTTGACCAGGGCGGGGTACACCTGGCATTCAGTAAGGAGGTTACTTTTTTTCAGGAATTAATCGAACAAACGCGTTTGGTATGGCAACCATTATTGGAGAAGGTTTTTGGTACAATCTCATTAAAAACACTATTTTCAGATGAAAAACCGTCAATTCCTGTTTTACAAAATGCCAGGGTGACAAATACAAGTGCTCACTCAAACAGTCCTGAATTTGCGCGTCAACGACCGGAAGGTCAACGGCCAGGTGGTCAGCGACCGGAGGGTCAGCGGCAGGGCGGTAGTACGCCAAATGCGGTACGAGGTCGGAGTTGGACGGCTAAGTCAGCCCGTGTAATAGCTGAGAAAAAAATACGAGTCGATGTACGGGATCGTTCGGTCTGGCCTAAAGTGCATGATGTACTTCAGCACTTTCCTGGCATAGTATATGAGGTATAGCGAGTGAGCGCGCGTAAAATACCGTTAATAGCCCTTGTCGGGCGTATGAATGTGGGCAAATCTACGCTGTTCAATCGCCTTTCAAGTTCAGTCAAAGCACTAACCCTGGATTATGCTGGTGTAACTCGTGATGTGCTACATGACGTAGTTGAGTGGCAAGGCAAAACCTTTGAGTTAGTAGATACAGGCGGCCTTACGTTTGATAAAACTGGTTTACCGATAGAAACGGCAGTTGCTCAGCAAGCGATGGCGATTATTGATAAAGCTGATGTCGTTGTGCTTGTTGTGGATGGTACGGTTGGGATTGTACCAGTTGACCGTCGCATTTCTGATATTCTTCACCGAAAAAATAAAAAAGTTATTGTTGCTGTCAATAAGGCTGACCGTAGTGAGGTTGCTGAATATGCCCATGAAGCAGCACGTCTCGGACATAGTGCATGGGTACTTGTTTCTGCTCAGCATGGTACGGGTATTGCTGAATTGTTGGAGCTTATGATAAAAGAGTTGCCACCCATAGAGAAAACTGAGCCTCCTGAGCCAGACATTAAAGTTCTTCTTTTGGGGCGTCCCAATGTTGGCAAGTCCTCATTAATGAACGCATTACTAAATTATGAACGGGCAATTGTGGCTGATGTACCGGGTACTACACGTGAACCGTTGACGGAATCAGTAATGTTTTATAAGCAATCGATTTCCTTAACTGATACTGCTGGTGTGCGGCGCAAAAAAGCAGTTAAGGATGAGCTTGAAACAATGATGACGCAAAGTACCTTCCAGGCATTACGACGTTCGCACATTGTTCTATTGTTGATTGATGCAACGCAAGGAGCATTAGCAAAACAGGATTTGCGTCTTGCGTTTTATGCCTTTGAAACTCAAGCAAAGGCCCTGATTATTCTCGTTAATAAGGTTGATATTGCTACTAAAGAACAACTGGCACTGCTCAAACAGCATTTTGACGCGTATCCTCATTTGATTGCTAAAATTCCTGTTTTATTTATTTCATGTGTAACTGGTAAAGATATTGGGAAAGTTCTACCACTTATCGAGGCGGTTAGGCGTCGTTATAATCAAGAATTTGATGCAGCAGAGCTTATGCAGCTTTTTAGTGAACATTTGAGTCGTCGTCCACTTGTGTATGCGGGTAAGCGGTTTCAGATGCGCGGTGTGCGACAAATAAAGCGTGCGCCAATTACGATTGCATTGCGCGTTAATTATCCTGAGTGGTTCGGTCCATCACAATGTGCCTTTCTTGAAAATATTATGCGTGAAAATTATGATCTTAAAGGAGTTCCCATTCGATTTAAAGTTGAGGGAAAGAAAGTTACATAGCTTTCTTTGAGGTTAGGAGGTTTTATGAATACGATAGACATGTTTGTTGAATTTGTTATCATCAAATAGCCGTCCGGCTCGTAGGCAAATATAAGAATTTTTCGTGCTCGAAAGAATAAATAAGAGGAGTATGCATATGAAGCCAACAACTATTATTACTTTTAGGCATATGGACCATTCACCGGTTATTGAAGAACATGCGCGAGCGCAACTTGAAAAGCTTGATAAATTTCTTGATAGTGAGCGTAGCCCGGTTGTGGTTGAATTAGTAATTGAAGCACAACCCGTGCATGCCCATCATAAAATTGATTTACTCGTCAAATCACCACATTACCATTGTTTTGCTCATGACGAAGGCCCTGATATGTATCAGGTTCTTGATTCGGTTATCCAAAAAATGTGTACTGAAATACGTCGCGCCAAAGAAAAGCGGATTGATAATGAACGGCGGGGTAATAATAGACCAAATTAATAACAAATTAAAACCCCGTGAGTATACTGTTTTTTTGTGGCTGTTCTTGATCATTCATTGTCCTTATTTACATCTCTTGAACAAAGCGTTAGACTACAAAGGAAAGGTCAGTGGATCGGCTTTGTAAGGGCTGATAGCTTTAGGGGGCTGTAGCTCAGTCGGTAGAGCGCATGGATGGCATTCATGAGGTCACCGGTTCGATCCCGGTCAGCTCCACCATAAGTGAGTGTAATTGAACGTTGGAGTAATATAATGGCTGAGACCCCAATGAGCTTTTGGAAATAAAGGTCACCAGTAGTTAGTCTCGAATTAAGAATGTTAGTGGAAAGAGGGGTTTTAAAAACGTTAGGAGGAGACATGGGGATCAAAAGGTACGTTGCTTTAATGGCATGTGCCGTTTGTGGTGTGGGTCTTCATGCTGAGCAACTGCGACTACAAGATTTAGAAGGTACTTCACGCGGGTTTGCTCGTCCAAGTGTGACATTACCGTCTGAAGCCATCAAGAATTTGCCCGATGATATTACCACAGCAAAACAGGATATCAACGGCGCATCGTACGTTTTAGATAAATTAATACAAACATATCATGCAAAAGGGCAAACGCTGATAAAAGAACCAATGTACAGTATGTTAGGAAGATGTACAGCGCAATTGCAGACCCTTTTAAAGCGGCTCGAACACGATGTAAGTGATTTGGGATCCGTTGAAGCTGAGGATGCTGTTAAAGCGGCGATAAATATGATTCAAGTTGAGATGAGTGTCCTTGATAAAGCAAGTCAAGAAGAAGTTGGGATGGCAGTTGTGGCAGTTAACTCTGTTCTTAATCATGCACGTATCAAGGCCCGGGGCCAGATAGCAACCGCAAAAGCAAAGTCGCCAGATGATGAATACAAACTCGAGACAAAAATGCAGGCCCTTAATGAAACGTTGCAGCAGGTGTATTATATTACCAATGCAATGACTAGCGCGTTAAATGTGTCTTCAATAGAAGATTGATTCGTTTTATCATCTACCTTTTGTTTTTCATCGTTAATATTCTGTCTTTTTTGATTGATGAAGTTATTCCTCCAGCGAATAATTTTTTCAACTATTGCTCCTTTATTCTTGATTCGTTAATCTTTAGTTGGTGTATGAGTACCTGCTCGATTAAGAATGGGTGCTTCCAGGGGGAACTGTATTGTGAAACGCAATCTTTTAATCATAAACAGAGGGAGATAATTATGAATCGACCGTTATTTACTCAGATGATTGCTTTATCTGTGGCCATGTTTTTTTTAAGTGCTGGCGTTGTGAAAGCCAAGGTGGCAAGTGATGATGGTAAAAAACATGCTGCAGATCTTAACGATGCGCATCGTAAGCTCATTGCATTAAAGATGCATGCAAATGAACACCAAGCGAAAGCCCGTGCCATTGAAAAGAACTCAACAGAAGTGTTGCCAGGGCATGAAACGATGGATATGAGTGAATTGGTTCAAGAGGTCGAAGAAATTAAGAAGATGATTGAATCAGTGGCAAGCAAGCTTAATGATATGCAAAGCGATGACGCTGATGCCAAAATTGAACATATTTCTACCACGTTAAATAAAACGGCAAAAAAGATCAATAAGAAAAAAAGAGAGTTGAATAGCAGGGTGCGGAGTAGCATAGGAAAACGGGTTGTAGTCAAAAAGCCGTTGGCAAAACCAACTTCCGCTAGCGCCAAATAGAAAAGGAACCAGTAAATAAGTCTTTTAGCTTTTTTATCAGGTTTTAAACCAGGTTTACCCGCGCCTATATAAAAGACCAACCATTCGATACAAGAGAGTGCCTAATCGGTACTCTCTTTTTTGGTATGAAAGCCTATGGTTAGACGATTTGGCCGGCAGATCCAAATAAAATATGTCAATTATTGATAATTAACAACTTTCTGAGTCATAATAATTAATGTAATGGAAATAAATAGAATAATATAGGGGTGAAAGATGAAACGCTTTGGGACCATAGTCTTGTGTATGGGACTTTGGGGATGTGTTTCACTAGTTGGTGCGCCTGAAGCTGCCTGTAAGGAATGTGCGAAAGCTTCTTGTTGCAGTGACGAAATACGTGATTGGCTTCAAAAGGCAGTTGACGAGGAGCAGAATAGGGAAGAAGCTGTGAAGATCAAGGCAAGAGAACATTTTTTAGGAATGATTGGTCTTATTGATGGGCATCAAGATAGTAAAATGCTCGATCAATCAGAGTTGAGAGATTTTAGGGCAAATCTTAGTTTTCAACGTAAGCATATAACGAATCTTTTTATCAAGGCGAGCTTGATTAACGAACAACTTGCTGATAAGTTGGGGTTGCCGCGAATGAAAGGTAGTCAAGCTGCAGCCTTATTTGTGTCTGGTTCGCTTGCGCCTTATTCTGAGCTTGATGCGGAGGATTTGATGTTGATAACCCGTGTGGGGAATTTGTATTGGCTTGCTCTTGAGGCTAAGTTACTTGCAACACGTATAATGGCACGTGCCCGTAGAGGTACGTTAACGAGGTTTGCAAAGGAGCAATTACAAAACGCAATGACGAATGCAATAGCGATGCAGCGAAGGGCAATACCGAGCGTTGCGGCGCGTGTTGAAAGCCTGTCACGCAAGCGGGTTTATAAAAAGCCTGAGGGATATCACTGCATAATAGCAAATCCCGCCATTAATTCGACAGGCTTGAGCTAATCAGTGATTAATGTATGACCTATTCTCTCGACTTTCTCACCACCTTGTTTCCTGATGCCGAAAAAGAAAACATCGTTCGGGCAATAAAGCTTTTAACGGCCCATGGGGGTCGTGCGTATTTAGTAGGTGGGGTCGTACGGGACATTTTGTTGGGAACTTCTCTTAAGGATGTAGACATTGAAGTTCATCATCTTTCGATGGATGAATTAGCCGATATTCTTTCGACTATTGGCCACCTGAACTTTGTTGGTAAATCGTTTGGGGTTTTAAAGTGGGAACATAGTGTTGTTGATTGGTCCTTGCCTCGCACAGATTATGCAGGTAGAAAACCGGTGGTTACCATAGATCCTACAATGGATATTACGCGGGCGTTACGACGACGAGATCTGACAATCAATGCTATGGCCATAGATTGTACCACCGGTAAGTTGGTGGACCCATTTGGTGGCCAGGAAGATCTAAGGCTTCGCATTGCTCGTAGTCCAGATCTCCGTTTCTTTGCTGATGACCCGCTTCGTTTTTATCGAGTCATGCAGTTTGTAGGACGTTTTCAGTTGACGGTGGAGGAATCGCTTAACAACGTATGCAAAACGATGGATATTTCTGAAGTTTCACATGAACGTATACAGGAGGAGTTTTCTAAGTTGTTCTTGTATTCAGCGTGTCCTTCATTGGGAATACGTTGGCTGTATTCATTAAGTAGGCTTACGTACGTGCTCCCTGAACTGGCGGCAACTGTTGGGGTGGAACAAAATCCCCGATGGCATCCAGAGGGCGATGTTTTTGAGCATACCATGCAATCATTTGATGCCAGTGCTCGTTTTGAGTACCGGAATACTGAAGAACAGTTAATGATCATGTCTGCGGTATTATTTCATGACCTTGGCAAAATAGTGGCAAGTCGAGTTGAGGATGGAAGAATTCGTGCTACGGGACATGACGAGGAGGGTGTTCCGTTTGCTCGGGCTGCATCACGGCGTATTACAGGAAATAAAAAACGAGTAGAGGCTATTTGTACACTGGTACGGTATCATATGGCTCCCTTATCGTTTGTTGAGAATAATGCTTCTGATAAAGCATATAAGCGTCTTGCGGTAAAGCTGGCTCCTTTAGCGTCCATGAGAATGCTTTCAATGGTAGCTTTTGCCGATCGTCAGGGACGTAATCCAAGCGAAAATGTACCGTTAACCATTATCGATGAAGATATTATTGTCTTCATCAGAAGAGCAAAGGAATGTGGTGTGTTGGAAGAGCCTGAACAGCCGCTTATGACCGGAAAAGATTTTATGGGTATCATTCTACCCGGTCCTGCATTGGGAAGAGCATTACGTCGTGCCTATGAAATACAAATAGGCGAGAATGTGCATGATAGAGCACTATTAAAAAAGCGCGTTGTAAATGAATATAAACGTGGTGATTTTTCTTCAAAAAAATCGGATACGAGCCGATAGGATAGTATGGGCTAGCGGCTCATATAAAAATGAGGTATCCTATCTAAAATCAGCTATTTTTTAGGATGCCGTCATGATTTCACTCTTGCGAGAGAATATTCTTTTTACCCTTATTTTTCAAGCCGATGTATTGACATGGATCGTTGTGGGATCACTACTGTTTGTCTCAATTTTATGCTGGTGGTTTTTTTTGTACAAGTATGTTTCCTTGCTAAAAAAACGATCAGAGCTTCGCTATATCCGTTCTCGTCTCATGACCATAGGCTCACTTGATGAATTAATTCAATTTGGTTCTATGATGGATAAAACTGCTGGGGGGCGTTTTATTGTAACGGTAATAACCAATGTACGACGGCAACTGAGAGTCAAAGAGGGTGAAGAATTGAATATCCAAGTAGTTAGAACCTGTGTGGCTAATGCAGCTGATGCAGCCCTAAGTGATAAATTACGCCGTGAAACAAGATTATGTACTTTTATTAAAATGAGTGCTGAGACAGCACCGCTGATTGGACTTTTTGGAACTATCTGGGGCATTATACGTATGGTTAATACTATAAGTGAACCCTCAACAAGTAAGTCGTTGGTAATGCTCTTGCCAGAAGCGCTTATTACTGCACTTATTGGGTTGTTTGTTGCCATTCCTTCGATAATACAATACACCCTATTAATGCGTTGTATGAGTGGTTTTGAACATGAGCTGACATCGGTTGCAGATCAGCTTGAATGGATTGTCAACAAATCGGTTTTGTCGATTGAACATACGCAACATAAACCATTTGATAGCATGCACCAGGCGAGTGATGTATCACAAAGTGATATATCACGGTCCGATTCCTCGACATTATAAAGGGCATCATGATCCAACGTAGACGTGGGATGAGCACCGTGCAAATGCCAATCAGCATAAGGCCATTAATACATACCCTTCTTATTGTATGTATAATAATTACCGCCGTAGCCATAAGTTTACGTTTTTCGCATAATACAACATCTGGCTGGAATAGAAAGTTTCGCGTTGTACAAGTTAGGATACCCGAGTCGCATACCATTCATATTGATGGTGTTGCTGTTAAACTTAACCATCTTAAAAAGTATTTACAAAAAGCATTGGTACGATCGCCGATAAAGACGGTCTTGGTGGAGATAGATCCGTCAGTTCCATCTAGAGTTAGGCATGCCGTAACTGATGCTGTTTGGTCTATTGAAGGGGCATACCTTGTTACGAAAAAATGGAAAGCTCAGGAGAGTGATTGATTGGTTTTATTCACTTTCATGGAGTAAACAATCGTTGTTGTTTACTCTTGTATTACATGTAGTGGGAGCTGTGTTGTTTAGTTTATTTTTGACCGATTGTTTTCACCGTTTAACTCGACTCATATACTGGTTTACTGACGCACAATCTCAGCAAGTCACGCTTTTAGATCGAGAAAGGCATAGCACCTCCGAGGAGTTGGGATCTTTGGCAAAAGACAATTATTGTCTGCCGATGCCATTAGTTTCTGTTTTTGACCAACATATTTATGTGCCTGATAAAGAGATATAACTACAGTTTTACGGATATTTCGTCGTATGGCTTCGATTCGCAGCGGTCACGACCAATTATCGAATCAGAATGCTTTCAGTGATGAACCAATGAGCTCTCGACTAGGGTCGATATTGAAAACGTAGGCCTAAATGCTTCTTTTATCGACATTGTTGCTCATTTAGCGTATACTACTAGTACTACGAGGTCGACAATTGATTAAAAAGCCAAGGCAAGGTATCCATTACACATGTTTTACCCATTGACTCTTAAAACGGATAACAACGTATTATGAAGCGAAAAAACTATTTTAAAAAAATCACCAGTGGCCCAATGAGTTTTCTATTGTTGCTTGCAATGGCAGCATTAGGTCTCGCGGCCTTATTTCAGCTTACTGAGTATTCCCGAAGTAGAGCGAAGTTGAGTTATTCACGCTTTATGGAAAATCTTACCTCAGGTCGTATCAAAAAGGTGAATGTAGTTGGGCAAAGTGTTGCGGGAGCATTAGTTAATGGTAAGCGGTTTGAGACAGTTTTACCCAATACAAATTGGAATGAGTGGGAAAAAGCACCCAATAAAGTGGATGTCGAGTATGAACAGCCAAATAGCACAACAGCTAGTTGGCCGTGGTTGATTATTCTTGGCATACTTCTCTTTGTCGGTATGTTGTGGTTTTTATTCCGTCAATCTCGGAGTTCAGGAAGCTCGGGAGGTACCATCTTTAGCATGGGTAAAAGCCGAGCAAAGATGGTAGTACCAACGCAGATCAACCTCAGTTTTGATGATGTTGCTGGGGCTGAAGAAGCTAAGCAAGAATTGACCGATATTGTCGCATTTCTGAAAAATCCTGAACATTTTAAGCGTCTTGGAGCGCGCTTGCCAAGTGGTGTACTTCTGGTGGGAGAACCCGGCAATGGCAAGACGTTGCTCGCAAAAGCAGTCGCAGGCCAAGCAAATTGTCCATTTTTTATGGTTAACGGATCAGATTTCGTTGAAGTATTTGTAGGAGTTGGGGCGGCACGTATTCGTGACTTATTTGCACAGGCGCGTAAGCATTCACCCTGCATTATTTTTATTGATGAAATTGATGCTATCGGTCGCCAGCGAGGTACTGGCCTTGGTGGTGGAAATGATGAGCGTGAGCAGACCTTGAATCAATTACTTACTGAATTGGATGGTTTTACACGTTCACCGATGCCGATTATTGTAATTGCAGCTACCAATATTCCTGAGGTGCTTGATAAGGCGCTTTTACGGCCAGGGAGATTTGATCGTCGGATTACGGTTCCATTTCCCGATGCTGGTGCACGGGAAGACATTCTGAAGATACATACACGTTCAATGCAACTTGGTGAGGATGTTGAGCTTGCCAACATAGCGGAGGATACCGCAGGTTTTAGTGGTGCAGATCTTGAAAACCTAGCTAACTTAGCTGCTCTAAGTGCTTCGAAAAAACAGCAGGATACGATTACTGGCGAAGATTTTGAAGAAGCACGTCTTAAAATTTTCAACTCAATTCGTTCGCATAATACGAGTAGTGCAACGCAGGGACGTGGTAATATGCGTGCCCGATTGTTTATGCCACAACAAATTAAGACGACATTTGCAGATGTTGCCGGTATGCCGGAGGCAAAAGAGGAAGTGGTTGATATTGTTGATTTTCTCACAAATCCAGAAAAATTTAAGCGAGTTGGTGCAAAGATTCCCCGCGGTGTCCTTTTGGCTGGGGAACCAGGTAATGGTAAAACATTGCTTGCAAAAGCTATTGCTGGCGAGGCTAATCGACCATTCTTTTCGATTAGCGGATCAGATTTTGTAGAAATGTTTGTCGGTGTTGGTGCTTCGCGAGTCCGTGAATTGTTTGCTCAGGCGCGTAAGCATGCGCCAAGTATTATTTTCATCGATGAAATAGATGCAGTTGGCGGTGAACGGAGTGCGTACGGTCTTCGTAATGATGAACGTGACCAAACCTTAAATCAGTTGCTTTCTGAAATGGATGGTTTTGAAACGGGTGGTGAAGATGTGATTGTCATTGGCGCCACTAACCGTGCAGACATGCTTGATAAAGCATTGTTGCGTCCTGGACGTTTTGATCGCAAGGTAATAGTGCCGTACCCAGATATTAAAGCGCGTGCAGAGATTTTGGCGGTACATGCAAAAAATGTACGTCTTGCTGATGATATTGATTTACAGCGTATTGCTCGGGGGACACCCGGATTTTCCGGTGCGGATCTTGCAAGCCTTATTAATGAGGCAGCGATTATAGCGTCAAAAGCCGATAAATTGATCGTAGAACTTGCTGATCTTGATGAAGCGCGCGATAAAATTATTATGGGCAAGCAAATGCGCTCAGTAGTCATGTCTCCGCGTGAGCTTGAAATTACTGCCTATCACGAAGCAGGTCATGCAATGGTACGATTATTGATGCCTGAGGTTACAGAGCCACTCTTTAAAGTGACAATTCTCCCACGTGGTTCTTCGCTCGGAGCGACCCATTGGCTACCTGAGCGAGAGAAGTACATGACAACAAAAGAAGAAATGCTCGCCTCGATTATGTCGGCACTGGGCGGTCGAATAGCTGAAGAAATTTGCTTTAATGTTCTTGCAACCGGTGCATCAAATGACTTTCAACATGCAACTGAAATTGCACGTCGAATGGTTACTGTTTATGGCATGAGTGAATCACTTGGTCCGGTCTCCTATCGAGAGCGAGAGGGACATAAGGAGTTTTCTGCTGATACTGCACGTAAAATAGATGAGGAAATTCGCTCGATATTGCAGCAGTGTTATGATAAAACACGTGTACTTCTTGAGCAGCATCGGGAAATGTTGGAAAAGCTTGCTAAGAAGCTTCTGGAGCAAGAAACGATGCATGCTGAAGAGATTTATGAACTGCTGGGGATTGAGCCGCGAGCAAGCGTTAGTATCTCATAATTTGTATTTAAAATAAGTAGGCTGTTGCAAAAAATAGTATCTACGTTAGACTAAAAGAGTGCGAAAATAACCTGAATATGCACCGTAAGAAGGAATACAAGTATCATGGCACGTATCTGTTATGTTTGTGGAAAGCGACCACAGGTGGCTAATATTGTTAGTCACGCAAAAAATCGTGTTAAAAAATGGGTTTTCCCGAATGTTCGTCATATGAGATTTACGTTGCCGCATACGGGGACACATAAGGTATATGCTGCAAAGGTATGCTCGAAGTGTGTTAAGGCAAAAAAGGTACAAAAAGTTCTCTAGTAAAAAGGTAATATATGGCTAATACCCGCTCAGCTAAAAAAAATGTACGCCAAAACGAAAAGAGACGCCTAAAAAATCTCGATCGTCGGACGGCGATTAAGACTGTTGTAAAAAAAATTAATACCTCTCTTGCCGCAGGTGCTGACCCGGCTTTACTTGAATCACTTCTTAAAGATGTAGCTGCTAAGCTCGCTCGCGCCAAAAGCAAGCGAGTCATTCACCCCAACGCAGCGTCACGCAAGCTTTCTCGTCTGGCAAAGCGGGTGGCTGCCGCTAAGCGGAAAACTGCTTAATCTAACCAAGTCTATCCTGTAGTTAAAGTAAGCATGAGCTTACACGTTTCTTTTTTTCTTGCATGGCTTATTTGAATAGTATGTTACCATGTTCTGCTTAATCCCTTTTTATTATTAACTAGTTGTAAAAGTTGGCTGAAATATGTACAATGTATGAGCCAGCACAAGCAATAAGCTTTTGCAATATTACATTACTACCGAAAGGGTTACTATGAACTATAAAATTAGTTTAGCATTGTTGGCAGTGTTATTGATGGTGCGCCCAATAAGAGCTCAAGATGATTTCGAATTCGAGGGGGTAGGAGAGCCTCTTGAAGTACATCCAGCTGAGGTACTTGAGGCTGAAGATAAGGATTCAGCTGATGCCGAGAACGTGCAAGAGGAACCTGCAGTAGATGCCACTAAAACCCCAGCAGAAGCTGGCAGTGAAGAAGAAAATGACGAAGCTCAAGATCCAGCAGATACTACGAATGAAGAAGAAGGTAACAAAGCTGAAACCCAGGTGGGAGAAGCTTGGTATGCAGAAGTACAAGAATTTGGTAGGGGTGCATATGATGCTGCTAAAACAGCAGGTCTAGATATATGGGAAACGTTTATGGATGAGCGCCCATGCGTTAGTAAATCTAAGCCACGTAAAGCTGCTTCGCATGATCGTTTTAAAAAGAAAGAAGCGTAATTGTTTCTAGAACAAAGAGGAATTATAGAAAAGGAAGCTGTAAAGCTTCCTTTTTTTTTGGTCATTATTATATTCTTTACAAGACCATCAAGCATGAATATGACATGAGGTTTTGGGTGTATTGTTTGCTTGTTGGAATACATACACTTATCTGTATCAAGATATGGAACTGTTACTGACCGTTTTTAAGGTTGAGTTATGGCAGTAATGGTTAAGTGATCTACCAGGAGGCACCAAGTAATGAGGATTGCAATTAATGGGTTTGGCCGAATAGGGAAGAGTTTTTTTCGTGTATTATTGGCCAATCCTGAGGCGTGGAGGCATATTGATGTTGTTGCTATCAATGTTGGCCCAAATGATCCGTCACTTATTCCGTATGCGATTAAGTACGATACGATTATGGGAACGCTTGATGAAGACATACAGTACAAGGATGGTCTTTTGTCTGTTAAGGGCAAACAGATTACCGTGTGTGCGGAACGTGATCCGGGAGATGCGCCATGGAAGGATTTGGCTGTTGATTGGGTGGTTGACTGTTCGGGAACGTGTACTGAACGTGAGCGGGCTGAACGCCATTGCATAGGCGGTGCGGGTCATGTACTCATTTCAGCCCCAGCGTGTGACGAGGATATAACTATTATTCCAGGGGTAAATGATGAAAAACTTGATACCTCAAAACATATTATCGTTTCTCTTGGCAGTTGTACGACCAACGCATTATTGCCCGTGATTAAGGTACTACATGAATCGTTTGAGCTTACTTCAGGCTATATGACAACTATCCATTCCTATACTAATACGCAAAAATTACTTGATGTTGATCCTAAAGCGAAGGATCCTCGCCGTTCTCGTGCAGCGGCCTTAAACATTATTCCTACGACAACTGGTGCTGCTGCCTTGGTCGGTAAAATTATGCCTGAGCTTGAAGGGAAAGTTACTGCTCGTGCGGTTAGGGTGCCGGTAGCAGCGGTATCTCTTATTGATTTTACCTTCACTGGCCAACGTGATTTTGATGCTTCACTCATTAATGAAGTGTTAGGAAAAACATCTGCACGTCAGACTCAGAGGATTATTGCTTTAAGTGACGAACCCTTGGTATCAAGCGATTATGTGCTCAATCCATACTCAGTGACCATTGCTACGGATTTAACAAGCACCGTAGGTGGACTAGGAAAGGTTTTTGGCTGGTATGATAACGAATGGGGCTATAGTTGTCGATTGAAAGATTTTCTAATGAAGTGTGTGCAAGAAGGGTGTTAAATGGTTATAGTGCCAAAATGGCACTGCAAAAGAGGAAAATTTAGGGAATTTCAAAAACAGCGGCAGATAAATTATAGAGTAAAGGACCTTTATACATCTTGAGTTTCAGTTCGGCAAAGTTTTAGTATTAAAAATAAGCTAAATTTTACGTATAGCATCGAGGTTAAATTGCAAGTAAGGATGCCGTTAGAAGGAAGGACAATTAAACAGCAAAAAAGGGAAGCATAAAGCTTCCCTTTTTTTGGTGATAATTAACTAGTGTATTAATTATCCGTCTTCGCGAATGGTGTCGCTTGGGCATTCCCAGTGGCAAACTCTTTCACAGACTTTGCGTGCTGGGCACTCTTTACGTACCATTTTGTAGCAGGTAGGACGTGCTTCACAGGTTTCTGGACAGCTTGTCCGACAGCTGGTACCACATCCGCCAAAAATAGCAGATGCACTGCTAACGGTTAACACACTCATTAAAGCTGCAATTAATAGTTTTTTCATTGCGCTTCTCCTTATTTTGGTTACAAATGTTATATTAACTGTAGGCCCACGATTCTTATTATGACAAATTAGTAATTTTTATTACAATAAATTCATAAAAAGAGGGGTTAATTACTTAAAAAGTAGCTAAAGTATAGTTCTTTTTTAAACTAATATTTTTTATTTTTTTAAATGCTATGTGAAAGTTCGGACAAAAAGAGTGCTATTTAAAGGCATTAATTGGTATCTCCTTTCCTTTAATAGCTCGATCATACTTGTATTAAGTTGTTTTGATTATGTACATCTCGAGGGAGAAGTTAGATAAAATCTCTTCTGTATGAGCTTGAGTAATGGGTTCAAGAGCTTTTAACAATACAAGAGTTCTATTAATAGGATTCTAGGGGGGTAGATGTGTGCGGAAGAGATAGTACGATAGTGAGATATAAAAAAAGGGAGGGTTTAAAACCCTCCCTTAGTACGTACAACTAATCTGGTGTATATTAGTTACCGTCCTCGCGAATGGTGTCGCTTGGGCATTCCCAATGGCAAACTCTTTCGCAAACTTTGCGAGCTGGACATTCTTTGCGTACCATTTTATAGCATATAGGACGTGGCTCACATGTTTCTGGGCAAACGCCACAGGTGCCACAATCGCGGCCAAAGAACGCAGATGCGCTACCAACTGCAAAAACACTCATCAGTGCTGCAACTAACAGTCTTTTCATAGCCATTCTCCTTATTTTGGTTATTTTAATTATTTTAACCTACGATCTCATTATGACAAATGAGCCTGAAGTAAACAATAGTTTGTCTACATCGGACAATACAATAAAATTAATTCTTATTTTTCTTTTTTTATTACGCTGTTTTTCTACATAAAAGTACTAATTGAAACTATAAAATAAGGGGTAATGGGCAATCTACCCACCTGCTTTTTCTTGGCTCGTTCTATTTTTTTGCTCACATTACCATGATTGGAATTGCTTAATTGAGGTTTGCTGGTTCTGGACAACCCCTTTAAAATACCGTATGCTTTTGGTACCCACAGAGCTTATATTGGGCCCATAGCTCAGTTGGTCAGAGCAATCGGCTCATAACCGAGAGGTCCCAGGTTCAAATCCTGGTGGGCCCACCAACCTTTCAAGGGAGCACATGACTGATACGCCATTTGATCGGTTTATCAATTTTGTAGAATGTATGCAGAAACATACATCCCTATCAAAAGGCTATAGTAGCTTACAGCATAAGCGAGACATAATTGAAGCTGAGATTGCCGAACGTCAAAAAGCAATAGATGATCAACATGATGCCACTGAAAAGCTCAAGCGAGAAGTGCATCTTGTGGAATTAGAGGGAAAATCTCTCCGTGAGCGGGAGAAGGAGATACGTCAAAAACTGCCAAATGTGACAAATCAGAAGGAGTACGTTGCACTGACCAAAGAGGTAGACGAAATTGAGCGGCGCCAGGAAGCTAATGAAAACCGTCTACTTTCCTTATTTGAAATGGCTGAAAAACAGAGTACAGATGAAGTTGAAAGTGTATCAGCGCATGATAAGTGGCTAGAGGAGCAAAGAGCAAAAAGTGCAGAGCTGGCGCAACAATGTGAGCAATTGCAACAGGAATTGGGAGAAAAACGGGAGACATGCGATGCATTGGCCAAGCTGGTTGATGACGAGCAACTTGCTGAGTATAAACGAATGGCGCCATCGCTAGAGGATCCCGTCGTGCCTTTGGATGGAGAGTACTGTTCGGCATGTCGTTTTGAGGTAGCCCATAAAGATCGCACACAACTGAAACGCCAAGTGCTTACTCAATGCAAAAACTGTTATCGTTTGCTTTATCAACGTACGCCATGAGAGGGCTGGGGTGGTATCAGTAAATCATTGGAAATTGTATTGCGACGGTGCCTCGCGAAACAATCCTGGTAAAGCTGGTGCTGGGGTGCATATTATAAAAAATGATAGTACTTTTTTGCAAAACAGTTACTTTCTTGGTATCAAAACTAATAATGAGGCCGAATATCTCGCCTTGCTGCTTGGTTTTTATCTTATTGAAGAGCATTGGGGTATCACTGATTCGCTGGCGATTTTTTCTGATTCACAATTGCTCATTAGGCAACTTAACGGGCAGTATAGAGTGCGAGAGCCTCGTCTCATTCCATTGTATTCATGTGCCCGCTCTTTTTTAGCATCGCGTGCGCACACCTTAACGCACATTCCCCGTGAAGAAAATGCCATGGCAGATCGATTGGCAAACCTGGGAATTAAAAAAGGGATACAGCCACCCGAATCATTTTCGCGATTTTGCGAACGTCCTGGCTGATTAGAACTTGGGCTCTTAGGCAGTGGTTATTGGTTTGGGTCATTTGGTAGGGTTCGACCTAACTAGATGAACTATGGCTTTTACATGATAGGGTACGGTAGTCTTGTCCTGTTCGATACTTTTTACCAAGAAGGAGTGCGATGCCAGGCTACAAAACGCATATAAGTGGTGCTATTTATATGTGGAGTATTGCCTTAATGGTAATAGTGTTGGTACAAGCGCTTAGTAATACTGGTTTTTTTACCTGGTACCATGGTCTTGAATGGTTGTTGGCAGCTCTTGTAGGCGGCCAGTTTCCTGATGTTGATATAAAGAGTAAAGCCCAACAACGGCTTTATGCAGTAGTTATTTTTATGGGGGTTATTATGTTCGGAGTAAGTTATATTTTTAATTACTCCTATTATACACTTGCGGTCATGCTCCTAATTTCATTATTACCACTTGTTTTTAATCATAAAAGAATTATGCATTCATGGCTCGTTATTACGGGATTGGTTGTGGTTGTATATGGTGTGACATATTATTACTATCCTTTTCTTGTTGCTTTTATGTGGTATGACCTTCTCTTTTTTTGGTTAGGAGCAATGTCTCATTTGTGGTTGGATGGTAAAGGAATTTTAGCTCGAGGACGTGTAAGATCGTGATAATTTTTTTTCGTGTATTGAGTAACCTTTGTCTAACTCTTGATTTTATTGACGCGCCCGGCTAATCTATGAGTACTTGTTCATTTTTCTTGTTTAACGAGGGGAGAAAATTATGATAGATAATGCGTATTTATCACCATTAATTTTTGGTGTTATAGCAGCAATTGTTGTTGCTATTTATGGTTACATTGTACCGCCACTGTTCGGCCGTTCACGTACGTCAATGCCGGTACTTGATATTATTCTGCTTGCACTATTAATTGCCATAACAGCATTCGTTATGACAAAGCTAGGTGTGTTGACACTGGTTGTAAGTAGATAAATACAAACAATTACTTTTTTTATCCCCACAGGTCATAAAGATGTGTGGGGATATTTATTGAGGCTAAAAAGTGTAGTGGCGTTACCTGTTGTAGTTAATGCTACTTGGTTATAATCGACCTCAAGAAGTTCAGAAATGTAGTGCGCTATGAGGTACACATTTGCTGGACTATTTTTTTTGCCGCGCATGGACTGCGGGGGTAGATAAGGTGCATCCGTTTCAAGGACGATGGAAACGAGACCAACTGTTTTAACTACATGGCGCAGTTCATTGTTTTTTGGGTAGGTTACTGTGCCCCCAATGCCAAGAAAAAACCCAAGTTTAATAACATCTTGTGCAAGAGCAAGGTCACCGGAAAAACAATGCATGGTACCCCGTAGCTTATTGTTGTGGCGATATTCGTCAAGGCAGCGCAATGTTTCATCATGAGCGTCCCGTGAGTGGATAATGAGTGGAAGATCGTATTCCAAGGCACATTCGATTTGTGCACGAAATACGTCACGCTGGCGCTGGGCGTCATAACCTTCATAATGAAAATCCATGCCGCATTCGCCGATGGCAACAATTTTATTTTGTTTTGCTTGTTTTAATAAGAGCTTTAGTTGATCAAGGTCTTTTTGCCATTGAGGTGTTGCGTCGTTTGGATGAATCCCCACGCTTGCATATATCATTTCGTAGGCGCGTGCCAGTACTATTGAGTTGCTGCTTTCAACAAGGCTGGTGCCGACATTAATAATGGAGGTAACGCCGTGATGTTGTGCATTATCAAGAATGGGAGGGACACGTTCGAGTTCTTTTGGGGTAACCCTTGTGTCGAATGAATCTTTTATCATAATATTGACGTGGCTATGAGTATCGATGAGCATGGTAATTCCCTGCTTTTGCGGTTAAGGTTTGACAAACTTGTAAATGAACGTAGTATATCATAATCAAAAGAGGCAGCTAATAAAACCAATACGAACTTAATACCAAGGAGTTATCGTATGAACAAAACCGAACTTGTGCATTCACTAAGTGAAGAAACCACATTTAGTAAGCGAGACATTTTACGTGTTCTTGATGCGTTAGTTCGCATTATGGTGCGTGAATTAAAAAAAGGAAATCGCTTGCAGTGGTCAGGGCTCGGAACGTTTAGTGTCAGTCTTCGCCCTGCACGCCTAGGAATTAATCCTATAACCAAAGAACGTATTAACTTGCCTGAAACGCGTGTACCCAAGTTTAAGGCGGGTAAACAGCTTAAGGAACAGATCCGTGGTATCCGATAAGGTTGTTAAGGAGCTTTCTTATTAAGAATTGGTAACGTATTACTTTACCGATCTCTAAAGTATTTTTATCCCAAGTAAAAAGCCGTACGTTATGTGCGGTTTTTTACTTGGGCGTAACTTTAGTTTCTGCGTTGCGGTATTACATGGCTATGGCATACTAGTATTGATTTAAAAGAGCTTACTGTAGCAAGCTTGTGTAAGGAAAACATGATAGATCTTACTTTGTTGCGGGAACATCCTGCATTGGTTGCCAAAGAAATTAGTAAGAAAGATCCTACATTTGATACCAATGCATTAATTACATTGTATATCAAACTGTACAATGTAAGACGTGAAGTTGAAACATTACGTGCTAAAAAGAATGAACTTACAGCATTAGCCAAAGGGGGCATCACCGAGGAAATTCGAGAACAATCAAAAGAAGTTGGTGCTGAACTTAAAAAAAAGGAAACTGATTTAAAGACGTGTGAGTCAACGTTTAATGATTTATACTTGCGTGTTCCAAACATTCCACTGTCGGATGTACCTGTTGGAGGTGAAGAGCAGAATAAAGTCGTTCGGGTGTGCGGGGAAAAACCAGTATTTGCCTTTGCACCAAAAAACCACCTCGATTTAGCAGTTGCAAATGGGTGGGTTGATTTTGAAGCAGCTGCTACCATGACTGGCGCAAACTTTGCCCTGTATAAATCAACGGGTGTTGATGTTGTGTATGCGCTTGCGCTCATGATGTTTACCCATAATCGTTCGCATAAGTATGAACCAATACTGCCTCCCTATTTAGTTAATGAACGCTCTCTTTATGGTGCGGGTAATTTTCCTCGCTTTAAGGAGGATGTTTATGCAATAACCGACGAAGATTTGTATTTGACTCCAACAGCTGAAGTTAATCTTACTAACCTGTATCGGGATGCGATTATCCCCGAGAAGGATTTACCAATTCGATTGACGTCTTGGACAAGTTGTTTTCGAAGAGAGGCAGGAGGATATGGAGCAAGTGATCGTGGTCTTATTCGGTTACATCAGTTTGAGAAAGTTGAGTTGTATACTCTTTGTACCCCTGATAAAAGTAATGCTGAACAGGAGCGGATGCTTGCGGTAGCAGAGGAACTACTAGAAAAATTGGGATTTCACTATCGTGTAGTACTGTTAGCAACGCAAGAATCATCGTTTCCTTCTGCCCGTACGTATGATATTGAAGTATGGATGCCTGGGCAGCAGGGATACCGGGAAGTTGCGTCGATTAGTAACTGTACGGATTTTCAAGCTCGTCGTTCGGGTATACGCTATCGGTCAGAGACTGACCATAAGATCCATCTGGTTAACACTCTCAATGGTTCTTCGCTTGCAATTTCTCGTATTATGGCAGCGCTCATTGAGTATTATCAGCAAGAAGATGGAACGATCGATATTCCTTCCGCGTTGCGTAACGTGACATTCTCCTTCTGAGCGTACTTTGTGACTTTGTACTTCGTCAAATATGAGGAGGGGGTTGACACGGGTGGTACACTAAAAATATAAGAGTTTTCCGGATTATTTTTGTACGCATGCTACAGTGCCATGGCCTGGTGCTGCTGGGGATTTCTACGCCAAATGGACCTTGTTATGATTATTACAGCTCAGCAAAGTCCTTATAAATTCGGTGGTTAGGAGGTTTTCGTTAGTTAGTACAAAAAATGCGGAAAGAGGCAAACTAAAATAAACAAATGAAAATGCCTTGTAGAGGTACGGATTTATTCTGGGTTCTTATAGGGTTATAAGGAGTATTTATTCATGGCCAAACATGTTGGTGTACAATTGCCAGAAGATTTACATGAAGTTCTTAAAGCAGAACGTTCGGTTGCTGTTCTTGCAACCTTTTCCGAGCGGGGACTACCTCACACGACGCCGGTTCACTGGCTGTACCCAAAAGAACGAGACAGTATTTTAATGACGGTACACAAAGAGCACGAGGGCTATCATAATATGGCCTGGCAAAAGAAAGTGACTCTGTGCTTTTTGGAGGGGGGCAATATTGCATACAGTATTATGTGTCGAGCTGGGGTGGTTCGAGCTCCGTCACTTGTTCACCCCTTGATGAATATCGTTCGACTTGATATTGTAGATGTGTTATCAGATAGATCACCTCTTTTTGCGATAAACGCAGGAGTAAAATGGAGCTATGTTTCTCCCGAGGCGGAAGAGATTGGCCGCGCATTAATGGGCGAGCTCAAAGAATTAGCTCAAACATTGTAATGTACAAACTGAAGGGCATCCTCATGTATATCAGGACCGGTATAGGATTAGTTATGTTGGGCATGGGGGGATTCACGGGTGCTATGGTTCCATCGCAGATGGTTCCATCGAGGATGGTTCCACCGCATATGGCCCCATCGAGGGTATCTCCTTCGCAGAGGGTTCCATCACAGGTGGTGCCACCGGGAGTGGGCTCAGTGCACGGCACACCATCGCGCACGGTGTCTGTACCGTCACGCGGAACGATGCCGCCAGGACGGCAGGATGCAGGCCTACAAAATAGAAAGTCCCATCAAATACCGGGGGTAAAACCAGCTGTGTCACCAGAGCCTGAAGAGAAACAGTGGGGTTCTACGGAAAAAAAAGGTAAAGAGGCTGGGTTACTAGATCGAACACGGGGAAATTGGTATAAAAAAAAGGTGTATTACACTAAAGCCCGTGGCCTATACGACCAAATTAAAAAACAGGCTGTGGCGGTGGAAAAGCACAAAGCTCCCTTTTTTAAAAAACAGAGCGAGACTGAAAAAAAATATACACAGTTTAATCACGATATAGATATCAAAGAGAATAAGGTTGACGAGTTACTTGAAGCGGCACAAAAAGAGTTACAGGAAGAACGTACTGAAGAGATTAACCTGACTGAGGCGGAGAGAGGGCTTCTTGAAGAAGTACGTGAGCGAAAGCGCGATCTTGAGCAGTTGAAGGCTGACATTCAGGGGATAGCTGAGTATTATGAGCTTCTTGATAAAGCGGTTGCGATGGTACGTCAAGAGAGTAGTAAAGCGCTTGCGTATGAGGCGCAGGCTGGAAGGACATATAAACAAATTGCGACAGAGATCAATGATCGGATTGTCGAGCAGATGTATCTTTCCATTAAAACCAATCTTGACAATATTACCGCAATAGATACCTATTTACAAAATAAGCTTCTTCCTTTCTTTACCGGTAAAATACGCGATATGGAAGATAAAATGAGTGCCGCCAAAGCAAAGGTGGCGCGGCTCAAGTCTCGTGGCGTTATTATCACCAAAAAAATAGCAGCGGATGAAGAAGAAGAGAAAAAAAAGCGAGAAGCACTTCAAAAACAGCGTGCTGAAGAGCGTAAACGAAAAAAAGCAGCTGCGCGCACGTGGTACCAGCGTATATGGGACAATATCAAAGGGCTATTTACCTGATTTGAAGGCCTTATAGGGCAAATTAGTTGATTTAGGCTGCTATGGGATGAATAGTTTGTGTGGGTAAAAAATTTGCCAATTGTGCGGTTATTTGGTACATTCGTAACACAATCCCCCAAGCAATGAGCGGAAGTGGTGGAATAGGTAGACACGCAGCTTTGAGGGGGCTGTGGAGGAAACTCCGTGGGGGTTCGAGTCCCTTCTTCCGCACCAAAAAATGATATTAACGAGGATAATTCCTCTATCCAAAGAGGTAAGAGTACATGAACGTTTCTTTGCGCCGGTTTTTATTTTCGAGTCTTTCATTATGGGCCCTAGTCGGCATTTTTGGTATTTATTTTTTAACACAGATTAAAGAACGTATTAATTTTGGTGTCGATCTTGTTGGTGGGACCTATATAGCCCTTTCAGTTGATATGGAAAAGGCAATAGAGGATGAAATCGTGCATATGATAAATGGGGCTACCTCTCTATTAAAGAAGGGTAATCAGCCGGAACCGACCAGTAGCAAAGTGACTGATGGCGTAGGTTATCTGGTGTTTAAAGATGCAGATAGTGCCCGGCAGGCTGAGGAATTTTTAATAACGCAGCACGGTCCTTCCCCTAAAGAGCGTTCAGGAGACCGCCTTGGGTTTATGTTGACATCCGAAGAAAAGGCTGAGATTGAACGTGAAGCACTATTGGGGAATATTCGGGTGCTCGAAAATCGTTTAAATCCGTATGGGGCAGGTGAGGTTTCCATTGTACCGCAAGGTGACCGTACCATTATCATTGAGCTTCCTAACGTTCATGATGTCAGGAAAGCGAAGGGAATGATTGGCAAAACGGCACTTTTAGAAATTAAATTGGTTGAAAATGCTGGTGCAAGTGAAGCTGAAGTATTGGCTCAATATGGGGGTCAGTTGCCTGAGCATCTTATGCTAGTAAAAGACGCAGCAAAAAGGCGTGGGCCGCGCTATGTGTATGTTGTGCCGAAGTATACTAACTTAACGGGCCGGTTGCTGAAAGATGCCTTATTTAAAACCGGGGGAGAAATGGGGGTTGAACCGGTAGTAGGATTTGAATTTAAACCTGAAGGTGCAGAATTATTTTATGAGCTGACAAGCCAAAATATTGGCCGTACAGTGGCCGTTATTCTTGATAACGAAGTACTGACTGCTGCGCGGGTGCAAACTGCTATACATAGCAAAGGGGAGATTCGTGGTAATTATACACAGGAAACCGCACAAGAGACTGCAATGATGCTCAAGTCGGGAGCTTTTGTTGCACCGGTAAGGTTTGAAGAAGAACGCCATATTGGGCCATCACTCGGCTACCAATCGATACGAAATGGCCTGCTTGCGTGCTTAATAGGATTGCTCCTATTGTTTATCTTTGCCGTGGTTGTATACAAAACAGCTGGTCTTCTATCTTTTATAGTGTTGTTATTCAACATAGTCTTGGTGCTCTTTGCCCTTTCATGGTTTAATGCCACCCTGACGTTACCAGGTATCGCCGGTATGCTTCTTACGGTTGGTATGGCGATTGATGCTTCTATTCTCATCTATGAACGTATTAGAGAGGAGCTTGCCATTGGTGCTCCGTTTAAAAAGGCTGTGAATGTGGGCTTTGCCGGGGCATTAACGGTTATTTTAGACTCGAATATAACGAACTTTTTGGTAGCGGTAGTGCTCTATAGACTGGGTGCTGGGCCAATTCGTGGCTTTGCAATAACCATGATTATTGGTATTCTATCTACATTACTTACCGGAATAGTGCTTCTAAAGTCTATCTTCAACTTCTTGATTGATGGCCTTGGGGTTAAAAAAATTCGTATTTAGCTACTATCTCAAAAATTATGGCGGCGTAGCTCAGGTGGTTAGAGCGGCGGAATCATAATCCGTAGGTCCGGGGTTCGAGTCCCTGCGTCGCCACCATTAGAATGTATTTGTGCCCTAATATCATATATATTTGACTTTGGAGTGAGAGGGAAATTATGGTAAAGAAAGATGAGCGAGTTGATCGGTATATTGAAGGGGCTGCAACGTTTGCAAAACCAATTTTAAAACACGTACGGCGGCTTGTACATAAAGCATGCCCGGCAGCAACTGAAACTATGAAATGGGGGTTTCCTCATTTTATGTACCATGGCATTCTCTGTAGCATTGCCTCCTTTAAAGAGCATTGCGCATTTACCTTCTGGAAAGGCAGTCTTTTGAATGATCCAGAAAATATGCTAGAGAAAAGACGAGGAAGTGGCATGGGGCATCTTGGCAAGATTAATAATATAAAACAGTTGCCTTCTGAAGAGACCATTATCGCTTTTATTAAAGAAGCGATGCAATTAAACAAGGATGATGTTAAGCTTCCAAGGGCATCTAAAGGTGCTAGAAGTAATATAATTGAGGTACCAACAGACTTAGCTGAGGCACTGTTGGGAAATCATAAAGCGCAAAAAACATTTGAAGCATTTAGTAATACCAACAAGCGGGATTACATCGAATGGCTTCAGGAAGCGAAAACAGAAGCAACAAGGAAAAAGCGACTTGCAACAACCCTTACGTGGCTTGAAGAAGGCAAAGTTCGCAATTGGAAGTATATTAAGTGCTGAAAGTACCCTTTAAGGCGTTGTAAAGTTGTTCTATACAGGTCTATACGGATCGCTCATATCTCCTTTTTATGGGAATGTTTTCTCAATAAACCCCAAATATGCTTAGGATCAGCTATCGGTGAGATATAGTGGAAATAAATAGTGTGTAATTTTTTTTAATTATATATGCATAAATAGGCCTATTAATTATAATTATTGACAATAAGAAAGTATTTTTGTTATTACTAATAATAAGATAGATATCATGAATACTTACACAAAGGAGAATGTTATGAAACGCATGATAGCATTATTAGTTGTATTGGCGTCAGCTGGAATGGCACTTGGTTTGACCAGAGGTGGTTCACAATGTACTAATGTAGATAAACCATGTATGCTACCATCAGGAAAATCAGGTATGTGTAAAGGGGTATGTGTAGGACCTGCAGAGCGTACTACTTCACCATTAATACCAGTACACGTTGACTTACCTGATACTGAGTAAGAATTTGATTTGATCGATAACTTCGATCAGATTAAAAAGTGTGATACACCAGGAGAATTATTCACAATTCTTCTGGTGTATTCTTAATTTTAGGTTCCACCTACAAATCTAGTGCATCGTTCAAATTTTAAAAGTATTCTTTAAGCTCTTTGTTCAAGCGATATTTTATTTGCCGCCTTTTGATGATCAATTCTTTTATTGTTAATGTTGGTTTTTGTTTTAATTTCAATATGGTATCCTCTCAAAAGTATTTGTTCAAAAAAGGAACATGATGGGTTACCGTTTTAGATGCTTGCTTATTGTTTTTCTTGTAGGAATCTGCAATGGGTTCATGGTGATCTCAATGGAGAAATCTGCGCCTTCTGTTGCCAAAGAGCGGCTGCCTACAGGTGACATCAGTTTTAAAAAGCTTGTTCAAGAATGGCCTTTTCGAGATGCCATTGATGAGTATGGGATGGAAATTATACATCATGCGGTATTGCGATGCCCAGATTTAACCGTTGAGGACATGGAGTTGCTGGTGCGTGATTATGGCGCAAATATTCGATCACAAACGCGAGGTGGCGGCGACCAAGCAATTCATTTTGCAGGTTGCCGTTGTAATCTACCGGTATTAGTTTGGCTTGTTAGCAATGGCGCTGACGTTAATGCTGAAAATGATAACGGGGAACGTCCGATCCATTATGTTGCTCGTTTAGGAGATACGGCAGTTTTAGAAACATTGGTATACGCAGGTAAAAAATACGGCAATTCCGTAGATATCCATGCAGAAAATGCTGTAGGAGCTCAAGCCATTCACTATGCTGCCCAAGAAGGGCGTATTGGGCTTATGTGTGAATTGGTTGAGCTGAAGGCAAGCATCAGTGTTACTGATAATAATGGGTGGCAACCAATTCATTATGCTGCGCGGGCTGGACACGAGATGGCTATTGGGTGGCTATTGTGCCGTGGGTCATTAACATTCGGAGAAGACAGTGAAAGTTTAGAGGGAACGTTGGAGTCCGCTCATGTTGATAGGGATGTTGGAAGAGTGACAATTGACACGGCGACGTCTACTGGGGAGCAGGCGATTCATATTGCTGCTCGTTCAGGACATATTAAATTGCTAGGATGGCTGCATAAAAAAGGGGCGCGGGTAAATGCAAAAGATGCTTGTGGATGGGAACCTATTCATCATGCTGCACACAAGGGTCATTTTGAAGTGGTGCAGTGGTTGATTGCAAAAGGAGCAGTGGTTGATTCGCGAGAAGGAAATTCCTATGACTTGGCATGTTTGGCTTCTGGAAATGGTCATGTTACTTTAGCGAAATATTTGAGAGAGTATAAAGCTAGGATAGCAGAGAGTGATCAAAAAAAACGTAGACGTCGAAGTAAAAATACTGCTCGAGATGGAAGGGAGGTACGAGCTCGGTCTGCTTCTCGCCATGAGGATGACACGTTAGAGGTTGATGGGTATAAAGAACGTCAAGAAACCGAATTACAAACAAATAGTTCCGAGCCGGCTCTGTCTTTAGTCACTGAAGAGAGGAGGGTTAGGCTTGAAGAACCTTCCATGTTCAGCCCTTCTTATTTGTCAGATATCTAGTTGTTAAATACCTTCGTCTGAGTGATATGGGGAGAATGCAAAAAAAGAGATGAGAGTAAAAGTGAAGCCGCCAGTTTAAAGAGATGTACAAAGGAGGCTTTATGCAACGTAGAATATGCAGTATATACGCTCTGACCCTTATTCTTTTTTATGGTATAATAAGTCATATCAATAACATCAATTGCACGAGTAAACCAATGAAATTTAGTACGTTAGCTTCTGTTTTTGAGAACATAGAAAAAATATCTGCCCGCTTAGAAATTACTAACCTCCTCGCTGACCTCTACAAGGAATCTACTCCTCGCGAGGCCCAAATTATTACTTATCTTTCTCTCGGTTCGTTGAGGCCACCCTATGAGTCGACACAATTTGGCATCGCGGCAAAGAGTATGAAGCATGTTCTTGCAGGTATATTTGATACAACAGCATCAGCAATTTCACGTAAAGCACATGAACTTGGTGATCTTGGGATGGTTGCTGCAACCGGTACCTGGGAACCTACAGAGGAGCTTACCGTTATTGATGTCTACGAACGACTGTGTACCCTCGAGGAGGTATCAGGGACTGGTTCACAGGACATTAAGGCAGAGCTTGTTAAAACGTTGCTATTGGATCTTGAGCCGCAGTCGGCACAAATGGTTGTACGTATAATACTGGGTAAATTACGTCTAGGCTTTTCTGATATGACAATTATTGATGCACTTTCGTGGATGCTTGTTGGAGATAAATCGATTCGTAAAGAAATAGAAAACAAATATAATCTGTGTGCTGACCTTGGACGTATTGCGTTTATTTTGCGTGATAAGGGGCAGGAAGGTCTTGACGATGTTTCAGTTGTGGTCGGAATTCCCATTCGTTTGGCCGCGGCTGAACGTTTGCCATCAGCACAAGACATCCTAGATAAAATCGGGCCGTGCGTAGCACAACCAAAGCTTGATGGGTTTCGGTTGCAGATTCATGATATTCGTAGAAATGGTGACCGTGATATTTGGTTTTTTTCTCGTAACCTAAAAAATATGTCAGCCATGTTTCCCGAGCTTGTTGATGCGTTTGCAACGTATGACTTCGATAGCATTATTGTTGAGGGTGAAGCGCTTGCGTATAATCCAAAGACGCAGACGTACTTACCATTTCAAGAGACGGTCAAACGAAAGCGTAAACACGGTGTCGAAGAGATAGTTTCCGAGCTTCCGTTACGATTGTTTCTGTTTGATATCCTTTATCTGGATGGGGAACTTTTAATTGATTGGACACAAAAGAAGAGATACCAATTGTTACAAAAACTCTTCAGTTCCTCACATGATCAGACGGTATCAGTGATTGATGAGCGACCGATTAACACGGCGCCTGAACTAGAGGCTTATTTTGAAGAATGTATGGCTGATGGTCTTGAAGGCCTGGTGCTCAAACGTCCGGATGCTCATTATCAGCCAGGCAAGCGTAATTTTAACTGGATTAAATTAAAACGTATAGAAGGTCTTTTAGAGGACACCCTCGATTGTGTTGTGCTTGGGTATTATTTTGGCACGGGAAAGCGTGCTGCATTTGGAATTGGAGCGTTTCTTGTTGGCGTGTATGACCCAAAGCGAGATGCATTTGAAACAGTTGCGAAGGTTGGCACCGGTTTAAGTGACGTTGAATGGAAAGAGCTTAAAAAGAAATGTGATGAGGATGCAGTACCCGAACAACCGCATAATGTAATCTGTGCAAAAGAGTTGTATCCTGATGTATGGGTGTACCCTAAAATAGTTGTTACCGTACGCGCTGATGAGATTACGCGCTCGCCTCTTCATTCGGCGGGTAAAACTAAAGACACAGAAGGCTTTGCTCTCCGTTTTCCCCGCTTTATCCATTATCGCACTGATAAATCAGCAGATGAAGCCACAACCGTTACTGAGCTAAAGCGACTTCTAGAGGATCAACAAAAGCGGTGCCAGGCCGGTTTGCAACGTACAAAAAAAGAATTGTAGGATTTCGCGGGGTTTCGTTCCCTATGGGGATAACTCCCCCGCCGACGAGCAGGAAGAATTCCTGCTCCTGGTGTATATACTGACTCATGTGTACAATTGTAGTTGCTCGCATATTCATTGCTTAATATTTTTCCTGCGGTATAGAGGGCCGGAGCGCTCTATGCCGCTACGTAATTCACAATAGGAAACCTGTCGTGAAAACGCGAAGGGGAACACCCTCCGCGAAGATAACACCAGAATAGAATATGGTATAGATAGACAGATTCCTTTGTTGACCATATTGATAACGTGGGTAAGAAGCCAAGGCGAATTTTTATGCCAAGTTTGTATGAATGATGATAAAGGTGAAGATAATGAGATGGGTTGATACGGTCAGAAAGAAACTGTTGAATCAACATACTGTATTATGTAGAATGTGACCAAAGATTGAGGGTAATAATGAAGACACATCTAATACGGCAGTATTGTAAGGGGTTACTTTTATTTTTTTTGTTTGCAGTAGGTTTTAGCGCTGCGCAAAATGGAACGAGTGTAGGCATAGGAACAACATCAAAAAATGGTACTGGCATTGGAACGACGCCTTCACAAAAGTCCAACCAGACAGGTATTGGGATTGGCACTAAAACCAAGCAGCCACCTACTCAGCAGGACTTTATCTTTTTGGCAAATAGTGCCAGTTGGCCGAAAGCGCAGAGTGCTTTACAGCATGCACTCGAGCTGTCGGGTGTTGGCAAAGTGACTATAGGATCCGTAAAGCCTCCTGCATACCAGCCTCTAAGCGATGATGCTATTAGCGCATTTAAGGATGCTATACGTTACTTTTCGCAAGTATATAAAGATCCTGCTATTACCCAAACGGGTAAACCGCCAAACATTACTATCGATGGTGCTGATGATTCTAATTTAGTAGTCAGCACGATTCGACTTTTTTTTCAAGCAATGATCGAAAACTTGTTATCACTAAGTGCACGTATTACCAAGTTACGAGAGAGCCATAAATCTTATTTCACGCAAATTGATACGCTTGCTAAAGAGGTTGACGCATATCAACAACTGGCTCCAACCGTTAAGGGGTATGTTCAAAAAAATTGGCAGATACTTGCAGACGAATTTGACAATCGTACTGATTCTATTTTGCTGGGTGTATATGAAACAGCTCTAAATGACCTTGCAAATCGCCATAATGTAGCGTTTAAAGACCTTTCGATTGTTGAGAAATATGTAAAAGATGCGTTTGCACGGTGGAATAGTTCACTGCAGATTTTTGGATTTGCAACAGCAAAAGAGGCGTTGCATGCATTAAGTACCTATGCACAAGCAGCCATAAATACTATTAAAACTAACGTCCTAGGTTCAATGAAACCAGAAAGTTCGGTGTCTAAACTTTCAGAATTATTTTCAAAGGATAATGCCAACCGTAAACTATTGGAAAATGCTCAGGCTGCCATGAAAGCAGCAGTGGCAGTCTGTTCTTATAAACAGTCTCCTTGTGAATCGGAAATGGCAAATGCCTATAACAATTTTTTTACAAATTTAACAAATGCACTTAAACAAATGGATACCATTGCAGCAATGCAAAAGACTTCTGACCAAATTGACAGCATGCAGGGAACACTTATACCGCTTCTTAATGCAGGTGGAGCGGCCTGGCTTGCTCAGCACCTTACTGCAATATCATATCTCTTTGCTGGTGATCAAGAAACGAGTGGCGGTGAAGAAACATTACAGGCGTTTGTAACATCTCAGCAAAAAAATCTCAGCCAAATTGCTCAAATGACGTTTACCGGTGATCCGGTAACCGTCTTGAATGCACTTGCTAAGGACGGTGCAACTGCCTATGGTAACTATCAGTCGGCCCTTGAAGCTTTCCGGATTATCAGGAGCATTATTAGTACAGGGTTACCATTGATTAGTGATAGCCAACGTTCCCATATTGCTGTACAGGAATCTATATACAACAAGCCCATTATTAACACCTGTGCAACGATCAGTAGTGCACTTGCAACTAAGCTCAAGGCACTTAACGATGAGGAGAGTATCTTTGGACTGATGGCGGTTCAAGAAGCACTGCAACAGGCTATGCCGGTGGCGCGAAGAGCTGACCAGAACTTTGCTCTCTTAAGCGGTGGGGGCAATGCGGCAAAAATGAAAGATGTCATTCCCTTTTACAGTACGTTTCCTACAATTGAATTAGATAAGACCTCTCGTTATAGCTTTGCTACATTTCTTGTTCGGGCAATAGTAAGTGCCTATCTTGAAAAGGCTGCTAAAACAACCAATCAAAAGCTTAAAGCGTATTACTACCTTTTTGCCTTTGTATTTCAACATTACCTTCCATCTAAAACGGCAGCATCAATTTTAAATGAGCTCGAACAATTCTCGACCCTGCCAACTACGGTCTCTAACGATTTAACTGCACTCATTAAGAAAGATAAGGCGGGTAAAGCAGGAATTGCCGATTGGGACGGCATGTTACAAGAAACGATGGCTATATACACCGTGTCTTCTACCCTAACGGGCACGTCAGCGAAGAAAGCTGCTTTTAGCACTGGGCCTCAATTATATCGAAAATGTCTGCAAGCGTACATTGATGCTGAGGCGCTTCAGCAGCTTAGTGATGCTGAGCGTTCTTTGCGCCAAGCGTTTTTGTATTATCGTTTTTATTTACTTATTGTTGCAGCTCCGGAAAAACAAGATCCATCAAAAACTAAAGTACAGCAGCAAATTACAACACTCCTTGGGCCATGGTTTAGCCAGGGGGTTACATTAGCAAAAGCGATGACAATAACACCCACAGATTCGCAGGATAGCTACGTTAAAGCAATTGCAGCCCTAAAGAATCTATTTGACTGGCAGCAGACGACGAACAGATTTATTGAGCGCATGGCCTTTATACTTGAAGATCAAAAAACGGCAACGCCAAAAGTTGCTTTAACGGGATTGGACTTATTGACAAAAAAAATAACGACAAAGGACACGACCTATGCATCTGCAGTCTCGAAAACCATTTCATCAGTAACAATAGGTGATGTAACACTGCAGCTTGCTTCGGTAAGTGAAAAATATGGTAATTGGGCTGTAAAGCAGGCTACATATAAAATTGATCAGGCAAAACAAATTTTCAAGCCTGGTACCTGTTCGTATACCATTGGGTTTCATAGTATTGCTGCGCGAGCATTTAGCGATGCGGTCATCTATTATATCCAGGCAGGAAATGCTCAAAAAGCGAACACAGTGGGCGTACAGGCATCAGTTGAAAAGAGCATAGCGCAGGCTGATTTGATTGGAAATGCTGTCATAGGTTTAATGGCGCAAGATATTTTTAAAACGTTTCTGCCAGCTGACATTATGGTATATGCTCGGTATCTTATTTCACCCCTTATCTTGAGTTTAAAAGCGGTTCCTCCTGTGGTTCCTTCAGGGCTTGCATCAAGTTTTGCTCAGTATCAAAAAAATAAATCTGATTCAAAACTTAAGGCGGCAGTTGAAGATGATCTACGTACCGTTGCCGCTGCTCTTTATTTATATCTTCATCTTAATGGTAATGGCCTATCCCAGCAGTTTGAAAATGAGGGGAATGATTATGTTGCCGTAATCCAAAATCCAGCGGAGCATGGTGGCCTTAAAGAGGACAGCCCGTTTACGTCGTATGTGGATGATGCACGCGCATACAAAAAATCGCTTGAGACGCTCATGGATACTGGATTTAAGACTGATAAGGAAACAATTAAAACCGAATTGACCTATTATGCCCCCAAAGGCGTTTCACCGGCCTTAGTTTATTGTAATTTACCAATGTTACCAGCGCCTGAAACAGGTTCAAAGGCGATTGATCCTTCAGCAGCAATGGCTTATCTTGGTGCATTTGGGCAATACCAACAGGTGCAAGGTGGAAGCGATCAGCAACGAAAATATGCTCAAAAGAAAATGACCATGATGCAAACGGGCTACCAAGAGGCATACTTATCATTTGCAGCGAGCTTAATTTTGAAAGCCCAATATATGAATGGTACCGCGATAGATAAAACGGTGATTGACCTTATGATGGAACCAGGTGAAGAGACCTTTGTAGAAGTGCAAAAGAAAGCAATTACCTCAGTGCTAACCAATCCGAAATCAGTGTCTTCACTTGATGATAAAAATGCCGAACCCTTTGTAAAAAGTATAGGGCTTGTAGAAGATTACTTTAACCTAGCTACCGTTATGGCTGACGGAGCTGCTAATGGTTCAAAAAGTCACGATATAGCCGGCCTGCCTGGTGCGTACGGTGTTCTTGGTTTTGTCAGCGAGTCCTATGGTGATTTCTTGGTGGCTGCCCTTATTGGTGATCCGAAGGCAAGTACATATAAACAGTTTGTTCAACGGGCGCTTAAGCTCTATGGTATTGCACTCGGAACATTTAAAAAGTATTCTCTACCGGAATCATATAATCGTACGTCATATAAAATAGGAAAACTATTTGATTCGGTTGCTAATGCTTTTGTGGCTCATGGAGATTATTTAGAGGGCGCTATCAGCTACAATAAAGCTGCAGCGCAATATAAATCCGTAGTCGATGCTGGTGGTAAAGGGGTCACTGATAATTTAAATGAAGCAATGTTTACTGCGAGCCTTCGTAATATTGTTGCTGCTTTTTATGGGGCAACAAAAAGCTTAAACGGCTTTTATACTGACCGATGGGCAAAGACCATTACCGTCAAGTATAATGGCCAGTCAATGCAGTTTAAGACAGATAGCAAAACCTCTGCTTTTGAAAAATTGCGTGAAAAAGCGCGACGGATGGCACCTTATCTTGCTGGGGGGCAGGCGGTTCGGAGTAGGGTTACCAATGTAACGTATGGGTTGCTCGACGCAATTATATTTTACGCGAGTGTAATACATACCCTTGCTGAATATAACAGTGCGTTTAAATTGGGACTTAAGGCACTTGCAGCCGGAGGCGGTTCCTCATATGTTGGTACCAAAATGGTCAAAGGAAAAAATGGTGATAAGAATGGTGCACCTAAAGAGGATCCTGCAATTAAATCCTATATTGCAAAAGAAGTACCATCCAAAAAGGGTCTTGCTGGGGCCTTGACTGATGGTAGTATTCCGGCTGATAAGCTAACAGAGGTTCTTAACACGTTTGTATTACAGGGCAAAGACTTCAATACGGTAACGGTAAGTGATGCCAAGAGCTTAGGGAGTATTTTTGAGCGGGTTCAAAAATGGGCCCTTAAAGTTAATGTGTCACTGAACGCGGTGTATATTAATACCTTTAAAGCACCATGCCAGGAATCAGCGGTTGAATGTGTTGAAGAAAATGCGGCTGACTTACAAAGCGCCCTTCAGGCACGAGCACAGTCTCTCGCTTCCCCAGCAAAACAATACTTTGGTGGATAAATAGCTGAACTTATCTTATATTAACGCGCGTTCGATGTAATTTTTTGCAGGGTTTCGTCCCTGCAGTCGACAAGGACTTCGTCCTTGACCTGTGGTATATATTGGCTCATGTGTATAATTGTTTAGGCTTGTATATTCTTTGCTTGATATTTTTCTTGCGGTATAGAGCGCTTCCGCTCTATACCGCAACGCAATCCACATCAGGCTCTACGAGCTGGCCAGCTCTACGAACCCGCTGTTGAAACGCAGAGGGGAACCCCCACTGCGTTATGATGACGTGAAAAATGGGTGAGCAGAAGATATTCTTTGTCTGGTGGATGTCAACTAGCTAAGAAATAATAGAAGGTAACGGGTTGTGCCAAAATATACGTTAATAGGTCCAGGAAGAATTCCTGACTGCGGCAGGGAGTTATCTTCGTAGGGGCTTGGCCCCCTCCTCTATTGGATGTATTTCTATTGGCTCTCAGCTGGTTGTTCATTTTCCTCAGCTGGCTTTTCGACTTTTTTAAGGAGGTTATAGAAGTACTCAGCTTCCTCCTTAGGATTTGCGGCTTCAGTAATAGCAGAGCTTACTACCAGACCAGCGGGATTGAGTTCAATCAGTTCTGGTATTCTCTCGCGTGGAACACGGGCGCTGATAAAGATAGGGAGTGATGTGTTTCCTTGCACAATGTCCCAATTTTCCATCAATGCTTCTTTACTTTCTTCGAGTGGTGTATGAAAAAGAAGACCATCACCGCCAAGGCTTTTTGCTTCGAGCGCTGATTGGCCGAGCGAACGTGCATCATGCAAATCGAGTAGAATCTTTTTCCCTTTGCTGTGGGCCTCTTTTGTTGCTTGATGAATAACATGTTTAGCCGTTCCGGCCATTACAGAAATCCATTCTGCGTTTGCACCAGCAAAGAGTGATGTGGCTTGCCGTCCTTCATTAACAATCTTTGCATCGACGAGTATTGTTTTTTCAGGAAGAGCCTCTTTAAAAGCTTCTACCGCTTGAACACCATGTTTGTAAATAAGGAGTGAGCCAACTTGAATAATATCTGCAAATGCTTGAACGTCTTTAGCAATGACGAGGGATTTCTCAAGATCAACAAGATCGAAAGCGATTTGTAGTTTCATAAAGATCCTTTATCTTTTATAGACTTTATTGATCGACTAGAGTATACCATTAATTTACCATAAATCGAAACGTTACGGTTGTATTACTTGTGCATAACGCTCATTACTAAACTTTTTGACGTAGTCCGTAGTTGCAAAATAGCGGTTGAAGTCAATGAAAGGAATAGCAGCCTTTCCCGTGTGATCACCAGGTTGAACATAGACGGTTGGGAGGAAGAAGTTTGATCCCTTAATGGTGACGTGTGATCCTTCATCAAGATATACGTGGCTGGGATCGGCAAGTATGGTAATAGTTTCAAGAGGGATAGTACTTCCAGATGGCGGAGTAGTTTTTGTAACAGACCAATACCATTTTTTATCTTTTGGGTTTTTTGTACGGGTTAGTGAATACCATTGTGCCGGCTGACCGGTTCCTACCTTAAAATGGCTAACAAGATTCTCATCAAGGAGTACTGGACGTATAGCTGGCGTAATGAGGAAGGTTAAGGTATCGCCACCATGCTGTCGCCCAATAAATATCTGACCATTATGATCAGAGTGTGTGGTGGAGCCCATATACACAACTTGTACCCCCGGGATTGCTCGTGGTTTTTCAAACTGCCTAAGCTGTCTCCGTTTAATTTCTTTTACTGATACGAGTGTACGCATCTTTTCCTTTTTGATTTCTTGCACAATTTTTGGTTCTTGAACCGGTTGATGTTCAACAAAAAATGTCATAATGGTTGACGTTGTACTGTCTTTTGCTGGGGTAGTAGCAGATGTACGTGAAGATAAGGATTTCCCACCGGGCCGGTGCATCCCTATGATATATGGCGCGACGGCTATAACGGCTATACTAGTAAATAGTGCAAGCAAATAGGAAGTACGTACATTCATTGATACTTCTTTTGGTTAGGAAAAAAGATTTCTAAGGCTTATTATACCTCTTTTGTCGTGATGTGTTAACTGATTTGCAAAGGTTAGTAGTAAAGAAGGGATTTATACGTAATACTATTCAATTGGCCCGCAATATTCCTTAATCGATCTTATGACTGAGGTGTTATTGATCTGGAAAAATATATCTCCCAAAGTTGCTTGCCTATCGTAGCAATTAAATAATAACGTTGAATGATTCGAGATTCCTTTTTTATTTAAATGAGGATGCCTGAATGTGTGTAAACTCTTGCTCGATACATTTATTTTCCTTATTAACATAACATTAATAAGATACTTCCTACCTGTTGATAATTTTTTGTAGCAACCATGGTTTTTTTTGCCAAAGTCTGATCCCAATTTAGTCTGCAGTAAAATTAGTTGCTTTTTTTTAAGAAAGTATTAGCATGGGATTTGTTAGTAAAAGTAATCTACTTGTAAAAAATGGATACCGTGATGAAATGCCGAATGTTGATAGGTACCCTCTGTGTGCTTACTGTCTTTCAATATAGCTCTCCTATGGCTTCAAGTTCAGATATATTAGCCAAGACCAGAGAATATAAAAAAAGGTTATTTGAATGTGCTAAAGCCGGTAATTTAAAAGCTCTGGCCTTTGCTCATGAGCGGGGAATACGCTTAAATAAAATTAGATATACAAACCAATCTTTTCCTACTCTAAGGAATGCCTCCATTCTGAGTTATGCTGCATGGGGTGGACAAAAAGAGCTCATTATATGGCTTTTAGAATCGTATAGTGAATTAAGGATTACCCAGCTTGATGGCGCTGGCCTGAGTGTCTTGCATTATGCTGCACTTGGTGGGCATAGAGAATTGATTGCGTGGCTTTTAGAATCGTATAGTGAACTAAGCATTACCCAGCTTGATGATCATGGTCGGAATATCGCTCATTATGCTGTATGGGGTGGACATAAAGAACTAATTAGATGGCTTGCTACATATTACCCTGTTATCATCAATCAAGTCAGTATCTACGGTAGAACAGCATTAGACGTTGCTGAAAAGAAAAACCTTCCTTACGTAGCAGCTTTTTTAAGATCATTGAGGGCACTAACTGGTAGTGAGGTACCAATGCACAATGCATTCATAGCTCAGCGCCGATCAAGGCTCCGGCTTGTCGAGTTTGAAATAGTTGATAACGATGGCATTCATAGAGAGACAGTTCTAGCACATCCTGGCTCTTTGCAAACGAGTAGTAGCAGTACACAAGGTACTAGTGGTTCTCCAACACCTGCAACGCACAAACATCATCGTCAGCAAAACACTCCCTCTCGTCGGACCCGTAAACGTCTGAATCCTGTACTTATTAGTAATTCTATCCGAGCTAACCGTAGCTTGTCTCCAGTAAGTGTATCGCGCGAAGGAAGTAGTAGTAACTTGGAACTACTTTATCAGGCAGCTACAGCTGTCTTAGCCCCAGAGTCCTCATTACCTTCTACAGTAATTGAGCCTAGATGTACCCAATTGGTTGAAACTCAAGAAGCGCGCGAAGAAATGTCAGGTTCAACTGAAACTAAGTCGGAATCACCAGAAACTAGTGCCGGCATTCCTGATATTCGACCTGCTACAGCGAGCGAAGCAACCGCAATTTTGGGCCAAGCTGCACGAATAGAAGATCCGACAATTCAAATGGACACGCGAAGTATTTTGGCCCAATTAGGAGTACTGCAGTTTAGAATATCACACCGCACGATTTAGAAAGCCTAATTCTTGGCATTGATCAATGCAGGACCAATTTTTCACCCATCAGATTCAACTGTGTCAAACCCTATGGAGAGACGAAAGGCGTTATATACGGCTGTAGAGTTTGCAAGAAATACTTTTCTCTCAAGTATACTACCTATTAGTGATGTTCGGAGTGCATGTTTTCTTGTGACGAGTATTCTTTTTTAGATGGGTCATGTGCAGTGACTTGGGCAACACTCATTCCTTCACTGCTTAGACTCATGGTATGACGACTGCCATCCGGTGCTACTAGAATGAATTTATTTTGATCAAGCTCGACCGTATAGAGTTTTTTATCCAATCCTTCTAGGCGAAGGGTGATCGATTTGATGGCAGCTTTAGTATCAGCACGGGCTGTTCGTAGCGCAAATTGATTAATGACCTGTGTTGTATGATAAGTCACGATGGCGATTCCAAAGGCCATCCCTACAATAGCCACCATTTGATTTGTAGAGAAGTAGTGCCACTCGCGGTAAACCATATAAATACTTGCAGATAACAGCGCAGCACCAATTAAAATACCAAAAAAATGACCAATCATGATCTATTCCCTCTTTATACGTACATGATATCAAGCTGATACTTTACATGCAACAAGAGATGATTAATTCAGCGCTCGATAGCGTAAATAAGTGTGGATTAGTTACTAAAGAATATCAGAAGAGCTGCCGCCGTACAAAAGGCAAAAATTACACACCCATTGTTTCTTTCATGTGTTGGCAGGTTTTTCCATTGAGTTCCAAGGTAAATAAGTAGGTTAAAGGCAAACAGTACGGAAAGATTAAAGATTATATTCGGAAGTGTCATATCTGATAGTTGGCCGTATAATGTCGTTGTTATAGTTTTAAGCATGGTCGGGGCGGCCAGACTCGAACTGGCAACCCCTCGCTCCCAAAGCGAGTGCGCTACCGATTGCGCCACGCCCCGATGCAAATCTTTTAGTGGCTGTATGGTTCAAAGATGAGACCAATAGCAGTGTACGTTTTTTTAGCCGTATATTCAAGGGGCTTTTGGGGTGAATGGTGGGATTTGAACCCACGACCCCCGGAACCACAATCCGGTGCTCTGCCAACTGAGCTACATTCACCATTATACTGTAATTATAAGGTTTTTAAGGCAAATTGCAACAGATAATTGTGGACTTTTGCCAATAATAATAGCAGTCAAACAGTGTAGCAAAGAGCGGTAGCTGAGGGAATACTAAATTCGATTGGTATCGGTGCTAAAAAGAGCACCGATACCAATTTTTGTCGTGACGTTTATTTATCTTCGTTAAGTGCCAAAAACAATGCTGCCATGGTACATGCTTCGTCTTCAAGCTTCATAAATCGGCATTGTTTTTTATAGGATTTCATCTTCTCCGTTGCCTTATTGAGCTTGCTTTGCATGATTAGGTCTGAACATTGGTCGCTTGTTTGTCCCATTTCAATTAGGAACTCAGCAACCTCAATACTTGCATGGCTGCATGCAACATCAAGTGGCGTGTCACCATTTTTATCATGTGTGGCGACAGCACGGTAGTGAATAAGATGCTTAGCAACATCCAAATTGTTATTCAGTGCAGCATAATGAAGTGGGGTAGAACCGGTATTGTCTTCTCCTTCTACATCGCAATCATGTTCAATTAAATAGAGAGCGAGTTCCGTGTTATTAGCATACACAGCTTGGATAAGCGGAGTTCGGCCATTTGTGTTTTTTGCTTCTGCGTCAATCTGATTTTCAAAAAGGAATGCTACTAATTCACTGTTAAAATCCGTGTAAGCGAGGTAATGTAAGAGATTGTCACCGTCCTCATCGGTAGCATTGATATCGGCACCATATTGGACCAGTAGCTGAGCGCAAGGTAATTGGTCGTTGCTTTGTAATTGAGCGACGCGATGAATAGAGATGCTTTGGTTTTGATTTGCATCAGAAGTAAGGAGCAATTTTATTACATCAAGATTAATGTGCCTTTCTGGATCAAGTGCTATATCGAGTGCTGTTTGATTCCCATGGTTTTTTAGGTTGACATCGGCGTTATGTGAAAGAAGTATTTCGACTGCTTTTGTATCGCCTGCAGCTACTGCCTTATGCAGAAGTGTTTGCCCAAAAAAGTCTCTCGTATTGACATTTGCGCCGTTGGCTAGAAGTTTTTGAAGACGACCATATTGTTTGTTGTTTAATGCTTTGTGAGTTTTAAAAGTCTGAACACATGGTCGTTCATTCAACCAGCTTTTAAAAGAGTCATGGGCTTCTTTAACGTGCTGGCGAGCTTCATGTTCCAGTTCCTGAAATTCCTGATTCAATGCCTGTCCCCAACGCTTGAAGTTGTTGAGTAGGGTCTTGAAAGGCCGTTTAGATTTATGATTTTTTGGTTTTGCCGTGAGCAAAGTGCCGGAGCTAGCGATCAGAATTAGCGCTATAATGGTACATGTAGTTCTTTTCATAATAGAAACTCCTGTTGTTGATGCCGTTCTTGTGTGTTCGGGCAATTGGTTAAATCTGTTTTTCTACTGAAAACTACAATTTTTATTCTGCAATCTTTTTGCCTTTTTGTCAATTAGATGCTCTTATGGGGTTTTCCAGCAGCTAACGAGTAAGCGTTTGTGTTAGTGCTGTAAAATCGGGTATAAATGAGATGCAAAATTGAAAAGCTATTTCTCGTCATAGTCCCGATATTATGGTATTCTAAATGATGGATTAGTACATAACCCACTACATTTTTTTAGATAATTTAAGCAGTTTTATAAGTATAGTAGTCTTATAAAGCGCTAGTAGTACGTATATTAGGAAAGCAGCAAATGGCAACAGACAAAAAAAAGTGGATTACCATAGTTGGTGCGCGTGAGCACAATCTAAAGGATATTACGGTAGCGATTCCCAAAGAATCACTGACGGTGATTACCGGCCCTTCGGGATCTGGCAAAAGTACTCTTGCGCTTGATATCCTTTATGCAGAAGGCCAGCGGCGATACATCGAGTCACTGTCTTCATATGCCCGGCAATTTCTTGGGGTGCCACCCAAACCACACATAGATCGCATTGAAGGGCTTTGCCCAGCTATTGCAATTGATCAAAAGACGGTGGGCACGAATCCACGTTCGACGGTGGGTACTATTACAGAGATTTATGATTATCTTCGTGTATTATATGCGCGTATTGGTATCTTGCATTGTCCACAATGTGGTGAGCAGGTGCAGGCAGAGTCACCTGAGACGATTGCACATAGGCTTCGCGCGACCTTTGCAGAAAAACATATCATTATTGCAGCTCCGATTGTTATTGAGAAAAAGGGTGAGTTTGTTGCCGATCTTGAACGGCTCTTTTTAAAGGGATTTTATCGCTTTTTGATTGATGGCCAACGCCATGTCTTTCAATCCATAACTGATATCCAGAATGTAAAGCTTAAAAAAACGTATAAGCATTCAATCGATGTACTTATTGATGCATTGGATGTGGTACAGGATGAATGGGCACGTCTTCATGAAGGACTTGAAAGTGCTTTTGCTCTTACCAATGGCCTGTGCAAAATCATTGTTGGCAAGGAGCAATTTACTTATTCTTCACATCACATGTGTATTAAGTGTGCACGATCATTTAGCGAGATTGAGCCGCGGCTTTTTTCATTCAATTCCCCAGTAGGTGCCTGTAAGCGGTGTCATGGCCTTGGTATTGTCTATGTGAGCGTTAATCGGTACTCGTGGCGTGAAGAGGAGATTGAAAAGGAATGTCCAGAGTGTCACGGTAAGCGGCTGAGTAATTTGGCTCTTGCAGTAACCGTTGGCGGAAAGTCAATTTATGACATTGGAGAGCTTTCTATTAAAAATGCGTGTGCATTCTTTGCATCGCTCAAGCTTAATAAAACCGAGCACTCGATTGTAGAACGACTTGTAGCTGAAATTAAGGCTCGCCTAACCTTTTTGAGTGATGTAGGACTTTCATATTTGACTCTTAGTCGTACCGCAAGGACCTTATCAGGCGGTGAGAGTCAACGTATTCGTTTAGCCACACAGATTGGCTCTGCACTCAGTGGAGTTGTGTATGTACTTGATGAACCAAGTATTGGCTTGCATCAACGGGATAATGATCGATTGATTGCTACCCTTAAAAAGCTGCGCGATCAAGGTAACACTGTGGTAGTCGTCGAGCATGATATGGATACCATGAACAGTGCCGACTACTTGATTGATATGGGACCGGCAGCCGGTGTTCATGGGGGTAAAGTTGTGGCACACGGGACACCGCGAAAAGTTGCCAAGTCCAAAGATTCGATAACGGGAGCCTATCTTGCTGGTAAGCGTATGATTGTGCGACATGAATCGGTACGAAAACCCAAAGCGTGGATGACGCTCAATAAGGCAACAACACATAATCTTAAAAATATTTCAGTACGGTTTCCGCTCGGTGTCCTATGTGGGATATCGGGGGTTTCTGGCTCAGGCAAAAGTACGCTCGTTATGGAAGAATTGGTTCCAGCTCTTAAAATGGCATTAGCGCATAAAAAGCGTGATATTTCATTTGGCAAGCTTGAAGGGCATGAAAGTATTGATTCACTTGTGGTTATTGATCAATCACCAATTGGACGAACCCCGCGCTCAAATCCGGCTACCTACCTCGGGGTATTTGATCAAATTAGAAAGCTTTTTGCGTCGCTTCCGGAGAGTAACGCGCGTGGCTACAAACCAGGCCGTTTTAGTTTCAATGTTCATCAGGGACGGTGCAAAAAGTGTAATGGTGAGGGATCGCTTACCATCTCAATGCACTTTCTTCCTGATGTAAACATTACGTGTGACCAATGCAAGGGGCAACGGTATAACAAGCAGACACTTGAGATAATGTACAAGGGCAAAAATATTGCCGCAATCCTTGATATGACTGCGCAAGAGGCACTTGCTTTTTTTAAGGCGCATACATCGATAGCAAAACGATTGCAGCTCATGTGTGACGTTGGACTTGATTATATTAAGTTAGGGCAACCTTCTACAACGTTATCGGGTGGTGAAGCGCAACGTATTAAACTTGTAGATGAACTAGCAAAACGTGGCCATAATACGGTTTACATTCTGGATGAACCTACCACGGGTTTACATACGTGTGATGTTGAAAAGCTTCTTGCGGTTCTCAACCGGCTTGTCAAAAAGGGGAACTCGGTGATTGTTATTGAGCATAATATCGATGTACTCAAAACGACCGATTATCTGATTGACTTAGGTCCCGAAGGCGGTGACGAGGGGGGTCAGGTTATTGCAACCGGTACGCCAAATGAGGTGGCTGCGAACAGCAAAAGTATCACAGGTGCCTATTTGAAGAGAAGTTTCAAGTAGCGAGTTGTCTGTGAAAGCCTCTTATTAAAAAGCCTCTTATTAAGGGGACTTTCGTGAAATCTGTCTACCTATTCTTTTCTTGCGAATTTTTTGCTAAATATATAGATGTATAGGCTTTATCCTTTTGAGCTTTAAGCCTTGACAAAATCATGGCCTAATTTATATTTAATTAATAATATTATATTTTATAATTGAATAATACAAATGAAGAAAGCATTAATAAGTTTTCTATTTCTTATCTCTGGGTTTTCAATTTGTGTAGATACCAAGCTAACTTGGACCAAGCTGTATGATAATAATCCTGCAGAAAACCATGCGATAGATGGTAAAGAGATCTACGAGCAAAAAACACATCAAATAGCAGTAATGGTTGACGAGGTACTTGATTTGTATCAGTGGCCGTATGGAAAGCCAAATACGTGGGTTTATTTTATAAAGCATGATAGTCCTGCATCGGTGGTATCAAAGATATCGGATCATAATTGTTTTGTTCTGGTGGATTATGCTAAATTTATTCAGCACTCTGTTATTGCACAACAATTTATCATTGCTCATGAGATTGCTCATTATAAACAAAATGAAGAAAGCGTATTGGGTTTAAATTCCTATTTTTCTTCGGTATATACTAGTTTACATTCGATGTATCAGCTACTTTATTTTGCAGCGTTTGTATTTTCCTATGGTTCATACTCAAGATATATCAGCGATTTTGTTCGTTTACCATATAGTATTAAAGTATGGCATCATTACATGCTCTTATCATTACAAATTAGCTGGATAATAATTATACCTGCGTGGATTAGTAACAAAATAAGACAAAATAAGGAGTATGATAGTGATGAACGTGCAGCGAAGGCACTTTGTACCATAGAAGGTGGATTAGATTTTTTCAATTACTTGTCCCAAAAAAAGAAAAGTTCGCTAGATCGTTATCCTAAAATTACCCGTATGCAGGGTAAGGAGCCATTATTTATTACCAAAATACTGAAAAGAATATTGAGGTCTTTAGTTGATGGCGGCACCCACCCTCGGGAGCATCATCGTGTGGAAGCTTTACAAGAGCTAGATATTTTCAACGGTGATTGTTCCCTCCACGAATAAGGCAAACGGACTTAATAATAAGGTAAGTATGATACCTAATATTCATGGATATATTTGATTGTTTGTACGATTTGTTTTGCTTTAAGCGATCAGCTTTTTCATGCTGAAGTATCTTGTATTTGATTGATCTTTGGTACGGCAAAAGCTATTACCAATCTTGTCTTGCAATATTTTGCATCAAGAGCAGTCAATTTTTGGCGTTGTTGCGGTCTTTCTCTAATACTGGCAACCATTCCTTGCCATGGCAAAATATTATTTGCTAATGTTAATATCATTATAGGTACAAGTTTTATATGGAGGGGAGTCGGTATGGTAGCACGTTTTAAAAAGACAGTGGCATTTGGTTTTTCAAAAGTCTGGGCACATTTTGGGGCCATTTTTACTCTAACTTTTTCTTTTGCTGCGCTATTTGCAGTTTCTTGTGTGTTATGGTCAGTTGCAGTATTCGCTTGGGCCAGGGCACTTATTGAAGATTTGCGTGCTTTAGTTGATGCAGTCTTAGACATGACAGGCGATCCAGCTTCTTCTCTTGCGGCTGCACGTACTTTTGTTTTAGAAGCATTCAAGGCTGGACAGGAAGTATATTTATTTCTTCTGGCAGTAATTGTGATTGTTGGTTACTTTATTGTACAGATTTGGACATATTTTTTAATCAAGCTTCAATTGCATGTCTACCATAAAGACAAGGGCATTGGCGAACTTTCAGTAAAAGGTAAAGCATCACATTTCTGGCGATTTATTTGGGCAAAAATTCTTTATGATCTTGCAGTGGTTACCTTGTTAATAGTAGGTGGATTGGTGGGCTACTATATCATTGTATGGCCATGGGCGATGGTGGAAAGCTCGATTCTCCGCTTTTTACTACTCCTTGCAGGATTTACTTGGATTGCAGGGGTGGTATGTTTGTTTGTTCTTGCACGAGTACGACTTCGCTTTTTCCCGTACATTATTCTTGATTCAAACATGGGAGTCATCGAATCGCTATCGGCGAGTGGACGTATAACGCTTGGTCACTCTTGGTATATTTTTAGCTATGCACTCTTTTATGCTTTCTTATATACTTTTATGCATTGGTTGTTTGCGTACTTTTTCTTTACACCAGCTGCCATTGGATCAGATGTATATGCCTATCACGCATTAAAAGATCAAAAGAAGAAAAAGTAAGAGGAATCGATCCTATTTCCTTTGCTAATCGGGAATGTCTTAAGGGGATGAGTACAGTAACTCATCCCCTTAAGTGTTTGATAGTTTAATAATGCGTTACTTGGTTCCGCTGTCGGGGAAATTGCCTAATGATAGGAATACTGCTGTAATATGTTCTCGCAGTTCTTCTGCATCAAGAGGGAATGGATTTCCGCTGCTGCTTGTTGATTCATTGTTTTCTACTGCTCTTAAGGTTTCTTCAAGTTGATCTGGTGATATTCCAGGTGTACTCCGGCCTTCACTGTCAGTAAACAACGGATGAATGGTTGCATCTTCCAAATGGTCTAGAGTGCTTGATGTTGGTTCAGTAAAAGAAAGTGATCTGAAAAGCTCGGCTAGGTTCGATGTTCTTGCGTGCCGATTCTCCTCAAATTCTCGAAGTAGCCCTTCATATGCTTCAGGTTGAATACCTAAAGCAATGACAAGATCTTCTGGTTCTTCACCTCTTAATTCTCGTTGAAGTCGAAGCGAAAGTATTCTGGTGATTCCGTTACATTCTCGCCTGGTTTGTAATGAAAGCTCATGTTGACGTGGAATGAGATGTTCGATTACCGTAACAAGAACATGAAATCTATATCTGCCGGCAAAGCGCTCATGTTCTGACATAAGCATCTGTAAAACTGACAGATTTTCTCGTGGGCAAACTGGATTGGGATTCTCTGTGTTTTGCATGAGTAATGAGATTATTTTTTTGCTTTGTTCTATGTTGTCATGCCTTATAGCTCGATAAACAGCTTCGAAAATGGCAGGAGTTCCTAAACTGGGATGTGGAATATCCGGATTGAGACCCCGGTCAAGATACTCTGCTACTGCTGATACCCGAAGATCCCATATTGCAAAATAGAATTCTCCATATATTTTTTTGTCTTCTCTAGAAAGAGTGGGCCTAGCTGAGGAGCCTTCCTCATTTGGAGGAGAGTATGTTTCAAGGCTGGTTGGTGTTGCCCTACTCGTCATAGCAACGTCATGCGTTGCACGTGTTAAGCTGTTTGAAGGATGGGTCAAAACTTTAGCTCTGGTGCGTTGTCGTAACCGCTCTATCTCGCTTAATGGGATATTCCATACGTGCAAGAGTTCTGGGGGAGTTGCGCCATGTACTTCTGCCCGAAGTTGACTCCTAAGCACCGGGATGATCCTTTGTACGTCCACGTATGTACGCCGTGGAAGACTCTCTTCCTTGAAAGGCTTAAGAAGTTTTTCAAAAAGGAGCAAAAGGATCTTAAAGCGATGGACACCGATCTTTTTTAAATCTTCGCTCAAAAGAGTTTGAATCAAAGAAGAACGGTCACGGTTTTTAGGATTAAAGCGTGTTAGGCGATTAATAGGGTTAAGGTCTGGAGCATGCTCTATGAGCAGTTTTAGAATTTCGACTTCGTTTTTCCCCCACATGTAAGAAGCAATACGGGCCGCTTGCCAGAGTATTGGAAGTCTTTTTTCAAAGAGCTTGTTTAAGGGTTTTTTTCGCTTTAGGAGTTCTCTCACCTCACTGACATTTGCTTTTGAAATAGCGATGTATAAGGAACGGTAATAGCCATAGTCTTCGTCTGAGCGCTTGAGGGTATAAAACGAATGGTCTAGTTTACTCTCCTCGCTTGCAGGAGAGTCACAGCTAGGGGATACTAGGCTGTCTTCTATGGCTTGTTCAAGCATGAGTTGATTCAACATCTCAATGAATGGAGATTGCATCTCTGATCTATGATCTGCTTCAGTTGCTCTATCATCTTCTATTTCCATGGTGAAGGTAGATGAGATAGTAAATAGTAACAGAAGGGCTACGCAACATAGGCTTACACAGTATAATCTTTCAATTCGTTTTCTTTTTTCCATATGGATTACCTTTTGTTCTTATATTTAGGTTCCCTAAAGTTGTACTATATCCAGCCTAATTCAATTAAAGATAAATTCAACCTACTAATTATATAAATGGAGCTGTAATTTTGCGGCTAATTTTACTGATTGATTATTCAATCACTTGCAATGCTGTGCCGATGAACTAGACTATAATAAAACCATTTTGCATTAATTACTTGTGATGAGATGAGTAAACAATTGACTCCACTAATGCGCCAGTATCATGAAATAAAGCACACGTTTCCGGATGCACTTGTGCTATTTCAGGTAGGTGATTTTTACGAATTGTTTTTTGAAGATGCCCAGAAAGCATCTACCTTTTTAGGTATTACGTTGACCAAGCGTGGCAGTATGGGCAATGAGCCTATTCCTTTATGTGGGGTGCCTGTTCACAGCGTAGATCATTATCTTGTGAAATTGGTCAAGGGTGGCTTTAGGGTTGTATTAGTGGATCAGCTTTCTAAACCGCAACCTGGAAAATTGGTTGATCGTGGTGTGACGCAGGTCCTAACTCCAGGAACATTGACAGATTTAAAGATGCTTGAAGAAAAATCTGCGTCATATATAGCGGCAATTTATCCCTTGTCGCAGGCAACCGGTCTTGTTTTTGCTGAACTTCTGACCGGCCAATTGTTTGCGACGATGCTAAGCACTAAAGAAGATAGGCTCCTACTAGCTGAGCTTTCACGCTTTTTACCCGACGAAGTAATTATTCCAGACTCTAAGGGTGGGTTACAGTTGCAAACAAAACTGCAACGTAGTGGTTATGTGACAACATTACTTAAAGAGGAATTGTATGGGTCATTTGATGAAGACGCATATTTTTCATGGCTTAGTGGCCAATGCTCGGAGGAAACAAATACCCTGATTAATCATTCTGAGGCCTTATCTTCTTCACTTCGTTCGTTGTTTCAATATCTGAATCGCACCTTCAAAACAGGATTGTCTCACTGCAAAAAGGTAGTGGTATATAATCCGGAAGATTATGTCATTCTTGATGCGGCAACAAGCCGGAATCTTGAAATTGTTTCCAATTTACAAGATGGCAAAACCGCGAATACCCTTTTTAGCGTTATAGATAGAGCAGCGACAGCCATGGGGTCGCGCCAAATAAAAAAATGGCTCTTACGGCCTTTGACAAATAAAGCAGCTATAGAGCAGCGACTTGATGCGGTTGAAGTACTTATACACCAGTCGCCCCTACGCGAACAAGTCAAAGAGTTTTGCGGAGAAATAGGTGATATTGAGCGAGTTGTAGGTCGCATTGCACTTGGGAGAGCACATCTTAATGACTATATTGCCCTTAAACAAGCACTTGAAGTGTTCGAACCATTAAGTAAGGTATTAGTCGAATGTGGTGATTTTAAGCTTATAAATCTTATTCGAACCCGCCTTGGTGGTTTTAATGATTTATACTGGCTGCTCAATGAATCGCTTAATGATCTAACAGACCGCGATTGGCTTATTAAGGAAGGATATAATGCCGAGCTTGACCGGCTTCGCAAGCTTATTGAAAATAGCACTGGTGAAATGCTTGCCTTTGAAGCGCGTGAGCAAAAAGCGAGCGGAATTCCCTCATTGAAAGTACGGTTTAATAAGGTGCATGGATATGCAATTGAAATAACAAAAGCTAATTTAGCCAACGTTCCGGCGCATTACATACGTACACAAACACTATCCAATCGTGAACGTTTTACGGTACAAGAGCTTAAGGATCTTGAATATGATATTCAACGGGCACAGGCTAACATTAGTCAAATTGAAGCAGAAGTATTTGCTGAAATAACCAAAAAAGTTGCGAGTTATGTGCCATCTTTGAAAAAATGTGCGCATGCGTTAGCGCATCTTGATGGACTTCTCGGCTTTGCGTATGCAGCGGTTGATGGGCAGTATATACGGCCTGTATATAATGATAAGGATGTTATCAGTATAAAGGCGGGTAGGCATCCTGTTGTTGAGAAAACAAGTACGCAAGTATTTATACCTAACGATACAGTGCTTACACCTAAAGAGCGCCTGTGGGTAATTACCGGCCCAAATATGGGAGGCAAATCAACATTTTTAAGACAGACGGCACTGATTGTGTTGCTGGCACAAGCTGGTTCATTTGTACCGGCTGCGAGTGCTGACATTGCACTCGTTGATCGTATTTTTACTCGCATTGGTGCGGGTGATAATGTTGCGGCTGGTAAAAGTACTTTTATGATTGAAATGGAAGAAGCAGCACTCATTTGTACGCAAGCTACAAAGAACAGTTTAGTTATCCTTGATGAAATAGGTCGCGGAACGAGCACCTATGATGGCCTTGCGCTTGCGCAAGCGATTTTAGAGTATATTTACGAGACGGCTGGTTGTAAGTGTCTTTTTGCAACACACTATCACGAACTTACAAGTTTAGCTGATACCTTTAAGAACATAGCGAAGTACCATGCGGCAAGCAAAGAGACAAAGGATAGCGTAGTACTCCTTCATAAGATTATTAAAGGGGTAGCCAAAGGCAGCTTTGGTATCGAGGTGGCAAAGCAGGCAGGCCTTCCAGCATCAATAGTAAAACGTGCAGAAGAGCTGGTTGGGAGTTTTGATGCAACGTCCTAGCGTGTAAGAGTATTCTCTCTTTTGGCCAGAGCTATTAATTTTCCATTCTTTTCTGAAGGAGCTTAGTTTTTTGATAGTAAGTAGCCTATTCTTCCTATTTGAGGCATTTCTGGTAGTTTTTTCTGTTTTTTGCCCTGGTGTCCGTTTCTATAGGCCTATGTTATGAATAATTCGAAATAATCATTGCTTTTGCTATGTATTTTATAATATAATTAAAGTTAGAAAAAATAATAAATTATTATAGCTTGCTATTGATGCTTTTTTTACTATAAGTATCTAAAGGAGAGTAGTTATGAAGCACTTTTATCAAAAATTCTTGGTGGTTATTTTTATCAGTGGCCTAGTCGTAACATCGAGTGCTCAAGGATTTCTTTGTTATTTTAATCCTTGGGAGCTTAAAACGTGTAAAGCTACAGTCACCTTTAATGATGGGTCTGTAACTGATTTTAGTTTTTCGCCTGATACGAGTATTGCTATACCAACTTGTTGGGCGGCAGGATGTCATCCTGCCAATTGTAGCGGCTGGCAAAAAGCTATCCGTAAGGGATGCAAAAAGGCATGGAATGAAAAGATGTATGATCTTGTCGGGAGAGCAGGTAAGCGTGTTGAAGATATTCAAAAAGTTGCATTTGATGGATGTGCCGAAATGCCTCCGCCAAAATCGCGTCCTTTGCTCGTTGCGATGGATTGGATAATGCGCACATTTGCGTCTACTCGTTTTTATGTTGTGTGCTCTAATGATCCAGGCGCAGAAAAATGGCTTGCTACGCATGCATATGAGGCTGCTTATACCAAGTTTTTACAAGGTATAGGAGCATTGAAGAAAGGTAAAGAGACTGCCCTTGAAGCATGGGAAAGAGGAGTGGAGCTTGCTGGACCAAAAGTTGAAAAAGGAAAGAAAACGGCTAAACAACTCTATGCTGATATTCGCAAGCAAATTAATATATACACAGATAAGTACTTAGGCCGATCTCAAGGAACTTCTATAGATCGAGCTTCTATAATTGGCAGCCAAAGCATGATATTACCATAGTATGATGCATCGGTAGATCAGAATAGGATTTCTAGGGCGGTAAAAACCGCCCTATGCTTTTGCATTGTATTCTTGGAGTGGAACTTAATACGCGCGAATTTGATGTAAAAAAATACGTTATCGCGACTCAAGATAATGAGCCTATCTACATATACACAACGGGTCAAGGGCGCAGCCCTTGTCGGCTGCAGGGAAAGTCTATCCCCGTTGGGGCGAATCCAGCAAGAATTATATGAATTTGCGTTATTCTATACAAAATCTAAGCGTTTTTTGATTCGCACGATTGACGCATAGCTAAAAAGGAAATAGAAAAGGAACAACATACTGATACAGGCAACAAACGGAAGTGATGAGCCTGCATCAAGGATAGTGCTTCGATAGCCTTCTGAGGTATAGAGGAGTGGATTGATGAGATTGATATATGCCCCCCATTTATTAAAACGATATAGTGAAAGCCACGAAAATTGAAATCCCCCGAGCATCCACAAGGGGAAAATGTACCGGGTCCAAACCGTTGAGAAGGTATGCATGTTAGGTACCAAACTAATTATCCACAGCGCAAAAGATCCAAAAAACAGGCTGCAAATGAAAATGAATGGTATGAATTGCCAAAACGAGACATCCAATAGATTAAAGTGGTAGAGCAATGCGATGCTGCCAACAACCAGGGTTACTAGGGACATAATTGCTGCTTGTAGAGCAAAGGACCAGATTATTTTAATAAACACTAGCCATGACGGAATTGGTAGCGTCAGGTAGTAGGATATCTTTCGCTCGCCGGCAAAGTCAGAGATCATGTTTGCCGTTTTTGAGTAGCTTTCAAATAATGCTGCACTTGCAAGAAGGCTTCCAAGCATAAAGGAACCGTATGTTTTTGAAATACCGATTGTTGGCATGATAAATTGCCAAATTACTAGGATAATAACAACAACAATACTGTTATCAATGATTTTCGTTCGCAGATTTTGGCGAAAGACAATCCAGTCAGCTTTAAGCAAGATATAGAGGGTATATAAGTAGTTTTTTAGCGTTGTAAATGTCATGCTTTTTCCTCTTCACCTTGTTTGATAAGTTCTAGAAATACTGATTCTAATGTGCTCTTTTTAAAGCTCATTTTTAGATTTTCAGGGGTATCAATGAGTTTAACAAGACCTTTATCAAGTACGCATACGCGATCAGAGAGTTTTTCCGCTTCTTCGATGTAGTGTGTGGTAAGTAAAATGCTGGTACCACTTTTTTTAAGATCGGTTATATAATCCCACAATTGATGGCGAATATGCGGATCAAGTCCTACGGTTGGCTCATCAAGTATGATGAGCTTAGGGCGGTGCATAAGTGATCGTGCTAGAGAAAAGCGTTGCTTGTAGCCACCAGAAAGTATTTGAGATTTTTGATTTGCATAGTTGGTAAGTCCAAAGTGATCCATCAGTTCATGTGCTCGTGTATGTGCCGTGTGTGCGTCTTGACGATATGCCATGCCTGAGAACACAAGGTTTTGTTCCAAGGTTAAATCAGGGTTGAGGTTGCTGTGCTGAGGACATAGCCCAATGTGCATGCGGTACTCAGGTACATTATCGTAAATGGATACATTCTTATAAAGTACATTACCTTCAGTTGGTGGATGGAGGGTTGCTATGATATGTGAAAGAGTTGTTTTGCCAGCACCGTTAACACCAAGAAGTCCTAAGACCTCTCCGGTTCCAATGGAAAGAGAGACACCCTTTAGTGCGTGAATAGGGCCTTCCGGCGTTTGATATGTTTTACTTACATTCTGAATATCTATAAGATTACTTGAGGAACTCATAATAGACCTTGTTTGTTTTAATCTGCGAGCGAATAAGGGATGCAATGGCAATAGAACTATACACGTATAGAACTCACCAGTATAGAGTTAAAGCTACAGCTTTGATTATTTCCATTGGATTTTATCTGCTGGAGCTGAACATACTATAGAAAAAAACGCTAAAACGGTCAAGCAGGAGTGATGTTTAAAGAGTTTTCTGGGTTTCATGTTTGGCGATGACAAATGTCTCTTGATTTGTTATTAAAATTCTTTGGCAGGTTTTATTGGGTACTATTTTGTTTGATGATTTGGACGAGCTTTAAAGTGATAGATGGCAAAAAAATAAAGGGCTCTTGCTTTAAAGCAAAAGCCCTTCAGAAATTATGTTCTAAAGCTCTGGTGAGACTGGCTTGTAACATTCGCCATCTTTGCACCCTTTGTCAGATGCCTCATTGCATTCGGCAATGTTCTGTGAACATGTATAATCTTTTTCTTTGGTGCATTTTGTTTTTTTTGATGATGAGCAGTGTTTACATGATCCAAACCAAGCACCGGTGGCCATGTGTGTTCCAGCAACTAAAAGTCCAGCAATGAGAAAAAGGTACTTTTTCATGAGGTTCTCCTTCAAGTTGGTATTCTATGTTGATGTTATAAAGTAGTTTAACATAGCGTTTCTGCTGTGCTAATATGCAATACATTTTTTACCTTCTTATGACACGTACTATAATAAAATAGAGGGAGGCGGTCAAGGGAAAAAGGACCAGAGTTGCCTTGAGAGGCAACCTATTTAATAGGAGATTTATAACCTTCAAAATTAAAGAATACAACTCCGTGGCATTCTGGAGATGCTCTCTATATCCTTCGTGCCGTTTATAATTGTTCCATTGAATTTTTTAATTCTCCAATTAATCTTAAAATGGCTTCTGCTTGCATTATTATGATTGGATCAGGTGAGTTGAGTGCTTTGTTGATGAGGAATTTGATTTCACTTGGATGTGCTTGAGGTGGGATTTCAGATGAGTCTACTGGGGACCAAGATATGTCAGTGCTTGTTGAATTACTTGAAGGTATTTTTTTTGCTTTGTGCTTGTCAGTAATTTGATTTTTGCGAGGACTTGTTGTTGCTGCATCTTGCCTGGGAGGAATGGGGGGTCCATTGCCAATAGGTTCGTGCTTTGATTTGTTACCTGCATTTTGATCTTTACGAATAGTGTTTCTTAATGATCGCGCTGATTGAGGTCTTACTTTCTTTTTACCTAAACGATGCCTACGAGGACTACCTGTTGATGATTGTCTTCGTTGGGGATAAGGAGAGTCAGTATAGATAGTTTCACTTTTTGATTGGTTAGCGGTACTTTGATCCTTTGGTGCCTTGTTGAAAAGCTCATACGGAACCCTTTGATAAGTAGTTTCATTCTTCCTTATTCGAGCCGTGTTATGCCTTTTTTTGTGATGTTGGACGCGGGGGTGTGGCTGGATCCGTCTGCTTGCAGTGCTATTGTCAGATCGAGTGCCAGAATTGCGTGAAATAGCCGGTCTTTTTGGGGCTGATGCGCGGCGTAATGGTCTATGTTGGGTTGGTGCCACTCTTATCCAGGTAATATTTTGTTCGGGAGAATTGGAAAGATCCGGTTCTTCATCTCGTAGTTCGTGTGCTGTTTTGGCACCCCGCTCTCGTAAAATTTTTACTACTGGAGAGTTTTCGTTTTGTATTGCAATATCTAGCGCAGTCTGACCGTCTCTGTTAATAATATTGACTATCAAGGGATCTACCTGATCAATTATCAACATAACGAGACTTTGTTCATGTGATGCAGCGTGATGTAAAACAGTATTTCTATCAGTGTCCATTGCGTTAATATCGCCAGCTGAATGGCGAAGAAGAAATAATATGATAGGATCTGGAGGTTCTTCGGATGTAATATTGCTGGGGTTAACATCACATTCTAGCGTCGGGTTATGTGGGGTATGAGGTAATACCTGAAGGGAGATATACTCTCTTTCCTCCATTGACACCTTTTCCTCCATTGGTACCGAGGTTGCACCATAAACAAGAGTAAAAAATCCAACGATAAAATAGAAGTGGTTTTTATGCATGATTCTCACTTAACGGTAAATATATCCCTCAGTTATATTTGGTCGCCGATTTTCAATGCCTTCAATACAATTTATTAATTTTTCTTAACGTAACTCTTATTAAAAAAAAATCAATAACGCAAAGTTATATTGTTACGGTATAGAAAGTTTTTAAGGATTTTTCCTTTGAAACTGAATAGTGCGTCACAACTTACATTTGCTCGGGCATACTAAGCTCGAGTAACGTAAAGAGAGTCTCAAAGGTCATTCGGAGTTGTTTAATGACAATAAGACGGGCGCGACTTTTAGTAACATCCGCAACATCTATCACACGATTCTCGGCATAGTATCGATGAAATGTATGTGCAAGTTCGATTGCGTAGTATGTAAGAAGATGAATTTGGTAATTACTACTGATATTGGCTATAAGCTCTTTAAGGGAAACAATCTTTTTAACAATCAGTTTTTCTTCAGGGCCGATCCCTTTTATATCAGCATTTGTTAGGTTCTCAAGCTCAGGAAATTTTTGTGCTTTGGCCAGCATACTGCCAGTTCGTACATATGCGTATTGGATGTAATACACTGGATTTTCTTCCGTATGTTTGAGCGCAAGATCCAAATCGAAGTCGAGGTGGGCATCAGCCTTGCGATGAAGATAAAAAAAGCGTGCAACATCCTTGCCGACCGTTTTAATAATGTCATCGAGGGAGACAATATGACCGGCACGTTTAGACATACGTACGAGCTCACCGCTTTCTTTAATGGTTACGAGTTGGTACAAGATAACATCTAGCATTGTTGGATCATATCCCAGAGCTTGCATGATAGCTTTTAAGCGGATCACATAACTATGGTGATCTTGCCCAAGAACAAAAATCAAATGTTCAGCTCCGCGACCGATTTTATCAAGAAGATAGGCAACGTCAGAGGCAATATATGTATACTCGCCATTACTGCGAATGAGGACTCGATCCTTGTCATCACCAAAGGCGGTCGACTTGAACCACAGGGCTCCATCTGCAGCAAAGGTATATCCGCGTTTTGTAAGTGTTTCAATGGCCGGAGCTACGAGGTTTTGTTCATACAAACTCTTTTCAGAAAACCAGACGTTATATTCGATGCCATAGGCAAGGAGGGTGTCTCGAATATTTTGAAGTAGCGCATTTTTGGCATAATCAGAAAAAAAACTATCCGGTTTTTTGAGAATATCCTCGCCTTCTCGATCAACAAGCTGCTGAGCAAGGTCAGTTAAGTAGGTGCCATGATATGCATCTTCCGGTAAGGTTACGTCTTGGCCGAGGGCTTGACGGCACCGTAACTTAAATGAATTGCCAAGCTTCTTAATCTGGCTACCGGCATCATTAATGTAAAATTCTTTCGTAACCGTATTTCTACAAAAACGTAAAACATTGCCAAGCACATCCCCAATAATACCTCCGCGACCATGTCCAAGGTGGAGTGGTCCCGTTGGGTTGGCGCTAACAAATTCTACCGAGTAATGTACTGGTTTAATATCTGTTGGTTTGAAAAATTGTTCACCATTCTCCATAAGCTCAGCAACAAGAGTCTGAAGCGCTGCTTGAGTAATAAATAGATTGATAAAGCCTGGCCCGGCAATTTCTAGACTATCAATATCTGGATGACTAAACTCTTTCTTTATCTGCTCAGCGATAGCGCGCGGTGATTTGCCAAGCGTTTTTGCTAGCACAAGAGCTGCGTTAGTACTCAAATCACCAAATTGCTGCTTATCTTCATCCGTGTTGAGGGTAACCAACACTTGAGGCAGTATTTCAGCTGGTATAGCAAAGGTAGTGTTAAGATAATCATAGAGTGCATTACTAATTGCTTCTATCGTATTCATAGCTTATATAAGTAGTTTGTAGTTTATTATATGTCATCTTATAGTAGCACAACGATTATAGAACCGCTATTATTACCGGTCGATGTATTGAATGATCCAGTATATGTTACCGATGAAATTAATGAATTCGATGTAAAGATAGAGGGGGGTTTCGCCCCTACGGGGATAACTCCCCCGCCGGCGACAAGGATTTCATCCTTGACCTGTTGTATGCATTGGCTCATGTGTACCATTGTTTAGGGTTGCATATTCATTGCTTAATAATTTTTCTGCGTTATAGAGCGCGCTTCAGCGCTCTATAACGCTACGCAATTCACAACTGCCCCTATGAGCTTGCTAGTCAAGGAGTCGGACGACTTAATGAGGCGTTGTGAAAACGCGAAGGGGAACACCCTCCGCGAAGATACACAACCAGCAAAATAGGTAAGAAGCCAACTACACGATAATTGCAAATAGTGTCTCTCTCACTAGTTTCATTACAAATGCAATGTAAATTGGTTCCGGTTTTGCCCTTGTCCAGAATGTCTTAACTCGGTTATTTCTTAAATTGGATTTGGGTTAAATTACTCTGAGGGGCATATTTACAACTGAACAGCATACATATTCTTACAAAAGAAACTCCGTCGGCTGTGCATATTCGGATACCATAAACATGGGGAGTACATAGTATCACAAAAAGACCGACGGAGTAATTTATTACGCGGTTATTGATCGATAGATCGTAGCTATCTCATACACTATATTAGAATTTCCTTGGTAAATTGTTATAAGGTAACATCCACTTTTACTAAGTCTCCTCTGTTAACCCCTGGCAAATTGTGCTTTGTCAGCATGTAGCCTATTTAGGTGGTTATTTGCACTGGAAAGGTGCATTAAACCTCTCTTAGTGGTATACTTATATGTGTATTTTAGTATATATGTATCATATCAAATTTGTTCAATTTGTACTATAATTTTATACAATAAATGCAAAAAAGCTATTTTGGCTATATTTTATAGTAAAAAGGTACTAAAAAAGCTTGAATTAAGAAAAAATAGGTTAAACAAAAGATCATGAATAAGAAGAAAAGGCGTATCGCTGCTTTAGTGTCGGGGGGAGTTGATAGCTCTGTGGCTCTCAAGATGGCAGTGGATGCGGGTTATGACGTAACAGCTTTTTATCTAAAGATTTGGCTTGAGGATGAATTGAGTTATCTCGGTTCGTGTCCCTGGCAAGAAGATCTTGCGTATGTAGAAGCGCTATGCAAGCAACTCAATGTGCCACTTAAGGTAGTGTCTCTTCAACGTGAGTACTGGGATAGTGTCGTCCAATACACCATTAATGAGGTAAGGTCTGGACGCACGCCAAATCCCGATATCATGTGTAATAGCCGAATTAAGTTTGGGGCATTTTTCGACGTTATCGGTGACGAATATGATACGATCGTTACAGGTCATTACGCTGATGTACGCTTTGAAAATGGGTACTATCATCTCTATCAATCGAAGGATCCTGTTAAGGACCAAACCTACTTTCTTGCAGGGCTATCGCAAGAGCAGCTTGCTCGTGTCTGGTTTCCACTCGGTTCATATACTAAAGATGAGGTTCGGGCATACGCCGCACAATGGGGGCTATCATCGGCCAATCGTAAGGATAGCCAAGGTATTTGCTTTTTAGGAAAGATTAAATTTGCTGATTTTTTGCACCACCATCTTGGTGAAGAAAAAGGTGTACTGCGTGAATATGAAACGGGCACAGATGTGGGTGAACATAAGGGTTTTTGGTACTATACCATCGGCCAACGTCATTCTATAGGGCTTGCCGGCGGCCCATGGTATGTTGTTGCAAAGGAGCCAGCAAACAATGTTGTATACATTTCTCGTTCATATTATGAAGCTCATCATGTACGGGATAGTGTTACCGTAGGAAACATAAATTGGCTAGGTGCAATACCAAAGGCACTCTCCTACCCTGCAGATTCAACAAAAAGTGCGGAGACCGGTTTTGCAAGCATAGACGCTTCAACGGTTAAATTACGCCATGGCCCACATATGCACAGGGCTAAAATTATGCCTGATGGTGACCAGTGTGTGATTACGCTTCTTTCAGGTAACGACCAAGGTATTGCGCCCGGGCAATATGCAGTATGGTATCATGACGGGCGTTGTGTTGGATCTGGGGTCATGCTTGATAATAGGTAATTCTTTACGTAGGCTATAGGTAGCAACCTACCCAAGGGAATGAATGAAACATACCGTGACCTTTTCAACGCTGCTTACTCTTTTTCGTATAGCTATCGTTCCTTTTGTAGTACTCTCTATTATTACTCATCGCTGGAATCTAGCTCTGTATTTGTTTGTAGTCGGGTCGATAACCGATATGTTTGATGGTGCTTTCGCTCGTTTGTTTGATGAAAGTACTTTTTTAGGGGCGTGCCTTGACCCGGTTGCAGATAAAGCACTGGTGTTAGCTACGTATATAAGCCTTTCTATGTGTGGTCTTCCGTCGTATGTAGTACCGAATTGGCTTATTACTTTTCTTGTAAGCAAAGAGCTGGTGCTTTTAGTGGGAGCGTATTATTTTGGTATTGTCCAGCGTACGGTTGCTGTGCGTTCGGTGTTCTGGGGTAAGCTTGCTATGGCTGTGCAAATTACTGCGCTATGTTGGATATTATTAGTATTATTTGGCGGTCAAGATGCCCGGAGTATTTTTGTCATTCTTAACACGATCGTTTTGTATACCTCACTTATAGCACTGGGCGCATATGTGTGGGAAGTTGTAGGGGGAACCAGCACACTTGCATGGTTTACAAACTGGTTGAGTCCTCTAAAAAAGAAGCTACATTTCTTTATTAGCTGGCTCTAAGTTTACTAAAGTAAAATCCACTATTATAATCGCATACCATGAGATTAACTATTTCTTGCAGAAATATGCTTAGAACTTACTTTACACATTTGCAAAAAAAGTAGATATTATTGAGTAACTACTAATGAACACAATACGGTAAAGGAGAACAACGTGGCTGGGTATAATCGTCTTATTATGGTTGGAAATCTTACTCGTGATCCGGAACTGCGTCAGTTGCCATCAGGTGCTTCAGTGTGTCGGCTTAATATGGCATCAAATAGACAGTTTAAAAATCGACAAACGGGTATGATGACCCAAGAAGTATGTTTTGTTGATGTTGATGTATGGGGAGCCCAGGCGGAAAGTTGTAACCAGTACCTTGCTAAGGGTCGTGCTATTCTGGTAGAAGGCCGTCTCAAGTTTGATACATGGCAGGATGCTGAAGGACAAAACCGTAGCAAGCACTCCATTGTTGCTGATCGCGTTGTATTCTTGTCGCAAGGTCAATCCACTGAAACTGATACCGGCATGGCCCCAAGTCAGGGTATGACATCGGGAGGTACCGATTCAACAATGGCTGCGCATCGTGATGCTTCAAGCCAAACTGCCTCCGAAGGGGAAGCAACGGCACCAGTTGCTCCTGAAGCTTCAGCAGCGCCAACAGATTCACCGGCATCCGAGAAAACAGAAGAAGCGGCTTCTTTTAAAGATGAGCCACCGTTTCAAGACGATCTTCCATTTTAACTAGAAGATAGTAAGATTGTGACGCTTTGAGTTAACAAATAAATAAGGCATTATCTTATTGATACTTCACTTAGATGTTATAGTGCGCGGAGGGGAACACCCTCCGCGTTTTCACAATAGGTTTTAGCCTGTTGTGAATTGTGTAGCGGTATAGAGAGCGGGAGCCCTCTATACCGCAGGAAAAATATTAAGCAAAGAATATACAAGTAACCACAATTGTACACATGAGTGAATGAATACAATAGGTCCAGGCTGCAATCCTGGCCGGCTGCAGGGAAGTTATCCCCGTAGGGTCGGAACTCTGCAAGAAATCACATCGAATTCGTGTTAAATTAATAACGCCATTCGCAATCAAGGCCTAGGTATCCACCATATGTGCTGGCATTAAAAATGTTTTTTCCGTTGATGATGTGATTAACTTCTATACCGATGCGGGGGCCATAAGGATTATCTTCGTTGGCCCAATCATATTCAAGCAAGAAATGAAATACGTTCATATACCACTCATCAAAGCGTGGGTCGGTATTGGCAATAGCATTATTAATGCCACTCTCGTTGGAAAATCTAACCGTAGATTTATTTTGATGATCATGACTGAAGCCAAACAAGAAGGAAACACCACTTGCGCAGTGATCTCCTCCTAGGTAGACGGTAAGATTCCATAAAGTTCCTCGATTAACGCGGGCATTTATTGGTTCAGGTAACCGAATAATTCCTTCAATGGACGGAATAGTTTTAGGCCTGATATCCTGGTTGTTATCAAAAAAGAACAGGGCGATTGAGTGAAAACCAATCGTAAACCAGTCGAAAAAACCGGTTGCTATATCAAATTGTAATGGAATAGCGTAGTGTCCATTGTATCCGAGGGGGAGGTGAATCAACTCGTTTGGGTTACTCTTTTTACTCGTAGGAAAGAGCACTCCCACCTCAAGAGAGGCATCTACAAAATCTACATTGCATGAATCGTATGTTGTGGTACTCCAACCGGCAAGAAAGGAGAAGTCTCCCACCCCACTCTCTCTAAATGGTTTTACCTCAAGGCCATTTTCTGTAAGCGTATTATGTAGATTCAGTCGGACATTTTTCCAGAAGGGACTTGTGTTAAGTTTGGGCGAGCATGCGTTTTTGAAGGTGATATTGACGATATCGATTTTTCTCACTGGCAGGTGCCCATGGAGAAAAAAACCGTTGCATAGATTAAAGTAAGAATGGAATTGTGCTTCAAACAGGTCAAATCGACCGTCAAAAAATCCTTTTGTACAGTGGATATCGGCATGAGGGGGTGTTCCGTGTGGCTCAACTATTCCAATAGCTGCAAGGTCCTCCAATCCTGAGCGGGCCAATAATGGCTTGTCTGCAGATCGAATATTTCTGCTCATCTCAGTGGAGCCGCTAACGAGTTGTGAGCTAAATGAAAAAAGCCATGGCTTTGGTGTGCGTGGTTGTCCATACCATAAGCCAGCTCGATAAAAATGAGCATTATCAATTCCCATTAGGGTGATTTGCCATGCGCAGGCCCACACAGCAACTATACAATAGGTGGCTCGGAACCAATACCTGCTTATAATCATTTATTGTCCTTCATTCTCGCTGGTGCTTGCATTAGTATCTAACCATATTTTGACAACATTTTATTGATGATTTTGCGCTTGAGTTTTTTATTTCCAACACGGTAATGAACGCATTATATCATGATGGACATTCTTTCGATAGATCTTTTTTGACAATACGGTAGACTAAATAAACCCATACTATGCAAAATAAGTCTTATATCGTGTAGTATAAATTTGATTTATAAGAACAAGATAGCTTTGGTGTGCCGATGAGGAAAAACGAATTATGAGCAAGAAAAATAACAATCAATCGCCTGAAGAATCTCATAATGTGATCCATGATGTGGAATCTGACAAACCGTCTTTTTCGGATAAAGATTCACAGGATGAAGGATCTTCATTTTCGCCAAACAAGGAAGCTGATAATGACGAGAATCAGAAGATGAATGACATACAAAAGGCGCTGAAAGAAGCGCAGGAAAAGGCAACTTATCTAGCAGCTGACTACGAAAACTTTCGCCGACGAAGCCAACAGGATAGTGAGCGTCGTATTGTACGCGAACGGTCACGTATTTTGAGTGATTTGTTAACGATAGTTGACGATTTTGAGCGTTCATTTAGCGAAGTGGAGGAGCACGTTCCCGAGTTAGCTTCACGCTTTGCAGGCTTTGAGCTCATTTACAAAGCCCTTAAAAAAGTGCTTACTGAGCATGGGGTGGAGGAGATAACCTCAATTGAGGTATTCGATCCTGAAATCCATGAAGCGGTTATGCAAGTTGATGATCCTGACGTTAAATCAGGGAATATTGTAGCTGTCCTTCAAAAGGGATACCTTCTCAATGGGGATCTTTTACGCCCAGTTAAAGTGAGTGTAAAACCTTAATAATGCCTATCTGAGTATTTACTTGCTTTAGGGATTTCTAATCCGTTACAATCAATAATAGAAAAATAATAAGCTATGCTCAAAGGGTAGGGGGTTTTCTATGAAGGGGGCGTACAGTAATAAGCCATTAGCAATAGGTATTATTGCGTTGGTTTTATCGACGCAACCTGTGTTCGCGCAACGTGCGCGACAAAAACCAACAGTTTCGCGGCTTATTTCTTCACAGGCTGATCCTCGTGTTTATGCTTATATTATGGGGCTTGGTGGTCGATTTTTAGCAAACGTTATTGCTAAGGGACTCGACCAACAGACACTGCCTTCACGCTTGGTAAAGGGTGATGTGCCTTCAAGTCAAGCGACAAAACGTATAAAGCGTTTTGTAAAAAAACAGCTGAAGCTGTTTTTAGCATCAGCCTTTAGTGATACTCGTGGGCTTGATATTACACAGAATGATATTGAAAAATCTTTCAACGCGGGATATCGCTTTCCTGTGTTGATACAAACATTGGCAGCAACCCAGCAATCGTTGCAAAAAGAGAAGTCGGTGCGGGTTACTGATGCTCTTTCGGAAATGAAGAATGAATTTGCGCAGGCAGCAAGCACGTTTGTTGCCATGATGAGTGCGCTTAGTGATAAATCTGATGCTTCACATTCTCTCATAAATAAAGGAACTGCTACCAGGCGCTATTGTGCAATAGTACGACTGAGAAATCCGCTCAGTGCCTATGCGAGTATGATTCTTTGTCCTGAAGTATTTACAAAGCAGATGGGCCGGCGACTGAAGATGAGAGATATCACGATGGTACAACCTATTCTTGCTTTTTTGAGTCTGCAAATTGGTAAAATGATCATGCCCGTTTTACTAACCAAGGTGGTGCGTCCACTCAATCAAGGAATTCGACGTATACCTCACCTTGATGACATTACGGAAAGTATGATAGGTGAACGTGTGCGTTCTAGTAATGATATGTATCAGTATCTTATGGGTCAAATTCCCGCTCTTAGTACCCCTCGGCCTTCTGCACGGGCATCACGCCTTCCATTGCCTCAGGGAGTTAATGGTGGAGGTTCAACGGGACTTACTCGGGTTTCACCACAGTTGTTGAATCACGTTTCAGTAGTAATTTAATTACAGAGCTGGTAATTAACGTGGTTTAACGGTTTTGTCTAGGCATTCAGGACTGTTAACGGCATCATTCTTATATAGCAAACTATACTTCACGGAAATCTAGGTGCTGGGACAGTATCATTTACTTTTGACTTGAGGTGAGATGGTCTAGGAATGAATGGTGCTCTATGCTGTCGTTGGGAAACATCAATATCTTTTTTGTTGATTTCTTAAAGTTTCGTTCACCAAATGTTGAACTTTTGTTTGTTAAGGGGTGATCATCAATAAGGGCTTTTTTGTTATGTTTTGGTATTGACAAAGAAGGTTAGGAATTGTATGTTAACTGCCTCTTTTGAATAAAAACATCTAGTGTATCACGTTGTATTAGCTCTTTAGTTGGCCACCGATTTGTAGGAGATATGAATGAAGGTAAATCAGTATGTTTTTTTCATAATGTGTATTTTGACAATGTTTTCTTCGTTTTCAATGGAAAAGGGCATACGTACCAAAACGATGTTTGATAAGCTTTTCCGTCAGGCGGCAAAAGGCGCTTTCGATCGGCGCAGGTTCCAACAATACTTCGCGGCTGGTGGCAAGGTCGATTCAACGCAGAAAGACGGATTGCAACTTATGCACCTTGCGGCAATGCATGGCAATAAAAGTATTATGGAATTGTTGTTTTCTCAGGGTGCAGCGATCGATGCACAGGATGACAGTGGTGTGCAGCCAATGCATTATGCTGTTGTTTATGGCAAGAAAAGTGTTGTTCGCTGGCTATTAGCGCATGGTGCTAATGTAGGGGCTTCAGATCATAATGGTAAGCAACCAATTCACTATCTTTATGAAGCTCCAGTTCGGGGAGCTCCGTTCAACATTCGTAAGGCCATGCTAAACGTTTTGCTTGCTGCAGGTGGTGACATCAATGCGGCAGATTGTACTGAAAATAGGTTAATTCACTCAGCGGTAAAGGCTGGTGATGTAGATATCGTTCGTCTATTGATTGAAAAGGACGTTGATTTAAACGTGGCAAACATAGATGGTGCGCTGCCAATTCATATTGTCGTTGCGCAAGCACATCCGGAATTGCTAACGTTGCTTCTGGACCATGGTGCTGACATACATGCTGTTGACCGAGATGGCAAGCAACCAGTTCACTATCTTTGTGAAGCTCCGATTCAGCAGGCTCCATTCGAAGTGCGTAAGGCGATGTTAAATGTTTTGCTTGAGGCAGGCGGTGATATCAATGCGGTAGATTTTGCTGAAGATAGTTTAATTCACTCAGCGGTGAAGGCCGGTGATGTAGATATAGTTCGTCTACTGATTGAAAAGGACGTTGATTTAAACGTGGCAAATATAGATGGTGCGCTGCCAATTCATATTGTTGCTCAACAAGGACATTTGGAATTGCTAACGTTGTTTCTTGACTGTGGCGCGGACATACATGCCGTTGACCGAGATGGCAAGAAGCCCACGCATTATTTTTTTAGACGCTTTTTTGACTTTGACGAAGAAGAAAGGGGTGAGTTACTTCCGTTTCTATCGTTACTGATAGAAAAAGGTGCCGATATTACTGCGCCGGTCTGCAATGGGAAGACAATTTTGCAGTTTGCCCTTGAGAAACTTGATGGAGATTTACTTTATTTGTTACTTGGTAGGGGAGTTGGATTGCCCAATATTGACAAGGTTGGTAGACGGGTTAACGAACTGCCTGATGAGCCTAGTGGAATAGAAATGGTACAGTTTTTCCTTGAAAGTGGGGGAGATGTGAATGTCGATCTTGGCGAAGGGAGGAAACTGGTTCATGTTGCCGCTGGGCAGGCTGATGTCGCGCTTCTAACGTTGTTAATTGAGCATGATGCTGATGTATGTGCTGTTGACCATGAAGGAGATCAGCCAATTCATTACTTTATTTATAATCATCTTAGGAGGGATGAAAATTCAAGTCGACAGTTTCTTGACGCGGAAGTAGATGTGATAGGGATATTAAGGCTGCTTCTTGATAATGGAGTTGATGTGAATGTGCCAAGTAGTGAAGGTAAACAATTGATACATTATGCGTTGGATGGTGCGCGGTGGATTGGTTATGATCGCTATCGTGGGTGTACAATATGTGATGAGGTTATTCAATTGTTACTGGAATATGGTGCAGATATTAATGCTACTGATTTGCATGATGAGCGGCCAATACATTATGCCTTGAGAAGTTCGGACTATAGTATCATATCACTATTACTCGAAAATAATGTTGATTTAGATGTTTCTGACTGTGTGGGGATACAGCCGATTCATTATGTTGTTTCAGACGATGCGTTGAGTAAGAAGTTTTTACAAATCATGTTGGACCGCGGGGTGGATGTTAATGCTGCTGATAAGAAAGGGAGGCGGCCGATACATTGTGTATCTACTTTTTTATCTAGTAGTGATGCGCTTGCTTTACTATTGAATAGTGACGCAAATGTAAATGCTTCAGATAATAAACGTAGACTGGCGATACATTATGTGGCTAAAGGGTCTAAGGTACAAGTAAGTGGTGCCTCAATGAAAATGAACATTTTGAAGATGTTACTTGATGCGGGGATAAATGTTAATGTAAGTGACTATCATGGGAAAACGCCATTGGATTATGCTCTGGCTAGGGAGGATACTGATATTCTGCGTTTACTGATAGCTGCTGGTGCTGATACAGAGGCGTGTAGGCGTTCGGATGATATAACTGAACATCAGAGACTCTTGTTAGCGGCACTTGAAGGAAGAGTTGATGAATTGAATGAGTTGATTGAAAGAGGTCTTAATATTGGAGAGTGTTCGGGTTTTCAACATGGGCAAGAATTAATTCATGTAGCTGCAGCGGAAGGGCATTCTCAGTTTATCGAACCCTTGCTTAAGCAGGGTGCTGATATTGATGCTGTCGATAGCAAAGGAAAAAAGGCGATTCATTTAGCGGTTGAAAATACTCATTGGGAAACCGTGTGTGCATTAGTGGAACATGGAGCTGATGTTAATGAGCCTGTTTTTGATCGGTTCGATTCTCATAAAGAAGGTCAACGACCAATTCATTTAGCTGCCGAGCAGGGTAATCTAGATATGGTTAATCTTTTGTTTGAGCTTGATGCAAATCTTAGTAGGATAGATGAAAATGGACTTGAACCTATCCATTTAGCCTCTAGAAAGGGACACAAAGAGGTGGTTCAATCTTTGATTGAAAAAGGAGTTGATCCTAATGTTAGAGCTAGGCTTGGGCCGAAAAAAGAGCTGAGGGGGAAGAAGCCGATTCACAGCGCCGTACAAGGAGGTCACCAGGATGTGCTGGCATTGCTTATTAAATATGGTGCGGATATACATGCACAAAAAAGTAATAATAAATGGGATGAGGACTATCAACGACAGGCGATTCATATGGCAGCGGAAATTGGTGATGTTGACATATTACGATTACTTGTCGAAGGAGGAGCTGATGTTGATGCGCTTGACGCAGAAGAAAACTCTCCCGCTCATTGTGCTTCAGCTTACGGCAAACTAAGGGCTCTACGTTATCTAATGGATCGTGGCGCTAATCTAGTTATGTACAATAGAAAAGGATTACAGCCTATTCATTTAGCAGCGCGATGTGGCTATATAGATATTCTTAAACTGCTTGTTGAGAATAAAGTTAACGTGTGCACTGCTACGAATAATAATTCAGGAGATTATTTTGCTTCTGAAGCTGGCTGGCAACCAATGCACTATGCAGCAAGCGAAAGTCATCGGGATGTTTTAAACTGGCTTCTTGAGAATAATGCCGACCTACATGCTCCCGATGCAAAGGGGGCTCAACCAATTCATTATGCAGTAAGCACTGGTTCTGTTAAGGCTCTTTACTGGCTTTTGGAACATGGTGCAGATGTTAGCGCAGAAGACTACGCGGGAACGACCCCGATAACCTACGCTGTAGATGCGGATTTTACTCGGGGTTATCCTCGTTCTTCTCGGCGCTTACGAACACTATTTGCTTTGCTTTCAAATGGTGCCTCTATGTCTTCTCAGTCCTCGTTAAGCGCGTTTTTTAAAACGCCAGATTTCGACGGGGGGCTCCCTTTTGTCGAATGGACATATTACACTGGAGATTCTACTGAAGAGGGTCCGAGCCGTGAAGAAGAAACGTTGACTGTTTCAGACTTATTTAGGGTAGCAGCCGGTCAGTCAAACGAAAAGCTTGTTCGTTATATTTATCAGGAGTACGGTGATGAGCTTGATAGAAATGACTATGTTTTCGCGCTTCTTTGTGCTGGGGTAGCAGGGCATGCAAAGATGGTAAAATACTTGAATGAAGTTGTTACAGATGAGATTGACGATGAAGATGACTTATTAGAGATATATGAGCATGTGCTTGCTGTAACTGCTGCTCAACTGCGACGTGACGCATTTTTATACCTTTTGATAGAAAGGGGGGCCCCGATTGGTGAAAGCAATGATGTTTTGAGGAGTCTTCTGCCGACAGTGTTGAGTGAGGTGGAGGTGGAAGCTGATCTGCGCTTGCGTACCTATCGTCGCTATTTAAATGCATGCAGTTTACGTTCTGTACTTGACCGATTGTCAATCTCATCTATATCTTCGGAAACTTCGGTTTCTGATGATGGTACTGATGATCGTGGGAAAGAGCATGAGTTAGGCGAAGTTGGGATAGTGGTACCGACGTATTTTTCGTATCTTCCGCAAGAGGTAATTTCTCTTTTATTTCTTACGCTTGTTAAAAGTGGTCGGCTGCAATAAGTAATGTCATAAACTGACCAAGGAGAGGTTACCCTCGTAGGGTAAAACCCACGGGGATAACTCCCCCCTGCAAGATTCTTACATCAAATTTGCGTTAAGTTAGTGTTTCTTTAAAACGACGGCGACAATGATCTCTACGACGATTAAAATGATAATGACGAGTGAAAGAAAGTCTTGTCTGCCATGTACCACCTTACCTTGTTGTACCTTGATAATATCATGAATGATAGAAAGTTTGTCGTTTATGGACGCCTTCCAGCTTGCGAGATCCAGTTTTAATGCAAGAAGAGCATAGAGTTCAGTAAAGTATGGATCACCAATGAGTTTGATACTATTTTCAAGTCGGTCAATGATAACTGAGATATCAACTTTTAAACGGTCAAGGGCAGCAAAAGGCTTTTGAGCTGGAATGCTAAATGGCGGGAGGTATGCACGCCATGATATGGCCTTGAGTCCCCCTTCATAAACAATATTGAGTTTGGTATCAAGTACACGATCATAGTATTGCAATTCAAGGTACTGGATATTAGCAAACTCAAAAATATCTAGCAGTTCTTCATACTCATCAATATAGGCAAATGCGGCATCGGTATCAACGACAATGAGATCACCACGGTAGTAGCCAATGGCACCTGCAAGCATTTCATTACGTTGATAGTCAGAGAGTGTTTCCGTTTCAAAGCGTACAATAGAAGTAATAAGGTTGCCGTAATCATGCTTGAATGAAACGATGTCACGTCGCTCTGGGTCGATGTTAACTTGGATAAGTACGTAAGAGCTGCGAAGGTGAAAGAACGTTGGCTGAACGATGAAGGGTTTAATTGCATTGAAAATTGCCTTTGCATCAGTGGTACTTTGTTTTTCGTATTGGCGGTCAATATCATTAATTACTGCTCGCAATTCTTCAAGGGTTGCTGAGTATGGGATTTGGTATCGCAGTGAGACTACCCCAAAATTATGGAGTTTGGCACTGACAAGGCGAGGACTACTTTGCGGGTCAGGTAACGTTATTGCAAGCGGGGTGTGATAGCTTTTAAAATGCTTTGAGGGTGGTATTGGTTGATGTTTAAGGGGATTTTTCTTTTTGATTTTTTCCAAAAGAATATCATCACCAATATCAAAGCTGTGAAAGATAAAAATATTTCCGGTAAATATGGGTCGTTTATGTTCCGGTTCATTAACCATGTTAATCCTTTTTTAAAATGGTCAAGAAGGCCTCTTGGGGAACTTCCACTGTGCCAATTTGCTTCAATTTTTTCTTACCTTCTTTCTGTTTTTCCCAGAGTTTACGTTTACGTGTTATATCACCCCCATAGCATTTAGCTGTTACATTCTTACGCAAAGGTGAAATGGATTCACGCGCAATGATTTTTGAACCAATTGCAGCTTGTATAGCCACTTCAAACTGCTGACGAGGGATTACTTTACGTAGTTTAGCAACAAGTTCCCGGGCAATGTAATAGGCGCGGTCAGCATGTACAATAATTGATAGTGCATCTACGGCTCTGCCATTGAGAAGAATGTCCATTTTAACAAGCTTAGCTTCTTGGTATCCTGCATCGTCATAATCAAAGCTTGCATACCCCGAACTGAGTGATTTTAGTTGGTCATAAAAGTCAGTTGCGATCTCATTAAGCGGCAGAAGATACGTGAGAATGACACGCTCTTCATTTATATACTTTAACTCTTTTTGTTGACCACGTCGCTCCTCGCATAATTTAATGATAGGGCCAAGGTATTTTGTTGGCAGAATAATAGTTGATAAGAGCATAGGCTCGAGTATAGCATCTATTCGCGATGGATCAGGAAAATCCGAAGGGTTTTCTATGGTGAGAACTTCACCATTTTTAAGGCGAATTTTGTATAATACACTTGGAGAGGTTGCAATGACTTGCAGTCCGTATTCTTGTTCAAGTCGTTGCCTGAACACTTCCATATGCAGTAGCCCCAGAAACCCGCAACGAAATCCCAAGCCAAGTGCGGTTGAGGATTTTTTCTCCACATGTACACTTGCGTCATTCAGTGTTAGTTTTTCAATTGCATCCTGTATCATTGGAAAGTCACTACTTTCAACCGGATAAATCCCTGCAAAAACCATAGGTTTTGCTGGTTTGAAGCCAGGGAAGGCTTCTACCGGTTTTTTAGTCTGATAGATTGTATCTCCTACGCGTGCTTCTCGAATCGTTTTCATTCCAGTAATTAAGTAACCAACTTGTCCTGCGTACAGGGCAGGATGTTGTTCTTCGTTTGGGTGTAGGATCCCGAGCTCAAGCACCTCGTATGAGCGACCAGCTTGGGCCAGGGTAATGGTTTCGCCTTTTTTGATAACTCCATTTTCAAGAGCAATTAAGCAAACTACTCCTTTGTAGGAATCATACCACGAATCGAATAGAAGCGCTTTGAGAGATTCATCAGATGATACTTTTGGGGCTGGGATACGGTCAATCACTGCCTGTAAAATTTCTTCAATACCAATGCCGGTTTTAGCTGAGGCAAGCAGGATTTCATCGTCAGTAAAATCAAAGAGTTGCTTAAGCTCATTTTTAACGCGTTCGACATCTGCTGTTGGAAGATCAATTTTGTTAATGACGGGAATAATTTTCAAATCTTGCTCAAAGGCAAGATAAAAGTTGGCCATTGTTTGTGCTTGAACTCCCTGTGCGGCATCGACTAGGAGAATAGCTCCCTGGCATGCATGTAATGAACGTGAAACTTCATATGAAAAGTCAACGTGCCCGGGTGTATCAACCAGGTTAAGCAAATAGGGCTGTTTCTTATGTGCGTTTTGTGCTTCATATACCATCGAAGCTGTCTGGGCTTTTACCGTGATTCCGCGTTCGCGTTCGACTTGGAGTTTATCGAGAAACTGCTCTGCTTTGACACGTTTTGATAGAGTACCAGTAAACTCTAAAAGCCGGTCGGCAAGAGTTGATTTGCCGTGGTCAATATGAGCAATAATGGAGAAATTCCGTATAAACGGTGGCGTAAATTGATCAAGATGAATACTTTTTTCCATGTAAATGATTTTATCGTGTAAAAAGGGGGTTTTAGTAGATAGTTTTAGTATACTACGAATGGGGTTAATTGGCCAGATATAGTGTGCAGGCCATATCACCTATTTATCGGAAATGTGCCTTGTGAATTTTACAAGGTAACTTAGTTCCCGCTGCATGAGTATACATTCCATCTATGTGACTATCTATAGTTCGGCTTTTGCCAGTTGCCTTTAGGATATTAAGGCTATGATATCCAGCAGTTGATGAAGTACACGTAGAAGGTCTTATCCTTGACTATTGGATTCAATTTGATATGGTTAAATTTCCATTAATGATTTCTAATCATAATTGTTATTTTTAAGTTTAACGATTTATAAGAGGGAAATTATGATTCAAAATAAGCTAATACGATTTTTCTTCTTTGGGGTGCTATTTTTGCACCTCAGTGTTTTTTCCATGGATGCTCCTTCTTTATCAGACGCGCGACCGCTGGATTTGGCTTCGGTTCCTACATGTAATCATACAGGTGAAAGTGGAGAAGGCGTGACAGAGGACGTTCAATTGAGATTGTTTGATGAAAATTACGATACTGATGATGAGAAAGATCCCGTTTGCCCTGGAAGAATGTTGTTTGATGTTGCTACCATAGAAGAAGCGGTACAACGTGGAGATCTTGTTGAACTTGTTGCCTTTTTGGCGAACGACTTAGATTTTAGGGGTGTACGAAGAGATAGCGGCCGGACTTTAATCCATCTTGCTGCTCTATATGGTCAAAGAGAAGTACTTTTTTTGCTCGAGATGAGTGGTTGTGACATACATCAGCTCGATAACTATGGCAAAAGCGTCCTTCACTATGCTGCAGCTGGGGGGCATCTCTCTTTACTTAAAGAACTGGTGAATGTGTATAAACTTGATATACATTGTGTGGCAAAAGACGAATGGAGCTTGCTGCATGAGGCGGGGAAATATAATCGAATTGAAGTGATAAACTGGCTAGTGACTACCTGTGGTTTTCCAGTCGGCCAAATAACTAAAGGTAACTACGTCAATGTTCTTCACATTGCAGCGACGTATGGCCACCAAGATTTAATAGAAAGGCTTCTGAAAAGATATCGTGGGCGACTTAATATTCATTATACGACGCTCAGCGGTGCAAGTGTGCTTCAACTAGCGGCGCTTCATGGCCATCAACGGCTAATTGACTGGCTAGTGAAAACCCATGGATTTGATATTAGGCAGAGGTTTAGAGGAGGAAACCTTCTACATTGCGCGGCAATTAACGGTCACGAAACGTTAATAGAATGGCTTGTACGAGAACATGGCTTTGATATTAATGAGCCAGTATCTGGAAGTGCACGAACGGCTTTGGATATAGCAAATGGGCGGCGAGGTAATAATTATCGTTTTATTCAATTTTTGATACGTCTTGGTGCACATCCGGGGGCACGGTCTCGGCAAGCACCCACGCGCGTTCTAGAACAGGAAGTAACACGTGCTGTATCTGAGCTTCCTAATGAATCGGGGGTAAGTGAAAGCACTGATTCATCGTCGAGGAGGAAACGTAAACGTGCAGATAAGAAAGTAGCACGTCGAACGGTACGTCAACGTGTTGAGCCTTCGCCAATTGTTGAACTATCAGAAGAAACACGAAGTGTTACAGATCAACATCCAACATTGCCGGTACAAGATCTACCTCAAATAGGACTGGCGCGAGGGGGGAATCTAGAGCATGAAGTGGTTAATTTTGTGAATCCTCAACTCGTTTATCAGTTACCAATGCAGAGTGTACTGCCAGCGGTTTTACCTGCTAACGCTTTGCGACATCCGGTTGTACAACCTACTATCCCATATCAATGGTTGTTTACACGTAGCAATGGTTTAAATGAGGATTTGAGAGCATTGATGCCAACAGATTCTGTAGTTTTTTTACCAACGCAGCATAATGAGTTACCACAGCCAATTAATTCCTCTGAACTTGTCAGGAGTGCCTTTCATGTGCCAAGAGCACGTGGACTGCGGCTAACGCCAGCTACTTTTTCTGATACGCAAAGAGGTGAAGGCAGCGCAAGCGGACAAGCAGAAGAAGAACCGGCTGAACCAGAACCGGTACCAATGGAACCTAGGGATAGGTTTCGTGCTATATACCAATCGGTACGCGCTGCTGGAAGAGTGTTGCGTCAATCTGATCCTTTAAGTAGTAGCTTATTTAGATCAGCTTAATCAGTGTATGTTTTACTCTTTTGTGTAAGTAACGTAATATGCTTGAAGATTAAACAAGGGAAATTTAAAGATGAGTCAAGTTGTCTATAGAGCGATTTTGTGCCGGAGTACTACTTTGGAGAACTATGAAAAATAGATTGTTGGGATGGTTATTTGTATTAATTAGTTTAACATCTTTCGTTTATTCGATGGATGCTCCATTGGTTGATAAACGTACGCAAAACATTTCTGCAAAGCGTCCCCCAAGACGGTGTTCGAAAAGGCGACGAAGAAATGATGCGAGGCCGGTGTCTGCAAATAATATCGATGCTGAGGTATTCTCGCTTGAGGATGATAATGACACTGATACTGAAGCACCAGCGACCTATTATAAGAAAACGCGAGTTTCAGAATCACAAATTATAGATGCGGTACAAAAAGGTAATATAGCAGTGCTTAGATTAGCTCAATCGCAAGGCGTGGATTTGCATCAAGTGTATGTCGAATGCGATGGCGAAATTTTTAGCGTTATGCATTTTGCAGCATTGCATGGCCAACAAGAGGTAATAGAGTGGTTGAAAGAAAACGGGTTTTCCATAGATGAAATAGCGAGCAACGGTTGGAATCTCATGCATTCAGCTGCTCGTGGGGGCAGTCAAAGGACGCTGGAATGGCTTGTGACAACGCATGAATTTAATATCCGTCAAGAAGCAAGAGGGGAAAATGTATTACATCTTGCTGCAAGGGGAGGGCATAGGAGATTACTTGAATGGCTCCTTTTATTTCCCGGGGCGAATTTAAATCATTTAACGAGTAATGGTATGAGCTTATTGCATATAGCAGCTCTTGAAGGTCATCAGACATTGATAGCGTGGTTATTGGAGAACGAATTATTTAGGATTAGTCAGCCGTCGAAACAAGGATGGAGTGTCTTGCATTATGCAGCGTTTGGAGGTCATATAGGACTTATTGAGTGGTTGGTAGCTCAGTATGGGCTTAATATCAACAGGGTGACACGAAATCGTTCAAATATATTACATTTTGCAGCGTTGGGAGGGCACCAGAAGGTAATTGAGTGGCTAGTGAATCAATGTGGATTTAATATAAAAAAGTTGACGAGATCCGGGTACAGTGTATTACATTTGGCGGCATTGGGAGACCACCAGAAATTAATTGAATGGTTGGTAAAGCATCATGGATTTGATATCAAAGAGGAGACGAAGAAGGGTAAGAATATTTTGCATTTAGCAGTGATAAAAGGAAATTTGGAGATGATAGAATGGCTCGTGACTTGCTTGAAATTTGATATTAATAAATTAGATGCAAAAGGCTTTTCACCATTTGATGTAGCTCAATCAACTGGCAATGAGTTTTTGCAGAATTTTATAGCACGGTTGGGTGGTCGGTCGTTGCGTAGACTGACACTGGACCAAAGAATTTATTTAATTCAACAGTCAGCAGAGCGAAGACAATCAGAGTGGACAAGTGCAGCCGAATTTACTAGAAAAAATCCTGTTCTAACTCACGAAACGCGTAAACGTAGACGTACACAAACGCGTAAGCGTAGGCGAACAAAAAAGTCTCAATCACAGCAAAAACGCCAACGTATGACTTCCCCTTCAAATGTGACAGCTTTAATCCAGTCACCCGTTGCAAGTGTGTTAACATCATCTACTACAAGTGCTTTTACAACGGTACAAAGAGATAGTGAACCTGCAGAATCACCTCCCCATAGCCAAGATGTGCCAAGCGTGCCAGTTTCGACCGTTTCAACGCAAATTGCGGACATTCAAAGAGACAGGCAATCCTCTTCAAATGTAACGCGCTCAGTGCCATCGTCAACTACAGGTACAGTCACACCAGTACCTAGTGGGCGTGCAGAGCGGATTTCTAATATACCAGATGTGTCAAGCGTGCCAACCGTATCGACCGTTTCATCACAACCTACTGGGATCCAACGAGCTGAGCAAGCCTCGTTACCTCCTCAAAATGCTCCTTTGCAACCAACAAGGCCGCTGTTGCAAAGAGTTGACATGCCTACGGTAACGAGCTCAAGGAGTATTCCCTCGGACTTTGATGCTAATGATATTGTGAGAAGAGCATTTCAATCGCCAAATCAGATAGTAGCTGGTATAGGGGTGCACATTGTCGGGTTACTTCAGCTACTGCATTGCGTAATGGAGCACCAAACACCTTAGCTGATTTGTGTGGATTTCGCTGTCTTTTTGAGGTGAGAACCGTTAGCAAGTACCACCCTGCGGGGTGATAGCAGAAGATAGTTTTTTATGCTATTAAATGTACCACTTTGACTAGTAAAATTATCATGTTTTGCTATACTAAATAAAAAGCTTTTCATTCTTTCAATTGAGGCATTACATGGAATCATCCAAGGAAAACAAACACTCCCATCTCGAGCCCATTTTAATAGAAGATGAACTTAAGGAATCCTTTCTAGAGTACGCGATGTCTGTGGTAGTCAGTCGTGCTCTGCCTGACGTACGGGATGGTTTAAAACCCGTTCACCGACGTGTGCTGTATGCGATGCATCAACAAAACTTTTTTTATAATCGTCCCTATCATAAATCCGTCCGTGTTGTAGGTGATGTTCTTGGAAAATACCATCCTCATGGTGATCAGGCAGTATATAATACGATGGTTGGGATGGTACAGGACTTTTCTAAGCGCTATCCGCTACTTGATGGTCAAGGTAACTGGGGTTCTGTCGACGGTGATAATGCAGCAGCTATGCGTTACACTGAAGTTCGGATGAAAAAATTAGCTAATGAACTGCTTGCGGATCTTGATAAGGAAACGGTGCCATTTGTACCGAATTTTGACGAGTCGACTGTGGAGCCAGTCGTACTTCCAAGCAAGATTCCTAATCTACTCGTAAATGGTATTTCAGGTATTGCAGTTGGAATGGCAACATCCATTGCACCCCATAATTTGACTGAAGTTATCGATGCGTGCCTTGCGTACATTAAGAATCCTGAAATGACTGATGAGGAATTGTTTACACTGGTACCAGGACCAGACTTTCCAACAGGTGGCATTATTTGCGGTCGTCGAGGCATTCATCAGGCGTACACCACCGGGCGCGGTTCTGTTATTGTGCGTGGGGTAGTCGACATTGAAGAGCCAGCTAAAGGCAACCCACGAATTATTATTACTGAGCTTCCATACCAAGTAGTTAAGGCTGATCTTATCGTTAAGATTGCTGAGCATGTGCGAAATAAAGTTATTGAGGGTATTACCAATATTCGCGATGAATCTGATAAGCGTGGCATGCGTATTGTTATTGACCTTAAAAAAGGTGAAACACCGCAGGTTGTTCTTAATCAGCTTTATAAGCATACTAACTTGCAAACGGCACATCACATGCTCATGATTGCTCTTCTTGATAATCGGCCGTTGTTATTTACTCTCCGTGAACTGATACGTCAGTTTCTATTGCATCGTGAACGTGTTATTTATCGGCGTACGTCTTATGACCTTAAAAAGGCGCAGGCGCGTGAACATATTTTGGAAGGATTTATTATTGCGTTGGATGCTATTGATGAAATTATCCAACATATTAAAGCGGCAGAATCGGGAGATCATGCGATATCTAAATTGCATGAGCATTATAAGCTTAGTGCTGAGCAGGGACGGGCGATCCTTGATATGCGTTTGCAGCGTTTGACTGCACTTGAGCAGCATAAGATTCATAATGAGATTGCCGAAATTCGTAAGACTATTCAATTTCTTAAAGGTATTTTAAGTGATAAGGCAATTCTCCTAGGCGAAGTTGAGAAGGAGCTTGTTGCGGTTAAGCAAGAGTTTGGTGACGCGCGTCGGACTCGACTTGAAGGGCCTATTGACATCTTAAGTGAGGCTGACTTAATTCCTGATGAAGAAGTAGTGGTTACACTAACACGTAGAGGATACATCAAGCGTGTACCCCTTTCAGTGTATGGGGTTCAACGGCGTGGTGGTAAAGGTAAGATGGGTATGGCCCATCTGGATGAGTCGGAGGATGTTGTTCTTGATATCTTTGCAACTAAGAATCATGATGATCTTCTCTTCTTTACCAATCAGGGCCGGGTTTATGGTCTTAAGGTATACGAAGTACCTGAAGGCTCACGTATTGCTAAAGGACGTGCCATTGTTAACATTCTACCGTTGCGGGACGGTGAAAAGGTAGTCAAATTACTCTGTGCCCGCGATCTTGATGATGAATATCTCGTGATGGTTACCAAGAACGGTAAAATTAAACGTACAAAAGCGACTGCATTTGCAAAGATACGATCAACCGGTATTCGTGCGTTGACTATTGGGGACGAAGACCAACTTGTTTTTTGTAGTTTAAGCTCTGGTGACGACACGATTGTCCTTGGTACGCGTGATGGTAATGGAATTCGCTTTAAGGAAAGTGAAGTAAGAGTGATGGGTAGACAAGCTGCTGGTGTAATTGGCATCAGACTTCGTAAAGATGATGAAGTTGTTGGGATGGCTATAGTTCCTGCAGAGGGGGACCATACCATTCTGTTTGCGACCGAGTTTGGCTACGGAAAGCAAGTTCGAACAGCTGACTTTAGAATCGCTCATCGCGGTGGATTTGGGGTTCGGACCATTCCTACGACTAAACGAAATGGGAAGGTTATTGGTCTTGACATTGTTGATGCAGATTCGAGTATTTTGTTGATCGAAGCATCAGGAAAAATAATTCGCTTATCTCCAAAAGAAATTCGCACCATGGGACGCCAAGCAAAAGGCGTTCGTCTCATTCGCCTTGAGAAAGGTGAACATCTTTCTGCGATGGTGGTGGTGCCACAAGAAGAAACCGAGCTACCAGCAGCTGCAAAGGATGATTCTCCCAAGGCTGCATCTGAAGAGCAAAGACAAGAGGGTGAAGAAGGCCAACAAGAAGAGGGGACTGTAGATGAGGAACAACATGAATCTCCTGCAGAGGATTCAACCGACGAGTAAACGTAAAGTGATGCGCAATTCAGTATTTTGGTGTAACCAAATAGAGTACAACAGGATGAATGCATTTTGTGTGGGAGAAAGGAAGTAGTGATGTTCAAGTCAGTGCGATTGACACTTTTTCATCTTAATCTTATTGATGGTGTTGGCCCCGTCACCATTAAGCGCCTATATGACTCACTGGGAGCAGACCTTCCACGTTTGTATGAATTGTCAGCACATGACATATCGACGCGTAGTGGGCTGTCGCTAAAAATGAGTATGCGAGTTACGGATGGTCTAAAGCATAGTTCGCTATATGAAAACGAGTTAGAGCGGGTGGAAAAGCATGGTATTGAGTGGCTTTCAATCGATGATATTCACTACCCAGAATTATTAAAGCATATTCATGTTCCGCCGGTGATTCTCTATTACCGAGGTGACATAACCAGTGTTGCTCGTGCGTCCAGCCGTTGTCTTGCAGCAGTTGGCTCACGAAGGGGTGACGAGTATGCACAGTATATCGTTAATATGCTATTAAAACCTTTATGCAAGTACGACGTAACGCTGATTAGTGGTGGGGCGCATGGGGTAGATACCATGGTACATAAAGCTGCCGTGTCTTCGGTAGGCAAAACTGTCGCTGTACTCGGTTCAGGACTTTGTGTTCCATATCCGCCTGAAAATGATCGTTTATTTAAACAGATTGTTGCTAACGGCGGGGCTGTTATCAGTAGTTTTCCGGTAAATACCAAACCCCAACCAGGTAATTTTCCTGCACGTAACCGTATTATAGCCGGCCTTGCTCCTGTATGTATTGTTGTTCAAGCAGCACAAAAAAGTGGTGCGCTGATTACCGCGCGTTTTGCACTAGATGAAGGACGTGAAGTATGTGCGATTCCGGGACCGATTGACCATCCACTCAGTGAAGGGTGCCACCAGCTGATTCGGCAAGGGGCACATATTATAACCAGCATAGATGATTTAATACTGTTGCTTGGTATTGATGTAAATAGCATACAATCCAGCGTCAGTAAACAGAATGGTCAAACGGTTGACCAGGAGATTTTAGTACGGTGTACACGTCCAGTTAGCTTTGAAGCCCTTGCATGGCAGCTTTCGCTTGAAGAGCCCGCTTTGCGTAATCTGCTTTTTGAACTACAAATTGAAGGCAAAGTTGATCAGGATGTACTGGGTCGATGGTATCGTACGTAAGGCATGCGAGAAAGACTTTTTCTTTGTTAACTAACGCGTGTTCAGTATAAAAATTTTACAGGGTTTCGTCCCTGCAGCCGAGCAGGATGAAATCCTGCACCTATTGTATTTATTGGCTCATATATACAATTGTTGAGGCTTGTAATTCATTGCTTAATACTTTTCCTGCGGTATAGAGCGCTTTCGCTCTCTATACCGCAATGCAATTCACAACAGGTTCTACGAACCGGTTGTGAAAACGTGAAGGGGAACGCCCTCCGCGAAAATAACAACCAGCATCAATATATGTGTAGACAGGGTTCTTTGTCTAGAACAGCAATAGTGCATGTAGGCGACCTCCACTACGTACTGAGTTAGAACTACTTCTTCTTCTCTCTGTTAGTGATATGAGGGTAAATTGCGTGCTGCTGATTGCCATATTTGCTAATTGCTATAGACTAAATAGTGCGAGGATAACTCCTCAACGAGGATAGCTTTCTCTTAGAAGTGTCCTTCGGCCAGTGTAATCGGATGTAAGCCTTAGGACAGTGGCTGTAAATGGATAAGGCGAATAGATCTAGTATGCATGGAGTTTACGATGCCAGTACCTAAACGTAAAACAAGTAAATCAAGACGAGACAAACGGAGTGCCGGTAAATTTATTCGGCCTAAAGCATTTAATATGTGTTCACAATGTGCCGAACCGATAACACCCCACACGGTGTGTGCTTCGTGTGGTTACTATAAAGGTAAAAAGATCATGCGAACGAAGCTTGATCGTGCAATTGAACGAGGTGAACGTAAAGGAACACCGGTGCAGGCATCTGAAGCAACTTCAGTTCCAGTTACTGAAGAATCAGAATGATATATAATTCATAAGGGGATGGAGAGTTCATGAATGCTCGACAGGCGAACATCGCTCAGCGGTATCTTCGTCGTATAAATCAAAAAATTCAATTGAGGTATATCATTATTGGGGCAATAGCGCTAGGTGCAGCAGTTGCCAGCTTTTTTGTATATCGTTACATTACTGTCCGTAATACGCAAAGGGCTCAAGGAGTGTTTTCTGAAAGCATGGAAGCATTTACCAAAATGAGCCAAGCAGCATCCAGTAACCGTAATTGGAAAGAAGTAGCCGAAGCCTTTGATGAAGCATTCAAGCGGTATCCACGCACCTCATTTTCACCGGCTATGCTTGCGTATAAAGCAACTGCACTTGCCTTTGATAATCAAATAACTGAGGCGATTGAGGTAATGCAATCGGCCGTTAATTCACTTAAAGAGTCATCCCCATTGTATTACCCGTATAGAACGAAATTAGCGTTACTCAAGTATGATTCGCCAGATAAGAGTGTACAAGATGCTGGTAATAAAGAACTTGAGGAGCTTGCAGCAAACAGGCAAAATCCTGTGCAAGATTGGGCACAGTACTATTACGGTTATTTTGCATTCATTAGTGGCAATAAGGCGCAAGCAAGAACAGTCTGGAATGAACTAATTTCACAACATGCAAAGTCACCGTGGGCCGAAGAAGCTCGCAACCAGCTTACGCTCATAACTGATGCACCTGCTGTGCCATTGGCAAAGCCTGAAAAAAAGATTACCGAGTCGCCGACACCAAAGGCTGACGCGGCTTTACAAGACCAACAAACCTCAATAGCACAATCCCCTTCAACGACAAAAAGTTTACCAGTTGCCAAGACAGTACCTACCTCAAGTGCTTTGCCAGAGTAGGGCATAGCGATGGTGAGTACGACAAAAGAAGAATCATTTCGGAGTATGGTACGGGTACGATTTGCTCCTTCTCCGACTGGTTTTATGCATATTGGAAATCTACGTACTGCTATTTTTAATTGGCTTTTTGCTCGGCACAATAATGGTCAGTTTTTGATACGGATTGAAGACACCGACGCAGCACGTTCAAAGCCAGAGTATATTGAGGACATTTTCCATTCACTTTCGTGGGTTGGCATTAGCAGTGATGAACCAGTGATGACGCAATCAGATTTTCGAAAAACTCATCAGGATATGGCGCATGAGCTTGTAAAGGAAGGAAAAGCATACAAATGCTATTGTACCCCCGACGAGCTTACGGCACGGCTTTCAAAGACGGTGGAGGGATATATTCAATATGATCGCCATTGCGAAGGTAAGTCAAATGCTGATAAACCATATGTCATACGGTTTAAAGTTCCAGACGACTTGGTCCAAGTAACATTTGAGGATCTTATTCGTGGTCCCATTACCTTCAAACGAGAGCAGCTCGATGATTTTATTATCGTTCGCTCCGATGGGCTCCCGGTATATAATTTTGTAGCGGTAATTGATGACGCCCATATGCGTATTACGCATATCATTCGCGGAGAGGACCATATTTCAAATACACCAAAGCAAATACTGTTGTATCATGCACTTACTTTGCCGTTGCCTGCCTTTGCGCATTTGCCTATGATACTAGCGTCAGATGGTTCCAGGCTGAGTAAGAGAGATGCAGCTACGGGAGTGAATGAATATCGAAAAGCTGGGTATTTAGCTGATGCGCTCTTTAATTATTTGGTACGTCTTGGCTGGTCGCATGGAGATCAGGAACTATTCACTCGTGAAGAGTTGGTTCGATATTTTACGCTTAAAGAGGTTGGACGCAAGAGCGCGATTTTTGATATACAAAAGCTGGATTGGATGAATGGGATGTATATTCGTCAGCTATCACCCACAGTACTTCTTGCAGCTATCAACGAGCTTGATCCATCCTTTATAAAGGAATGTCACGAGTATGAATCAAAACTGGAGCGTATTATTGCATGCTATCAAGATCGAAGCACGACGCTAATTGATCTTGCAAAACAAGTACGAGAGCTTATTGTAGGACCGACCGAAGTGCAACTGAGTAGGTTGAACATGTATCCAAAAACAGTAACAGCGTATTTTGATGCCTTTAGTGATCAGTGCACGCACAAAGAGCTTTCGCCAGAGGAAGCAAAAGAGATCGTTACAAGAGTATGCAAGAAGTTTTCTATACGGTTACCCGATTTTGCAAAGCCGTTTCGGGTTGCTATAACGGGGAAAGAACATAGCCCAGGTATATTTGAGTTGATTTCTATTTGCGGATGTGATGAAATAAGGAAGCGACTTGCCAATGCTACCGCGGTGATTAAAAGTAAGGAGATAGAGTGACCAGTACAGATACATATGCACAACGGGTTATTGAACTTGTAGCAAAACAACTCAACATTGCACCTAACAAAGTTTCTCGTACTGATACTATGGAGAGTCTCGGTGCAGATTCACTGGATCGTGTTGAAATCGTTATGCGCCTTGAAGAAGAATTCGGTGTTGAGATCGATGATCAAAAAGCTGAAGAAATGAATAAGGTAAACGATGTGATTGACTATGTGACTCAACTAGCGACCACTAAAAAAAATTCTGACATAGTCTCCGAAAAAATGTAGCGACTCTTAAAAAACGCAAACATACAGCCACTCTGCAAAAAGAAATACAACAATTACAACGTCTAGCTTATAGGGCGATTAAACGTTCATCTAAGTGCATCCCAAGCCGATATATGAGAGGTAGACGCTTCGAGCCATCCTAGGCTCATGTGTACAATTGTTTAGGGTTTAATATTCTTTACAAATGCGGTTATACCAAGGTAATGTGCGCTGGGTGCAAAGAATAAGGGCTCGGTACTCCCGAGCCCTTGGTGCTTTTTGTATATGATCGGTAAATTTAATAGTTTATACCGCCTCGAAGCCATACACCCCAGCTACCGGCTGTACAGACGCGGCATTTACTATCATGAGCGAACTCAGCTTCTCCACCGATGCCAAAATATGGTTGGCATACAAGGTCCACGTCCTCACACAGATAGTCAAGGTGAGCGAAAATCTTACTTGTTAGCTGTCGTTGAACAGCGCCACCAGCGAAGTCAATATCGTCGTCGGTGACGAATGTTGGGTTTGGGTTGCCTCCGCCATCTTCAGAATCTTGGACGGGGGAACGACTATCCCAAGCTACACCAAGTTTATCTACTGGACTATCCACAGCATATGCCGGTACAGGGTTTTGTGGTGTTGTCTTATTAAGCATTCGTGCACCACTTGAAGTTGAATGGAGTGGTTTCGGAGTAAATGGCCCTTCCTCTTCTAAACGACAGACGCCATTTATACCTTTAATGCCAAATTTACGTGAGGCATATTCGTCACACTCTGGTGTTTTACAAATTTTTTCGCCACTGCGGCCATAGAAGTTGTAACCGATGCCAAAGGCCCAATTGCAGTTTCTGTACAGCAATCGTACCGCAGCTTCACCCTGGACGTTGAATCGTGTTTTTACACGACGGGTTAAGAAATCAACCGCATTGATAAGTTCTCCGATGTATTCCTTGGTTTGTGGATCAAACTCTTTAAGGAGTACATACCGGCTTCCAACTCCAGAAATACCTCCTGACATTCCTGACTGCTCATTAAATGCATCTTTGCTAGCTTTAAAGTCGAATGTTCTCCATTGAGTATCATCGAACAAGTGCGTTGCACTTCCAGTTAAATAGGCTTGTATACATTGATCATCACAGCACCATAGATCCCAGTGGGCGTTAATCCCTGCACCAAATTCCCAGTGATGGCCGTTACCGATGATCGGTTGAAAGACGGTTGTACTGTCTGGGCGGTTGCCAGTAGGTGCAACTGCTTTTGCAAAGATGCCAAAATGATAATCTTCGCAGCGAAGTACATCGTAGCCTAAAATAACATCGATGTTTGCAAGTTGGGTATCAGTTTGATGGTTATCAAGAAGAGAACCATTACCGTTCCAAAACCGGCCATGCTTCCATTTTGCTTGCATATCTCCAAAAAGATAGTCACCGGAAAATGCCGTTTTAAGATCCCCTGTTGCCTGATTAAATACGCCATTACCTTCTACGCGCATACCTTCGGTAGCCATGTAGCATTCTGGAAAATCTCTGAACTCAAACATACCTGGATTGTTTATATCAGTGGCTGTTTTCGGAGGTGACTGTTTTACACACGCACCGAGATCCCATTTACTGGTAACCAAGCTAGAATTGAATTGAAGATACGTACCCTCCATACAATCGGCAAAGGTTCCAAGCTCCCAGTAGCTGGTCCAATCTATTATGTTATCTTCAATTTTTGGATTGAAGGTGATTTGACCAATAAAATCTGGGCGCAGTCCAAAGTAATCGGCAGTCCAATTGTTCGATGCTGGGTTGGGCGTTGTTTTGCTACCGGTAACAAGAAGAACACCTCTTGGATCAGTACCAAACAGGCACTGTGCAATTTCTTCTTTGTTTCTTGTTTCTCTGTAGCGGTACCCTAGCGCAAAGTGAAAGCAGGTATCTGGTAAATCCCCGCACGGATAGAAGAATGGGTTCCATCCAACAACTGCAGCGTTAAGTCCCTGCGGCCGTGGTAAGAAGATACCAGTTCCTTTTTCTTGTGCGTCGCAATTGTTTTTCTTACAGTCAGAGCAGTCACTCTTTGCCTCGAAACATTCACCGCTGCTACTGCCACATGCAGAGGTGTCTGCATGTACCAGTCGCCCAAAGGCTACTAACAGTAATATTATTGATACGTACTTGCGTACAAATTGTTTCATGTATGACTCCCTTTCAACATACAATACATGGTGATTTACCTAATTTGTTTAACGTTAGCTTTTTTTCTCGGTGTATCATATTTTTGCCATGAAGATCGAGCTAACTTCATTGTATAATATTTTAATAAGCAATGCCACCACGTACCCAGACTTCCCAACCTTCTGGGGTGCAGAAGTGGCAATCTTCGCCTCGATGAGCCCATGAGTAACCGCCACCAATTCCAAAATATGGTTCGCAATAACAATTCTCCCACTGATAATCAACATGTGCGAAGAACTTGTGCGTAAGTTGACTTGGAATTCGTGCCCGTTCTAGATCAAGGATGTCGGAAACATTAAGGTCTTCCCCTTCACCAGAATTTATATATTCTACGCCTGGACCACCGTTTACTTGTGAGACGAGAGCCGGTTCTCCATCCCAGCCTGTAGCATCATCTTCTGGATTGTCTGTAAAGATTTTGCCAGCTTCACTAATGGTTGCGCCTCCGTTTGCATTTGTTTCACTAGCAGAATATTCACATGGACGCGTTTGTCCTTCCAAGCCGCATGGACAAGGATAGGTAAATGGAGTGTTATCATCCTTATACGATCTGACGCCGCTAATCCCTTTGGCAGCAAAGAGACGACCTTGCGTTGGGCAAGCAGAATCAGTGAATTCTAAGTCTTCGCGGCTACGTCCATATACATTGTAACCTGCACCAACTGCCCATCCGCAGTTATAGTAAACAAGACGGAAGGCCGCGTCACCTTGAACCTTAAACTTAGAATGTACTTCACGTGTCGCGAATTTGATAGCATTAAGTAATCTACCTACGTATTCGTTTTCTTCGTTAAATTCTGATAATAACATGTAACGGCTTAAGCAATTTCGGCTGATCTCATTGTTTGGACAATTATTATCTGGGCAACTAGAAGCCGAAGGTTCACCATTCTCTATTATGAGAGGTACTTCTGGACGTATTAAGTCAAATGAGCGCCACTGACGATCTTTAAATAGTGTAGTTGCATTACCGTTAAGGTAGGCAGTTATACAACTATCATCGCACTGCCATAGCACCCAGTGAGCATCAATACCACCACCGAGCTCCCAGTGATGACCATTACCTATAATTGGTTCAAATACCGTAAATGCATTTGGTCGGTTTCCTGTAGGTCCTACTGCTTTTGCAAAGATACCGAAGTGATAGTCTTCACAACGCAGCAAGTCATATCCAAAAATCAAATCAATATTTGCAAGACCAGTTTTGTTTTGTGGCCGATCAAAAACGAATGTGCCATACTTCCACGGCTCTTGCATGTCACCAAACAAGAAGTTACCGGTTAATGCTGTTTTGATATCGGCTGCTGCGGTTGTTGGTTTGCCATAAAATGGATCGCCAACTGGCATAGTACGTTCCATATACCCTGGAGGGAAGTTGCTAAACTGATTTTTTTTGTCGATAACTTCACAACAGTCTTGGGTCTCTGGATCGCATGCTTCTGGATGCACAATACTTTCACATCCTCTTAAATTCCATGAGCTTTGAGCAACAAAGGTACCACCGATGGTGAAGTACCAACAGTTGAGGCATGGATCGCAAACATTGCCAAGTTCAAAACGTGCCCACATATCAATCATGTGGTTTTGAACGCGGGGAAAGAAAGCGATTTCTCCTTTATAATCAGGGCGGATGCCAAAGTAATCAGCAATGAGAGCGCCCTCATCGCGTTCAAGGCCTACCTCTTCAATTTTTGAGCCATTAAACTTAAGAACTTCTGATCCAAATAAACATTTAGCTACACGCTCTGTTTTCGTGTTTTGGTCAAAGCGATATTGCATGTTGAAGCTCCAGCATCTCTCATTGATGTCATAACAATCCCAATAGAATGGATCAAATAATGCTGCAGAGTTGAGCCCTTGCGGACGTGGTAAAAATAACGTTGCAGTACATCCATCACAGCCGATGTCTTTGTCGTTATCTTTTCCGTTGGCCTGTGCTAGTACAAGTAGGCTTGCAAGAGCAAGCGTTGTAGCCAGCATTGATTTGGTAATAGTATTCATCCTATGTACTCCCCATATTCATATCGGACAATGCCAAATAGAAACTGAATGCTTAAAGGTGTGTATTTTCAGCTCCCTTTTTTTAAACATTCCTTTTCAATTATTAGGCGTTTACCTAGGTTAACTTTTAACTGTGGTGTATAATGTAATCCAAAGATCTAGAGAATGCAATAGTTGATCTTTCAACGATCATTCAGTTGAACTAAAATGTACAGAGCGGGATGCTTTATAAAGAGGGCGATTGGTGCTGAATTAGGCTTTTTGGGGGTAATTTGCTTTAAGATATTTTTTGTGGATAGCTCATAACTTTAATGTTATTGTTCTTTTGGAAGCTTTTCTTAACGGTCATAACGCTTTGGGTAATTATCCTTTTTTTCGTAGAATGAACGTATTATATTACATGCATGCTGACCTAAAGTAATCAACGTTGATGGGTAAATTTTATACACTAACACTAGCTCTTTACTGTTTGTTTGTATACAATAGGTACTGTGTGTATAAAATAAATTTTTTTTATTTAATTTACCATTATGCAACACTGTACGTAGCTGGATAGTGTTTCGAGCGCATGATTTTATAAAGAATCATGAATAATTTATTTAACGTATTTGTGTGGGAGTTTAAATGCATACGACGGGTCATTTTAACAAAGCTTTTATGAAATCAGTTATCGATGATGTAGAATGGTATGGTGCTGGGATTAAATCAGATTTTTTGTCACCGGTTAATTTTTCCATAGATTCTCGAACGCTTAACGCCGGTGAAATTTTTGTGGCTGTTAAGGGGACAAAAAATGATGGTCATGATTTTATAAAAGAAGCAGTTGAAAAAGGAGCATCAGGTCTTATTATCGCAAAAGATTCTGTTAGCCGACTCGATGAGCTTTCAGCAGGGGTTCGCCAAAAGCTTATTATTGCTGTAGTTCCCGATACGAAAATCGCCATGTTATCACTCGCACGTGTGTGGCGTGCCAAGTTTGATTACCCGGTAATCGGAATAACCGGATCAGTCGGGAAAACGATGACAAAAGAACTCCTGTCTCAGATACTCAGCAGAGCAGGTAAATCTGTCATCTCGACATATAAGCACCAAAATACTGAGCTAGGGTGTGCGTTGAATGTTCTTCGTCTTACCAATGAACATGATGTGGCTCTTGTAGAAATGGGGGTACGTCGCCGAGGAGAAATGGCGCGTATGGCTGATATTGTTCGTCCGACAAGTGCTATTATTACTACCATTGGACATAGTCACATGGAAGGATTGGGGTCGGTCAGTGATATTGCAAGTGAAAAGCGAGATATATTTAAGCATTTCAAAGAAGATGGCATCGGGATTATTAATGGTGATCAAGCACTGCTTGCCTCTATTTCTTACCCGCACCCTATTGTTAAGTTTGGATGTAAAATGACGAACCAGGTTCAGGCACGCAAAATTCAAGCCAAGGCTTCTGAGACGAGCTTTACATTAAAGCTCTATAAAGATAAGAGGCGCGTTACGATGCAGACAAATCATATGGGGCCTATTATGAACGGGCTTGCAGCAGCGACAGCCGCACACCTTTTGGGTGTTGCAACTGATACGATTGTCGTAGCACTTGAGGAACCATGCAATGTACGAAGTCGTTTTGAAGCACGCAATTTGAAGGGAGGACGCGGATTACTTATCGACGATTGCTATGACGCAAATCCCGAAAGTATGAAAGCAGCGTTGCTTGCGTTTGAACGTATGGAGTCAGAAGGTAAGAAAATCGCGATACTGGGTGACATGCTTGAACTTGGAGTAAACGCGCCTTTTTGGCATCGCCAGTTGGGAAGATTCTTGCGCAAAGTTTCCTCTCTTTCACATGTGGTCTTTGTTGGCGAAAACGTCAAGTGGGCTCAAAAAACGTTGCCGCCATTCATTACATCTGAATTAGTCGCAAACTGGCAAGAAGCAAAAGGACTCTTAAAAAAACACCTTGAAAAAAAGGTTACTCTCCTTGTCAAAGGTTCTGAACCTATCGGGCTCGATAACTTGGTTGATGAAGTTGCCGAGTAAACATGAACGCAAGCGAGCTGACGTACCATAAACCTGTTTTAGTACGCGAAGTTCTCACGTATCTGAGTCCCCAGCCAGGTGATCTCATTGTTGATGCTACATTTGGTGGGGGTGGTCACAGTAGAGCTATCTTAGCGCATCAACTTCAGTGCAAAGTTATTGCCCTTGATTGGGATCGTACGGCTCTTGATTTAAATGCAACGGCACTAACAGAGGAGTTTCCTGATCGCTTTAGAGCAATCTGGGGTAATTTTGCTCAACTACCGTTACTGTTGGCAAAAGAAGGAATAGAGAAAGTAGACGGCATCTTAGCTGATTTTGGTACATCGCAGTATCAAATTAAACATAGAGAAGGGTTTTCGTTTGCTTCCGATACCCCTCTTGATATGCGTATGTCTCCGGCACATCAGCGTTACACGGCTGCCGATCTTGTCAATCGTGCCCGTCTTGATGAGCTTGAGTATATTTTACGAACCTATGGTGAAGAGCCGCGAGCAAAAAAACTAGCCCGGGCTATTTATGATGCACGGCGCCGTAAAAAAATACGTACTACAAAAGAGCTAGTGGATATAGTTTTGGCAGTAAAACCTCGAAAGCGCAGGGATCGTATTCATCCTGCGACGACAGTTTTTCAAGCGTTACGGGTTGCAGTCAATCGCGAGTTGGAAAACATAGAAGCGCTACTACAGCATAGTATATCCCTTCTTAATACGAACGGCCGGTTAGTATGCATCAGCTTTCATTCACTTGAAGATCGGTTAGTTAAGCAGTTTTTAAAGGGGCACGCTGACTTATTTACGATTACCACAAAAAAAGTTGTACGACCAACAGCAGAAGAAGTTTCGGAAAACCCATCCTCACGCTCAGCGCGCCTGCGGGCAGCTGTTCGGACATAATTAATCCAAGGGTAGCAGTATAATGCAATATGATAAGGATTTTGCAGACAAATTCTCTCTGCTGCGTTTTGCCTCTCTTATGACTCTTTAACAGCCGACAAGTTGTAGCCTTGGGGTGGAAGTATTGAAATTTGTTTATTTTGCCCCTTTTTGCCGGGGTTTTGACTATTTTCAAAGGCACGTCTAATAGTTAAATTGTTGTATATTTGCCTAAGGAATTTCCAAACGATTGACAAGCTGAGTAAATCCTCGTACAATGAAGAAAATCTCAGCAAATGAGATGATGAGGTATGCTATACGCAAGGCGCTGTAGTGAAGATTACTGAGGTTAAAGTTTTCCCTTCCAAGGAGGATGGAAGACTAAAAGCATATGCAACAATCGTTTTTGACGATTGCTTTATTATTCGAGACCTGAAGGTTATACAAGGCAACAGGGGCCTCTTCGTTTCGATGCCTTCTCGACGCCGCAAGGACGGTTCGTTTAGAGACATCGCGCATCCATTAAATGGTGACATGCGCCAAGAGATAGAAGTGTCCGTGTTACAAGCGTATGATTCAGCTCACGTTGTTAATGAACCTGCCGTTACTGAATAATGGTTGAGCCATTAATAGTGGTTGATCCATTGGGGCGTAGCCAAGCGGTAAGGCACCAGGTTTTGGTCCTGGCATGCGGAGGTTCGAATCCTCCCGCCCCAGCCATGTTATGCAGCAGCGGGCCGTTCCATTAACTGTCTTTAATGAGAGCTAATTTCATGAAGTCTAACCCTATTTTATTGCTTGCATCCTCTTCTTTTTCCCGACAACAATTACTGACTGAAGCACAGATTCCTTATCAAGTTATTGGCCATGAGGCTGACGAAACGGCCTGTAGCACTGACGTTCCTTTAACTACGATTGTGCGAGAACTTGCACTTTTAAAGATGGCTCATGCGTGTTTACCTTCCGGTGCTGAAGGTGATGTAAGTTTCGTTTTAGCGGCCGACTCGTTAGGTTCAGATAGCCAAGGCAGTATATTTGGCAAGCCCACCGATCGGGAGGATGCTATACGAATGATTAAGCATTTGCGTGAGGGAGGACAGTGTGCGACTGGTTATTGTCTTGAGCGAAAGATATATAGCAATGGATTGTGGCAAACGCAAAAACAGATCTGTGAGGTTGTCTCAGCAGAATACGTTCTGGATTTACCTGATGCATGGATTGATAGATATCTTGAACATACTGAGGCATTACGAGCTTCAGGAGGACTTGCAGTAGAGGGATATGGTGGTCTTTTTGTTAAAACGATCCGTGGTTCATTCTCAACAATTCGCGGCCTTCCTTTGTGCGCGGTGAGAAACGCGCTTGACGCATGCGGATTCTACGCGCTCGCTCAGCCTGATAATTGCTAGCGGGCCTTGGTCTTCTGCCACGTTTTCGTCTTGGTTGTTGGACTGGTTCAGCCCACTGAAGATCCTTTACTTCTACGATAGGGGCGTCATCTATTTCCTTTGTAAGTACAGCGCGTGCTTGAGGCTTAACTTGCGAATGGGCAATATTAGTGCGTAGGTAATAGTCAAGACCTACGCATAACAGAAGCACGGTACCAACGAATTTTTTCATTCGAAGACCTTTTTATTTGCATTTTTTACTAATTAATATTAAAAATACCGCGAGTCGGTTTCCGATGCAAGCTTTTTTTTAAAGTGATGTCAAAAGCATTTGTTATTAGGATGTTTGCTATATGTAACAACTTTCTGATAGTAAATGTATTTAATTCGATTTCCCATATAGTATTCTTTGTGGCAGCAGCTTCCTAGTGACGCGAAGCTAATATGCGGTAAAGATTGAAGCTTTATAAGGTACTATTCAGGGTATTTATTGCATGAAATTACCCCGGTAAGTGATTTTACTGAATGATAACCTTCTTTTTCTTTGGCTTCCAGCGTCTGAGAAGTTCTTTACAGAAAATGTCTTTAGGGTTACCGCTTTCTTTTTCTGCTGCAGCTCGTGCTTTTGCTATGCTTGTTGAAATACTGGCTACATCATGCATTGAAGGGTCAACATTGTTGATCGTTGGTAAGAGGGTGCGGTGCATTGCTCCTTCAGCTTCACATTCATTAATTGTTTCATGAAGTTGCGTGTCAATAAGCGCAAGAAAGTCGATGATATTTTGTTGCAAGTCTTGAGGGTTATCGTACTGGAGTAGTCCAACATCCTTAACATTAAAGCCTTGCTTGACAGCACGTCGAATAAGCTTTCGGCAGCTTTCTTGCTCGTGTTCGAGTAGCCATTGCAGTAATGCAAGTAATTCGAATGAGATTACAAAGTTGTTTGAATCAAAGGATCCGTTTTCATTGCTCATGTTGTTGTCCTTTATGGTGAATCTATGCGCTATAATTTTAATCCTGTGCTTATTCTGTTGTTACTCTGCTACGTAACCGTTTAATTCTCTCACTCATCGGGGGATGGGTGGAAAAGAGTGATAGTAAACCTTTCCGTAAAAATGGATGAACAATAAACAATGGTGCTGTGCTAGCATGCAAGGTATCAGTTGATGCAAGATGTACCGTTTTTATGTTCGTATGTAATTTTTCGAGTGCACTTGCAAGAGCCAGTGGGTCCTCGCATGTATCTGCGCCCGTATCGTCAGCTAGGTACTCGCGAGACCGAGAAAGAGCAAGCTGAATCAACGTTGCGGCCAATGGCATGAGTAGAGCAGCTAGTAGGAGAAAAAGGGGATTTTGCGACCCATTACGGCGGTTATTCGACAATCCTCCTCCCCACATAGCACGAAAGCGAACAATACTTGCAAGGTATCCAATTGCGGTGGCAATCGTTGCAGCAATGGTGCTAATGAGAATATCTCGATTTTTAATATGAGACAGTTCATGTGCAATTACTGCGCGCAACTCATGACGATCAAGTAGCTCAATAATACCTTTAGTCAATGCAACAGAAGCATGTGAGGGATTGCGGCCAGTTGCAAATGCGTTCGCCATTGGACTGTCAATGATCCACAATTTAGGCATTGGGATGTTTATTTTGTGGGCGAGTTCAGTTACCATGGCATATATTTCAGGATAGGTATTACGATCAAGTGGTTTGGCACGGTAGAGGGATAAAACCAACTTATCCCCATAAAAATAGGTCAATCCATTAATAACTAATGAAATAACAAAGGCATAGGTCACACCACTCATGCCCCCAATAAGACCGCCAAAGAGCATCAGAAGTCCACTAAGACCTGCGAGAAGTATTGCCGTTTTAATCCGATTCCACATGGTGTTTTTTAGTCCTCTTTTTGTGAGCTTGGTAATGGCATGCGTTGGCGTCCGGTTGCTGAGCGTTGTGGCCGCTGTTGTTTTAAGCTAACAAGCTGGGCAGCACTTTTTTCTACCATTTTCTTTGATGCTTCTGCTTGCTCATCTAAGTTCTTATTCACCTCTTTAAAGAGCGTGTTTATTTCTCGTTGCATCTTACCTATTTGCTTTTTGAGTTTAAGAATCATTTCGACTCCTGCTAGATTAATGCCCATGGTATGCGTAAGATGAATAATTTCTTCAAGGCGCTCGATGTCATCTTCAGAAAACAGACGCGTATTACCCTCAGAGCGCTTAGGGCAAATAAGGCCTTCTTTTTCATACATGCGTATTGTTTGCTGATGAACTGAGAACATCTTAGCAACTGCTGAGATTGAAAAGTATCCTTGTGATTTTTTTCTCATTGCCTTGGAGATTACTGTGTTTACGCTTTTGTTATTTATATGATGTATTTAAAGTATACCCCATATTTATAGCTTTGTCATGGGCAAAGTTGGCCAAATACGCGATGATTACTAGGATTGGCGACATCCCGCCATGTTTTTTTTGATCCCCCTATAGCGCCATTGATACGAGACGTTTTTTTGGCCAAAAGCCTCTTTTGTTAAGGTTTATTCGGCTTATCGCCATTTTATCTAAGCATGTAAGTGGCATGACCGGGTTTAAACGTTAAAACGCACGTGGATGATATCACCATCCTGTACCACGTAATCTTGGCCTTCGGTCCGTATTTTGCCAAGCCTACGAAGTTCTGCCTCGCTATGTGCGGCATCAAGGTCCTTGTAGTTAAACACCTCCGCACAGATAAAGCCACGTTCAAGATCGGAATGAATGCTACCGGCGGCTTTTCGAATGGTCATTCCTTGACGGATCGGCCAGGCGTGAATTTCTTTGGGACCGCAGGTAAAAAAGCTTATAAGGCCCAGTTCTTTGTAGACCCGGGCTATGATCTCAGCGGTACCACTTTTGGTAATATCAAGCATGGAACGCATTTCTTGTGATTCTTCTGGTGAGGGTAGTTGGGTGAGTTCAGCCTCGAGCCGTGCGCATACCGGAATGACCCGATCCTTACCAAATCGGTTTATAAGTTTTTGGTACTGGGTGTTTTGCTCATAATTATTATTACTTATATCGTCTTCGCTCATATTGGCGATGATAAGAAATGGCTTTGCTGAAAGCAATGGAATAGTGTTAATCGTACTGTTCTGAATAAGCTTTTGTACTTTTTCTATCGCTCCTTCTTCTATCGCTTCTTGGCATCGTACAAGCAGCGTCTTTTCGTCTGCGAGCGCTTTTTTTTCTTGCGCATTGTGCTTTGCTTGCTTTTCAAGGTGGCCAATTTTATCAAGACGCTTTTGTACTGACTCTGCATCTTTGAGCATAAGCTCCGTTGTAATGATATCAAAATCAATGCATGGGTCTATTTCTTGACTAGAATAGGTAATATCCGGATCCTCAAAGCACCGAAGGACATGAAGAATCAGATTGACCTCGCGGATATGACTCAAAAACTGATTACCAAGCCCCTCGCCGGAGGCAGCCCCTTTGACAAGGCCTGCAATGTCCACAAATTGGACATGTGACGGAATTATTTTTTGTGATTGATACATTTCCTGGAGTGAAGAAAGTCTGCTATCAGGAACCATTGTGACAGCAATATGCGGTTCAATGGTGCAAAAGGGATAATTTTCAGCGGGAACCTGTGCATTAGTAAGCGCGTTAAAAAGGGTTGATTTACCAACATTTGGCAGGCCAACAAGGCCAGCAGTAATACTCATATGTATATTCTACGTTCTATTTTCGTGAATCTATTCTATATAACTATGCTTTAAAAAAGCCTTTATGACAAGCTATAGTTTAAATGCCACTATGTTAACAGTATATTTTTGCGGGGTTTCGCCCCCGCCGACGAGCAGGAATGCTTCCTGCACCTGTTGTATATAACGGCTCATGTGTACCATTGTTTAGGTTGTATATTCTTTGCTTACTATTTTTCTTGCGGTATAGAGCGCGGGAGCGCTCTATACCGCTCAGCAATTCACAACTGACTCAACCAGCCTGTTGTGAAAACGCGAAGGGGAACGCCCTCTGCGAAGATAATAACAAACAGCAAAAATTGATCTGGTTTAATGTATAGGCGAAGAATTTGTTTAGAGTGGTGATAATTTGTATTCCGATATTTTGCGGTAGAAGGTATATTGTTTTTTAGCAATATTGTTTAGCATTGATTTGGTTTATGATGAAGAGTTATTCGAACTAATATATCTATTTAAGTTGGTCAGGAATATTACCAATGAGTCTATTAGAAAGTAGATTTGGTTGATTGACTTTTTAGTTCATAATTAATTATTGGTGAAATCCAGAATTTTTTGTTATCAATTTTGCAATAAGAAATGAGAATAATATTTTTTGATAAAGAAAGTTCCATTAACAAAACCCAGTATTATTTGTTACTTTTGGTAAATAATTATTTAGTATTACATTAATTTTATTTATGGTTTTTTTTAAATAAAATCTACTGGCAGAATTGTAAAAAAAAGACTTTTGAAGAATTTTTAAAAAAGTGTTGCTCAATACTGGGCTCCCCAGTTATGGTAAGTTGTGGGTTAGGGGAAAGAAATAGGGAAGACGTAATTTACGCTCATAGTGCGATTGTCTGTTTCTTAATAGCAAAAAACCGGGAGATAATATCCCCGGTTTTTTTATTTATATGTTTCTCGATATGATAAAATGAGTATAAGAACGCAACAATTTTTCAAGCGGAGTCTTTTTGTGGGTGTTCTGTCAAGAACAAACAAGCCTAACGCTTTGAAAGTGCCTGGAACCCTATTAGCTTATGGTGCTTTAGCATGAGAATACTCGACGAGTAATCATTACACTATAATGCCATAAATGGTCACCTCGGCCTATTCTAGCTATGCTTTCTCAGTTCAGACGCATTATGCGTGAAAAAGGTTGCTGTAGGGCCCAATTTTTATCACCTAACAGTCTGTGCCATTACAGAGCTTATGTTGCTTTTTTTTCATTATTTTAATTATGCAACATTACTCGCTGTCTGTTACTTCTGCGTCTATGGGACCTTCATCCTTTTTGGATTCTTCTTTGGTTCCTTCAGCTTCTTGCTGCTGTTGGTAGAGCTTTGTTGCTATTTTATGCCAAGGTTTCATGAGCTCATCAGCAGCTTTTTGCAGTTCTTCCGCATTATCTTCATGCTCTTTTAATGCTGACTTTGCCTTTTCTAGTGCAGCATTTATTTCTTCAGCTTCGCTGCTTTCTATCTTATCCTTATGTGTTGTAAGGTTTTTCTCGACCTCGAGAATAAGGCCATCAAGGCGATTTCGTTTTTCAATGAGGTCTCGTGCCTTGCGGTCTTCCTCAGCGTGTTCTTGTGCATCATTAACCATCTTTTCAACCTCCTCTTTACTGAGGCCGCTTCCTGCTGTGATGGTAATGCGTTGCTCCTTGCCCGTTGCTTTGTCTTTTGCTGAGACGTGCAAGATGCCGTTTGCGTCGATATCAAAGGTGACTTCGACTTGCGGTACTCCGCGTGGCGCTGCAGGAATGCCTTCGAGTCTAAACTGACCAAGGAGCTTATTATCCTTAACCATTTCACGCTCACCTTGAACAACGCGTATGTCAACGGCACTTTGGTTGTCCTCTGCTGTGGTAAAGACCTGTGATTTTTTGGTTGGAATTGTTGTATTTCGTTCAATCAACCGAGCGGTGATACCACCCATAGTTTCAATACCAAGTGAAAGTGGTGTGACATCGAGTAGCAGAACATCTCGCGTTTCCCCGGTCAACACAGCACCTTGTACCGCTGCACCGACTGCAACAACTTCGTCAGGGTTAACTGCTTTGCTTGGTTCTTTACCAAAGAACTCTTTTACAAGCTCTTGTACTTTAGGCATACGTGTTGAACCACCGACGAGCAAAATTTCTGTAATGTCTTCTTTCTTTAGACCTGAGTCCTTCATAGCCTGGCGGCATGGTTTTAATAGTCTCTCGAATATATCGCCGCAGAGTGATTCAAGCTTGGCACGTGACAGTTTCATTGTCATATGCTTAGGGCCTGTTGCATCGGCCGTAATGTACGGTAAATTTATTTCTGTTTCATGCAAGGTTGAAAGTTCTATTTTAGCTTTTTCTGCTGCTTCTTTGAGTCGTTGGAGTGCCATACGGTCTTTTCGGAGATCGATACCATTTTCTTTTTTAAACTCGTCGATTAAATAGTCAACGATCCGCTGATCGATATCATCACCGCCGAGATGTGTGTCGCCGCTGGTTGATTTTACTTCGATGACCCCATCATTTATATCCAGGATCGAGATATCGAACGTACCACCACCGAAGTCAAACACAGCTACGGTGCCACTTTTTTTCTTATCGGCACCATAGGCGAGTGCAGCAGCTGTTGGTTCGTTAATAATACGCTTCACATCCAGCCCTGCTATTTTACCTGCGTCTTTGGTTGCTTGCCGTTGTGCATCGTTAAAGTATGCTGGCACCGTGATAACCGCTTCGGTTATCGGTTGACCAAGATATGCTTGTGCGGCTTCTTTGAGTTTACCAAGCACCGCGGCGGAAATTTCTTGTGGTGTGTACTCTTTATCGTTCATGAGTACTGCACAGTCACCATTTGGGCGCTTTACTACTTTGTAGGGCATATTGGCAATTTCATCTTTCATTTCGTCGTAGGTATGTCCGATGAACCGCTTTATTGAATAGACAGTATTTTCTGGATTGGTAACCGCTTGTCGTTTTGCAAGGGTGCCGACGAGCCGCTTGCCGTCTTTGGTGATTGCAACGATCGATGGCGTTGTATTTTGTCCTTCTTGGTTTGGAATGACTTTTCCCGCTCCTGCTTCCATGATGGCAACGACTGAGTTGGTGGTTCCAAGGTCTATACCGATGATTTTTTTAGCCATCTTTTTACATCCTTTGCTTTTTGATTTCATTAATTTGTCTCTTATACTATCACTCTTGATAAGTAATATCAAGTGACCTACTCATATTTTCTTAGTGCACTACACTCAAGTTTTTTTAGAATGCCTGCGGGCTGCGCCCTCGGCCTTTTCGCGTATCCCCATCCGAAGTCTGGGGCCCCTCGCGATGAAGAAGGTGCGGGTTTAGCCCTTAGGCATTTTTCAAAAGTGTATTTAGTTTGAATACCATGACCGGCGCCGATGGAATCTTCGGACAAAGCCTTCTGGAGACTAAAAGGGAACTTGGTTTTACCTGTTGATCCGGCAGTTAAAAAGTAACGATAATATTGCGTTTTTTTATGAGTTCTGTTTTTTGGAGGTATAGATAAAACTGACATTCTATAAAAAGTGATGCCTTACAAGATTAAAGATTTATTCTATTATCATTAGGACGTCTATAGCCATGGACGAGCAAGAATTTCCCTCAGCGTATTGCTTGCAGTTTCCAGCAATTTTATTTGTTCTGCAAGAACAAGGCGATCCTCATGGGGAACGGTTTTCATTTTCTCCCTATAGAATTTTACTTGTCGTTCCTTCACGGCTTCTATATATTGCATCAATTCTGTTGAAGCGTCTCTAATGACATCCGTATTGTATCCTTCTACTGATTGATAAAGCGGTAGCGTCTTTTCGTGATCAGTAACTTGAGCAATTTCATTCAAAGCCTTCGACACTTTTTCTGCTTTCGTAATATCCATACCAGTCTCTTTGGCTATCTCACTTGGGTCTGTTGAAGCATTGAATACATTTAAGACCTCTTGCGCTTCTAGAGGCGTACTTTTACGAAATAAAGCAACATCTCTTCTTATCGATTTACCCGCTGCATCAGTCATCCTTAGTGCTAGCATACGAATATTATCTGGCGTGGCTTTTGCTGCGTCAGAATACAAGGCGATTGCCTCCGCCAAGTCTTTTGATAAACGTGCTGTTGCAAGTGTTTTTGCACGAGGGCTTTTACTCCTGTAATCCGGATCTTTCTGAGCCATCTCATACACACTTAAAAGCTCCTTACGTGGACGAATAATCTCAAAACGTGGACGAGTAATCTCAGCAGGCACGCCTGGAATAGCCATTGCAGCAAGAGCCGCATCAGTGAAGGTCTCCTGCACAGATGAAATCGATTCAACTAATTCGCTATTTCCTTCTTCTGCCGCTTTGTTACCAATATCAAACATTTTTTTTCGAATACTCTCAATATCTTTTTGGGCTTCTGCGATTTGTTTAGCCCTTTCTGTGGGGCTTACGGCGGCGGTTTTTGACCTGAATAAACTGTATATTCTCTCTTCAAGTGCTTGATTCGTGCTCACTATATCTTTAAGAAAGGATTGATCAATGTCCGTTTCCCGAGACATCAAGTTGTTAGCTGCCATCAAGACTGCCATAAGGATTGCAATAGATCCGGTTATCGCTTTTACTGGCAACTTGAGAACCGTTTTAGCAAGCTCAACTACGGCACGTTTTTGTTGTATGTTTGCAGTTCTTAACGTCTCAAGCCGTTCACCAAGAATGCTATAAATACGGCTTAACTTTTCTGGCTTCATGAGAACCAGCGTTTCACCGTCCAGATCTCTCAGTGGAGCAATATTACCTTTTTCTAATTCTGAAATTACACCTTCAATGATATCTTCTGGTGGCTTTTGTTCTTGAGCCGGTTCTGTGGGCTCTTTACGAGGAGGTTCGACAGGCTCTTTACGTGGCTCGCCAGGCTCCACGGGTCCTTCTTCGGGAGGTCTTTCACCTTCAGGTCCGATTGCATAGACGGAAAGTGGAGAAAATACTATCGCTTGGAAAGCAAGTAAAATAAAAATTGTCATTGATCCATATCTCATTTTATTTTTCATTTTTTTATCTTTGCCTCATAAAAGCGCTAATTTCTGTTTTTAATCCTATAAGAAAATTATATCATATAGGTAATAATGGCCACAATAGATTGTTGTCAAATAATGGATTAAGGTGATTTGATGGCTTATTGAAGCTTTCTTACGGATGTTTTTATAGCTGATATAACCTTAGATTAAGGCAATGCCGTTTGTTCTCTGTCTTTTTGTATACCCTGCAGTCCGTGGCCCCTCGCGATGAGGAAGGTGCGGGGTTAGCCCTTAGGTATAGTTACTTGTTGTATTTTTTTTACATTATAATAAACTAATATAGTAATATTATATTTAATAATTTAAAACAGTGATAGTAAATTTAAATGAAATCAAGGTTAGCTATGAGCAGTAAAGTATATAGTGCCCTTCTAGGGTTTATTCTCTGTTTTGGGAATGCTATTCAGTCTATGGAAGGACCAGGAAAACCGTTTGGAAAAAGAAAAAGGGAAGATGGAGCATCCTCTAAAGAAGAAGTGAAAAAGCAACGTAAGACTGATTTTTTTAATGCTGTTAAAGAAGGCAACATAGATATGGTGCGCACTTTTATTGAAAGGGATGGCACTCTTATTAATGCTACTAATAGCGCTGGCTGTCAACCTATTCACTGTGCTGCAGAGGGTGGTCATATTGCTATGGTAGAATACCTTCTAAGCCAAGGTGCCGACATTAATGCTTCTAACAGGTATGGCAGGCAACTTATTCACTATGCTGCAGAGGGTGGCCATATTGCTATACTAGAATACCTTCTAAGCCAAGGTGCCGACATTAATGCTATTAATAGCACTGAGGAGCAGCCTATTCACTATGCTGCACGGTATGGTCAGCGAGAGGTATTAGAATACCTTCTTGAGCGTGGAGCTGATCTTAATGCTACTAATAACGCTGGCGAGCAACCTATTCACTATGCTGCATGGGGTGGTCATCGAGAGGTCGTAGAATACCTTCTTGGGCGTGGAGCTGATCTTAATGCTACGGATAACGCTGGCGTCCAACCTATTCACTATGCTGTAATGGAGGGACATTTAGAGGTATTAGAATACCTTCTTGAGCGTGGAGCTGATCTTAATGCTACGGATAACGCTGGAGACCCACCTATTCAGTATGCTGCATGGGGTGGTCATCGAGAGGTCGTACGCTTTCTTATACGTGTTGGAGCGGTGCTTGGTGTTGAACTCGATTGGGGTGAGTTATTGTCAGCATTGTCCACTCGTGCAGAATTGGATTCTTTGCCAGTAATGCAACTATACGGCCTGGATGTTGAGGTAAACGTGCCTCAGTTGTTTATGATGGCTGCAGGCCAAAATCAACTGGCTACGGTGCAAGCTATTCTCGATGATCATAGAGACAAACTGAATGCCGATGATCTGATCCAAGCAGTTGTCGGTGCTGCTACGGCTGGCCACACACGTATTGTAGATCTTATTTATACGTACATGAATCGAGACGATAATTTGAGGCAACGTATTCCTCAAGCGCTTTCTACGGCCCTTGCGCGAGCCGCTGCTCAAGGTCAGCTGAATGTGATTTACACTATCATGCGGAGAGATGGCATCATCCGGCATAGTGAAGACTCTCCTGATCTTCCTACTGATTTTTCTTTACTGAGCAGAGCAGAAACATTACTCAGGCAGTTACTCGAGCCTTACTCAGCATTGGCAATTGCTACTAATGAGCGTTTGTCCAACTATAATCGTATCTTGCAAACATTTGAAAATCGTCGGATGTGGCGTCGCCGGTTTACCCTAGTACCTGAAGAACCTGCAACCTATTTCAACCTTTTACCAGGAGAAGTGTTGGAGAATATCTTGCATATGCTGACATATAATTATTTGCATGGTTTAGTGTTGTCTGTGAGCATGCACGATCTTTGTTAGAATCGCTAGTACCTACTATTCCTACTGCAACAATTACTGCAATGCTTTTGTTGTTAACCCATCAGACTGAAGGCTAGCGTATAAAAGTGATTTAAAGTCAGGGTTACTGGACAGACGCATGAGTCTTTCTTGACCATTGGGGAATCATACTTTTAACTTTTAGGTGGGCTTTTAACGAAGCTGTCCACTTGTCCCATGGCAAAACAGCTGCAAACATCGGCTTTATTTTATCTACCTTATTGTTTTTCCTTGATGCTTTTGTGCTTTGGTGATACACTACTGGCGTGGGTAAAGAAGACTTTAGAGACACGGTCTTTACGAGGAAAGTATCCTCGATGGGGAGTGACCCATGTATGCTATACATGAAAAAGTTGTCTATCCGGGTCATGGTGTTGCGCAGATCACCCGTATCATTGAGCGAGTGATTGCAGGTCGCAAGATGCGGTACTATGAGTTAAAACTTCTGAGCAAGGACATGACAGTTCTTGTGCCGATTAACTCGCTTGGCCAAGCACCTATTCGCCCTGTAAGTTCTAAGCGAAGTGTCAATGGTGCACTAACTATTTTAGCAAAGCCCGCTCGGCGTTTAAGCACGCACGAGTTTACTGCAAGTTGTTGGAATAAACGAAATAAAGAGTATCAAACAAAACTCAAATCAGGGGGCCTGGTTGATCTGTCTGAGATTTACCGAGACCTGCGATTTATTGAAGTGCAGAAAGAGTTATCTTTTGGAGAAAAGAGTCTCTTGTGCCAGATTGAGGGACTTCTTGCAGAAGAAATAGCCTTGGTGAAAAAAATGAGTGCTGATGCTGCAGTTTCTTACGTGCGCTCGTTATGTTCATTGCCTGGGGATAAGCCTATTTCTAAAAATGAACATTCTTCTCCACAGGTTGCAAAAGAATAACGTTAACATTATTTCCATTACACCATTATGAATGCGCCACCTCTCTTTATCGTTATTTATGGTTCTACAGCAGTTGGAAAATCGGCTTTTGCTCTGGAGCTTGCCAAATATCTTCCTGCCGAGATAATAAATGCTGATGTGGGGCAACTTTACAAGCCATTTTCGATTGGGACTGCTAAGCCTTCCTGGCAGGAACATCCTGTACCACACCATCTTTTTGATGTGATAAATAAGCCGGTAGATTTTTCTTCGTATCACTATTGCCAGATGGTGGAAGATGTCATGACCGGTATTTATCAACGCGGGGCTATTCCTCTGATAGTAGGAGGATCAGGATTTTATGTACGTTCACTTTTTTTTCCACCAACAAAAGCTCAAGATGTACCATCTCATAAGTCAGCTGCAGCATATACCAACGACAAATCATCGCTAGAATCAAGCTGGGAGGAACTTGCAGCTATTGATCCTGTGCGTGCTAAACAACTACATCCACATGATACATACCGTATCGAGCGGGCGCTTACCGTATGGAAACAGTCAGGTACGCTTCCTTCTCAGTTAAAGCCGACGTTTAAACCGATAGGCAATGGCATTGTCATTTATCTGACCCGTGATGAGTTTGATTATACGTCGTCTAGCGATAGTACCATTCTTTCTCGTTCACCTAATCTTAAAGCAATTATTAAAAAACGTGCCATAAGGATGCTTGAGGATGGATGGCTTGATGAAGTTCATAGGCTCTCACATAGTGAGGATTATGATTGGCTTTCGTTTGCAAAGAAAAAGGGATTGATAGGCTATGATTGCGTGGAGCGTTACCTAGATCACTCTTCTAAAAATCCAAAGCAACGTCGTGTTAGTACTGCTTTGTCGAGTGATAAACTTGTTTATGGCGAAGATAAGAGTGAGTTGGAAGGCCTGGCTGAAGAAATTTCTCGCGCTACATGGCAATATGCACGCAGACAGCGTTCATTTTGGCGAAGCTTAAAGCGTGACCTCATTGCTAAGAATGTAGATTGTCGTGAAGCTGATTTGAGCTATGTTGATGGGCACCTATATATAAAGGACTTGGCCCATGAACTGTGGCAGATGCATTCCGAGCTTCCCTCTGATAAGATACACGGTTTTACTCATCACGATAGTCAAAGAGTCAGTGTGTCAGGCACTGAATAATGCTGCTCGAAATACAAATAATCTTGTATTAATGCGAAGTTGATGTAAGGATTTTGAAGGGTTGCGCCCCTAACGGGGATAACTCCCCTGCAGTCCTTGTCGTGTCCCTGTTAGTGCTCTATATGTTTTTGCCGTTTACTCTTTTTGTTTGTGCGGGTACACTTTAGTAAGGCTTTGCCTGTAATATGATGATCATAAAAGACGGTGTCTGCCTTTTTTTGGGTAGCCCATAAACTGATAGGGAAGTAAGCAATGATTGATATGCTGCGGCGTAGGATGAATAGGATGGTCATGTGGGCCATTTTGGGGGTTACCTTTTTTGCAATGGTTGGGACGGTATACATTAGTCTGCTCTTTAAGAGGTTCTCGCGTTTGCCCGTGACCATGGTTGCCGAAGTAAATGGTTATGAAATTACTCAAAGGGAGCTGAACCGTAAAGTAGGCGAGCAGGAGATTAGGGCAGCTTTGTTGCGACAGTATTTAGGAGTGGTGATGGATACCTCCACCATAAGAAAACAGGCACTTGATACTCTTATTCAGCAAAAGCTATTGTTTCAATTAGCCGCTGCAATGGGTATTTATCTTGATCCGTCCTACGTAGCTAAGCAACTTGATAACCCAATGCTTCTTTTTGAGGTTATGGGAGATTACATTCCCCCCCAGATGATGATGCAGCCACAAGCGTTTAAACATGAGGACCTTGTGAAGGTACTGAAGAAGCAAGGAACAACGGCACAATGCTTTGAAGAAGTTTTAGGAGAACGCCTGAGTGGGCAGATGGCGTCGTCAGTGGTGTTAGGAAGTGCGTATGTACCTAAAGTGATGATTTCTTCTGCATATAACAAACGGTTTCGTCCAAGAACATACAGTATAGTTACTGTTGCAGCTGCGCCCTACCATACAAAAGCGCAAGAGCGGAAAGTTGATGATGCAACCCTGAGGCAGTTTTATGTACATCTTAACCAACAACGGCGTTACTGGAAACCTGAGCGTCGAATCGGGACCGTGTGGAATTTTAGTAATGTAAGCGCGACGTTTATCACTGATGCGCGTACGGCACTTGGTAAAGGACCGGATGCCTTTGAGGCATTTGTTAAAGAGCACAACGGCTTCAAAACTCCTATTTCCGTAAGTTCTGGGACACGTAAAGATCTACTTTCACGCAAGTTATTTACGCTTGGTGTTGGGCAGTATGGTATAGAATCGGAGAAAGATAAAAACGACAAGATTAAAGGGTACGTGATTAAGCTTGAAAAGATTGAGCCATCAGCGCCAGAACCTTTTGAGACCGTCAAAGATCAGGTACGAAAGGATTATGACGTTGCGGAGACTCGAAAACTTCTTGAAGCAGATCTTGCAAAACTCAAGGAAATGAGTAGCTCTGAACGTGTCAAATGGATAGAAGAGCATAAAGCACCGACAATGGAAACTGAGATGCTCTCGCCTCAAAAAATGGATGAATGGAAGCAATTGACGGATAAAGGAATTGATACCAATCGATTGTTTATGCTTGGCCATGAAGGTGAAACAACCACTGTGATCGGACCTACGGGGGGATATTTTGTTATGCTGTCGTCATTTGGGCCGGTTGATGAGAAGGAAATTGAGGCACAATATCAGGAATTAATCGTACCTCTTTTTAATGAAGAGCGTATGCGTATTATTTCGAGTTTTATTGCTTCTTTAGAGAAAAATGCTACAATTAAAACCAATGATGAAACCAAACGCACCTAAGCGTATGAGAGTGAGGATATGAGCGAAAAAACAAAGCAATCAGAGCGTCAAGCAAAGAACAAAGCCCTTGATGTTGTCTTCTCCCAAATAGATAAGACCTATGGCAAAGGATCAGTCATGCTCTTAGGGCAATCCCCTTCGCATCATGTAGAGGCCATTTCTACCGGGTCCTTGCTTGTTGATCGTATTATAGGTATCGGCGGATTTCCCCGTGGACGCATAGTCGAGGTATATGGGCCAGAAGCTTCGGGAAAAACAACCTTGGCCCTTCAGGCTATTGCGCAGGCGCAAAAAACTGGTGGCATTTGTGCATTCATTGATGCCGAACATGCGCTGGATCCTATTTATGCCTCTAAGGTGGGGATTAATGTTAATGATCTTGTTATCTCACAGCCTGACTATGGTGAACAGGCTCTTGATATTGCTGAAATGCTTGTGCGTTCAAATGCGATAGATCTCATTGTTATTGACTCTGTAGCAGCATTGGTTCCTAAAACAGAACTGGAAGGCGATATGGGGGATCAGCATGTAGGACTACAGGCACGCTTGATGTCCCAAGCACTACGAAAATTGACGCCAATCGTTCATAAATCAAAGACGTGTTTGGTATTTATTAACCAAATACGTTCTACCATTAGCTCAATGCCATTTGCGCCCAAGGAAGTTACAACGGGTGGTAAAGCGCTTAAGTTTTATGCCTCACTACGTATAGAAGTGCGGCGTATTGAGTCTCTTAAGGATAAAGATGGGACCCAAAAAGGTAACCGTGTACGAGTTAAGATTGCCAAAAATAAGTTAGCACCTCCATTTAAGACGGTAGCAGTCGATCTTATCTTTGGGGAAGGGATTAGTAAAGAATTAGACTTGCTTGAAGCTGCGCTTTTGTGCAAGGTGGTACAACAGGCTGGTGCGTGGTTTAGCTACGCAGGTGATAAAATTGGCCAAGGTCGGGACCAAGTAGTAGCAGCTCTGAAGAAGGATGCTACTCTCGCAGCAGCGATACGTAAGCAGGTTATTGAAAAATTTAAGGAGCTTGATAAGCAACCGAAAGTGTCCGATGCTCCTAAGGGAGCGCAGGGACAACAACGTAAACCATCTGGAAGGGCACATTTATAGTATGGCATTTTCACCGAAGAAACGTGACATTCCGATGATTAATGAGCGTATTCGCTTTGAGAAGCTGCAGCTCATAACTGACGAAGGTGAAAATAAGGGAATTGTCGAGCGCCAAGAAGCTTTGAGCCTTGCACGGGAGCGTGGACTGGACCTTGTTTTGATTGCTGAGCGTGGCGGCGAAGGTGTACCGGTTGCTAAGATTGTTGACTACGGTAAGCTACAGTACGAGCGTAAAAAACAGCAAGCAGATGCAAAGAAAAAACAGCACGTAGTACAAGTCAAAGAGGTTAAGTTTCGTCCGAAGATTGGTGAGCATGATTTTGACACCAAGGTTAATAAAGCTCTTGCGTTTTTACGCAGTGGTAAGCGCGTCAAGTTTACGCTCACGTTTCGAGGACGGGAGATGGCTATGAAAAGGGAACGGGGTACCGAGTTTTTTGAACGACTCAGTGCCGTACTTGCTGAGTCGGATGTTGGTTCGCGCCTGATGTGTGAAAAAGATACGATGGCCGGCAACATGTGGTCGCGAGTATGCTACCTCAAACCTTCCAAGGGAGGGTCTACCCGAGGGGCCTCGACGCCAGGGCCAACGGCTCAAGAGTCTTCGAACGCAAAGTAAAGGTGGGCACCTAACTTGGGAACCCAAGGATGGCTGAGAAGCATGTAGCCGGAGACCTATAGAGGTTAATAAATAGATAGGAAAAGAAAACGATGGTTAAATTAAAGACACACTCAGGTGCAAAGAAGCGGCTTCGCCGGCTTAAAAGCGGCCTTTTAAAAGGTGCCCATACCGGGCGACGGAAGCTTCTAGCAAAAAAGACAGCAAAACGAAAACGTGCATTACGCATGAAGTATTATGTTTGCAAAGCAGACGCAGCATGTTTACTTAAGGTATTGCCTAGATAAGTAGGGACAAATTATGACACGCATTAAACGTGGTACCGTTACAAAGAAAAGACACAAACGGTTATTGAAAGAGACGAAGGGTTACTGGGGTCAGCGGAAGAATATATTTAAGCGAGCCAAACAAACGCTTATGCGTGCATGGGCCTATGCGTTTAAAGGACGAAAGCTTCGTAAACGTGACTTCCGTTCATTATTCATAACCCGTATCAAGTCTGCCGTTGAAAAAGAAGGGCTTAAATATAATAAGTTTATGCATGGCCTTAAGACTGCTGGCATTGGACTTAATAGAAAAATGCTTGGGCAGCTTGCGGTCTATGACCCAGAGGTTTTTGCGCATATTGTACACAAAGTGCGTGAAAAAACGTCCTCGTAAGTTCTCTTGACATGGGGATTGGCAGAGGAATAAAATCAGTGCAATCCTATATTGTACATTACACGCTGGTATGTACAATGTTTGATAGCAACTGTGATTGATAAGGAGAACACATGGAGTACTTAGGTATCCTTGAAAAGAAAATAGGACAATTATTGGAAAGCGCAAAGCAGGATGCGCAGCAATTGAGCGAGCTTAAAAAAGAAAGCGAGCAGTTGAAAGTTGAAAATAGCGAGCTTCTACAACAACTAGCCAGTGATGATGGTTCAGTTAAGGAAGAAGTCGTTACATTACGTAAAGAAAATGAAGACTTACGCAAACAGATAGAAAAACTGGAAGACTCGTTACTTGCTCGCCATGAAAGCATCGAAGCCCTTAGCCAAGAAAAAGAGCTTACGCGCATGGCCGTAGACGATCTTATTAAGGATATTGACTCAATAGTTGGTAGTGAATGATATGGAAAGTATAAACAAATATACCATTTCTTTGTTTGGTGAATCATATACCATTGTAAGTGATGAGAATGAGGAACATCTCTTGGCGACCTCGGATCGTCTCGATCAAATGATGAAGGATGTTTCTCGTGAATCTGGTATTACCGACTATCGACGAGTAGCTGTGCTGGCCGCATTGCAATTAGCCAGTAATGTCCAAAAGCTCGAACAACAAATAGAAGATTATGACAGCAAAGGACAACAGCTCGTGGAACATATTGAGCGTGAGATGATATAGCACCCTGTGCTATGTTTTTTATTGACCCATGGGTCTGCAGCAGGCTAAGTGATCACGCCCTCAATGTTACTCTGAGTCACTGACTCCATAGAGTCGCCGACTTGCAAAGTCGCTGACTTGTAGAGTCAAACTGACTTCATGTGCTTTCATAGATAATGTTAGATAGTACAGCAGCGGAGGAGCACAATTATGATTGGAATGTGGGTTATTGGCACATCAGTTGCCACTCTTCTTTCAGTTGGAATCATTCTTTTTATTGTTGCAAAACGTAAGTATGACAATGCTCGTGCTTACTGGCATGATACACGGCAAAAGCATGCTGAATTTAAACGTGAGATTGATACCGAGCGGCGCGAAGCCATGCTAAAGCTTAAGGATGAACTTTATAAAAAACGGAGTGAGTTCGAACTTGAAATGAAACGTGAGCGCATGGAGCTCGAACGTTTTCAAGCAAAACTAAATACTAAGTACGATGCGATGGAAAAAAAGGAAGAGCGCATCGATGAGTTACAACGCGAGCAGCAACAAAAAGAGCGCTCGCTTTCACGGTTGTCTGACCAGTTGCGGATGAACGAGACCAAGCTAAAGCAGCTCTATGATGAATTGCTTACCAAGCTCGAAAATGTTGCAGGTATGACACGAGACGAAGCACGTAACGTACTTACACAGACCCTGCAAGCAGAGGTGCAGCATACACAAGAAAAATGGATACAGAAGGTTGAAGAGGAAACGCGGACTACCGCAAAAGAAAAGGCCATAGACCTTGTGGTCTCGGCCATGCAGCGTCATGCGTCTGACCAGGTTGTGTCGCATTCATCCAGTACCGTACAATTACCGAATGATGAGATGAAAGGACGAGTAATCGGGAAAGAGGGCCGAAACATTAAAGCCCTTGAAATGGCAACCGGTATGGAATTTGTCATAGGTGACGTGCCTGAAGTCATTACCATCTCAGGATTTAACCCTATCCGACGTGAAATAGCTCGTCGCGCACTTGAAAAACTTATATCCGATGGCCGTATCAATCCAACGCGAATCGAAGAAACTGTTGGGCAATGTGAACGTGATCTCGATGAAATTATTTATGAGCATGGTAAGCGGACTATCATGGATTTTAACCTGCAAGGGGTGCACCCGGAAATTGTTAACCTGCTTGGGCGCTTACATTTTAGAACCAGCTTTTCACAAAATGTACTGGCTCATAGTATCGAAGTGGGACAGTTTGCACGTATGATCGCAGAAGAGTTGGGGCTTGAGCATCCCGAAATTGCCATGCGCGGTGGGTTACTTCACGATATTGGTAAAGCACTTTCAGCCGAGCACGAAGGACCACATGCATTGCTAGGTGCAGAAGTTGCCAAGCGCTGTGGGGAGGATCCTCTCGTTGTTAATGCAATCGCCGCACACCACGAAGAGGTGCCATTCTTGTCCATCTACAGCCCGGTAGTCATGATTGCTGATACCATTTCAGCGTCACGCCCAGGTGCACGACGAGAAACACTCAGCTCGTACCTAAAGCGCCTTCAAAAACTTGAAGAGATCGCACATACCTTCGAAGGAGTTAAAAAGGCCTTTGCTATGCAAGCAGGGAGAGAAGTCCGTGTTATTGTCGAAGAAGAGATATTGGATGATGAAAGCGCACTTGTGCTCGCACGTGATCTTGCATCAAAAATTTCTTCAGAGATGAACTTTCCTGGGCAAATAAAGGTCAATGTCATCCGCGAAAAACGATCAATCGAATACGCACGGTAACGATAAAGTACGTTTTGTAGGGTCATATTCTTCCGCTCCTACCTGTTTTGCAAGGGAGCTCTTCCCGTTGGAGCGAAACCTGCAAAAAGGGAAAAGATTGAACACAAAGTATGCGGGGTTGGTGTTATTTGGGGATCTAGGTTACACTATTGTTACAACTATAATGAGTATGGCTAGGCTCCAATGACGATTAGACTTATGATTATTGGCGATGTAGTGGGTGCTCCCGGCATTGCTATGGTACAGAAATATCTTCCAAAATTAAAAGCTGAGCATTCTATTGATGGCATTATTGTTAATGGTGAGAATGCTGCTGATGGTAAAGGAGTAACCCCGCGTATTATGAAATGTTTTCAGCATATCGGTGTTGATCTTGTTACCTCTGGAAATCACATATGGTACCGTCGTGAAATTTATCCATATCTCGATGCGCATGACGACTTGTTGCGTCCGGCAAACTTTCCTTCATCATCACCGGGTAAGGGTGTCGGTTTGTTTAAAGCAAAGGATGTGCCGGTTGGGGTGATAAATATCCAAGGCCGGGTGTTCATGCGTGAGTTTGTTGGGTGCCCTCTTAAAACAGTTGAAACAAGTCTCACGTATTTACGATCTAAAACAAAGATTATTATCCTTGACGTGCATGCCGAAACAACGTCAGAAAAAACAGCAATAGCTTTTTATTTTGATGGAAAGGTTTCAGCGGTAGTTGGGACACACACGCATGTGCAAACGGCTGATGAACGTATTTTGCCTGAAGGAACTGCCTTTATTACGGACCTCGGCATGTGTGGGACCCTCAATTCGGTGATAGGTGTCAAAAAAGAAGCCATCTTATATAATATGCAAAGGCAAATGCCAACACGGTTTACTCTTGAAAGCAAACCACCGTATATTCTTTCGGGAGTTATTGTAGCAATTGATTCCGAGACTGGAGCCGCACGGTCAATTGAGCGGCTTAGAATTATTGATAGCAGTATATCCCTTAATGAATAATACTTTTTTGCTTTCCTATATATACGATTAAATTAATTAATTTCTTTCAACAAAAAAGGGATGTATGAAGCATACATCCCTTTTTTGTTAGCTATTTTGCTAAGCTTTGCTTAGAGCTCTTCCTTTTTAAAGGAAGGATCTAGAGTTTCTACGATCTCGGTTCTTTTGTTACGTGTTTCTTCAAGCCCAGCGATATATCTGTTAATCTTGTAATCATTGTAAACTTCTTGTGCCAAGTTATAAGCGGCATATATTCCCGAAGCACCAATAGTTCCCCATAAAGCTAGGGATCCTATCTTGCTCCATTCTCTTGGATGCCGTCCTTCAGGTGCCCAAAAATAACGCATAATTCCTGATTGTCCTTTTGGTCTTCCGAGTAAGATTTCAGGAAGTAAAGCTGGGAAAGCTTTAATCGCAGCGGCCTCAAGAAGTCCTCTGGTATACATTGCTATTGCAGCAAGACCAGCTATTTGGCTATATAAGCATTTTGGGCACGTTCTTTGTCCTCTTTTAAAGATGCGCTCATTTTCTACTTGTGCAATTCTTGCGTTGTAAGTAGTAATATCTTTCTTTGCCATTTCAATGTCTACATTTGCTGATAGACTTGTTGCTGAAATAAGCAAAGCTGATAATAACACCAATTTTTTCATGTGACCTCCCTGGTAACGTTGAAACATTTTATATCTTGCCAAGATTTGCATATTACACAGTAGGTGTCAAAGGTTTTATAAACAAGTCTGTTAGAAATAATCAGTTACCCAATTTGATGACCGTGAAAAGGCAGTTTCTTTCAAACTAATTTATTTTAGGCTAGAATTTGCCAAATAGACCTGATTAAATATCAATATTTATTTGAATATCAAAAAAAACTATCCCGCGCCGATATTTCAAATTAAACAAAAAAGTTATCCAATGATTAGATGAATGTAAAACCAGCAGGTTTCAAAATTAGACTTTTTGTGTATTGTGTATTAGTGTAAATTACGGTGCATGTTTTCAGTAACAATTAAAAGATAATAACGATCTGTTACTAGACGATAAAGGGGAGTTAATGAAGAAATGTTCCTTTGTTCTTGCGGTATTAATTTTAGGATGTTCATCTATTAATAAAACATATGTACCATCTTCATCGAATGAATGTGAGGAGTGTAGAAAGAGTTCTGATTGCTTGCTTTGTAAAGAAGGGCATACTAAAGAAAGTTGTAAGCAAGAAGCTGAGGATGATATTTATTCCATTCATCCTTAATATCGTCTAATTTTAATAAATACCTCTCTTACCCTAGTTAGGCATTCTCAATTCCCGAATAGCTAGCTGAGCCATCTTTTTGTCAGCAATGTACTATATTGCCGATTTTAATAACATTAATAAAAAAAGGTAGCGTATTTTAGGCTCTTTTGCTGCTATCAGCTTTACTAGCCTCACTATCAAGCATCTATCCTCTATGAAGGCAGTTTCATGTTCTCTGTTTATAAAAAGCATTGAAAATAGCCTATAAGATTTAGTAATATTATTATAGAAACTTTTTTTAAAACAAGAAAATGGTAAGTTTAGTGTGCTTTATGCTGGGAGAAAGCGATGAAGAAACAATTTAGAAAAAACGGAGCACTAGCTCTTGCAATGTTACTTTTTGGTCAAGCAATGGTGTTGATGCCATTATCAATCTATTCAGTTGAACCAGGAGAGCCGATAGAAGGACCAGGAGAAGGGCCAGATCAACCGGTTGAGCCAAAAAAACCTGTAGGGCCTCCCGTAGTAGATCCTGCTCAGCGTGAGCAAGCAGTACGTGCTATAGAAGCGGGTGATGTTGGTGCGTTAAATGCAACAGATCCAGAAGTTGTTAAACAGGCTGTTGCACAAGATCCAACAGTGGTTTCAAAGCTTACGCCAAAAAAGTTGGTTCAGTTGAAACCTGAAGTAGTAAGTGCAATAACAGGTGGATTTAGAGAAAAGATTGATAGCATAAAAAAACAGCCTGAGCAAACGCGAGTACCAGCTTATGCGGAAACTGTTCGTTCAGCAATTGATCTTGGGAAATTTTTAATAGAGGTGCCGGTAGAAGCGATAAATGATGCACTGGCAGCGCTTGTGGCAGTGGTGTATATGATAACACGCTGGGCACCATTGGTGCCAGGGCTAGGGGAATCATTAGGTAAAGATTTCATCACCACTAGCGTAGGTTTAGAAGATAAGTTTAACAGTTTGTTTGAAATAAAAGATGCGAGAGAAACGGCAAAGAAAGAGAAAATGATTAAGGATCTTACTGAGCAAATGTTTCAAATTGCGGCGGATGCAAAACGTAATGCAGATGGAGATGTGCAGTCTGCAGCTCTTGCAACGGTGGGTGAGATTGTTGAAAAAGCTCCGCCTGCAGTACGTCTATACTTGTTGACTGAGGGTGAGTGGGGTGAGCTCATTAGAGAAGCCGAAGAAGGCGTTAATACGGGTAGAAAAGGTGCACTTGAAGCGCGTGCCGATTTGTCTACGGCTTTGTTTAAAGAGATTCTTGAACGTACAGCAGCTAAAATGGATGTTTCTTCTAGGCTACGTAAGCAGGCTGAACTGATACAAGGAAAAGTGATGGCCTCACTACGTGAGCCACAACGTAAAACTCCCGAAGAACAAATGATTGAGGCTTTAGCAGTCTTCGATCCTGCTTCCGCTTCGGATGAAATTATAGATACACTAAAGCGCACTAAAGCGTATAGAGAAGGTGATGAAACAAAGGTAAAAGAACTTTCAGCAGTGCTCGACAAACTTCTTGTTAAAGGTCTTACGCCAGAAACGGGAAAAGAGTTACTAGAGGTAGGAGATATATTAGTGCGTTATACAGAAGGACTTGAGGATGAGGAACGGTCAGCGATGATGAAGACGATTCCAAGTGGAACTTCTCAGCCTATAGACCCAATTATTGAAATGCAGCTGAGAATTACAAACTTAGCAAATAGAAGAATTAAGAGTGCTTTACAAGAACTAAAGGTCCAACAATTTGCTGGGAGGCGATAAGAGCAACATAGATTTAAAAAGGTTACATGGATTTCTAGTATAAAAAAGAAGAAGCTTCGAGTATAGATGGAGAGGCCTGAGGAGAGAGACAATGAAGAGATTAAGAAAAAAAGAAGCAATGGCTCTTGCAATGTTACTTTTTGGTCAGGCCGTATTGATGCCATTGTCAATTTATGCACCTGAACCTGTAGAAGGACCCGTAGAAGGACCGGGGGAGGGGCCAGAACGACCAGATAGACCAGATAAACCGGTTGAGCCAAAAAAGCCTCCAGTAGTCGATCCAGTGCAACGTAGGCAAGAGGTCAGAAATGTAACGAGGGCGATGAAGGCTGGTGATGTTGCTGTATTAAACGGTGCTGATCCAGAAGTTATTAAAGAGGCTATTGTACAAGATCCAAGTATTGTGCGCGCTATCTTGCCTAAATTAGAGAGGCTAAACGAAGAGACAAGGGACGCGATTGCAGAGGGTATTGAAGACAAATGGGATAGGGTATTTGAGGGGAAGGACCGAGTGGGACCTCTCATTAAGCTTGGTAACATCATCGATAAAGAAATCCCTGTTGGAGAGATGACGGAGGCTGTTGCAATCTTGATGGTAACAATGTACTTGTTTATGCGTGTGGTGATTTTCAGGAAGCCATTGGGGGAAGGTATTGAAACAGAAGAAGAGTTTGAAAAAGAGGCGACTAAAATTAAAGATGCAATGGCGCGAAAGCTTAATAGTTTTATTGGGATAATGACTGAAGATGAACTCTATGATCTAAGTAATAAAGTTAATAAAACACTAGTTGACATTGACAAAGAACAAAGGGAAAAAAGTGGAGTGGCTAGCGCTATGATAACTGAAGAGTCGCTTCGTACCCAGGCGGTTATTGATGACATGATTCGTGATCGTGAACGTGAGCTGCCTCAAATGCGCAGAAAGCTTAAAAAAGCGGGTAAAGAAGGATTAGAACGTACATACACGCTTGTACAAAGGAGAGAGTCTGAAGGTGATGATGCTTATTGGTCTGGTTATTTGACTATGGTGATAGCGGATTATGCTGAACAAGGAATAGAGATTCCCTCTGAAATGCTCGAGCTAGCTAATAACCTTACTGACCGTGCCTTAAAATCAATAGGCGACGAGGATAAAAGTCCACAAGCGCGTCTTGGGGAAGCAATAAGTGCATTAAAAGTGCGTTGGGCATCGTCCGAAGATATGGCGAAAGCTCTTGGTATTGATTCTCTTCAAGCTATAGCACTAGATGGGTTAATCAATGAGTTGCAAAGTGTTTCATTGTTTGCACCTAAAGAAGAGTTAGCGGCGGAAGACAAGGAAACTCTCATTGAGGTAAAAGATTTGCTGAAAAGGTATTTAGACAGCCTTTCAGCTGTCGAGGAAAGAACCTTGAGAAGACAGGAAGGTAAAGTGAACCCTGAAGTTAGAAAGCTTCTCTTGAGACGTTCTGAGTTAGTGAGAAGGTCAAACAAGGTATTTAATGAAGCGTTAGATGCTGTATTGCGTCAGGGATAAAGAAAAGTTGGGTATTAGGGGTTGGCCAGTAAGAGCTACTTTTTGGTATAAGTATGAAAAGGAAGAAGCCTGCGTTTTCGACCTGCCGAACAACAAATTGTTGAGCAGCCTCGTGAAGGGAACATTGTGGCGCTTGATCGGGCAATTGGTCGTGATATAACGAACATTGTTATGCGAGATGTGATAAGTATAATGCAATTTTCCCCGAGAATACTACCAGCTTAATGAATCGGTTGTGAGGGCTATTTCTGAGGGTATAATGCACCAATATAAGGTGTTATTTGGGCGAGAACCATTCATGGATTATCTTGCGTGTGTAACTAAAAATCTCATTAAACTGCCTGTTGAGGCCCTTGTTTTTTCTTGTCTAAGAGGTTTTTCAGTGTTATACTATTTATAATCTTCCGTTAGTTTCTTTCATAGGGAAACCCACGAGTAGTATTTGCTTTTTTCCGCATAGAAGATCAAATTTTTTGAGTACTTATACGATAAGAGCGTTAGTATACGTCGTTTGGTGTAATGACTATAGAAAATACTTAACGCGGTGTTGGTGAAAGAATGGCAGATGGAGGTTCATACATCAAAACTCTTAATGTAAAGTAAAAGGGGCTGCCATGATTCTCGTTGTTCTTCTGTATGCTGTTCTCGCCCTAAGCTTTACTCTTGCAAAGGCAGGCATTGCAACTGCACAAGCATTATACCTGGTAAGTATTCGCATGATTGTAGGTGGGTTGGTTTTGTTACCGATCTATTTGTTTCGACGCCGTACCATCCTTACATCAACTATGATGATGAGAGATATTATCGATTTTGCTCAAGTGATCCTATTTCACATTTATTTGTCCTTTGTTCCCGAGTTCTGGGCAATGCAATTCCTTTCTTCTATTAAAGTGAACATAATGTATGCAACGACACCTTTCATTACCATGATCCTTGCTTATCTTCTTTATCGAGAAAAAATGACCATATATCAGGTTATTGGTTCTATGGTAGCTTTTGCAGGCCTTTTGCCTTTAATGGCACGTGGCGAGGAGTTTTGCCTGGCAGATATGTTTGCATTTGAAATCCCTGAATTGGTTTTATTAGGGGGAATTTGTTCAGCTGCCTATGCTTGGTTTGTCATCAAACGGCTTATGAATAGGGGGTATTCGCTACTGCTTATTAATGGAATTAGTATGCTTGTTGGTGGTTGTATGAGTTTGGCTACGTGGTATGTGGTACGACCGGTGGGAGAGCCTGCCGTATATCACATGAGTGCGTTTGTAATAAACATTATTGCTATGGTATTGCTGGCTAATATTTTTGTCTATAATCTTTATGGCTGGTTGCTTAGGACCTATTCGGTGAGCTTGATGGCAACAGCTGGTTTTTTATCGCCAATTTTTGGGGCAATCTACGGCAATATTTTTCTTAATGAGCCGCTTGGCTGGCAGCATCTTTTTTCAATAGCTGGTATTGCAATAGGTCTATACCTATTCTTTAATAAAGAACTCTCGACCAAAAAACAACTCTAATATTTTTCTTCCAGTTGATATACGTTTCTTTTCGATTACCTTACTTGCACAGCTTGCAAGACATGCACGTGAGTTCGAGTTGTTTGAATGTCTATGTTTCTGACATGATCGATAGCTCGTTGACAGAGGAACCTTCTTTAAGGGTATCCTTGCGTTTGACAATGACTGCAATTGGGTGGTAACGTAGGTCATATTATCTTACATTCGTTATGATGAAAGGAACGTATGAGTTTTAGTGTTATTCCCCTTTTTCTTTCGTTGTTAATCGTATCCTCAGCTTCACAGAAAGAACATCCAAGGTACATGCCACGTTATGAGGCTATTGAAGCTCAGTTTAAAGTAATTCATAATTTTACAGGACTTGCCGATGGTGGTGGTCCTCTCTCACCGCTTTTAAAGGCACACGACGATTGTTTGTATGGAACAGTTGCTGGCGGTAAGCAACACAATGGAACGGTCTTTAAAATTGGGCAAGATGATAAACTTTATCCTGTATATACGTTTAATGGGCCCAAAGGCGCTGAGCCATTTGGACCACTCGTATATGCTTCCGATGGTAATATATATGGAACCACACAGTTTGGTGGTGACCATGGCCAGGGCATTATTTTTAAGATTGGAGATGATGATAAACTTTCTGTAGTGCACCATTTTATTGGTCATCCAGAAGGGAGTGTGCCCATTTCAATCGCTGAAGTTAATGGTACTTTTTATGGAACTACAGGAAGCGGAGGCGCGTATAATAAAGGAACGATCTTTGCAATGGATCTTAAAGGTGAGCATCTTAAGACGTTGTTTAGTTTTTCACACAAAGCAGGAGCTGAATTTCCCTTATTGATAGTTGATTTTAATCATGAGTTGTATGGGATTTCTTTATATGGGGAAAAGAATTTCGCCGGTACCTTGTTCCAGTTGTCTCAAAACAATACGTTGCATATCATTTTTGACTTTGACGAGCATAACACTGCAAGTGTTCCGACCTCTATTACGGTTGGCCCTTGCGCCGCAACTTCCTGTATATTTACTGCATATGGTCACGAAGGTTCCATCTTACAAGTTGATGGGAAGGGTATCTATCACTATCTTTTCTTTAATCCAGTTGGGTTAGATAGTGTATTACCCTTTACACTTATGACTGGGAGTAATAATAATCTTTTTGGTACAGCGGTTGGATATAGCCCATACGTTAATGGTACACCACCCTGCGGCGGTATTTTTAGTTATGACCAAAACCAGCTTAGAACAACGGTGCTCCATAGCTTTCAAAAAAATAATCCTGCGAATATGCGAGGATGTCAACCAAAAGTGGCACCTACCGAGCGTGAACAAGGGATTTTTTACGGCACATCATTCAACGGAGGACCTGCAGGGGCAGGAGTGGTATATAAACTAGTCATTCCACATATGATGAAGGATGTTGAATTGACTGATTGATAGGGTATCTTGAATGAGAATGTATCTAGTAAAGGAAAAAGGGAACCATATGAAGAGCAAGGTAGAAGAGTGTATAGAGCTTGCAGAAAGTGCATCAAAGATAACACAGGGTTTTACCGGGAAAGCGTACGAAAAGAGTTGGAGTCCCGCTACGCGACCAAGTAATGTCGATTAGCGCTTAAGTAAGGGAGTTAGAGATGGTTGCAAACATGCTTATATTACTTGCATTGCTTGCAGGTGCTCAGGCAGGTGTCCAAGAAAGTTCTTTAACCATTATACATTCATTTGACGGTGATAATGGTGGAGGAGGCCCCATAGCAACCCCGATGTATGCACCTGATGGTTTTATATATGGAACTACTGCTGGTGGCGGAAACTATAAGAGTGGCACGGTATGGCAACTGGGCTCCAATAATATGGTATCGGTCATCGCTCATTTAAATAATACATACGGGAGCTTTCCATTTGGAGGGGTGATATACGATTATGATGGTTCATTGTATGGGACTGGGCAGTTTGGGGGAGCGTTTGACAAGGGAGCACTATTTAAGATTGATGCATCCAATACGATATCTGTTGTTCATAGTTTTAGTGGCATGCCCGACGGACAGCAACCGACAATGCTCGTAAGAGGTGGTGACGGTTATATGTACGGCAGTTGTGGCAATGGAGGTACTTTTAATGATGGCTTTGTCTTTCGTTTCAGACCCGGTAAACCGCTTGAGAAGATTTATGCGGGCACGAATCAAAATGATTGGCATTTTCCTACTGCCTTAGTATTTTCGGATGGTAGTATGCGCGAGAATCATGTGATTGGCGGTACCACGTTGTATGGTTGTACTGACGATGTGGGAGCGATTTGGATAATGTCACTTTCGTCACCACATAGTGTTAAAACGGTATGTGTAAGTAAAGAACATCTTGCTTATCCATTGGATATCATTGTGGGTAATAATACTCAGCATGAGTTGTTAGGTGCTTCCGAATATGATCTTTTTTCCATTGATAGAACGCATGGTTTTGTTCCAAAATCAATAAAGCATTATGATAACCCACATGTAACGCCCTATGGTATTACTATGGGCACCGATGGCTATATATATGGCACGACAGCACCATTTAATACATCTACTCCGACGAACTCATGTGGCACACTTTTTCGGGTTAGCCCTACTGGCAGTGATTATGAGGTGCTTCACTCATTTAAAGGCCAGTCGGAAGAGGATGGCTGTTATCCGAAATCTGCTCCAATAGAGCTTACACCAGGGGTATTTTTAGGTACTACCTATGAAGGGGGCGAATACAACGCAGGGACGATATATACGTACGTAGTTGAGAGACTTTCGTAGCTTAGGAGAAACAGGTATGATCTATTACAATGATATTTTGGAAATTGGTGATGCGTCGGAAATGACGCAGGGATATACGGGCAACTATCATGAAAAGGGATGGTCTCCTAATGCTGCGTTTCCACCCGATTATGATTCTTGATAACTAAACGAACTATTTATTGAATATTCGTTTTCCACTAACATGTTTAATAGTTAAATGTTCAGTAAGTCCTTATTGTCGATAAATAATCAAGGAGTCGCGTATGGTCGGAAACTTTTTTTTAATCACTCTTTTTTTGATAGCGTCATCTGTTGCCGAGGTTAAATATAAAGAAATTCACGTGTTTAATGGCACTGATGGTGGAGGGCCGCTTGGGAAATTGTTATTAAGTACTGATAACAAGTTATATGGTTCTACAGCTGGCGGAGGTGAGCATGGTTGTGGGACATTATTTACCATAGATGGAGATCGACACACGCTGATTCATCATTTTAATTGTTCCCATGGTCAGGCACCTTTTGCTGAACTTGTAGAGGTTGCGCCAGGAACATTTTATGGTACTACGCAAAATGGAGGTTTATTTAATAAAGGTACGCTATTTAAATTCAATGCGACACATCCACTTGAAGTTTTGCATGACTTTAATGGTAAGGATGGTTCAGTGCCTACCTATCTTGTTAAAGTGAGCGACAATAAGCTCTACGGTGTTACCGTTACCGGGGGAGACCATAACGCTGGAACCATCTATACGATTGATCTCAATGGGGGTGTGCAAAGCATTTATCATTTTCATCCTCTTTTCAATGGGGCGTATCCGATGGGCCTGGTTGCTTTTGAAACAGAAGTGTATGTACTTTCTCAGCTTGGACCAAATACTCTTGGTGCCATTTATGAAATAGATCAAAATGATACTGTCACTCTTTTGTATGAGTTTAATCCAAATAATCCACCCACGGTAGGCTTTCCAAATGGTTTGACGTTTGTTAATACGTCAACTGAGCCTCATTTATTTGGCACCGGGATTTATGCATATCCTCCACCAAATTATTCATTGCAGTGTTGTGGTCTTTTTTCTGCCAATTCAACAGTAATGCACCCACCAGCTAAAAACTCGCCCCCACTTATTGCTCTATTAAAGACTATTAGTCTTTCAGCCTCATTGGGTGGGTTTACGTATGATGGTGATGTTTTTTTATATGGTGTTTCCCCATCAAGTTATGAGACTGCTTTTGAGAAAGGAGGCATTTATAGATTTAAAGCAGAAGGCAAAACAGAAAGAACGTTAGAACCACTTTTCTATTTTGATAGCGATCCAACCATTGTAGGAAAATATCCAAAGGTTCCTCCGACTCAACAGGAACCAGGGGTGTTTTACGGAGTAACATATGGAACAGACAATACCGTTTCACCCAAGCCAGGTGATGCTGGCGTTGTTTATAAGCTAATAGTGTAACGTTCATAATGTGGTCTGAGAGCACTCAATTTGGTTGACTTGTTTCTGCATTGAATGTTTGTTAAGTGGATACATGACCTTGGTCCTGAAATCAGGACTTCTCTAATGAGGTGTGCTCAGTCTGATGAATTAATTTTGCAGATATTTTATTGTTCTGCCCCTATTTTTTGAGAGATTATTTTTATTTATTGCTAATTGAGGCACTAAAAGTAGGCATGCTAGCTGGATTGCTTTATTATAAGGTCATATTCATTAATAAGCTAATTATTGATTTCTATCTGTAAATTTTAGTAAAATAATACTATAGAAAAGCTATTTTGTAATTGAAAAAATATTCAAAGGGGTGTTATGAAGTGGATACCAACGATATGTGTACTAACCCTTACGATTGGGACAATTGGAGTTCTGATATCTGCTGATTCAGGCACTATAAGAAACACAACTCCCAATAAGCTTGTTATTGAGGCTCAATTGAAAGACGGGTCATCAAAACGATATGTATTAGGTGGCATGCAATCTGCCTTAGAGCCTGAAAGCTTTGATGATATTGTTGCATTAGAAGTCGAGCAAATTGAACCTGATGGCAGTCGCTCGAAACATACTTTTACTACATTTTATTATGATGGTATGAACAAACAAGAAAAACTCGGCGAACAAGAAGATGACCTTATTTTTGCTCAACATGGAGCCTACCCCTTGCATGTAATGTCAAAGACATCGTAATATTAGAGATATAAGAGAACTACAAGGAATTAAGGATGCAGGAAATGGAGCATATTAAAAATTCAAAACAATCATTTTTAAAGACTTATTGGCCACTTATTGTCGCTTTTGCCCTTGTTGTGGCGTATGTTTTGTTTGGACAACTTATGCATGGATGGAACATCAAAAATGCAATGACAGATTTTATGGGATCCTTTTTTCTTATATTTGGTATTGCAAAGCTTTTTAACCTCAATGAATTTGCTTCGCTGTTTAAGCAATATGATGTTATTGCACAGCGGATTTCTGGGTATGCCTATGCGTACCCATTTATAGAGCTTGCATTAGCATTTTGTTATTTGACGCAACGCTTTTTATTACCCGCTAATATTATTACGCTCATTATCATGGGTGTTGGGGCTGTTGGGGTAGGAATTGCGCTTTACAAAAAAAGCGACATTACCTGCGCATGCCTCGGTTCATTATTTAACATTCCACTTACAACGGTTACCCTTATCGAAAATACCCTCATGGTTCTCATGGCAATTATTATGTTGATCCTTAGTTGATAGCGGCATAGTTTTTCGTTTTTGATTCCTTGTCTTAATGAGTACTCAACAGGGAAGATCTATTCTTTTACCTTAAAGGTGCTATAGAGCCCCATCGAGTTATCTAGTGAAGAGATATGCTTGGAACCGGTGACGGTGTGCTTATGCCGTTTGTACTATCGACAAAATCCTTATAAAAGCGGCGATGCGAAAACCTACTTTTCCGTTTTTTCTCGAACGTATCACCGATAGACGAGTGAGATTGTCTTTTTACCTATTATGGGCAATAAGCTGATAACGACAGATGCTTTTATAGAAAAGTGAATAGTTGTAGAATGAATTATTTTGTGCTATTATGGAGCCGGTAAATGTAAACATTGAGGTTCTTTCATGAAAAAAATTGTCTTGCCATTTATCTTTTTGTCCGCTCTTAATATAGTGGCAATGGATTGGAAAGCTGATGAACCCGGAGAGAAAGATTTATCATCCCAAACGTCAAGTAATCCTCCCGAAACTGGTCAAGTCTCTGCAATAACGACTAGCTCTGATCAAGAAGATGTAGAAAATGGTGGCATGGGTGCTTCTACTGGTAGTGGCACAGGGCAAGAAGGGATTGAAGATAGTAATGCTCCTTCAGGAAATGAGAATGTAGTGCGACAGTATTGGCGGTCGTTTGTGCGCGCCCTTAGAGGTTCTTCACCAGAGAGCAGACAGCTAATATCGCCTGTTGATTTTCCTCAGATAAGTGATGAAAGAAGCCGATACGGTTCTATAGAAACTGAAGGGGAAGAAGGATATATATCTCGTGAAACTTTTGAAGCTTTAGCGCAACGGGTTATAGCACTCGAGACCGCGCAAAATGTGAGAGGTAATGGAATTGGTAACATATCTTGTCGCCTTTGTTTATTGGTTGGGTTTACCTTACTTGTCATGTATGCCTGTATATTTGTTGTCAGCCCCATTCCCGGTAATCCTGAACATGTGAAAAATGTTATCGCTGAAATGGCTTCAGGTATTCCAACACTCACTTTTTTTCTTATTGCTGCATTTGCTGCGTTGATTACTAAGTTGTTACCGGTACCACATATCGGGTGGCTTATGGTATATACTGTGGTTTTTGGTGGAGTGGTTGGTTCCTTATACGGGATAGGGCAAGGACTAGAGAAAATTGATTCTGCTAATGAACATGATAGCTTTATTGATCGTGCCCAGTCCGATTTTTGGTTTGATAATACTTATTATGTAAGTATGGCTTCTGTCTTAGTAATAATTGGCTTGTATGGAAAATATTTTTGGGACGTTATTCAGCATTCCCATCAAAGAAGATAATTTAAATGTAGGAGGACGGAATGAAAAAAGTGAGTAAAATTATATATGATCTAGCTGAAATAGGGGAGGCCGTAGAGCGGACCTTAGGTTATGCTGGCAATTATTGTGAAAAACATGATTATTCACCGTGCCGTGCTTTAGATAATGGCTGTGAAGATGACAAATGTGGATGATGCAGCTTTAAAGTAGATTGAGTAGTTTTCAATTTTGTTTTTAAAAAACAAAGTTAGCGATTTATCTTGAGCTTGTGTGGGTAACTGCAATTGGTGGAATTATCTCGTAATAATTAATGCAGTTTTAGGCTACGCTCGAAGTTATTAATAGCACTGATTATTTAAAGGAGAGGTGTATGAAAGAATTCAATGATGTAACTGAGTTGGGTTGTGCGAAGGAACGAACGTTAGGTTATACGGGAAATCATTGCGAAAAGAATACTTGGCAGCCATGTGCTCCAATGACAGATTGCGATGATAAACAGTGTGGGTAGGTAAGGGCTTATGAATATATGTACATTGTTTTTGTTGTTTTTATTAGCGCGTGCTGGTTCTGAAGTTTTAGTAAGTGATAGCGATGTTGGTGGCTTTCCGTCGTACAAAGTTTTGTATACCTTCAAGGGTGCTACAGATGGGGGTGGCCCAATTGCACCGCCGTTGCTAGCAAGAGATGGGTTTCTTTATGGGACGGCTTCGGGGGGAGGCATGGGTGGCCTTGGGACCATATATCGAGTAAAAGATAATTTATTTGAACGGCTTATTTCATTTAACGGCGATAATGGTGCCAAGCCGTTTCAAGGGTTAGTTGAGGGTGAAGACGGTAATTTGTATGGCACGACTGAATTTGGCGGTGATCATGGACGTGGAACGTTGTATTCTTTAAACCCGCAAACAAAGAAACTGACCGTAATCCATCATTTTGCCGGTGGCGTTTTAGACGGTGCACGTGGAACGGCTCTTATTTCTCCTGACCATGATCTTTTTATTGGGGCAACTGGTAACGGGGGCGCCGGAGATAATGGTACACTTTTTACGTTAGACCACAGTGGAAATGTTTCAACGATACCGTCAACCCCTATTGGATACCCTGTTTCGCTAACTCGCGTAAGCAAAACCGTGTATGGTACAAGTTTGTATGGAGCAAATAATTTTGGCAGCTTGTTCTCTCTCGGTGAAGATATGACGGTGCAGACGTTGTTTAATTTTACGAGTTGTAATGTTACTGAGCCCGGAGGTACGGGGTGTAATCCGGTCAATGTGGTTCATATTACCCAACAACCGGAATTATTGTTTGGTACCACGGTGAATAGTCATGGGAGTGGCGGTAAGGATGTGACAGGAATATTTGCATTTAATCTAACTGATCACAGTTACAGGCTCACCCATAACTTTACGTTTCCTGCGGGATATAAGTCATTTGGCGTTAGTGCAGGCGTAGATGGTGCAATTTACTGGGTGACGAGTACTGATCAGCAGTTCGATAACATGATTTGGAAGTTTGAACATGCAGGGACTGCCCAAGAAAAAAGCTGTATAGTACATGATTTTGATACTTCATTGGGGACTCATCCAAGATCATCGCCGCTTGAGCTAACACCTGGCGTGTTATACGGAACGACCTATGGTGGTGGCGGCCCGGCCAATGCGGGTGTTATTTACCAACTCGCCCTTAATAATTTTCATTGCCCAGGTTAAAAAGTCTTTAGCTTAAAACTATCGACCCTGGTGCTTTTTGTAGAGTTCCTCTGCAGTAATTTCCTCAATCTCATCTTCATGGGGTTCTGGGCGTACGAGTTCCTTTTTAAGAAACTCCATTTGACAAGCGCCTTCGACTGGGAAACCTTTTTGAAGCCATTCTTGAATTCCACCCTCATATGCTTTGACATTGGCAAAGCCTAGGTCTTTTAACATTTTGTATGCATTTTTGCTTGCCGGGCAGGTGTAGTTTGCACAATATACGATGATTTCGTCATCTTTGTTGAGTTCTTTTGCTCGTTCTTTAATATCTTTGTATGGCATATTTATGGAACCTTCAATTCTGCAGTCATCAAAGACATCCTTATCTAGAACATGGATGATGATAGGTTTTTTATCTTTTTTCATGGGCGTCCTCCATAGGGTACGTATAATATTGATAAACCAATTTTTTTCGATTGAAAGTATGTATGCCTTTTTAGCAATGTGCCAAATGAGTTCGGAATATGTGGGGTACGCGTGGATAGGATTGTATAGCTTTGTGAGTGGGAGATTGTAATATTTTCCCACTTGTACTTCATGAATAATTTCGCCAGCGCATGGGCCCAAAATATGAGCGCCGAGAATGCGATTGCGCTGATCACATATTATTTTTGCCATGCCAACGCGCACATTATCAACTCGTCCACGATCAATTTGATCAAAATGCATGCGATAAACCCGTATTTTACCTTTGTACCCCTCCCGCGCTTCAGCTTCTGTAAGTCCCGCGCGGGCAAACTCAGGATGACTAAAGGTTACCCAAATGATATCACGGTAATTGAGTGTTTTTTTAAATACGGGAATACAGGCGTTTCGGGTAGCAACCACCGCTTGGTATTCAGCCATGTGACTAAATAAATACGGTCCCACGACATCCCCACAAGCATAAATATTTGAAACCGTTGTTTGAAGTTTATTGTTTGTCTTGATTCCGTGTTTATCTGTTTGTACTCCGATATCTTGTAGACGAAGGCCTTCGATGTTTGGCTTTCTCCCGATAGCAACTAAGAAAGCTTCGGCGGTACAGGAAACTTTGCTTTTGTCAGTCTCAGTGCAGTCGACCTTGATGGTGCTATCGTAGTACGAAACCGCTCGTGCCTTGGTACCGAGTTTGAGTGTGACACCACTATTTACCATTTCGTTTTCAAGTATAGCAGTAAGCTCAGGATCTTCCTTTGATAGCAACCGTTTATTCATTTCGATAAGCGTCGTTTTAATACCAAGCGCAGACAAAGCACATGCTATTTCAACGCCTACCGGACCGCCACCCAGGATCATGATACTTTTGGGTAATTCTTTTTTGGCAAATAACGTATCAGGTGTGAAATACGGCACAACATCAAGTCCTTTTATAGGGGGGATTGATGGATGGGAGCCAGTTGCAATAATATATTTTTTTGCACTATAATTGCTATCACCGACTTTGACTGTATACCTGTCAACAAACGAGGGTGCACCAAAAATAACATCAATGCCCTCTTTTTCAATCACTTCAGGTGTGTGTGTTTGATAGACGAGTTGCATTTTAGTATGCACATAATCCATTACCGAAGCTGTGTTGATTGTCTCCGAATCAGAGCTGTTAAGAAATGGTAAAAGGTGCTTTCTTGCGCGTGCGAGATTTGCAACATGAACAAGTGATTTGCTCGGTACGCACCCAGTCCATGTACAACCACCTCCAAGCTGTGCTTCTTTTTCAATAATAGCAACTGTCTTTCCAAGGCCCTTTGCCATTTTAGCTGCTACCAAGCCTGCAGGCCCACCGCCAATGATAATAATATCGTACATAGTTTTATCAGACGGTTTTATCGGCTTCATTAACACTCTCCTTATTTTTATGATACAAAAACATAATCTGATAAAGATAGATTTTGGCTTAGTAATAAACTTGAGAGTGTTTATTAAGGTTATGCCTTGTTTCAGTTTACGCCTAAACTCCTGTTATTTAGTTTTCTAATAGATTCAAAAGGTGTAAACTTCTAAATAAGTGTGGTATTTAGCATACGTAGGTCTTTATGCATGACTCGATGTTTCGTGAATATGATATACGTGGTGAAGTTGGAAAAGATTTTGTTGTAGATGATGCGTATGCATTTGGGCAAGCACTAGCTTATTACATGACCACACGCAATCCTGGCCTTAAGACACTTGCGGTAGCAAGGGATGGTCGTACACATTCACCGGCCATTGAAAAAGCTTTAATACAGGCATTGTGTGAAAGTGGTATTAATGTAATTTCAATTGGACTTGTACCAACTCCTGTGCTGTATTTTGCCTTATTTACACTCGATATTGATGGTGGAGTGATGATTACCGCTTCACATAATCCCCCCTCCTACAATGGCTTTAAGTTGTGCCTAGGTACCGAACCACTTTCTGGTATGGATATACAAGAAATTAAAGCGTGTTATCGCACGGAGCGAAAGAGCGAACGTTTGCCGGTCGGAACCGTTACAAAGTATGATTGTACTACTGACTATATTAACTGGTTGCATAAGCATTTTAATGACTTAATAGGCAACGATATTGCGGCAGTTATTGATTGCGCTAACGGAGCTGCCGGAGCCGTGATTCCTCAGCTGGTGTACAAAATGCAATGGAAGAATGTAAAGGTACTGCACGCCAATGTTGATGGTGCCTTTCCCAATCATGAAGCAGATCCAACAACATTAGAAAATATGCGTGATATAAAACGTGCGATAGAGACAGAAGAATATAATATTGGCTTTGGGCTGGATGGAGATGGAGACCGGTTGGGAGTACTGTTACCCGATGGTACATTACTTGCTAATGACATTTTACTAAGTATTTTTAGTAGTGAAGTTGCAAAAAAACATCCTGCGGGAGTGATCGTGTATGATGTAAAAACATCACGAGCACTTATTGACCACCTTGAGACTATTGGGGCTCGTGGCATTATGGCTTCCGTTGGTCATACGAATATTAAAAGGATTATGAAAAAGCATAATGCACTCCTCGGGGGAGAACTGAGTGGTCATTTTTTCTTTAGGGACCGTTACTTTGGATTTGATGATGGCATTTATGCGCTAATGCGCGTACTTGAATTAATGGTAGGCGATGCATGTTGGCATGAAGAAGTGTGCGAGATCTTTCAAAAATGGTATACCTCTCCTGAGATACGCGTCGACTGCCGGGAGGAGAAAAAAAAGGAAGTGGTTGATGTGATTAAATCTCATTATGCAACTAAACAGGGATATAATGTATGTGACATTGATGGGGTTCGAATCGATACCCCTGATGGCTGGGCTCTCATTAGAGCTTCCAATACTCAGCCCAAGCTTTCACTTCGATTTGAAGCGCGTGATGAAGATACACTTGAGCAATTTAAATCAGCCTTTAGCGCAATTTTGCATAAACATAATATAACGGGTATATGACGGACTAAAAATAAGTTTTGATGATAGCCTGTCTGGTACCGCTGTGATGTGTAATGAAGCATGTTCAATGTGGTGCGCTTCGTTGTTTTTTCAGTTGTTGACTACAGCTCATCTTTCCGTGCCTTGGCGCCATGTGCCAGAAGCCAAGTGATGACATTATTGTGGTCTCTGTCTCTAGCGAGCTCGATAGGCAGCGTGTTGTTGTAGTTTGCTGCGTTGATATTAGCACCATTATCAATAAGTATTTTTAGCGCCTTGATGGATCCTGCAAATGCAGCGCCATGTATTGGTTGAGAACCCATAACATCAGTAATACAGGGATCTGCGCCATATTGTATCAGCAGTTTAAGTGCTTCAGGTTGCCCTTCTTGTGCTGCAAAGTGAATAGCTTGACTTCCTATGTGGTCTTTTATAAATGCGTTAGCTCCATGCTTTTTTAACCATTGTATTAGGGTAATAAAGCCATATTGAGATGCAATATGAATAGGGGCGATACCATACTGATTTTGCGAGTTTACATCAGCGCCATGTGATACGAGTGTTTCCATGATATTAATGCTGCTATTGATTAAAGCATCATTGTTTGATTTTTTACCGTTGATATTGCAAATGTTAGTAGCGGCACCTCTATTGTTTAATGCTTTGGTCATGGGCGTATTCCAAGCTTGTGCTGCGAAATGGATTGGATATGCGCCTGTAGAGTCCTGAGCATCTACAGACGCTCCATTGTTAAGAAGCCATTGTACTGCTCGTAAATTATGATTTTTAACCGCATAATATATTGGCTCTCGACCAAGATCATCACGAACACGTACAGAAACATTGTTTTTGGCAAGCCACATCATTGCGTTTGTTTGATATGTAGCGTTCTTAGTTTTTGATGGGTTACCAAGAGCTGCATAGTGCATTGGTTGTTTTCCATGAAAATCAGACACATTTATATCTGCCCCGTGTTTTTTTAAAAAATTCATTATGTTAACGTATTCATACATTGCTGCATAATGTATCGGTTCTTGACCTTCGTGGTTTTGCGGGTTAATCGGCGTGCCATTGAGAACAAGCCATCGTATAGTGTTAAGATTGCCGTTACATATTGCTATATGTAAGGGACTCATCCCGAATGCGTTTCTTGCAGTTAACGTTGCGCCGTATTTAGCTAACAGTTCCATGGCTCCAATGTTATTTTTTTCTACGGCAATATGAATGGGCAATTGAGAGGCTAGGTTTCTTTTGTTTACGAGTGCATTATTTTTGTCGAGAATACAACGAAGCGAAAGTAAATTACCTTGTGATGTTATCGTATGTATTGAAGAAGTGGTATCGGTATTGCATGAACAATCTACTGGTAATTGACTTCCAAATGTATTTACAACAAGCGACATCATCACCAAGAAATTGAGAAAAAAATTTTTAAAAACGTTCATTACATCTCCCTCGGTTGAGAATGTAGAGAATGATGGTATTACCATATGCTTGCTGTTGGCTCTTGTCAATGAGCAATTGCCCTTGTTATTTATCGTTACTAACAAATTGTGAGAAGCGTAGATATCGTGCAAAAGCAGTAAGCGCAATAAGTGTTGTAAGACCAAAAAGTAATAAATAGCTTTGTTGGGGGAATATCATCATGAGCGTAAATATGATAAATGCTTCACCTCGTTCGACAATGCTTGCTTCGTAGTGCATGCTTTTCGGGCCATGGTTTTTAAAGAGACTTCCAGCGATTGCAAACGTGGAAAAATGAAATAATACTGCGACAATGAAAGCAAAGCATACGGGCATCAGAACGGGTCTCCAAAAAGCAAAGCCTGCGATAATTGCGGCTTCAACCATGCGGTCAGCAATCAGGTCATTGTATGCGCCCCAATTAGTACTTGTACGCTCAAGGCGTGCGATAGTACCATCAACACAATCAAGAAGCCCAGATAGCCACATAAGTGCACAGGCTGACAATACGTGATCCTGCGAGAGAAAAACTGCTGATATAATACCGGTTACAAATGCAAGGAATGTTACCGTTAACGGAGTGAAGCGTAAAGCAATAAAAAGAGAACTAACCACATTAAGCACCGGTTGGATATATGGACGCACATACGTATCGAGCACCTGAATCTCCACGTTTGGGATAAATAATGCCTCTAGTATTACTATAGAATAGCATTTTTTGCAATAATCATAGTATGAGTTGTTAACACGTATATATTAATAAAAAGAAATAATGGTACACATGAATAGCAATGCACGTGCGATCATACAAAGAGTGGTGATCGTGGGGCTTATTCTTGCCACGCTTATAGTTCTCTATCTTTTGTTTTTTCGCGATTATATATCGATAGAATATATAAAGACACACCGTGACCGTTTACGCATGTTTGTGGACACTCATTATATACAGTCAGTGCTCTTATATATTAGTAGTTATATTCTTGTTACGGCTCTGATGCTGCCTGGTGCCATAACCCTCTCATTGCTGGGTGGTTTTTTGTTCGGTGTTTGGCCGGGAATTTTGTATCTTATTTGTGGTGCTACTCTCGGGGCATGTATTACTTTTGTGGCAGTACGTTACCTCTTTGGTAATTACGTGCAGAGGCGATTTGGTGAGCGCATGAGTTCATTTAATGCTTCAGTAAAAGAGCATGGCGGTCTTTTTTTGTTTGTGATTCGACTGATGCCCATTATACCTTTTTGGTTAACGAACCTTCTAGCGCCTCTTACCCCGATTACATTTAGCACCTTTGCGATTACAACATTTTTTGGCATTATTCCAGGTGGTATCATTTATTTATATGCGGGTCAATCGTTGGGTTCCATAGATTCATTGCGAGACTTGATGAGTGCAAAAGTCATGCTCCCTTTAGGATTGTTAGTTGTGGTATCAATCCTTTTATATGCGGTATCTCGGTACCTTTCAAAAAAATTTATCTTACGGGAACCTGAATAAGAAGAGTGGCTTCTCTTACATGACAATTTTTGAGGCTCTCTAAGAGACTCATTCAATACTATTTGTGTACTTAGTTATTAATGTTTTTCAAGCTTGGGCTTTATAAAAATGCCTATTTTTTTTATACTACTGACATAATTTGTTACCGGTAGAGAAAACAAATGATTTATGAAGCTCGCATTGTAGCATTAATGAATGATGTTGCACTTATATTTCAACTTGTTGGGGTTGGAGCTCTTGTCGTTGGAGCGTTATACACCATCACACGTGCAGTAGCGTGTGTATGGAGAGGCAAAAAGGCTTCGATTGATTATATGCGCCTTGAATTAGGTCGAAGCATAGCGCTTGGATTAGAATTTTTTGTTGCTGGTGACATAATACGAACTATTGTAACACCTGACTACTACTCGATCGGTATCTTATCGATATTGGTAATCATTAGAACGATTCTTACGTATTTTCTAAATAAGGATCTAGCTGCATTACGCCGCATTGATAAGCATGGGATTGAAGTAGAATAGCGATAAGGACGGTACTATGCAAAAAAAAATACTGTTGAATTTGTTTTTGTGTTTTACGTTGTTCTACCCCTCAACGAGCAGAACGGAATTTGAGTTGCCAGCGTTGCCGTATCCCGATAATGCACTTGAGCCGTATATTGACGCGGAGACAATGCGCATCCATCATGATAAACACCATCAAGCATATGTAACCAAACTGAACACAGCTCTTGTTGACTATCCAAATTTACAGCAACGTAGCTTGCGCTATCTAGTAAAAAACCGTCATAAAATACCGAAAGAGATTCGTGCCGCTGTGCGCCATAATGCAGGCGGTGATCTTAATCACACCTTATTCTGGCAATGGATGACACCTAATAAGCCGTCACTTAATGATCCGCTTCGTAGCGCTCTTATTAGGGACTTTGGAAGTGTAAAGGCATTTAAAAAAGAATTTAATGCTGCTGCAAAAAAAGTTTTTGGAAGTGGATGGGCATGGCTTGTTATGGATAAGAAGGGTAATCTTTTGGTGACATCAACAAAAAACCAAGACAACCCTATCACCGATGGTGTGGAACCAATACTCGGGCTTGATGTATGGGAACATGCCTATTATCTTAAGTATCAAAATCGGCGGCCAACCTACATTGATGCGTGGTGGCATGTTGTCAATTGGGACCGGGCGAATACCATGTACAAAGAAACGGTTGCTTCAATGCCCAAGCCGCTGCGTGCCACGTTTGTGATTCCGGGTATTACCGGTGATTTAGCTAAACGTAAAATAATCCCTGCGCTTTATACATTAGTCAAGAAGGGATTTGATGGCCTTATCATTGGTACCGGGCGTCGTGAAAATGTGAGTGTGAAGGAGATTCTTGCTGACTCACGCTTTTTCATTTCTGACTATAAGCAGAAGATTGGCAAAAAGCTCAGCAAGATGATGGTGTACAAAAAGCTGAATGTGAAGGACGCTGAAGATTTCAGTCAGTTAGCTTCTTTTATTAACGAGCAAGAAGTATCGCGTAATTTACCACGTGTGCGGGTTGCTTATTTATCAATCCCTCCTCAGGCATTTTGTTCGATGACAGAACGGTTGGTTTCGGCTGGTGTTATCCAATCGAAAAATCCGCAGCACCGCATAGCGTATGAAAAGCCATTTGGGTGGGATGTTAAATCAGCTCGTGGTATTCAGAAGTGTATCAACACGTACTTATCACGGGCACAGGTATATCGGGTCGACCACTATTTAGCTAAAACTATTGTTGCTACGCTGCCATTTATACTTTCGGCAAATAGCATATTACATGATTCATGGAATAATAAAACGATACAGGCAGTTCATATTTTTGTTGATGAAAAGCTTGGTGTTGAAGGGAGAGGAAGCTTCTATGACCCGATAGGAGCCCTTAAGGACATCGTACAAAATCATCTTCTTCAACTTCTTACACGAGTTGCGGTTATTGATACCAAGCATGCAAACCAAACTGATCCGCAAAATACTATTGCGCATCGAGCTGCGCAAATTGTTCAATCACTTCGTATTGCTGATGGTGTGCTCGGGCAGTATGAAGGATACACAAAAGAAGAAGGCGTGGATCCAAGTTCAAAGACAGAAACCTTTGCTGGCCTCAAGCTCTTTATCGATGATGCACAGTGGCAAGGGGTGCCATTTTACATTCAAACCGGTAAAAAGCTTGGCAAAAAACTTACGGAAATCCGGGTAATCTTCAAGAATCAGTACTGCCAACCCGAGTCATCTTTGAAGATAGAAATAGCACCGAAGGAACGTATCAAACTCAACCTTTTTGCTAAAAAAGATAATGATGTTACGACGGTAAACTTACATACGGGCACCTCACCTATAGAAGCGCTTGACGGATATGCTCTTTTGCTACGGGAACTTGTTGAAGGCAGCCGAACGGCGGATGTTAGTTTTAAAGAGATAGAAGCTCAATGGAAATTTATCGAACGGGTCAAAAAGCGTCATTTTCCAATGGTGTCCTATAAACCAGGCTCAGCGGGACCAGCTAAAGCTCGCCGCATGTGGGCGTCAACAAAGATGCTTCCGGTATGTGTTGCGCCAAAAGCTGACGCCGTTCTTTAATCCTCACTTTGATGAGTCTGTGTTATATGTAACATGCTGGTGCTTATACGTATTTCAAGATTATTAGTGCGCGGTAACCTCAATTCGGCTTGATTTTCACTTTGATTATGGGTGCTTTGTTGAGCGGGAGGTGCATCAATTTGGTCATAGGTATTTCTTCTGCTGGAAGCATGAGTTTCACTGGTACTGTGGTGACGGGTATTAGGTAGACGGGGTGTAAGAGTGTGATGCCGACGCCAATCTTCTATTACGGAACTGCTTACACCGCATCCACATATACTCTGAATTCTTTTTATACGTTGCCGCCGTTTTTCTCTTGTCTTGCGTATTCTTTTTTGTGTGCTGAGCGACTCTGTTGAGGTTGATTGTGAACTATTAGATTGAGTTTCAGTAATCATGGCTTTTATGGTTTGGAAGAATACATATCGGTTTAGTTCTGGTAAATCAGACAGGTAGCGTTGTGAGTGGGCTGGAGGCTCGGGAGGAAGACTTTGATGTGCTTGTTCAACATTACGGATTATTATTTGATATATCCGAGAAATTTCAGTTCCAAAGTTACTGTGTGCCCCTTCAGTCTCGTTCAATCTTCTATGTAGATGTTCTAATAGCTCTATTAAGGGTAAAATCGTTTCAATACTATGTGCTTCTAGCAAACTACGCTCGAAGCCGATTGATACTATTTTTGCAAGCCATCTCATGACATCAATATCAAGAGAGTTGAAAAATGACACAAAATATATTGTCTCAATGGTATCTGCGAATGCTTCAATTATTTCGTAGCTTACGGGCACAGTTACGGTGGATGATAGGTATTTTTTCTGCAAGAGCACATACAAATGTTTCCAATAGCCCTCTTGTTGCTGAGAAAGAAGTGTTGTAACCGCTTCAATATCTAATGGAATTTCCTGCCAAACAGTTTGCCCTCTAAAGAATGCTGGGTCTGCAGTTGGAGGTACTGGATAAGGGTTATCATATGTTTCTATTTCATTATTTGGTTCTTCTCTAGCTTTATCGTCTAGAGAGCTTTTATTAGGTTGATTGGGTGCATCCATGCCAAAGCTCAATTGAAAAGGGGATGTAATTATCATGAAAAATAGGATTAGACAGGATACATTGTTCATGTGCATTCCTTGTTTTTTGTTGAGTACAAGAACACTATAGCAAATAGTTTAAACCGGTGGTAACTCCACTCTTTTCAGGTGATTGTCGATTGGTAACATTCTGAATATTCCGGTTGGGTTTAAAGGATGTGAATCTCGTTTAGAAATTATGGGCAGAGTGTATCACATTCTTTAAGGATATCGTTGATATTTTTTTCGGTTAGTCCTTTGTTTTTCAACATTAATTTGTTAGCCAAAAGATCCGTGCAAAATATGACTTCGGCATCAAGAAGTTTCTGTCTGTCGCTTTTCTTTAGGTGTGTTAAGACCGTGATAGGGTAGAGGCTGCTTCGTTCAATAAGTTTTTCGATGCCGTTATTTTTAGGATAAGCCCATGCCAGTAACTTGATGCCAACACAGTCGCCGTATTTAATCGCTTGAGAGGTAAACTGGGTGTTGGTAGCAATAAGACAGTCACCTAGTTTTTTAGTAACGGCGGCGACATCATCAAAACGAGCTTTCATATAGAGAACGGTTTTAACGTCAGACTTGGTTCCCACTTTGTTATGAAATTTACATTCAACCATTGTACAACGGCCATTTTTATACGCGAGGACATCAAATTCATGACGAATGCACTTGCCATTGAGAAACTCATCACGTTTCGTTTTATATCCTTGTAGCTGCAATAGCGTACTGATGAGAATTTCAAACGGAAAACCACTGGGCCCTAAAAGGCGCAAGGCCTCCTTAAGTGAGTAGCGACTTGCACAAGCCCGCTCTAAGCCCCTTAAAAGTGAAAAGGTTTTTTTATATAACTGCTGTGTTGTCATTCCCTTTTTTAAGAAAGGTTTTATTTTTTTGATAACCTCTTTGATATGCCGTTGAGAAACGCTTGCGCGCTGTAAGGACCGTTTATATTTCTCTAACGAAAATGGCTCAGTACGCCCGTCAGATTTTATGATATAAAAAGTGCTCATGAGCTTCCGTTTAGTTAGTTACTTATTTTTAATGTAAAAGAATGAGGTATGAAATTAAAAGTTATCAGGCAATATCCATGACAAATAAATCAATAACTATTTTACTATGTTTGTTCCACTCTTATGACTAACGCATGCAATAGTAACTTGTTCAATGTGCTAATCAATGCATCGATGATAATTTCCTCAATTTTCTGTGCAGCAGTGTTTTTTTTAGTTCTTGCTGCTCGTCATGGTGCTCGCTATCAGCTCATTTATTTCCAAGGGTAAAGGTTTCAAGAAGACGAGCAATATACTGATTTCTGCAACCAAGATAGAGATAATGTTATTCCGAATACATTTAATTCCTTAAACATTTCCCTAGGTTGATTGTTGTTTTGCTATTTGGAATTTTTCTGGGTCGCGGCCACGTAGTTCTTCCACGAGTTCTGATGGCTGGCTGAGTACAAGACCGAGGACCTGTTCAACGGTTTCGAGTTGTGGTTCACGTGTTGGGGTATCTTCTACGTCGGGTACGACAATTTGTGCTGGTTCATGTACCATGCTCGGATGTTGTGTTACAAAGCCAACAGCGACCATAGGTGGTTTTAAATAGTACTGCTCATTTTTAAAGGGTTGTGTGAATACCAGGGCGTTTCTACCAAAGGCAAGAGGCTCAATACTTTTGATAGTTGAGTGGATGACGTCTTTGCCGTTGTTGAGTGAGATGGTAATTTCCTGGCCAACAAGAAGGTGTTCTGCTGTGTCAACAGGAACGATGAGCTCAGCTTGTATCATATCTATGTTTTCAATTTCCATGAGTTTATCAGCCATAACGAGGGTAGCGGCAAGTTGTCCTTCGGTGATATGCATCTTGGTAATGATTCCGTCTCCTGGTGAGTAAATTTTGGTAGTATTAAACGATTTCATTCGTTTTGATAGTAAGGCTTCTTGATTTTGAACATCCGCTTCGGTCGTTTTCATGTTCCGCTCGAATTGCTGATACTCGTCCAATGATATCTGGTCGGCTTCATACAACGCCTTTTGTCGTTCATAGGTTGCCTTAGCATAAAATGCAAGAGCTTTTGCCCGTTCTAATGTAGCCTTTGCCTCGTATATTTCTCTGTCACCGATCGCAATATCGATGTCAACTAATAGGTCTCCCTGTTTGACGAAGTCACCTTCCTTAAAGTAGAGTTTTTTTGCAATGCCATAAGCGATACTCCCTACTTGCCATCGCCGTTGCCCTATTATTTTACCAAACAGGCGGATTCTTTTGTTGTACATATTTGGCTGGCTGGTTTTTTGATAGATCTGCCCTGCAAATAGCATGCCAAAGGTAACAGCGATAATGATCCAGAATATAGATTGTTGTTGGTTCACTATAACGCTCCTACCAGTCGTACGGGGTAACCGGTGATAAAGTAGAGCTCGCGTTCTTTTATGGCGATGCTTGTTAAGAAGCTTATCCAATTAAACTCTGCAGTGCGCACGTTAAAGTAAGCGACATCGAAATCAACTGCTGAGAGAAGACCAACCTCTCTTTGTAGTTTCTGCAAGGCAAAGGTATTAAGTGCTTCCAGGTATTTAGCTCGTTCAGGTTTGAGATTATGAAAGAGGGTTCTGAGTTCGTGAAAAACGCGTTGCACTTCTAGAAGTACTGTTTGTTCTTGATTTTCCTTCTCCATGCACTCTTGTGTGCTTCGCGCTCCTGCCGCGGATGCACGGTTTAGTTTAGCAAACCCATCAAACGCTTCCCAATCAAAGCGAAGGCCTACTGCACAGTTATTTTTTTTAAGATTGTCCCGTATAACATCGGCGACAAAGCTCACGCTTGGCAAGTAACTCAACAATTCAAAGCGCTGCAAGAGTCGTTCACGTTCTGCAAGAGCATCTTTTATCATAAATTCGTTACGATTTTTCTTTGCAAGATCATAGTACAGGTCAATGGTTTTAAGATGAAATGACCATATCTTTTGTGGATTCCAATCAAGGATTATGTTATTTAGACTACCTATACTGTTTGGGTAACCAATTTCTCGTTCAAAGGTAAAAAGAGCGATAGCCATTTCTTCATGGTAATTTTCCACATTAGCCATTCCTCGCCTGTATTCAGATATAGCCTGAAGCCAATCTTCAAGCCCGATAAGGTTTACTTCTCGTCGGTGCTTTTGGCGATCAAATACGGATTGGGCAGCTACGTGTAACGCATCAATTACTTTTTTTCGTTCTTTGATAAGCCACGCTTGGAGGAACGCAACTTCAGTACGAAAGCGCACGAGCTTGCTATCTAGGATTAATTCATTATCAGAGGCGATAGTATCCTGTTTTCGGATGTTATATTGTTGAACCGGTCCGGCGGGATCAAAAATCAATTGTGATGCTCGTATGAGAACAAATTGCTCGGGGTCACAGCTTCCAACACAGGGGTTGCCGACGATGGAAGTAAATCCTGGATTACAGGTCCTGCCAACAAAAGCATTGATATTAAGTTGTGGTAGGTAGCCTGACATAGCCTCAGCTTGCAAACTTTTAAATGCTTTTGTCTGATAAGCAAGAGCTTTAAGGTTTTTTCGGTTAGCGAGTGCAATAACAACTGAGTTATCGAGAGTTAATGTTCCATGCAGATTCTGTGTGCATATGAGCAGTAGAATACCTAGGAATTTTTTCATCAGACTTTTTACCCCCCAAAACTACCCTTATTTATATCTGCACTTATTAATGTACTATTGGTTTGCGCCCAAAATCAATGGTTTTAAGCACCATTGTGTTCTTTGTATCTACTTTCAAAATGCTTAATCGCTGCAACTTTTAATATTAAGTTTGCTATTATAAAATAATAAATTATAATATGTCAGAAGGATGAACATTGTGGGATGATGGTGTTTAACAAAGTAGAGGTTTAATCAAACTGTTAAACGGAAATAGTACATTGTACAATATTCCTACAGTATAGATGGAAAATAGTACCTTGCTTTGCACATGTTGGACTAAGTAATCGTTGAAATAGATCGAGATTTACAGTATTATCATCATTCCAGTATTAATTACGAAAGTTATGCATGACGTATCGTCCCTTATTGTCTTTTCAGTATCGTGAGCTTGAATTTATTAGATATCTTCACTTATTCCGCACTCCTTTCCTTGATTACTTTTTTTTACTATGGAGTTATGCGGATCGCTCAGGTTTTTTTATTATATTGTTTCCTATTATCTGGTTTGGGATAAGTGAGCTGTGGGGGGCACGCCTCTTTTATCTCGTGTGTGCGCAAATGCATGTGGTAAATATGTTAAAGAGTATTTTTAATCTTCCCCGACCATGTGTGATTGATCCGTCGGTAGGTATCCTACATTTAACTTCACCTGGCATGCCGAGTGGTGCGGCGATGAGCTCAATCATATTACCTGGCATGCTTATATATGCCTATCCTCGCTGGTGGACATGGCTCGTAGGTGGATTATTTTGGTTTTTCTTGTCTTTTTCCCGGGTGTATCTTGGCGTACACTTTCCTTCTGATGTATTTGTAGGTTGGTGTGTGGGGGCTCTATTACTTTATTTGTTTATCCGATATCATCAAACATTGGAAGATTTTTTATCTCGCATTTCATGGCGTCATGCACTTGTTATAGCTGTCGGGGTACCCGTATTGCTGTATCTGATAGCTGAGGCTCATATCGCACCCTTGAGTTTTGCGATGGCTGGGATTTCACTTGGGCTTGCCCTTAATAAGCGTGATAAGATGTGGATGACTGATCCAGTTTCTCTAACGCAGCGTATAACTCGCATTGGTATATGTCTTCTTGGCGTTGCGGTGATCTATGTTTTGCTTACCTTCGAAATTAGTCTCTTTCCTTACGCCTGGATGAAATCGTTCAAAAAGCCTCTTATTCAGTTTATTGCTGGCTTGTGGATTAGTCGGTGGGTTGTGTACTTTATTCCCAAATACGCACGATAATACCACAAGAATTAGGTTTGTCTGGTTCAGATGCGTTACTCTGGTTAGTTGACCAGTGTGTCTGCAATTGCAAGATAAGCTCAGAAGATCTATTGAAGGATGTTTCAAAATACGCGAGCTTTGGTAACGTAAAGAACTTGCTTAAGAAGGTTTTCGGGGTTTGTAGTGATTGCTCTTCATCCTAAGCATTTTTTCTCTATTTGACAATTTAAGGGTGATTATTATGATGAATATTATGAAGACAACTGGTTGAGAGATCAGGTATTTAGAAGTGAGCACTATGAATTATAAAGGATACGGCTTGTTTCTCTGTTTAGGGTTGGTGTTTAGCGCTAGTCATTCTATGGACGCTCCAACCAATTGTGGTAGCAAGAGAGAACGAGGAGAAAAAAAACGAGCGGAAGCTCGAAGTGCTGATCGCTCGACTAAAAAACAGCGTACGGCTAATGCTTCTGAAGCTCCAACCAATTTTGGAAACAAGAGAAAACGAGTAGAAACAAAACGGGCAGATGCTCGAAGTGCTGATCACTTGAACAAAAAGCAACGCACTAGTCATTTTCTTGAAACTATCAAAGAGGGCGATGTAGAACAAGTTCGTGCGTTAGTTGCACAAGATGCAGGTCTTGTTAATGCCACTGACAACGAGGGTAGGTATCCGATTCACCGAGCTGCAGAGGCTGGCCATATTGCTATGCTAGAATACCTTCTAAGCCAAGGTACCGATATTAATGCTCCTGTCAGGCATGGCAGTCAACCTATTCACTATGCTGCAGAGGGTGGCCATATTGCTATGGTAGAATACCTTCTAAGTCAAGGCGCCGACATTAATGCTTCTGACAGGCATGGCAGGCAACCTATTCACTATGCTGCACAACGTGGTCATATTCCTATGCTAGAATACCTTCTAGGTCAAGGTGCCGACATTAATGCGCAAGACAACGCAGGACAAAGGTCCATTAATCGTGCTGCTCAAGTAAATAGAATTGATGCGATGCGCTTTCTCATAGGCAATGGAGTTCAGCTTGGGTTTGAGATAGAGTGGAAAGGGTTATTGTTAGCATTATCTACTCGTACCGAGTCGGATTCTTTGCCAATACGATTATACGGCCAAAGTGTTGAAATAAACCTGCCGCAGTTGTTTAGAATGGCTGCGGGTCAAAATAGGTTAGGAATTGTTCGGACTATTCTCGATAATCATAGAGGCATTCTCAGTGCTGATGGTTTTATCCAAGCCCTTCTTGGAGCTGCAACAGCAGGTCATCGGGATATTGTTAACCTTATTTATGTGCGTATGAATAGAGAGCCTAGTTTAAGACACTATGTTCCACAAGCGCTTTCTCAAACGCTGGTTCGGGCTGTAGCTCAGAGGCAATTAGATGTCATTTACGCTATCATTCAGAGAGAGAGTACGATAGTGCAAGGTTCTCATTATAGCGAGCTTTCTTCTGACTTTTCTCTTCTGAATGAAGCCGAATCATTTCTCAGAAAAGTTCTCGAGCGCTATTCCGAACTTCAAATTGCTTCAGATGAGCGTTTGGGCACCTATCAACGTATTCTGCAAACATTTGAACATCGTCGTAATTGGCGTGCATTGTTAATTCCGGCCTCGTCTGAAACGCAAAGTTATTTTAGCCTCTTACCCCCGGAGATCGCTGAGTACGTCTTGAATATGCTAACATATAATTACCTGTATGATTTAGTTGCACCTGGTGCATATGCGCGTTCTTTCTTAGCATCCGCATTGTCTTCTCTTTCTACTATAGAGCTTACTGCGATGCTTTTAGTGCTTCAAAGACATCGTGCCAAATGATATATAATGATAATTAATATAGAAGATTTAATATTCAAAGCTAGACCTACTATATATTAAAGATAATCCAATAAAGGATCACTCGGTAATAGAGAAGCTGAGAGAGAAAGGAATTACGGTTTATTGTTAATCTTAGTTTCTACCCTCAAAAGCAAGCTGTTGCTGCATAATATATAGAAAAGCCTAAACATGCCCAAACAAACAGATGCAGTATGAAATGGAAGGTATTGGGGACAACATTATCACCCCGGGGTGGTAAGAAATGGTGTGTGTCTTTGTACTCAGCAAACCCCTCTTTGTGTTTTTGAGAGCTTCCAAATAGGTATGGTACCCACCAGGCCAAAATGGTTCCTATGGTTAGTACCGTATAAAAAGCGGTTATGATAACAGCCCTACGGCAGGGGATTGGTCCAGGTAGTGACAGCCAAGTTAGCACAAGTGGAATCAAGACAAACAGCGTATTTATGATTGCTGTTATCAATCGGTCTGTCTTACTATGATGCTTTTCAAGTGCTCTAATGTCGGTCAGTGGTGGTATATGAATCCAGTCATGAAGTGCCATAATAAATAGAAGTACTATTTGTAAGCCAATAAAGAGATAGAGCACGCGGTTTCCTTTTTAAAAAAGTTATTGTGTTAACTATACTCTTCATTTGACGATACTTCAATAAGATAACTTGGGCCACGTGTAGAATTACCCTTGTATGAATAATTGGATGGGAACAAGTCCCTGCTTATCCTAGGTTATTCATATTTATTAAGATCAGTAAGTATTAGTGCTTTTTTTCCGAAGGTTATTAAAAGTAAACAACAGAGGTAAGTTTTCTACCTCTGTTGTTCATATGCTAAATTTGACAGCAATTACCGTCCTCTACCAAGCCTTGAGGCTATTTACAAACCTTATCGAGGCATTTTTTACATGCGGTGATACATTCATCACATGCTTGAGCACAGCTCTTGCATGCATCCTTGCATCCTGCACTCATGCCTGCTTGGCACGCGTCGCTGCATTTTTTGCATTCATTGATGCAATCCCGGCACTTCTGTATGCACAGGTCCATGATTTTTGTTTCTGATTTATCCGAGCACTGGCTTTTATACTCTTCACATTGCTTAATCATATTTTGACACGCATCAATGCAGCTTTTACATTTTTGAGCACAGCCTTCGCGTTCGGTTGGACATTCGCCAGAGCATAACGCGACTTTTTTACACGTATCCCGACACTCTTCACATGCCGCGATACATTTTTTACATGCTTCTTCTAATTGTTTCATAAAGATTCTCCTTTTATTGCCTAAAATTTATTGTTTAGTTTTTTCCTCGCTTGTATCTCTATAACCCTTTTGGGTCTACTTGAGCGATAAAGCGGGCAGATCTAGCTTGTTTCAGTCTGCAGTATTCTTTTGCCTTTTCTTTGACGGATGGGCAAACCTTACATTTTCCAAACCACCCATTTCTTTTGCAGCCTGGGTATGGAATGCCAGTGTAGATGTTGTGAGTTTCATCGCTTTTGCCTTTTGTTTTAGGGTAAGCACAAACAAGTGTACTTTGCGGGCAGTCGTCTCCTTTTTCCTGAGTGGTACCTAAACGCCATACATTTGCCATGTGCCATAAGTACGCATCTACCGACACAATATCACCTGCCTTGGGATACAGCTTTCCCTCCTTAAAGTCTATTTTTAATCCAGCAATAGATCTAAAACCGGGTAGATATGAAATTGGAGGCAGCAACTCTCCTAACGATGCGTATGATTTTTCCCCCACTGAAAAGTACTGTGCACGATTTCTTTTACACTCTCGAGCAGCCTGCAAAAGGAGTTCCCGTGCATTTTTTTTAGTGGTGCAACCAAGTTTTTTACCGTAGGTTGGAAACGATGATACACGACGTTCTTTCATTTCCACCAGTTGATTCTCTACGTGCCTGTAACAATGAACGCGTAAATCTGGGCATCCATATTCAGCTTTCTTGTTTTCTTTGCCGCATGCTACTGTTGCAGAAAGCAGCATCACACAAAAGAGTGAGATTGTTTTTTGTAATTTCATGATCAATTCCTTAATATTCAATACATATTCAGCCTGTTATTTACTATATGTAAATATTATAGCAAACTCGCATTACAAATAGCAATGGAATCGGGATGTCCATTTGGCGGATTCCGCTATTAATAGGCAGCAAATCAAAAGTAAGCAACGCTAGGTTGTAGGAGCATTTTCTCCTCTTAGAGTGGAGATAAACTTAAAATAATCTGTAATTTAACCATTTTTCATTTAAAAATACCCCCTCTTTCGACCAAAAAAGATAAGATTTTACCCTGATTTTTGACCAAAATTATAAAAATGACTTTTTAATTCTGCTTAAAATGTGTTAAAGTGGGCTAAGAGGATAGTTAAAAAAGGGATCCGGGAGAGGAATGAAGCGCCTTATTGATTATGACCTTTGGCAATGGAAAAACAGCAAGCGCCGAAAGCCGCTTTTACTTCGTGGAGCTCGTCAGGTAGGCAAAACATATGCAGTGCGACAGCTGGGCGAAAGGTGTGAGGATTTTGTCGAAGTTAATTTTGAACTTCGGCCAGATGCCATCCCGATTTTTGAAACTAATTTAAAGCCCGAACGTCTCATTCGAGATTTATCTATTCTTCTAAATAAAAAGATTGTTCCCGGAAAGACCCTCCTGTTTTTTGATGAAATACAACTAGCGCCAAAGGCTATCATTTCGCTGCGTTATTTTTATGAACTGATGCCTGAGCTTCATGTCATAGCAGCCGGTTCGCTTTTAGATTTTGCGATTGAGTCCATTGGCATTCCGGTTGGTCGAGTGGTTTCACTATATATGTACCCGATGTCATTTATAGAATTTTTACATGCACTTGATTATGGTTTGTTGCTGCAATCAATTTTTGTACATGATGTGCATGACCCTATGCCCTCAACTCTTCATGACCCGCTTGTTGGTCTCTTTGGCCAATATATGGCAGTTGGAGGGATGCCAGAGGCAGTGAGTGTCTGGCGAGAAACGCAGGATCTTCAGGCCTGTGGTACTGTGCATCGTACCCTTGTTGATTCGTACCGTCAGGACTTTGCTAAATATGCAACTAAGTTTCAAATTAAATACATTGAGCGTCTGTTTGCAGGTATTCCTCGTCAAATGAGCCTTAAATTTAAGTACGCTGCCATCGAAGGTGATTACCGTAAGCGTGATCTTTCGCCATGCTTTGACTTACTTCAAACAGCAGGAGTAGCACATCGGATTTATCGTACCCGTGCTAACGGAGTGCCATTGGGCTCAGAAGCGGAGTATGAATACTTTAAAGCTATCCTACTTGATGTAGCACTGAGTCAAACGATGTTAGACGTAGCACTAGGACCATGGCTTCTCAAGCCTCTGGAAACACTCATTAATAAGGGACCACTTGTTGAGGCAGCCGTTGGGCAAGAGCTACTAGCATATTCCTCGCCTTGGCAAAAAAATATGCTTTATTACTGGATTAGACATGGACGAGGTGCAGAGGCTGAAGTTGATTACGTAGTAGTAGACGAAGGTAACATCGTACCAATCGAAGTTAAAAGTGGTTCAAGTGTGCGACTGAAGAGCATGCGTATGTTTTTAAATAGCCATCAAGATTCGCCATTCGGGATTAGGTTTTGGGGAAGTAACTATGAACAGAATTCTACCATTCATTCCTTTCCCCTATATGCCATTGCCGGTGCATTCAAGCGCTTTAGTGATGTACAATTGAAGATACTTTCATAGACCCTTACGTAAATAACACGAATTCAATGTTAAAATGTTGCAGGGGATCGCCCCTGCACGCGACAAGGATTTCATCCTTGACCTGATGTATATATTGATTCAAGCGTATAATTGCTTAGGATTGTATATTCTTTGCTTACTATTTTTCTCGAGGTATAGAGCGCTCCCGCCCTCTGTACCTCAACGCAATCCACAACTGCCTCATTAAGGCGTTGTGGAAAAGCAAGGGGAACACCCTCCCCAAAGATAATAAATATTAGATGTACAGACAAGTTCCTTGTTTAGCGTATTATTATAATAATGTAGGAAGGAACGAGCTACGCACTAATTGCAACGATTTCTTTCTTGCATGAGACGGTTGGCTATTTAGTATTACTTCCAGCCCCTGAGCCTTTTAATAGTGCTAAATGCTTCATTGCGCATACGTAGCATTTCTTGACGAGCTTGATCAAGTTCCGCTAAATATTTGCGCTCTATTTCAGGCGTCACGCCTTCCTCTTTCCCCCACGATATGAGTTCCACTTTTCTTCTTTCGTATTGTGCTTCAACAAAAAGGTCGAATATTCTAAAATCTTCTTCTGTGATAGAGTGCGGGCTTTTTGAAACAAGGCGTGGAAAACGACTGAGAATAGCCGCTATGCCTTCTGCAGCTTGTTCACGTTCATCTTTGGGAATTGCTTTTTCTAGTTTCTCGTTTCCGTCGATCATAATTTCTATTGCATCAGCATCGGCACCTCGAGGTAAAAAGAATGAATAAACATTTCTGAGAGGTAATTTTTGATCCGGCTGAATTTGTTCAGCACTTCTATTGAAAGCCCAACTCAATGTAGACCCGAATGCATCTCTTGCTGCTTGACCTTTTGTAGCAATTGCATTGCTTAGTCCGCTAATGAGCAGGTTTAATGTATCAGTAGCACCTTGAATTTTGTTTTTAAGAGCATACTCAAGTATAGTTCGTGTACTTTTTAGCTTTTCAGGGTCACTAGCGAGTTCTACAATAACATCATCTGGTAAACTTCGCAGGAGTGCGGTATGCATCCATGCCATACTGTTTGCAAGAGCGGTATTTTGTTTGTTAAATGCCATTTCGAATGTTTGATTAACTCGTTCAATCAGTCCCGCCATTATTCGAATGCCTGTTTTGGTTTCAATGGCGTCCATAACCACTGTTGATATTGTTCGTCGAAGGGCCTCTAATTGTCCGGTACCTTTCATGTCTTCGTAGGCGATATAATATGTTCCTACTGCAAGATAGGCAAGGGCATTTCCTACTACCACTCCTGGCAATTTAAGTGCAAGTTTCATTGAGTCAGTGAATAGTCGAACTAACCGCATTTGAACTTCAGTAGATAGTTTAGCTCCTTTTTCATAGAGCGCTCCTACTTCAGTTATTGCTTCACCTATTGCTTGGATTTGACTTGGATCTAATTGCGTAACTGTTTCAGAAGAAAGTACCTTGAGTACTTGTTCTAATTGTGCTTGATCCGCTAAATTTTCCTCTAAAACGCTACGTAGGGCATCGGGGGCTATTTGTCCTATAGCTTGCGGGTTATCACTCGAAATAGCTTGTTGAATTTGTTCTTTTTCTTCCGGTGAAACAGGCTCAGTAGGTTCCTCAGGTTTTAGAGGACCTTCGCCTGGACCGGTAGGTTCTGTCGGCTCACCGCCTCGCTCAACCGGTTCTCCCACTATAGCAATGAGTGCGGTAGTCGGGGCTGTCAGTCCCATAGCAAGAATAAAGGTATACAAGAGACGGCAAGATATTTTTTTCATTTTTTGAACTCCATAGTATGTACTTCGGGCCGTAAGCTTGAATAAGCGTTATTCTAACCTGACCTAGGCGCTGCCACTATGTATGCTGTTCTCAGTTGCATCTTTGCTATTTCAAGTGCGGAGTCAATACTTTTTTTGTAACGTTGGGCGGTTTGAGTGTCGACCAAGCCATTCCTGACCATTGATTCTACTTCTTGTATACCTATATCGCGTCTTCTTTGCAGGAGTGCTTCGTCCACTTTAAGGGCCTCTTTAAATCGGTCCCATGCCTCTCTTGATGATCGTTCCACAGTCTTTGGTCGCTTTATTAAAGTTTCAGCGATCTCAGCCAGTTGGTCGACAATAGCTTTCCGTATACCTTCTGAAACAATATGCTCTGTCAGTGTAGGGTCTTCGTTGATAGTCCGTACCATTGTTTCTTTAGTCATATCTGGTAGGAGCATCGCAGAGGCTTCTTCAGGTGTCATTTTACGTCCACCCCTAGTAAGTTCTCCTATAGCCTCAACTGCCGACTGAAAGGTAGTTCGTAGTGCTCGAGATGTCTGTGTTCCTTGTTTTGCTATTACTGATGCCAGTCCATTCGTAAATCGAGCTAATGCTTCATTAGCACCATTAATTTTATTTTTAAGCGTGTACTCGATGAGTTTGCTCATATCTAATAGCTGTTCTTCGCTTAGTTTTTCAAAATCTTCGTCGGATAAACTACGTACAAGCGCTGTATGCACCCAAGCCATTGTATTTGCAAGAGCCTGGTTTCCAGCATTTAAAGCACTTTTGTGCAACGAGATAGCTTGATCGATAATTTTGTCCATCAGTCTAACAGGCAGGGATCTTTCAGTAATAGAATCGATTATTGATGTTATATTTTTACGAGCAGCTTCTAAGTCTTCTGCTGCTGACTCGGGAGCTATCTTAGAAAATCCCGTAATTACAAGTCTGCTCATTGCATCGATTTGTCGTGCAGGTAGACGTACGGTCAATTTAAATAAATCCGAGATCCAGTCGAGTATTGCTTTTTGTCTTTCTGATGAGACTACCGCATTGTCTTGGTAGAATTTCTTGATACCGTCGGCAGTCGCATCAACTTGGCCTGGTGCGACTTCGGCAAATACATTTCCAGTCAATTTGTCAAAAAGTCGTCGCATTATACTGGGTTTTTCCAAAGCATCTGCAATACTGAATTTGACACTAATAGGTTTTTCTTGATCAATTTCTTCAGGTTTGCCACTTTCCAGCGCTGTTTGTGTTTTTTCAATTTCTTCCTTGGGAGGTGCCTTTTCTTCTACTGGTTCTCCCTCTTCTGCGAACATGGTTGCATTTGGCACTGCAAACGTACTTAGTATTATTCCCATACAAAAATAGACGTACTTAGATACCTTTTTCATCGCTAACTCCCTTATATTACTAATTTACGCTTTAGTTTTTCTCAATATGTTTTTCAGCATAGTTTGGTGCTGTACACCTTAATATATTTTTACCTTTACTTATCTTTTGTCTCTAATACACCCGTTAGTCTACGAGGTCCTTTATCAACCAATTTCAATAACTCACCGATTGCATTATGTAATCAATATAATCTATATAAAATAGCATACCAATTTGCCCTGGCTAAAATCAATACTATTAGAAAACATTAGGATTAGTAAAGTAGCATTAACCCCTGGGGGGGCGCTCGGGGACCATTATATGTAGGCATAATTGCCTGATTTTCTCTATTTAAAGGCTTATAGATGCTTTTTTGGTCAGTGAAGCCTAAATAGACCACTCTAAAAAAATTATTGGCCAAGAGAGCTCCTTGGGTTATATTGGATAGGGTGCTAGAAGGAGCTGAGGATGAGGATAGGATACGTTAGTATTAGTATATTGATGAGTCTTTCCGTTACATTAGCGGGGATGGAACGAGATGACAGGGGATGGACATACGTAACAGAAGAAGAAAGTCCTGAGCATGGAGTAGAGGTTGTTACAGACTGGCCAAGTGGCTTAGACCTACCTTGTATTTCGGGACATGCAAATGAAGGTGAAACCTCTTTTGATCCTGATGTCTTTAATTCTAGAGACACGTTTTTGGCTTTTGTAGATACGGCTACATTTGTAGAAGATATTTTGCGCAAAGCTACTGAGTTTGATTGGAAAAATATACTTACTTTTTTAAAGGAAACCTACGATCTTGGAAGATATGGTTATATAAGTGGTGTTGAAGATGAAGAAGAGAGAGAGCTGATCATTTCAAATCAGTTGAACGATCTCCAATTAATTGTTAGCCAGATAAGTATTTTTGTGGGATTGTATCGACAGGAACTTAGTCCTGAAATTGCTAACGACGTTATTAAAATTATAGAATTAGGTCTTTCGTTTCCTTATCTAAGTATACATACAACTGAAACCGTACAGCCTTTTGTGTCCATACTTCAATCTCTTTTTTTTGAGTGTAATAGCTACCGTACAGATGAGTGTCCCTTTGAAGACGGTTTGACTCATTGTTGGTTAATGACGCTATCAATCTTGGAGGGACTTATATCAAAACACTCTACGTTATTTGTGTCTGATACAGGGAGTCTTTCTGAAGACTCTGTATATAGTGATGATGAAAGCACTCCTGAAGATGAAGAAAGGCGCAACAAACGGCATATGCTGAAAGAGATTAAGACCACTATACAGAAGGCTAGAGAAAGTAAAAATGGAGGCAGCTTTTCAGAAAAGTATCTAAGCTTTCGCAGAAAAAAGACGGCAAGCCATCGTTCAAAAGAGGGGGAAAAATCCCTACGACGTCCCAGTTCATTCAAGGCGAAGATGCGGTTAAGGTCATTGTGTACATGTGGTATTTCCTCAAATCAAGTCAGAGCGGAGCAATTTAGAGAAATACAGTCTTCTCGCTCATCAGATATTGAGGAAGAAAGCAGCCTTCGGCATGAAGAAAGGATGCCCCATAGTGCAAGACTTCCTCGTACCGTACGAACAGCTGAGCTACCAGGTAGACCGCATAGCGCACGGTGTCCTTTGAGCCATACGAGTACCAGAGATCGGCGAAGGCCTGTAAGTATCAGTGATAGTGCTATATTATCTCAACGAACCCAATTAAATCTTTCTGAAGAATCTTCTGATACACTTCCCCCCACCTCTACAGAATTCAGTTCGACTCGTTTATCTCCACGTGATGATATTCTTGCTTCTGCGACACTTCTTGCACCTGATAACATACCTCCGAGTGGGGCTCCATATGAATTTGAATCGCTTCCTGAGGGCATCCTAGATGAGGATGAGCACCAATCCAAAGAAGAGGCACGGGAGGATGATACTGCTAGTAATTCAAGTTCAGCGCCTAAAGCGGGTATCGAGCACTGTAAAGAGTTTGATCTTGCGTTTTTTAAACATGTAGATGCTATAGATAATTTATATAAGTCCGATTGTAATTATTGGAAGAATCTTTGTTCTATATTGCGTAGACGATACCCTATGCATGCCGATAGACCTCTCTTGCCGGAAGGCTTAGCAGAATTTCGTGTGATCTTTGATCCTATATGCCTTCTTATCGAATTATATGGAGAAGATCTTAAAGATACGGTAATATCAGAAATAATTGAAATTGCCGCAATTGGATTATCACCTCGTTTTTTAGCTATACATGATCTTGATACTGTCAAACCATTTGTCAGACTCTTCAAAGGACTATTCCGGACACGTAATAATTTGAATAGCCTAGGAGAGAGTCATTCCTTTGAGAGAGCGCTTGAACGTTTATATGGTGGGGTTCTTGAAGAAATAGGTTCAATGATAGAGAATTATTCTACTCCTTTACGTGATCAGGTGCCTACAATGTCTGAAGCCAGTCCAAGCGCAGATCGAGTTAGAATACTTGAGGCAATGATGGAGGCTCTTTCTAGTACATGGGAAATAAGAATTGACGAAGAAGCTGCTCGAGATCGCTTGGGTATATCTAATTCGCTGATGGGTTATGTACCTACTTCAGGCATTCGTCGCTTATCTCGGTTTACAAGGGAAAGAGGTGAAGATTCGCTGCGCAGGGACTGGAGAAATTATCAAGCAGGAGGAGAGCCAACACAGACTAGATCAGGAGCCACTGTTAGCGCTCGTATATACCGTGCTGTAACTACAGATAATGTTACTCGGCCTCATAGTTTCCGAGGTCCAGGAGGTGTTTCCAGAAGCGAGCGTACCGGTAGTGCACCAAGAATCACTGGACTTTCTCAGGGAGCGGAAGCTGTTGGGCGCAGCACATCTCTTATCGAGGAAGAAAGTGGTGTACCAAGAGTTGTTGAGATGTCTGAAAATACTTCTATTGCAGACGCACAGCTATTAACTGATGCAAACAGTGAACCTACAATGCTACCCACAGTCAGTTCTGCAACAAGAGGCCGTGAAAATGCAACAAGTGAGCAAGTGGAAGAAGTAGCATCATTAAGTTCTTCAGCTATAGCTATTGACACCTTTGCGCCAGTAAGACCTACTACAGTAATGCTGAGCGACGGTTTTGCAATTGTTACAGCTGCAGATGGTTCACTATTTACGGTTGGTGAGGGGGAAGATCTGACTGGTTCATTTTCAAGACATGTTTTTGAGTATCATTCTTATGAAGAAGAGGAAAAGGGTGACGAGCAGGCTTCGTTATCTAAGGAAGTTGTTCAAGACGAATAAAACAATATCCTACACATGGAGTTTATACGAAGCAGGAACAACTCAATGTTTAGGAGGCTCTATTGGCAGAGCCTCCCAAAGTTTTTCTCTATTTTCGGAATGCTATTGAGATTATGTTTCAAGAAATTGTTGAGCAATTCTATACGCAATGACTTCATTTTGTATTTGATCTGAAAGGATTTTCATATCAACACCAAGACTTGCTCTTCCAAATTCACCCCTTTTCTTCATATCTCTTTTTATTTTGTTGAGATCTCTTTTCATGACAAACATGAGTATCTTTTCGGAGCCGTGAAGATACTCACTCAGTACTTCTTTTGCATTCTTTATTCGCTCGGGTGTCAAAGAAGCAGCTTTTTCAAGGTCTTTTTTGTCTTCAGGATGAACCTTTCCATCTGCCCAGAATGATTTAATAAGGATTACGGCATCTTCAGCAGTTTGACGACTAACTTGCCTTCCAACCTCTTTCATTATGGCTTCAGCGTCAGTGTAATAATTAAATTTTGTTGTAAGAGCTTCTTTAACTGCAGGATCTAATCGACCTTTTTTTCTGGCTTTTCGAGTACGGACCGCGATCAAGGCAAGTTTCGTTTCTCTTGTAGCCCACCGAGCAAGATTTTGAAGATCTTCTATCTCTTCTTGCTGCTCTGGAGACAGTTCAGTTTCTTCTGAAAGTCGGTCTCGAAGTGCTCGTTCAAATCCCCGAGCAGCGAAAGAAAAGGCTTCTTCGGCCCCAGGTATTTGATGCTTAACGCCATACCGGAGAATCTCAGCAAAATTTTGAAGTCGTGAGACGCTGAGTTTTCCAAACGTTGCTTCAGGAATATTTACAATAGCAAGGATTCCACTTCTAGCAGCTGCATCAGCTAGTTTTGGTCTATCTTTTTTGGCTTTTTGAAAAATTTCAACAACCGATTCAAAGAACTTTTCCATTTCGGGGCTAACAAATAATTTGTCTACCCAATCTTGGAGCTCTGTTCGTATATCTTGTACTCGTTCGATAAATCCAGAATCGCTTCCCTCGGTAAGTTGAGCTGCATTGAGAAGAACCGATAATGTACCCAAGAGACCTGCAATTGGAAGTGTTAGCTTATCCATAGGAATTTTTATCAACCTACCAGTAAGATTCATGAAATGTTCAATGAGCCCTTTTCTTGCTTGCGTAAATAACTCTTCATATCGATCCAGTATCCCCTGAGAAAGTCCGTCCATAACTGGTTCTGTAAAAAGGAGAAGTGTGCGGAAATCTATTTTTTTGAGTACTTCGATATTTTCACTTACGACATGGGCGATTTCTTGTGTGGAGGCTTTCTCTAATTGCTCAACTGACTCGGGAGTTAAATCGCTTAGTGCGCGTAATAGAGCCTCTTTACGCTCAGGAGGTATTTTTTCTTGCGTTCCTGGTCCCCGCTCGATGGGTATATCTACGGGAGGCACCGATCGTTGTGGGGCTTCAGGCTCTGCAGGTTCAGGGATCCTTTCACCTCGTTCAGCCATAGAGTACAGTGTTGAGATAGGTATTGCTTGGCCCAATAGTATTAATACTATGATGCATTGGGTTCGAATGTGCTTCATTTTTTGATTTCCCTTTAATATTTCTTAATGAATTATCTATAAATCTTTATTACTGTTTTATAGTTTGTTTATGTTTATCATAATAATACAAATAAGAGTATTTTTTCAACAGTTTTTTAAATTGGGTCGAATAGGGTTGCTTTTGCATATCTCTTATTGGAGGAGTTATTGAGAAAATATTGGCTGTTGTTTACTTAGTAGGACGAGAGGGGCGATAGTATTCTGTTTTTACAGGTACTCTACTTTTGCAAGGATGCCAAAGAAATAGATAGAAATCTGTATCAAAGGTCTTTTTTGTAGTACAGTGTGGGCTAACGGCAATAAAAAATGTCTTTTATTGTGGATAATCTGTTTAAAAAGGGAGTTATCATGAGTGTCATATACATTACTAAAATGGTTCCAAAACCAGGCAAAAGGGAGGAACTTGAAAAGTCATTTGAGGCGGCTAAAGCGTTCCCTGGCCTACTTAAATTTGAAGCATATCGGTCTGAAGATGGCAATACAATTGTGTGCGTTGAAGAATGGAAGGATCAAGCAAGTATAGATGAATTTTTTACTTCTTGGACCCAGCAAGAACGGGATGAATGGTTAGCATTGTTAGCCCAAGAGCCTGAATACGCAACATATAACAAGGTATAGGTCTCATTTAACAACTTACGAGCTGAATAGGTACGTACATTATAGTTCGTGATGACTTGGTGTTAAATCGGCATGATCAACAAGCCATTTTAGTGTCTCGGTATATCCCTCTTGGGTGGCAAAGTGAAGCGGTAACCTTCCGTCTAAAGTTTGCGCATTAAGGTCTGCACCGTTTTCAACCAACCATGCAAGAGCTTCAACTTGATTTCCAACTGCTGCATAATGAATTGGCTGTAATCCTTCATTATCAGCTACGTGAATTAAAGATGTTGATTGTTTTGCATCTTTATTGGAGCTATCATTCAAAACGAGCCATTTTATGATATCAAGTTGTCCGTTTTCAGCGGCAAAGTGGATAGGTTGTACTCCGTTCCCGGTTTGAGTACGTATACGTGCTCCTTGCTGGACCAACCAAGCTAATACATCTAGATTTCCTCCTCGAGCAGCTTCATGAATGGGTTGTACACCCCAAGAATTTCGGACGTCAATACGTACATTATGATCTACAAGCCATTTAACTACTTTCAGTGTATCTCTATGAATTTGTAAAGATGCACGAGAAGTATTTTTCATATCAGGGAACGTAAAAAGACCACCAAATGCTGCTACATGAATTGGTTGGACGCGGTTGTTTCCGCCCGAAACTTGACTTACGCGTATTCCTCGTTTGACAAACCATTCAAGTGCTTCGAGGTGCCCTTGCCCTGCAGCGAGGTGTATAGGCATTAATCCTTCATCCTTTGTTTGCTGAGCATTTATATGAGCCCCATGTGTATGAAGCCATTCAAGAGCGGAGAGGTGCCCGCCTATTGCCGCAAGATGAATAGGCTGCAATCCATCTATGTTTTGTACGTGCACATTTGCTCCACGCAAAAGCAACCACTCGAGAACCTCCACCTGACCTTGTTCAGCTGCAAAGTGAATTGGTAGACTGTTAGTCTTTGTCTGAGCAAGTGTGATACTATTAGGCTTGTTTTGCCCTGGATCTTCTGAGTTTTCTTGTTCAGAAAGCCAATTGAGAACATCGAGATGTCCTTCTGCTGCAGCATAATGAACTGGTTGTATTCCTCGGTCATCAAAGCCGTGAATATCCAGACCTTGAGAGTGTAAAAATGAGAGCACATCAAGGTTGCCTGCTTGCGTTGCTAAGTGAAGGGGATGATAGCCATTAAACGGTACACCTACATCGGCATTATGTTTTGCTAGCCATATGAGTGCATTAAGATGGCCTTCGAGAACCGCGAAGTGAATAGGTCTCAATCCATCTTTAGTTTCTGCATTAACGTTTGCACCACGTGCCACTAACCATTCAAGTGCTGGTACATGTCCACCCCAAGCTGCCCAGTGAATAGGTTCTGAATTGTCAGTGGTATGCGCCGCTATTGAAGCTCCGTGTGCTTCTAACCATTCCAGGATATCAATATGTCCCCCGCGTGCTGCATTATGTATAGGTAATCCACAACGACCAGTACTGTCGGTTGCATTGATATCTGCGCCATGCTCAATTAAGAGTTCAATGACATCAATATGGCCCCTGTAAGCTGCATATTGTATTGCTTGATCACATTCATCTGTTTCAATCGTAATATTGGCGTCATGCTCAATAAGCCATCGTACCGCTTGAGTATGTCCGTGAGAAGCTGCATAGTGAAGTGGGTACCACCCAAAATTAGTTTTTGTTGTTAGCGAAGCATTGTGGGTGTAAAGCCATTCCATTATCGGGACATTGCCTGCTTCGGCTGCAAAATGTATGGGTTGACTATTCCAGGGGGTGGTGGCATTTATATTTACACCGTGTTTTACCAGCCATTCTAATGTGGTCATTTGGCCGCCTTGGATAGCTGTATGAATAGGACACAACCCTTTGGAATTAGGCATTTCAAGAACTTGTTTTATATACTGCTCGAGCAAAGTAATATTTCCCTCGTTTGCTCCGGCAGTTACATTGTCGATAGTTAAATTAGGCGGGGATATAGGTAGAGCATTTGCTATAAGTGTTTGGGTGAGAACGCTTAATATGCAAATGTATGTGAGGGAAATACGGTGTTTCATCTTAAACACTCCATAGAAATGTATGGTTTTATATTGTAAAGTAGCTTCAATGTATAAAACTAATATATAAATTGTAAATGCTTGTATTATATATTTAGATCTTGCGAGAATGAGGACTTTTAGTTGACTGGTTGATATCCTGAGCGAGCATTAAAAAGGGAAGTGAAAGAACGGAGAGATATTCCCTTTTTGTATAGGATAATAATACTTCCCGTCATTACTACATTCATAAGACAAAAAATACCACAGCAACACGCTCCCGCACCAATACCGATACCAATGTACATACCTAATTTTGACCCCGCATCATGAGATGAATCGGTGCATTTAACGGGTACAACTGTGATAAAATCTGAGTCTTGATTTGCGATAATTAGGAGTTTGCCGTCTGGCGAAAATGTAAGAGAAGTAGGATTTTCTGCACCGGGGGGCATCAAGTAATTTCTTCCATCAACCAACGCCCCATCTTGCACATTAAATAGCGTGATATCATTGTCATTGGAAAGGCCGTTCGCACTTGCAAGCATGCTACCATCAGGTGAAAATGCTATCCCGGTATTATAAATATCAGGCAGTGGCAAAGGATAATTAATACCGTTAGTTAAGGTTCCATTTACAACATTAAAAACATTAATACCACCAATGTCTGCCCCTCCCGCCGTAGCAAAAAGGCTTCCATCTGGTGAAAAAAGCGGTGAGGATGTAGATTGGGCACCATTTGGCAATTTAGATTTCGTTGCATTAATCAATGTATTGTTATTTACTGTATACACTGATATGCTGTCCTCAATCAACATTGGTGTAACTACAATCATTTTTCCATTTGGTGAAAATGCAAGGGCAAAACAGCCCCCAATTGAAAAAGGATATAATCCTTCTTTTTTTAGTGTTCCGTTAGTGACAGATAACAATGCTAGACTAGCGTCTCCAAGGCAACCTGTTGTAGCAAGTAACGAACCATCTGGTGAAAATGAAGCTGCAGAAGATGAACCTAATGATGTGGATGAGCGGGTTTGATTAAAGACCGGGTAAAAAATGCCATCATGTAATTTGTAATCAGTTATCTTAAAAAGTGATACGCCTCGTACAGAAGGTATAGCTAATAAGTCTCCATCGGGCGAAATGCAAACACCATTTGTCTGAATGATCCCGCTGGGAAGAGTGTATTCGCTGCGATCTTGTAATTCATCTTTCACAATACGAAAGGTAACTATTGGTTTGGACGCTACAAGGACGGTGTTTTGGCGGCTAATCACCAAGAATGATCCATCTGGTGATATGGCTATGGAAACATCTCCATTACCCCCGGGAACTGGATAATTTGTTCCCTCACCGAGGGTACAATTAACACCAGATATTATACTATAATAATTAAGGACAAAGCACAATAACAGCATTAAACGGACTTTTTCCATGCTTTTTCCTTTTACAATCACATACATTATTATTATTATTAATATACCGTACGTATGTTTTAAGACAAGAGAAAAATTTCTTGGTTACTTTTTGCAAAACATAAGTGGTGCATCTTCAATATCATCTGACAATATCACACTGTTTTACGTATAAATATTGCAGTTCAAAAACAGCGTGGGTTTACGGGAAATGAAGCCGCACAAACCATTACATTTTTCGAGTAGTGTTACAATCACATAACAATTAATGTCAAATTCGGAAGAGATTAGAAAGGAGCACCGATGAATTTTTGAGCGGCAGTGCCGATTACAGCCGGCTGCATGCGTTACCCGGTATTGGCTCTATATCATGTCTTGTACTTTTAGAACAAAATCATTTGTGTTAAAATACTAATGAAGTTTAATGTAAAAACAGTACCGAAATTCAATTTAAATGATAGAGAGATTCATCTTTTTCTCTAAGCAAAAGTGTTTCATGAAAAATATGTTCAAACATTGGTGCAACATTCTAAAAATTTTATTATTGACGTTCGTTATCAGCCTTTCAGGCATGGAAAGAGATGAGTTGCTTCCACCAAAAAAACGAAGAAAAACTCGAAGAAAGCTTTTATGCGCGGAATCTTTTTTACATATTCTAGGAGAACCTGATTTAACCGTAGAAGCTCTTACTCATTATCGGGGTCACGGGGGTGATCTTGATAAGAGAGCAAGCATGGATAAACAATTAATACATGTTGCTGCTCTTAATGGTCTACAAGACGTCTTACTCTTTCTTATTGATAATGGCGTGAATATTAACACGGTTGATGCGGTAGGGCGAACTGCTCTTCAGTGGGCAGTGCTTGGAGGTCAAGAGGCAACGGTGCTTTTTTTGCTTCAACAAGGAGCAGATGTTTCGGATCGTGATGTGTTAGCAAAAACATTACTTATTGGCAGCGCGACATGGAATCGTGATCTCAATACGTTAGAAACCCTTTTAGGGGTGAGACAAAGCATGCATCCTATAAGCAGAACAATCCCTCAGCCTATCACTTTTATGTATACAGTTGGGCATATGCCAAGTATTTTAGCACTCTTGTCATATGGTGCACGCTTGCCTGATTTTCCTAATCTAATCTATGAATGGATTAAAACTATTCTATTTACTGAACCTACTGATGTTGATGTATTACCTGAAATATCCTTAGATGACAGCGATTATAGGTTGGATCCAGTTACACAATTTACTCTTGCAGCAGGTCAAGGATCAATAAATTGGGTCGACTATATATGTAAAGAGTATCGAGGCGAGCTCAGTGAAGATGCGTATAGAAACGCGTTAGTTAGTGCGGCTTCTGGCGGACATTTCGACATTGTGAAATGTATTGAATCTTATTTGGTCAGTGATGAGGAATTATCTGTCTGTGTTCCACGAATGCTTGCTGAAGCTCTAGCCACTGCGTGCGCTCAACGGCGTCTCAATGTCATTAATTACTTACTACATGAACGTAATATGGGACGTGACCGGAACCTTGTGTCACTAAGTAACGCTGGACGCTTATTGCGGAGACTTGTGAGACAATCGTCTAGTGAAAATGATGTTTCTGATTCACGATTTCGAGAACATCAGGCATTATTGGAACTTCTTACGCAGACACAACGGTCTTTAGTTGCATTTGATCATCCTGATCTTACCGTAAGAAGCGCATCTCATAGACGCCTTATTCGACCTCTTGTCCATGAGCTTCCTGTTTTGCCAAGAGAGCTTTTGATGATCGTTTTATGTTTTTTTATTAAGAGTCAGCTTCATCAAATTCAAATGGGACGCAGGATGGATTAGATGGTTACGTTACGTATCGTTATATGTATGTAAATCAGCTAGAGACTTATTTGAGGCTATAAAATGTTAAAGTATAAGAGTGGAGAGATTGTTTTCTCCACTCTTACTTTTTTAGGATTGCTTAGTTATCATGTTTTTTTCAAATGCATTTACTCAGATTTACTGAATAGCTGCTTCTTGGGGAAAAAATTCTTTAAGTTCCTCTGGTAATTCTGTTTCAAAGCCTAAAAGGTCGTTGATTTCTTTTTCAATTTCATAAGTGAGAATTTTGGGAACTTTGTTAAGGTCCTCAAATGCCTGTTTTCTTGTTTCCTCACCTTCACGCCTGTTGCATTGTTGGTAAGCGTTTTGTATCCTCTGATCAGTCTGAAACTCGTCAGCGACATAGTCAGTTATTTCTTCAAGAGTTTTGAAGGATGTTACGCCTTGTACTTCCATTAAGTGATGCCGCAGTATTTTTTTGGCCCATTCTTCAATGCATGATGCGAAAGAATCATCGATTTGTTTATTTATCTCTAAGAACCTTGCATAGGCTTTTTGTACCGCTTTTGGAGTGTTTTTAAGCCATTGTACGTTAGGATCAAGTTTCTCCAGCTGAGCCATATCATTTGATTCTATGAACTTTCCGAATGTTTCGGTAATGAAGTTTGTTGAAATTTTTGATTCTTTCTCTTTTAATTTTTTTGGCAGTTCTTTTGAAAGCTCCGTTACCCATTCCTGAATAAGCGGATCCATGCCTTTGCTAGAATGGATACCCAGTACGGATATTATTGAAAAAATGACCAATGTTGAATTTTTCTTCATTGTAATTATACCTCTGCTTTCAATTAATAATTGTTGTCAATTATTAATTATACATATTTTTAAGAAGCAATGCAGTATCTTAATGATTAGTTACTTTTTTCAGTTGAATAATTTAGCAATAAACTGATTTTAGCAATATTCAAACTAAAGTTGGTATTATTTATTGATTTTCTTGTTGTATTGATTTTTGTTTTGAGATGTTTAACGCTCGAGTGATGATGAGATCAGGAATCTTTCTCGAGGGGTGATTTCAGAAATTATGAAAAGCAATACACCTTGTTCAAAACATTGAATTTTTTGTCTGTTGAGTAAGGTATTTGTAGGAGATCATTTTTAAAATGAAACAGTTGGGTTTTAGTTACTTGACTTGACCCAGTTACACATTGAAGATCAGTAACTTTAATTAGTCTATCATTGACACTGGCGGGTCAAAAAATCCACGCGATGTCCCTCTCAGCTGATTTACATTAGGTATTTGTAGCTGAGGAGCGGGATCAGTTTCTGTTTGTGCATTTTCTGAGACATTTCCTTGAAGAAGGTTGATAAGAAGCTGCCTTCTTTGAGAAATTTGTGCATCAATTATCGTATCAATAAGTAAGTCTTGTTGGACCATAGAGTGAAGCCAACCTAAAAGTGGCGTTTGATCGACAGCACGTGTCGATGGATTTTCACCAGCAGAGATAAGAGTAGTGATGATGTTAGTAATAGCCTGGGTATTGAGCTGTGGAAGATCATTGGTAGCAACAAAATGTAGTAGGTTTAGAATGTGTAATTGCGCAAGAGTTGATCTGCATAACCCAAAAAGAATGTTAAAGGTTCTGGGGTTATAGTTTTGGATTGATTCTCGTAGAAGGTTAAATTGGCTTTCACTTGATAGATTACGAATTTGGAATAATACTTCTACGATATCGATTGGCAAGCGTTGGATTTCTTGGTCAATCTGCTGATAAGGGATTTCTCTACGAGTGAGATTGAATAATGCTAAATCAAAGAGTCGGAGTCGGGATGAATTAAGAAGTAAATGATAAAGCGGCGCTGTAGCAGCTTTAGATTTTGGTGAAGAGATGCGATAACGTTGTTGGTTGAGAAAGAGGAGAGCTTGTTTAGGACTACCATAAGGTAACAGTTTCATAAGAAGTTGGAACCGAACATGAAGATTTTGGTGGCTTATGGTGGTATTAGTGTTAGATAACCATGCGATAAAGTTTCTAGTAAAAAGAAGAATAAGGTGCTGGAATATCTCAGGGGAAATGTTGTTTTTATGTGACTTTAAAATGGCATCAATTTTTTCGATATCATTATGAATGACTAGTTGAACAAGTACATAAGGAAGCAATTCGGTATCAATTTTCTCAATTTCACTTGAATGAAGTGCCGTTTCAATGTGTTGTAAAAAAGGTGCAATGCGTTGTGAAAAAGGCACAGATTGAATGTATGAACTAGATAATTGATGGATGCTAGCGCCATTTAAAAGAAAACATTTGAAAAGAGCTATGTGGCCACGTCTTGCTGCGTAATGAATTGCCTGGGTGCCATCCTCCTCTTGAGCATTAATATCAGCCCCATGACTAATAAGCCATTCAACTAACGAAAGATTATTACTTTGTGCTGCGGAATGAATTGGCTGACTTCTACAATCAGCTTGAGCCCTTACATCTCCCCCATGAGCCACGAGCCATTTAACTATCTCAAAATAACCATTTATTGCTGCGTAATGAATTGGCTGTTGATCCCTAATGTCTTCAGCATAGACATCAGCACCATGAGCCACTAGCCATTTGATTATCTCAAGATGACCCCCTTGTACAGCTAAATGAATTGGCTCTTCATCATCGCTATTTGTAGCATTGACATCAGCACCATTAGCCGCGAGCAATTTAACTATTGCAAGATGGCCATTTGCTGCTGCCCAATGAATTGGTTCTTCACCAAGGCTATCTGTAGCATTGATGTCAACGCCATGAGCCGCGAGCAATTTAACTATTGCAAGATGACCATTTCGTGCTGCCTCATGAATAGGCTGGATACCAATCTCATTTTGAGCGTTGACATCGGCGCCATGATCAACGAGCCATTTAATTAATGTAAGATAGCCCTCTCGTGCAGCTAAATGAATTGGCTCTTCATCATCGCTATTTGTAGCATTGACATCAGCACCATGAGCAATGAGCCATTCAACTATTGCAAGATAGCCTTTAAATGCTGCGTCATGAATTGGTTGACAACCAGATTGATCTTGAGCATTGACATCAGCGCCATGAGCACCTAGCAATTTAACTATTGCAAGATGACCATTTCGCGTTGCGAAATGAATAGGCTGTTCACCATTATTATTTTGAGCACTGATATTAGCGTCATGCTCAACGAGCCATTTAACTATTGTAAGATAGCCATTTAATGCTGCTGTATGAATTGGTTGTGCACCTTTCCCAAGAAATCGCTCTTTCATCCATGCGTTAACAATGTTTTGATTGTTTTGTTTGAGGGCGTCTA
>Ga0180438_10000094_pt1 | contig 185874 bp, 169 predicted proteins | sample SS_ome_12_FD_132455 | JGI IMG/M metagenome (GOLD analysis project Ga0180438, IMG submission 132455) | Hypersaline lake sediment archaeal communities from the Salton Sea, California, USA - SS_3_D_2 metaG | ecosystem: Environmental > Aquatic > Non-marine Saline and Alkaline > Hypersaline >... | reverse complement strand
CTTCCATGGACTGGGTCTCCCAGGGCATATAATCTCCTCGCCACGTTTTTTGAGACGATTATACGCCCGATCTGTTACCCATGTCCTGATAACGTTCTGTTACCTATCTTATGATACCATACATTTAATTATACCTGAGGGGCCGTTTTCAACAAATGAATTCGACAAGTCGTTTAGAGATTACGCGGGAGTTATAGTATTAGACCCCGATACCGGGCAGGTAAAAAGCGACGCTGTTTCCGAAACATGTGATTGGCTGGACGAAATAGATATAAAGTCGACCGCTAAGCCCTCTGGTGAAACCGGAACAGAAGGAGGAACTAAGGGATTGGGACTTTGGAGATTGCCTGAACGTATCTTTATCGGGTCCGTGGTAAAAAGGGACGCAGGGGTGAAAGGCCAGTTAAGACCGTGGAGCGGATACGCCGGTTGGGTCGACGATAAACCAACCCTCGAAGAACCGGAGAAGGGGTATATAGAAGGACCCCCGACGACGGATAACGGTAAATTATTTCCGGGTAAATTAACCGCCGAATTAAGGGTGAAGAGCGATATAGAAGAACTTCCGACGATGGATAGCGGTAAGTCGTTTTTACTCGTTGGTTCCTACATCCTCCCCGTTTCGGTAGAACCGGCTGAGGAAATGACTATAAGGGAAATCCGGGATGAATCCAAAGAACCCATCGAGGGCGGGCTACCTCAAGGTACTATCGACGTATTCGTAGAGGCCAACGAAGGTATTCGGATATTGGTCAACGCCAAAGGTGTTGATGCTTCGGTATACGAGAAAGCTGTAAGGTCGGGGATAATAACGATGGCGAAAATATCGGACGACGACCCCTACTATAGACCCGGGTTCGTCGTAAAAGAAATAAAACCGGTGGGAGGGGAGATAACGCGTGTCGACAATACCGAACTATACTCGACCGTCTATTTTACGTCCAACTGGCGACCAAGTGCCTTCCACGAATTGGTAAAAGGCTGCGAAGTTACGGTTAAGTTGGACGATAACGAGGTGGATACCATATCTTGCGTAAAGGTAGGAAAGGACGAAAACCTTTCGAAAGGTTCGGTGGCGATAGCACGTCCGGTGAAAGAAGGGGAAACGGTAACGGTAATAGTCAAGAAGAAGCGTAAAAAGGGCGCTAACAGCGAACGAGAGAAAGCACTTATAGAAATAAAGGGCGAGCCGCGGATGATATTAGGTCCGGCGTTTAAAGACGAACGCGCGTTATCCGCGAAAATATCCGCCGAAAACGATGAAAGCGACAGTTACGTTCGGGTAAAGACGGACTATAAGGACTTCTGGTTCTTCGGCGGGTGGTCGCGTTTACGGGCTAACGGGACCTTGGACATTTCGAACTCACCGTCGGTAAAAGACGATAGTTTAAACGCGAGCGGGGACTTTCTTTTCCGTCGTCTCCCCATAGCAAGCGAAAGGAAAGCCCTCGAGATAGGCGGTGGTAGCGGTATCGAAATTTGGTACTATCCGGAGGAAAGACCCGTTTTAGGCGGGGATAGTTTTTGGTTCGACCTCGTTGCGAACGGTTCAATAACCTGGTACTGGGGGAATCTCAAGGAACAAAAGAATCTGATGCGCGCCGAGGCTACTCCCGAATTCCATTATGGATTAAAAAGGCCCGGTGTTTCGGCCGTTGAAGGCGACCTGCTGAGGAAGTTCGTTTATGTACCGGGCAGTATCTTTTATAACTTCGACGGTATCCAACTTGGTCTGGATGTCGCCGGAACGTATCTCTTTGACGAAAAGACGGCTATAAAAGAAGTTACCGAAGGTTGGTTTACTTATTGGGCTTTCGTTTTGAAACTGGATCCGAGTTATGTCAGTAGCGGCTTCCCAATACAACTCGACAGCCAGTCTCCCGTGGCTCTAAACATCGGTTTCGCCGAAGGGCGGAAACCTCCCTTAATGGAAGAGGTCGATTCGAGGATGTTTTTCGACTTGGAATTCGCCCCGAACATAGGGACGAAGAAAGAGGAAAAAAAATAACTCGTTTTCGGGCCGTTCGGTGTGCCATTTATTAGATGTAAGATAAGGGCGTCTCTTACGTGCACCTTTTGCCTTTTATTTCAAAAACAGTGTAACCCCTTTATTTCGGGAGTTTAAACCTCCGCGACCGTGTGCCCCCTCCTCCCGACCGATACTACCGCCAGCACCGCGAGCGATACCGATAGCGTCAGCAGTATTGCTGAGATTACCAATAGCACCGGGTTGAAGTCGGCGAATACGTACTGGTAAAACTTCAGGCTCAGGGCCGAAAGGGTTATCACGAACATCAGTACCATCGGTAATAGAACGAACCAACGTTTGCGCCCCAGCGCCGTGAGCCAGATGGTTACCGCCAACAAGGCCAGGGCCGCCAGCATCTGGTTGGCGGCGCCGAAGATAGGCCAGGTAACCTTCGCGCCGTAGAAGGCCAAGAACGCACCAGCGCCAACGGTTATCGCAGTGGCGACGAACCTATTACGTAGGGGGCGGAAGAGTTCGGTGCGCCCTTCCCACTCGAAGAATTCCTGAAACGCGAAACGGGCGATGCGGGTCCCTGTATCCAACGAAGTCAGGCAGAAAACCGAGACGGTCAGGGCGACGAAGAGCCCGCCGGTCTCTGCCGAGACGTTCAGGAGCGGTATCGCCTCGATGAGTCGTCCCGCACCCGCCGAGAAGACGGCAATTGGAGAGCCGGTCCGTTCGCCCGTCGCCAAGAGCCCTACGGCGATGAGCGCCACGACGGCCAGCATCCCTTCGATTATCATACCACCGTAGCCTATTACCTTCGCGTCCCGTTCGCTGTTTAATTGTTTGGCGGTCGTCCCGGACGCCACAAGCGAGTGGAAGCCAGATATCGCGCCGCAGGCGACTATGACGAACAGGAACGGAAATGCGTACTCGGTCGTCCCGGGCGACACGAACTCGCCTACCGCCGGGATCTTCATACTCGGGTTGAATACAAATATCCCGACTACCATACCGAGCATCATGAAGTAGAGCAGAAACGAGCTAAGATAGTCTCGCGGCTGCAGGAGGACCCAGACCGGCGTTACCGAAGCTGCGGAGATGTAAACGACCAGCAGCGCTATCCAAACAGCGTACGGCAGATCCAACGGGAACGTAAACCCCAACCAGACGCAAATGCCGAGACCGATTATGCCCAGGACCGACGCCACCGCCAGTGGGACCTTTAGTCGGTAAACCGCGAAACCGAAGGCTATCGCCAGGGCGATGAACAAACCCGACGCCGTCGCGACCGGCGGGTTTCCGACGAAGGTGTTCGCGACTATGTCTATGAAGACGGCGATTACCAACAGGAGAGTAGACCAGCTAAACAAGAGGAAGAGGATCTTACCGGCGGGTCCTACGTACGACTCGAGCACCTGGCCTATCGATTTGCCCCTGTGCCGGACCGACGCGACCAACGACGCGAAGTCATGGACCGCGCCGACGAAGACGACGCCCAGGAGTATCCACAGCAGTACGGGAACCCAACCGTACTTAATCGCGATTATCGGCCCGACGATAGGGCCTGCGCCCGCTATTGACGCGAAGTGATGCCCCAACAGTACCGGGTTTTTCGCCGGGACGTAATCCACGTTGTCGGTCTGCGAATGGGCCGGCGTCGGCAGGCTCGCATCTACGCCCAACCGCCGAGAGACGAAGCGGCCGTAGATTGCGTAGCCCAGGGCGAACCAAATCACCGAGATTATTATTAGTAAGATGCCGGACATTTTCTACTACCCGTTTGTGATTAACCTTTCGAAAAACGCAACTTAACCAGAGTCCACAGGGCCGCGAAACCATCGGCCCATTTTATCTTCTTCCCTGCGGCGAAGCTCCTTCCGTCGTACGAGACGGGCATTTCGATTATGCGATACCCGGCCCGGGCGAGCCTGGCCGTTATCTCCGGCTCTATATCGAAGCGGTTCGACGAGAGAGATAAGGCTTTCAATACGTCGGCGCGGGCGATTTTATAGCATGTCTCCATATCCGTAAGATCGGTACCGTACAGTACGTTCGTGACGAAAGTAAGAACACGATTTCCCGCGTAATGGAGTGCGTTTCCGCCGCGCGCCCCAAGGAAACGCGAGCCGTAAACTACGTCCGTTTCGCCTCGTACGATAGGTTCGAGCAGCGGTGGTATCTCTTCGGGCGTATACTCCAGGTCTGCGTCCTGAATCGCTATAACATTACCCGCGGCGGCGGCGATACCGGCTCGGACCGCGGCGCCCTTACCCCGGTTCGTATCCATTTTTATTACGATAACCGTTTCCGGGTCTTCGGCAGCGGCTTGGGCAAGTACCTTGCCGGTTCCATCGGTCGAGCCGTCGTCCACGACGATTATCTCTTTATCGACGTCGAGGGCGAGGACCCGGGCGAGGACTTCGCCCACGGTTTCCTCTTCGTTGTAAACGGGTATAATAACCGACAGCTTCATAGGGGTTAAGGCGGCCGCTTTAACGGCGCGGGTCACTTCGTCGCCTGTTCGCCCGGCGGCCCCTGGCTGAATAATCTTCGCCCCGGCGTGCAGCGACGTATCGGCGCACCCGGTCTTCGACGAACGTGCATACGGCGGCGCAGACCGCGCCGAAAATTACGCCGACGAGGACGTCGCCCGGCCAGTGGACACCCACGTAGACCCGGGAGAACGCGATTAATGCGGCGACCGGGAGAAGCGCTGACCCCGTCGCCGGGAAGTATCTATGGACCGCCGTCGTGAAGGCGAACGCGTTCGCCGCGTGAAGCGACGGCATCGAGTACGCCGTGGTCATCGAGACCAATAGCCGGACGTCGGCCAGTTCCACGCAGGGCCTTTCCCGGCCGATTAGCGGCTTGAGTACTCGGTAACCGACGGTGTCCGACAAAGCCACGGCCGCCGCCGCGACGGCGAAGGCGATTAAACCATCTATCCGGTAACGTACGATGAGGTAGACGCCGACGGCGCCGAAGACGGTAAGGCCGAAGAACTTATGGGTTACGATGGGCATTACGGCGTCGAATACGCTCCACGCCAGCCCGTGGTTGACCAGGTAAAAGAAGTATTTATCTATCGCCTGAAGCATAACTTTTTTAGTTATTCGAGGCGGCAAAAACTACCACATTGGGCGACCGTCCGCAAGGGACTATCGGAGTGGTCCCAAGTTAATGAAAGTGCTTGACTTCTATTTACGGTGGTAATATGATAAGGAAAAGAAAGGACTTGGGATGGCGTCTTACAATAAAGTGATTTTGATGGGGAATTTAGTTGCGGACCCGGAAATTAAAACACTACCGTCGGGTACTCTGACCGCTCGGTTCAGCGTCGCCGTAAATGAACGCTACAAGAACAGCGAAGGTGAATTCGTAGAAGAAGCTCACTTTTTCGACGTCGATGTTTTCGGTCGACAAGCCGAAATCGCTCGGGAATATTTGGGAAAAGGCCTGCCCGTGTTCGTGGAAGGGAGTCTTCGCCAGAACAGGTGGGAGACGGAAGACGGCCAAAAGCGGAGTAAAATCCGCGTCAGGTGCCGGCGTTTTATAATGATGTCGCGGGCCGGCGAACCGCCCGTGGCGGCCCATGGACCGCCTGAGGCTGCCGGTGAACCGCCTGAGGCGGCCGGTGAACCGCCTGAGGCGGCCGGTGAACCGCCTGAGGCGGCCGGTTCGGGCGATGCCGCGCAGGAAACCGAGCCGCCCGGCGCCGATGACGCCGTAGACGAGTTTTAAGGGCAAACCGATTATCGGTTCGGCCGGGGCGGGCCGGGCGGTTTCCCGCCCGGCGTTTTCGTGTCGGCGCCCTTTAAAACTAGAACTCCATACGCTCAGTAGTTATGGCAGGAAAACTATTATTGGTAGACGCGATGAACCTGGTCTTCCGGGCGTACTTCGCGTTCGTGAACCGACCCCTTAGGACTACTGACGGGTTCAATACCGGCGCCATCTTCGGGTTTGTAAAGATGGTCCGTAAAGCTTTGGAGGACGTTAAACCTACACACGTCGCCGTCGCTTTCGAAGGCGGACCGACCTTCCGAAACGAGCTGTACCCCGAATATAAGGCCAACAGGGCCGCCGCGCCCGATGAGCTTAAAGCCCAGGTCGAACCGGTAAAGGAAATCGCCCGAGCGATGGGCATACCGGTATTGGAGGTGCCCGGCGCCGAGGCAGACGACGTGATCGCGACATTGGCCCGCAAAGCCGAAGGGTTCGACGAGGTGGTTATCCTCTCCGGCGACAAGGACCTTATGCAGTTGGTAAACGACCGGGTACACATGTTGGCCCCCAAAAGCGGTGTGTCGGATGTGGAGGAACTCGACGCCGAACAGGTCCGCGAGAAGATGGATGTCGGGCCGGGGCAAATCCGGGACTTACTTGCGTTGGCCGGCGATTCGTCCGACAACGTCCCGGGAGTCCCCGGTGTAGGGAACAAGACCGCCGCGAGGCTGCTGGCTGAGTTCGGGTCTCTCGATGCGTTATACGCCGACCTGGAGCGCGTTACCGCAGGGAAGACCCGCGCGGCTTTGGAAGAGCACGCCGCCGACGTAAAGGTATTCGCTCAGTTGGTGTCTTTGAAGGACGACGTTGAGTTGGACGAGGCGGCCGAGGACTTGGGGCTGGCCGAACCGGATACGGACCGTCTCGTCGAACTCCTCGAAAAGTATCAGCTTCGTACTTTAATCGACGAGATGGGCTTGGAGGGGACCGCCGTTGCCACCGTCGAGGTATCGGAAGTCGGATTAAAGGATCTGGGTAAAAAACTGGCCGACGCCGATTGGGTCGCCGTAGAGACCGTACCGGGCGGGGTTTTACTCGCCCCCGGCGACGGCCGCGTTTTCTTCGTAAAGGCCGCCGAACCGAAAGACGTTGCGGACGCCATTATCGGAACCGCTGACCGGATTGGTATTAGGTTGACCGGATACGATACGAAAGAGTTGATACGCGAACTCGGTCCCGACGTGCTCTTCGACTGCGACGTAATGCTTGCCGCTTACTTACTCAACCCCGAACGGGCCGGCTATGAGTTGAACAGCCTCGTATTCGAATATCTGGGTGAGACGCTGAGCTCCGGCGAAAGTGAGGGCCCCCGGTTAGACTTCGGCGGCGAGACCGCTCTGGACGACGCGGCCCGGCGCGCCGACGCCGTAGGAAGGATGACACCTATCCTGCTCGACAGGATTAAAGCCGTCGAGATGGAGGGGCTGCTCGCCGATATCGAAGTGCCGTTGGCGCCTATCTTGGCGCGGCTGGAAAGCACGGGCGTACGCATTGACGCCGAATTCTTCGCGGCCCTTTCCCGGGAGATAGATGCGCGCCTGACCGAGATGGACGGCGAGATATTCGAGCTGGCCGGGCACGAGTTCAACCCCAACTCGCCCGCGCAGCTCGCCGAAGTCCTCTTCGACGAAATCGGCCTGAAGCCGATACGCAAGACCAAGACTGGTTACTCGACGGCCTCCGACGTTCTAGAGACGCTGGCGGCGGAACACCCGCTCCCGGCGAAGATAATCGAGTACAGGCAGCTCGCGAAGTTCAAGGGGACGTACGTGGACGTGCTGCCGACACTGGCCGACGCCGAAGGGCGGGTCCGGACACATTTCAATCAAACAGCTACGTCCACCGGTCGCTTGAGTTCCAGCGACCCCAATTTGCAGAATATACCGATTCGGACCGAGTTCGGTGCGCGGATACGCAAGGGTTTTGTCCCGGCCGACGGGATGCTCCTGCTCTCGGCCGACTACAGCCAGGTCGAGTTGAGAATACTCGCGTCTATCGCCGACGACGAAGGGTTGAAGAAGGCCTTCCGCGAAGGTAAAGATATTCATACCGTGACCGCGAGCGAAGTCCTGGGTATACCGGCGGCGAAGGTTACCAACGAGCACCGGTCCCTGGCGAAAGCCATCAACTACGGCATCGCGTACGGGATGGGGGCGCGGAAGTTCGCCGCCGAGACGGGCCTGACGGTGAACGAGGGCAAGAAGTTTATCGAGACGTACTTCGACCGGTATCCGGGCGTCAAGCGTTACCTGGAAAAAACCAAAGAGGAAGCCCGCCGCGATGGGTACGTATCGACCCTGTTCGGGCGGCGGCGCTATCTGCCCGATATTACCAGCGAAAACGACCGGGCCCGGGCCGCCGCCGAACGGGCGGCCGTGAATATGCCTGTCCAGGGGACGGCCGCCGACGTGATGAAGAAGGCGATGATAGAGATAGACCGGCGGCTGCGAAAAGGCGATCTGGGTGCCCGGATGATACTCACTATTCACGATGAACTCCTCTTCGAGGTGGCTCCGGACCACGCAGAAAACCTGGCCGACGTCGCCGCGGAAATAATGTCGGGTGTCATCTCCCTGGACGTTCCGATGAGAGTCCACACCGGATTGGGCGAGAATTGGCTGGACGCCCATAGCTGACCCCTTTTACCTTTACTTCCCGACGCGTTTTTAATATACTCCGCCCCAAATTATGGCCGAGTCGCTGGAATATCGCTTCGGCATCGAAGAAGAGTTCTCGATAGTGGACGCCGATGGGAACCTGGTCAACCGGGTTTACGATATATTGGACGTTGCGCAAAAACGGCAGGAGCCCGATTCGGTTAAAAGTGACCTGCACGAGTGCATGGTCGAGATATCCACCGGCGTCTGTACGTCGGTCGCCCAGGCCGCGGGCGAGTTAGTAAACCTTCGGCGCTTCGCTGGCGAAGCGGCTGCGTCTCTCGGCCTCCGACTCCTTCCCACTTCAATACACCCGACGGCGCCGATGTCCGACGGCAAACTCGTGGAGACGGACCGATACCTGCGGCTCATCGTCGGCGGCGCGCTCCGGGGCGACGGCGTCCACAACGGGATGCACTTCCACGTCGAGATACCCGACCCCGAGGAGCGGGTCGCCGTCGTCAACCGGCTCAGATACCACATACCCGAGGTCGTCGCGATATCGGTCAACTCGCCTTTCTACCTGGGAAAATACGACGGCGTGAAGTCGTTAAGGTTTCAGTATTACGAGCCGGTTCCATCTACGGGGCCGCCGCCTGTCCTCAATAAATGGGAAGAACTCAACGTTTGGATGGATAAACTCGCGTACTCGGGCGTGCGGGAGTTGAGGGACATCTACTCGGACATAAGGCTCCGGGACCGTTTCCCGACCATCGAAGTGCGGTGCTTCGACGTACAACGGACCGTGGGCGCGACGGCTGTCCTGGCCGCGTACGTCCGGTCACTTGTAAGGTATTATCATAGGCGATTGGGCGAGTCGTTCGCGCCGCCTATGACCGAAGACGAGTTGGTCGAGAACCGCCGGGCCGCGTACACCCGCGGGTTGGAGGCCGAGTTTACGGTAAACGGGGACTCGCTTCCGTGCGTCGAGGTTATCGAAGCCGCCGTATCGGATTTGCTCGCCGACGAACCGATAGAGGAAGAGCATCTAGTCCGGTTAAACGAGTTCGTGAAGGCCGGCGAGACCGGCGCTGACCGGCAGTTGACCTTCGCGCAAGGCGGCGAGCTCGACGCGGCCGGATTGCTTGAAGACCTTGAAACGGCCTATTATGAAGGTGTGGGTTAAACGCCGACGGCGGCGGTGAATCGGGCACGTTTGGCTCGTAAAGATGAGACGTAATTTGTTGAGAAAAGTAAGGGAAAGGCGGACCTGGCCCAAGTTCGGCGGCGCAGTTTGCCTAGCGGCGGCGGTTATAATATCCGACGGATACGTTGGGTTAATCCCCAGCGTGACCTACCTCTTTATTGCCGCCGTGCTTTTAAAGGGTTTGCCGAAGCGATACGCGGTGGCGGCGGCCGGTATATCGTTCTTCGCCGCGACGGTTTTTTTATTCGGTTACGTGAAAACGGGTGAACCGGTTTGGACTACGCTTTTACTCGCCGCGAAAATCGTAACTCTCGCGTGGGTTTCGGTGTACCTTTACGTTATAACCCCGCCGACGGCGTTGGCCGGTTTACTCGCGCGGTTCGGCCGCCGGATGAAATTTGCCCGCGTACGGTCCGACTTCTGGGCGAGTTCGCTCGGTTTCGCCGTCAGCGCCGTCCCGGCGGTGCGTCGTACCGCGGTTGACGCGGTTACGGCCGCCCGACTGCGGGGAGCGTCGGTGGCGAAAGGAACGCGGCGGATGAGGCTGGCCGGGCTGGTAACGGCTAATATACTCACGGGCGCCGTCGAGGACGCGGTGACCCGCGCCGACGCTGTGGCTCTCCGCGGCGGGACGGTCGAGAACGCGACCAGTTGCCCCGACAGGGGGCCGATCGGGTTCGTTACCGTGTGTGGCCCGGTCCTCGTATTGATAGCTGCGATAACGGTGAATGCCCTATGGCCGTAAAGAACTTCAAGCTTACGATACAATACGACGGGACCGACTTCTTCGGGTGGCAGGTACAGCCGAAGGAGCGGACGGTGCAAGGCGAACTGACGCGCGTCCTTTCACGGATTATAAAGGCCGACGTAAAGGTTACCGGAGCTGGGCGGACGGACACGGGCGTCCACGCTATCGGACAGGTCGCAAGCTTCGCGGCCGAAACGGCGATGGGCGCGGACGAGGTGGTTCGGGCGTCCAACAGCCTTCTTCCGCCGGACGTGATGGTCTCCGCGGCCGAGGAGGTCGCCTCGGGTTTCGACGCTCGGCGGGACGCCGTCGCCCGGACATATCTGTACAAACTCGCGTTCATCTGGGACGTTTTCAACAGGCGGTACGTCCACGTCGTCAAACGGGGGATAGACGCCGGGGCGATGGCGGTCGCGGCCGGGATCCTCGTGGGTGAACACGACTTCGCGAGCTTCGGCAACGCCTCCGAGGATTTCCCCGATACGGTGCGGCTGTTATCCGATTTTACGGTAACCCCGTCCGCCGGCGGGATAGACTTGCGTATTCGCGCGAACTCGTTTTTGTACCGGATGGCCCGGAACATGGTCGGTGCCCTCGTCGCCGTTGGGCGGGGCGAGTTGACCGCGGAAGACATAAAGCGTTTGTTGGACGCGAAGGACCGGACCCTGTTGGGGCCGCCGGCGCCGCCCCAGGGGCTATATCTAGAGAAGGTGGAGTATTGAACGGGCTGAGCGGACTTCGGGTTGCGCCGTTTTGATTGAATTCGCCCGTCCGATGTGCTATATTGGTCGTCGCCGCCCGGGTGACGGAATTGGCAGACGTGCATGGTTGAGGGCCATGTGGGAGTTTTTCCTGTGCGGGTTCAAATCCCGCCCCGGGCATAGATGAGAGCGGGCCGTACGGCCCGTTTTTTCGTTGAGTACGGCGGGTTTTTTGTGACTTCCGTCTTAACTTCTATCGAATCGGGATTATCCTTGCCAACATAACCGGGTATTCGTAGAATTAACGCGACGTTCAATCGTGGCGGGATTACGAATGACGCACGGCCATTCGAGAATCAGGTTGAGGGCCCGGCTGCGGCTCCTGAAGCGGGCCGAAGCTCTGGCGCGGATATTCCGCGCCCACGACTACGTGTTACTCATTGCCCTGGCGGTACTCGTCGGAGTGGTCGGCGGGCTGGGGTCGGTCCTCTTCGGTTGGTTAATCGGGCTTTCCCACAGTTTGTTCTTCGTGCGGTTCTGGGGCTTTCTTAAGGAGAACGTCCCGTACGGTACTTATCTCATTCCGATTGTCCCAATCCTGGGCGGCGCCGTCGTCGGGCCGCTGGTGTACTTCGGTGCGCGGGAAGCCAAAGGCCACGGCGTCCCGGAGGTGATGACCGCCATCGCGGTCCGCGGTGGAGTAATCCGGGCCAGGGTCGCGGTCGTGAAGATACTGGCCAGTGCCATCTGTATCGGTTCGGGTGGGAGCGCCGGTCGGGAAGGCCCGATAGTCCAGATAGGCTCGACCCTGGGGAGTGCCCTGGGGCAATGGCTACACCTGTCTACCAACCGGATAAAACTACTCGTCGGCTGCGGTGCGGCCGCCGGCATCGCCGGGACCTTCAACGCGCCCATCGCGGGCGCGCTCTTCGCCTTCGAGGTAATCCTGGGCAGTTTCTCGGCGGAGTATTTCGCGCCGGTAATTATCTCGTCCGTCGTAGGCGCCGCCGTCTCCCGCGCCTACTTCGGCAATTACTCGGCTATAACCGTGACCCATTATACCCTCAACAGCCCCTGGGAGCTTGGGCTTTACGCGCTGATGGGCATACTCGTCGGCGTCGGCGCTGTACTCTTCATCAAATCGCTTTACGGTACCGAAGACCTGTTCGAGAAACTTAAATTGCCCGAACCGCTCAAGCCGGCCCTCGGTGGGGCTGCGCTCGGAGCCGCCGCGATTTTCTTCCCACAGATACTTGGCGTCGGTTATGAGGCGATGGACTTGGCGTTCTCGGCCAAACTCGGTATCGGGTTGATGGCCGTTCTGTTCGCGATGAAGATACTCGGTACGTCCGTTACGTTGGGCAGCGGCGGGTCCGGCGGCATCTTCGCGCCGTCGCTCTTCATCGGTTCGATGTTCGGTGGGGCTTTCGGCGGAATAGCGAACAAACTCTTGCCGAACATCGCGGCGACGCCGACGGCTTACGCGCTGGTCGGGATGGGGGCGATGGTGGCCGGGACGACCCGCGCGCCGATCACGGCGATAATCATCGTCTTCGAGATGACCGACAACTACACGATTATTCTACCCCTTATGGTCGCGGCGGTCTTCGGGACGGTCGTCTCGAGAATACTGTCGCCGCAGACCATATACACCGAGAAGATAGCGCGTAAGGGTATTATCCTTGAGCAAGGGCGGGACGTCGGCGTTCTGGACTCGCTGTACGTCAAGGACGTAATGCGGCGCGATTACGAGAGCGTACCGGCCCACATGCGTTTCGGTCAGTTTCTGAAGTTCCTGCAGAACGCCCGCCAGTCGTGTTTCCCGGTTCTCGACCGTACCGGTATGCTCGCCGGTGTATTACCCTTGAGTAGAATCCGCCGATGGCTCGCCGAAACGGCTCTCGCCGATGTATTGATCGTCTCGGAGATGGACATAGACGACCCGGTAACCGTGACCGTCGCAGAGACGCTTCTTGCGGCGACCCAGAAGTTCGACCGGTTGGACGTGGAGAGCATCCCGGTGGTGGCTGTGGACAACCCGCGTTACGTTGTCGGGCTGCTCTTTCGCGACGACGTGATGAACGCGTACGCCGCCAAGACGGTAGGCGAAGTGCCGGTCCAGGATAAATAGTTATTGATTTCCCGGGGCACGTTTCTATAATGAGGGTGTAACGTATAGTCTGCTTAAGGCCGTCGCTAAAGGCCGGGGGTTGGGAACCAACTGGGTTTCTATCGTATTAAGGCTCAACTTTAAAGGAGGTAGAAGGTGCGAGTTCTATTGGTCCTATTTATCGTCGCCGTTATAGCTACCGGAACGTCCGGCGCCGATTTGCGGAAAGGTTACTCGGGTTTTACTACGACCGGTTACTACTTCCATGTCCACGATACTATTGATTCGGAGGACGGTTCTTTTTCCGGTGGTCTCATACCCGTCGGCTTGTCGTTCGGTTATTCCGTAGGCGCTATCTTTTTCGGCGCGGGCTTCGATTACTTAGCCGGTACGGGGGATTACGAATCGTTGGCGTCGCCTTATGTCGAAACCCGGTTCTTCTTTCGGAAGGAGTCCAGGTTTAGCCCGTGCGCATCCCTCGCTGTGGGCCCTCATTTCCTCACCGATCACGTAGGCGTGATGGCGCGTATTGGCGCTGGCGTTGACTACCGCGCGAGTAATAACTTCGGCGGGTACGCCGAAGTCGGTTACCTCGGCGTGCTGCCGGACGTTAGCTGGGCCGGAGACTATAGTTACTGGGTCGGTAACATCGGCTTGCGCGTAGGCGTGGCTGCTACGTTCTAATACGCATTACTGCCCGCCGTCCACTGCTTTCCGCATAATACGGCTTTCGCGTCGGTTATGGCGCGTCTGTAATTTATCTAGGAATTGAATACCGTTTTGTTGACTATTTCTCGCTGTGAGATAGTGTTTGACTTTTCGAGTTTCATCTATATAATAAAGGTGTAACGTTACGTTACGAATCTTGAGAGAAAGGGGGTGTGAACGATGAGAATAACGGTGTTGGTTGTGTTGTTAACCGTAACCATAGGGTTGCCCCTAGCAACGGCGTCGCACGCTTTTATCGATACGTGGCGCTACTACCCCGAGGGTGACTTTAACCCTAGCTCTAGTATGCGATGGAACCTGCCGGCTGACCACGACTATTATATGCAGGGCTACGACCCGGCCGACTTCGGCGTAGGCGGTCCCTATACGATTGTCCAGGTCGGTATCAATACACAAGCCGACGGAGACGGTAGCGGTCCTCTGGCACTTCATCTGATGCTCTTACCTACCAAGGATTCAAACCCGGACGGAGTACCTTACGAGTATAGTTTAACGGGCCAGACGTTGGAGTGGGGAACGGACGTATTGTTGAACACATACACAGTCGATTGGGACGTCGATGCGGGGCAGTGCGTTGGGTTGGTAGTTATAGGCGAACCGCCGTGGTTTGAAGATTACGTTATCATTATGGACGCCGGTCCGGCCGACACTTCTAACTGGGAACACATGGATTACCCGGAGGACGGTTACCCCGACGGGTGGTACCATATCAAGGACGATTTAGATCACGATTTCGACTTCGCGTATGAGCTTACTGTCGACTATGTCGATACGTCGGTTAGCCCAGCTTCCTTCGGCGTAATTAAGACCATGTTTAACTAGGCAAGCTAATCAGCGAGGAAGGGCGGCCCACCGGCCGCCCGTTTTTACGTCGGATTTTATGGAGAGTAAGAAATCCTCAACGAAGACCCGCTCCTCGTCGTAGCGGTTGTGAATCTAATGGGTAAAGGAAAAGGCAGCCGTAACGGCTACCTTTTTGTTCTCCTGTTTATGGCTATTCGTCGCCAGGGTTAGCTTTGCCCTTTGCCGCCACCGCCGGACCCTTTCCCGCCGCCGGGTCCTTTACCCTTACCGGGATCGGTAGAGCCTTCACACGAACCGTCGCGGAGGCGTTCCTGTTCCCTTTCCTGGAGGCGCTCCTGTTCGCCTTCCCCTTCCTGGTTTCTCTCTCTCTCCCTGTTGCATTCGCAGTTCGGGTCGTCGCAGCCGGTACAGTACTCGCACCACCAGCCGTATCCTTTACCTTTCGACTTATTACCTTTGCCGGTATCGGTTATGTCGCCTTCGGCAGTCAGGTCCGTGTCGTAAACCGTATCAGTAAACGCGCCCCACGCTTCGAAGGTCGGGTGCATATACTCCGGGTTCTGCGGGTGTTCGGCGAACGCTTTGGCGAGCGCGCCGGCTTCGTCGGCGCCGTCGAGCGCGAGTTCGGCGACCGTTTCGTATTCGCCGCCGGCTCCCTCTATCTCCGCGGCCAAACCCTTGTATTCTTCGGCGTAGCCGTTAAGGGTTTCCTCTATTTCGGCCGGGTCCGTGTTGTGCGGACGGTGAACGGAGACGTATTCGTTTACGTCTTCGGTTATCCTCTGAACTTCGGCCAGATAGTCGGTGGCCGATTTTAGCTCGGTGGATGCGTCTCCGCCGCCGAGGCCGGGGATTTTGCAGCCTATTACTACGACGCCGGCGGCCAGGACGGTTATTAACAGTATCTTCCTCATCTGTTCCTCCTTAAATACGCGTTCTCATTTATCCGTAAAACAGCGATTAATCGACCATCGAAACCCTTACGGAGTTTAAATCCGGACCTTCTTCCCACCAGTACGGTTAAATCCTAACGGACGTTTACGTCTCCCCGTAGTCCTTCCTCTGAAACGTATACTCAAACTTGTCGGCCGTGTCGTAAGTGCCGTTCAAAATCGCGACCACGTCTTCGACGAAAACTCGCTCCTCGTCCGTGGGAATGACGAAAGTGCGTACACTGGCCTCTTCTGTAGAAATGTCGCCGGCGGTGCCCCGTGCCAGGCCGCGGTTCTTCGCCGAGTCTATCTCCACGCCCATAAAGCCCAAGCGCGCGCAGACGGCCTCCCGGAGCACCGGCATGTTTTCGCCCACGCCGGCGGTGAAGACGAGCGCGTCCACGCGGGTCAGCGCCGCCGCGTACGCGCCTATGTATTTGGCGAGATGATAGGCCTCTACGAGAAACGATATTTTGCACCGGTACTCGTTCCCCGGCATCGCGTCCGGTTCCGTCGAGGTCTTATAGTCGCCCATACACCTTTCGATATCGCGCCGGTCGACGTACTTGCCGCTCAGGCCCTTCACGCCCGAGTCGCGATTGAGGACTTTGTAGACCAGCTCCACGTCCATACCCAACGTCTGCTGGCAAAATATCGGTATCGCCGGGTCGATGTCGCCGGACCGGGTACCCATCACGATGCCCTCCAGCGGCGTAAGTCCCATAGACGTGTCTACGCTCCGCCCGCCTTCGACGGCGGCCAGGCTCGCGCCGTTACCGATGTGGCAGGTGATGACGTTGACCTCCGACGGTTTCTTACCCAGCATCACGGCGGCTCGGCGCGAGACGTACAGGTGGCTCGTGCCGTGGAAGCCGTACCGTCGTATCCCGAAGTCCGAATACCACTCGTACGGCAGGGCGTATAAATACGCGTAATCGGGTATCGTCTGGTGGAACGCGGTGTCGAAGACGGCTACGTGGGGGACGTCGGGCAACAGCGCCCGGGCCGCGTTGATTCCGGCGATGTTGGCCGGGTTGTGGAGCGGCGCGAGCTGTATCAGGTCCCGGAGAGTTTCGACAACGTCGTCATCTATGATAATGGAGTGAGCGAACTTCTCGCCGCCGTGGACTGTCCGGTGGCCGACGGCGGCGATTTCGGCGGGGGATTTGACGACGCCGTGGTCCGGGTCTACCAACAGCTCAAGCACAAGGTTAATCGCGGCTTCGTGGTCAGGGCAGTCCTTCTCCAGAACGTATGGCTCCCGGCCTGCGGCTTCGTGGGTGATGCGGGAACCGGGAATCGTAACCCGCTCGACCAGGCCCTTCGCCAGCGTCTCTTGGGCCTCCCAGTCGTAGAGTATGTACTTGACGGAAGAGCTCCCGCAGTTAAGTGTTAAAATTTTCACAAATTCCCCTGTATTCTTAAGCCTCTATAATTCAGTTGATTATAACGATATCTTTGCCGGGATGATTAATAGGCGGGCATCTGTTCTTTGCTGAAGTCTTTTATCATAAAAACACGGGAAAATCAAGGGAGAGTAACGGGTTCCGTGCGGTTATGAAACTGCCGAAGGGTAATATCCAGTTTTTCGGGAGAGTTTATTCGTTGAGTTCGACGATCCAGATATCGTAATCGCCGTTCTCGTCTATTTTGTTGGCATAAGCTATTTTACTACCGTCAGGCGACCAGGACGGAGTAGTAGCACCATACGGCGTATCTACGATACGCCGTTTTTTACCTGTTTCGAACGAATAAACGAATAGATCTCTAGAGTATATATACCCTTTACTGTCGGAGATATATGCTACTTCTGAACCGTCTGGCGACCAGGTAGGATACGGGTAGCAAGCTTTGTCGGAGTAGGAATCCCCCGGACCGGATAACGTTTCCGCTACTAGAATATTAACCCAGTCTTGACCTATTAATTCGTCGTAGTCTTGTTCGAAGTAATAGGCTAATTTCGTCCCATCGGCGGATAATGCCGGTTGGAGATACCGTTGCTTAATATTTGGGGTACGGATTCTCTCCGGAACTCCGTCGGGAATTTCCATAGTGTATAAAGCGTAATTGAAATCGCAACGACCTGCAAAGATTATTTTAGTCATATCAGGGAACCAGTAAGGGTCGAAAGCGCCGCCAACCCCGTCGGTTATGAATGTAGTTTCTCCCGTATTCACGTCTATTGAATATATATTCTGGGAACTATGATGTTTATTATCACCGTCATCGAACAAAATAGATGAACCGTCGGGAGCCCAACACGGGTCCGTAGCTCTAGTGTTGGTATCTGTAAGTTTCGTAGCAATACCTCCCGTTGCAGGAATTAGATATATCGTTTCGGGACCGCCTACGTCCCAAACGAAAGCTATCGTTGAACCGTCGGGCGACCACGTCGGGGCCGTTTCGTGGCCGGGGAGGTCCGTTAACTGCCACGTTACGCCGAAATCGTCCTCATAATCGTGTTCGTCGTCCCCGTTACCGCCGTCGCCGGTAGGTTCTTTTCCACAGCCCCAAAAAAGTACCGTTACGGTCGCTAGGATGATCGCGGTTTTTCTTTTACGGTAGAGCATTAGGTTTTCTAGTTTTGTTTGTGTTTCATATAATATAACTTTGACGCTATTGTGTCAAGTACCGAAAACGAAACGAATAAGCCACGAGCCGTTATTATTTAGTAAATACGAAGGGTTCTGTAAACTCTGTCGGTAGAATTCCCTTGACCCCGCCCTTCCCCTATGCTAAACATTCCCCCGATGTTTGGTCGCTGAGAAGGGAGTATCGCTTTGCTCACCGATTACGCGTTCGTGGCCTTTTTCATATTCTTCGGGATAGGCTTTGCCGGGATCGCCATCGGCTCCGCGTTCTTCGTCCGGCCCCAGCGCCCGGGTAAGGTAAAGCTCAGCACGTACGAGTGCGGCGTCCCCACCATCGGCACGTCCTGGGTCCGATTCAACGTCCGGTTCTACATCATCGCCCTGGCCTTCGTCGTCTTCGACGTGGAGGCGGCGTTCCTGTTTCCGTGGGCCGTCGCCGCGAACCGGCTCGGGCTCTACGCGTTCATAGAGATGGTCGTCTTCATCGTAATCCTGCTTTTCGCGCTGGCGTATGCGTGGCGCAAGAAGGGGCTACAATGGGTGTAATCTCCAAGGTCCCGGTCTTTATGGAGCGTATTCCGGGCGGCGGTATCGTTACCACCAGCACCGAGTACCTTATGAACTGGAGCCGCCGGAACAGCCTCTGGTACATGCTCTTCGGGCTGGCGTGTTGCGCCATCGAGATGATGTGCGCCGGCGCGTCCCGCTACGACTTCGACCGACTCGGGATGATGTTCCGGGCTTCGCCGCGGCAGTGCGACCTGATGTGGGTCGCCGGGACGGTGACGCTTAAAATGGCGCCACAGGTCCGGCGGCTTTGGGAGCAGATGGCCGAGCCGCGCTATACCCTGGCGATGGGCTCCTGCGCCATCTCCGGCGGCGGCTTCCGCTACGACACCTACAGCGTCCTCAAGGGCGTAGACAGCATCATCCCCATCGACGTGTTCGTCCCCGGTTGCCCGCCGAGGCCCGAGGCCCTGATGGAGGGCTGCGTCCTGTTGATGGAGAAAATCAAGAAGGAGCCGTTGGACCGGGCCTTCGGCAGCTTTAAGGGCGACGAATCGCCCTACGACTTCCCCGAGGGGCGGTGGATCCTCGAGAAGCAGGAGGAGGCCTGGAGGAAGTTAGGGTACATCAAATAGGATAAACTCTCACATGAACGAAAAGCCGCCCCCACCGTGGGCGGTTTTAATTTACGAGTTGTTACGCCATTTAAACGACGCCAGCGGCGTATCTTTTTTCTTTTGACACTGATAGACGTTGGGTGATATAGTACCGCGGTAAATGCGCCTGGACAAGTTCCTGGTAGTAAGCCGGTTGGTGAAGCAGCGGACCCGGGCCAAGGCCCTGTCCGACGCCGGTAACGTTAAGGTGGGGGAGAGCGCCGTCAAAGCCGCCCGGGAGGTCGCGCCCGGCGACGTGATACAAATAACGTTCCCGCGGCGCCGCCTGACCGTCGAGATACTCGAAGTCCCGCGGGCCAAATCGGTCAGCAAAGAGAAAGCCCGGGAGTTATACGAAATCTTATCCGACGAGAGGCTAAGAGGACCTTTCGATGAGTTCGACCCTGACTGAGATAACCGACGAACTTACTTCGCTGGTCGCGGCGGCCGAAGAAGACATCGGAGCCGTCGCCGACGCCAAAGCCCTTGAGGCGTGGCGCATCAAGTATCTGGGTAAGAAGGCCCGGCTGACCGTACTCTCCAGGGAGATGGGGTCGCTGGACGCCGACGAACGCCCCGCCGCTGGCAAGGCCCTCAACGAAGCGAAGGCCCAGGTCGAAGCCCTCTTCGACGCGAAAAAGGCCGACCTCGCGAAACCGGCAGCCGCAGCGCCGGCCATAGACACGACGCTTCCAGGGCGGCGTCCCAGCGCCGGCGACATCCACCCGATAACCAAGGTCTATTACGAAGTCCGGGACTTCTTCCTGCGGCTCGGGTTCGGCATTTGGTACGGGCCTGAGGCCGAGGATGATTTCCACAACTTCGGCGCACTCAACTTCCCGGAGGACCACCCGAGCCGGGACGAGCAGGATACCTTTTACTTAAACGACGGCCTGCTCCTGCGGACCCACACGTCGCCCGTACAGATTCGGGCGATGCAGGCGGAAAAGCCGCCGTTGCGGATTATCGTCCCAGGACGGTGCTTCCGGTCCGACGCGCCCGACGCGACCCATTACCCGGTCTTCCACCAGGTAGAAGGTTTGTACGTGGACCGGGCGGTGTCTCTCGCCGAGTTGAAAGGAACGCTCGAGGCGATGGGCGTTTATCTCTTCGGCGCCGGAACAGAGATGCGGTTCAGGCCCCACTTCTTCCCGTTCACCGAACCGTCGGCCGAGGTCGACTTCACCTGCCCCCGGTGCGGTGGCGCCGTGTGCAGCGTTTGCCACGACGGCTGGGTGGAGGTGCTGGGCGCCGGGATGGTCGACCCGGCGGTCTTCGAGAACGTGGGCTATGACCCGGAGGAGTGGGTCGGATACGCGTTCGGCGTCGGCATCGAACGGCTCGCGATGATTAAATACGGCATTACCGATATCCGGTACTTTTACGAGAACGATTTGCGGTTCATCAAGCAATTCAAGTAGGCGGCACAGCCGCTCTCTGAACAGCGGCATAGCCGCTCTCTGAATGCGGCATAGCCGCTCTCTGAATGCGGCACAGCCGCTCCCTGAATGCGGCACAGCCGCACCCTGAATGCGGCACAGCCGCTCCCTGAACACGGCACAGCCGCTCTCTGAATGCGGCATAGCCGCTCTCTGAAACGGCGTAACTCGCCCACTGAAAAAGATGAAGTACAGCTTAAACTGGATAAAGGACTTCTGCGACGCAACGCTCTCCCTCGAGGAGCTTTCGTATCGGTTATTGATGCTCGGTTTCGAGGTCGAGGGCGTCGACGAGGTCGCCGGCGATACGATTCTTACCGTCGAGGTTACGCCCAACCGGGCCGACTGCCTTTCGATGAGGGGATTTGCACGGGAGGTGGCGGTCGCCTGCGGGACCGAGCTTAAACCGCACGAACTCAAGCTCGCCGAAAAGCCGGGCGACCCGGGCGTCGAGGTGGTAATCGAGGACCCGGACCTTTGCCCCCGGTATATGGCCCGGGCGGTTACGGGCGTCAAGAACGGGCCTTGCCCCGGCTGGATGGGTGCACGGCTGGAGGTGGTTGGCTTGCGTCCCATCGATATGCTGGTGGACGCGACCAATTACGTCCAGCTCGAGGTCGGGCAGCCGCTTCACGCGTTCGACAGGGCGAAGATACGAGGCGGCAAAATTATAGTACGCCGAGCGGGCGCCGGCGAAAAGATGCTCCTACTCGACGAAACTGAGTTGGAGCTTTCGCCGGACGACCTAGTCATCACCGACGTCGAGGGCCCCATCGCGCTGGCCGGCGTGATGGGCGGCGCCGGGAGCGAGGTCGGGCCGGATACCACCGACGTCATCATAGAATGCGCGTACTTCGACCCAAGGGCGATAAGACGAACGTCTAAACGCTACGGCGTCGAGACCGAGTCGTCCTACCGCTTCGAGCGGGGTGTTGACCCGGCCGATATCCCGTACGCGGCCGACCGCACGGCCGAGCTGATGGCCGAGTACGCGGCCGGAACCGTAATCGCGCCGGCGATAGATGCCGGGCGGACCGACTGGCCTATGCCGACAGTTGGATTGCGGCCGTCGCGGGCGAATATGCTCATAGGGTGCGAGCTTTCCCCCGGTGAGATGAAACGCGTTCTCGAACGCGTGTACATGACCGTCGAGGAGGAAGACGCCGATACGCTGGCGGTAACGCCTCCTACGTTCCGCCGCGACGTTGAGCGCGAGGTCGACTTAATAGAGGAAGTGGCCCGGGCGTACGGGTACGACCATGTGGAATCACGGCTTCCGGCCGGGGAGCTTCCGCGGCCGGGACAGCTCGCGAAGGAGGAGGTCGAGGACCGTTTCCGGGAGATGATGGTCCGGGCCGGATTCTTCGAGGTCTATACCAACTCGTTCTTATCGGAAGAATCCGCTACGGCCGGGGCGGACGCCGAGGACGCCGCGGCGGTGGTCAATCCGATTTCGGCGGTCCATACTCACCTGCGGCGGGTTATTTGGCCGCAGCTCGTCGAGGTCGCCGAATACAACGGGCGACAGGGCGAGGCCGGCGTGATGCTCTTCGAGTTGGGTACCGTGTTCGAACCGGCAAAGACGTGGAGTTCCGAGTTCCTGGATTTGGAAAGGCCCGGACTGTCGGAATACTATCATCTGGCGGCGTTCGCCGGCGGCACGCCTGGCGAGGAGAACTGGTACGGTGAACGGCGGGGCGTCGACTTCTTCCTGCTCAAGGGATCTCTCGAGAACCTGGCCGAATACTTCGGGTCGGGTGAAGTCGTTATTGCCGACGCGACGCTAGGCGAAACCGGCGGAACGGGAACAGGCTTTGAAATCTCGGGCGTATGGGAAGTTGAAACCGGGGCTTGCGCCGGGCGGATTTATGAGTTAAAATTGGAATACATCGGCGGTAAGTCGTACGCCTTTGAGGTTGACGTTACGCGGGCGATAGCGGCCGGTCCGCCGGGGGCGGGTAAATTCGAACCGCCGAAGCGCTTCCCGTACGTCGAGCGGGATTTGGCCCTTCTGGTAGACGGGAACCTGCCGGCCGGAGAATTGGTTCGTGCTTTAGAGGAGGGCGAGTTGCTCGAGTCGGTTGGTATCTTCGACGTTTATGAGGGGAAGGGTATCCCGGCCGGTAAGAAGAGCATCGGCATCAGGCTCCGGTATCGGGCCGACGACCGGACGTTGACCGACGAGGAAGCGAACGAAAAACGTGGGAAAGCTCTCGAACTGTTGAAGTCGAAATACGATTTGGAACTCAGATAAAAATACGTTATTATAAAGGGGAGCAAGGCGGTACGATAGATGGATAAGCTGGATGTTCTTGAGCAGAAGGTACTTTCGGCGGTTACGAAGATAAACCAGGTCGAAGCCGAAAGGGAGGAGCTCAAAAAGCAGCTCGGCGCGAGGTCCGCCGAGGTCGAGGCCCTTGAGTTGGAAAAGAAACACTTGCTCGGCGAAATCGAAGGGCTGAAGAAATTGAAAGAGGAGAACGAGCGGCTGCGTGAGAGTATGGAAGCCGCCCAGAAGCGGGTCGAAGGGATAATCTCGAAGATAGAATCCGTAGGCGTGAGCGAAGCGGTCGAAGAAACCGAGGTCGGCGAGTCCGAGGGGGAAGAAGAACCTGCTGACGTTTCGGATACCGAAGAACCCGACGTCGACGAAACGGCTGAGGCTTCCGAAGAGGTAGACGAGGCTTCCGAATCTATCTTCGAAAACGGGTAGGCTGGAACACGACGTGCCCCGGAGGGCGGGTGAGGGCCGTGGGCGATAAGAAGACGACTACTACGGTAACGATATTCGGCGTCGAATATTCGATTACCAGCGACAGGGACCCGGACGAGGTTCGGCGGATCGCCAAGTACGTCAACGACAAGATGTGGGAGATATCGGAGAACAACAACCTGATTACGTCGGAAAAGGTCGCGATTCTTACGGCCCTAAACATCGCCGAAGAGTACATAGGCATACTCGATTCGCGAAAGCGAGACGAGTCCCGACGCGAGAAGCGTACCGAAAGGATTATTAAATTACTCGACGACTCTCCAATGTAGCTGAGTGAAAAATCTTAATACGATAGGAATAGACATCGGCGGCAGCAAGACGGCCGCCTTATTCGTCGGTGCTGACGGCGAGATACTGGCCGAAAGCTCTTTCCCTACAAACTCCGACGGCGGTTACGGTGGATTCCTCGGGCGGTTGACCGCCGTTATCGTCGAGGGAATCGGCGGCGGGCCGGGACCGGTCGGGATCGGGATCGCCGCCGCGGCCCAGGTCTCCCAGGCCGACGGGAAGATACTCGACGCGCCCAACGTACGTTTCTCAAACGTCGCTATATGTGCCGATATCGAAAAGGCGGTCGGAGTTCGTGCGTATCTCGAGAACGACGTGAACGCCGCCGCCCTCGGCGAATACTCGGCGCGGGAAGACCCGCGGCAGCCGTTCCTGGCCGTCTTCGTCGGGACCGGCGTCGGCGCCGGTATAATTATCGAGGGTAAGATATATCACGGCTCGAGCGGGTACGCTGGCGAGATAGGGCACGTGTCGGTAGAGCCGCTGGGTGCGGTCTGCGGTTGCGGCGCCCGGGGTTGTCTCGAAGCGTACACCGGCGGCGTCGGGATCGGGCGGCGGGCCGCCGCTGCCATCAAATACGGCCGGGCGCCGGTCCTGGCCGAGATGGTCGATAAAGGCGAACTTCCGTCCGCGGACAAGGTGGCCGCCGCGGCTTCCAAAGGGTGCCCGGTTTCGGCGGGGATACTGGCTGAGGCGGCCAGGGCCCTGGGCGTTGCGTTGGTCGGCGCCGTGAATTTACTCGCGCCCGGGACGTTGGTGCTGGGCGGCGGCGTCGTGGACGCGTACCCGCGCTTAGCCGAGCTGGCCACCGATTACGTGAAGAGCGAAGCGTTGCCGTTAATCGCGGCGGACTTGGTTGTCGAAAAATCCCTGTTGGGTGGGCAGGCGGCGGCCCTGGGCGCGGCACGGCTGGCCGCGTTGAATCAGCAGGCGTAACGAACGGGGCGGGTTTTTTACCGATAAAGTAGTAGGCGGGAGGGTCGGCTCATCAGTTTCAGCCGATTCTTTTGTTATGCGTGTTATCGATACCAAGTTATCCTCGTGCTTCGCTGCGGCGTTTCTACTCGCGGCCACGGCCGCTTGCGCGTATGGCTATTTCGGTAAGAACAAGGTCCAGCGCCACGATTACGAGTGGCGGACGATGGAGAACGAACGTATCAAGCTCTTCTATTATCCCGAAGAGGAGCCGCTGGCCGAACTCACGATGGTTTGGGCCGACGACGCGTTCGCCGAGTTGGCCGAGAGGATGCAGTATACGCCGGGTCGCAAAGTTCCGATAATACTGTATAGTTCCCACGGCGAGTTCGAGGAGACCAACATCCTGCCGTACATCCTTCCCGAGAGCGTAGGCGGCTTCACCGAGATTTTCAAGAACCGGGTCGTGCTGCCTTTCGAAGGGTCGTATCCACAGCTACGCCACGTCCTCTGGCACGAGATGACCCACTTCTTTATGTTCGAGAAGCTCCGGTACATATACCACACACATCATAAATACGACTACGGCGCGCCGCCGTTCTGGTACATCGAGGGTATCGCCGAGTATATGTCCACCGATTGGGACAGCACCGCCGATATGGTACTGGCCGACGCGCTGTACTCCGATGCTTTCGTGCCGCTGAGTAAGGGTAGCCGTATAGCCGGGACTTATCTAGGGTATAAGGAGGGCGAGGCGGCCCTTCACTACATCGCGGAACGGTACGGCGAGGATAAGATAATCGACGTTCTCAACTATGCGTGGATTAGCTACCGGTATAAAGAGGTGCTGGCTGCGGCGCTTCCTGTCCCTTTGGAAGAACTCGATCGCGAATGGAAGGCTTACCTTTCCAAAAAATATTGGCCGCGGTTTGCCGAGCGGGAACAGTACGAGGTCTTCGCCGAGAAAGCGAACAAGAACCACGGTTTTAGGACCGGTATCGCCTGGCTTGATTCCCGGCGTTTAGTCTATCTGTCCGCCGACGAGGGTTACTCGAGCGTTTACCTGATGGAGTTCGGCGAGTGGGATAACGTTACAGACGTGAGAAAGCTGGTCGTCGGCGAGAAGACGCCCACTTTCGAGGTGTTGCAAGTCTTTCGGGGCCGGGTCGGGACGTGGGGCGAAAACTACGTCGCCTTTGTCGCTCGCTCGGGCGCCGCCGACAGCGTCTTCGTTTACGACGTGGATGGGGAACGTGTCGTCGGCGAATACGGTGTGCCCGGCGCCGTGACTTTGTCGTCACCGGCGTTCTCCGCCGACGGGGGAAAAATCGCCGTGCGGGGCGTTCGGCGCGAGGGGAAAGCCGACGTGTACGTAATTGAACGGGCTACCGGAGAAACGATCCGTCTGACCGATGACCTTTACGACGACCGCTACCCGACCTGGTGGGGCGATAAAGTCGTGTTCGCGTCGGACCGGCCGGGCGAGCTTGAGAAACCATATTCGAACTTGTACGCCGTCGACCCGGCGACGCGCGATGAAACGCAGCTTACGTTCGGCGCGCACCGGGACCTTTATCCCGTCTATTCATCCGGCGAGGACCGCATTTACTTCACATCGGACCGTGGCGGGTTGTTCGACGCCTATAGATTGGACCCGGCGACCGGTTATACCGAACGTTTAACGGAGGCGATTACCGGCGTGATAGAAGCGGCGCCCCGACCGGACCGGGACCCCGGCGAAGTGGCTTTCGTCGCGATGAGCGAACAAAGCTACAACGTCTATACGGCCGCTCTCGAGCCGGTCGAAGAGACGGAAGAGGGGGGTACGGTAGCGGTGTCTGTACCCGGTACCGAAGAACGCCAACCGGTAGATGCTGCCGAATTCGAGTCGGCCAAGTACTCCCCGGACTTTGCCCTGGACTTCTTCAACGCCGACATCGCGTACGGGCCCGAGTACGGGACCCAAACGGGCGTGGTGCTGGTCTTCACCGACATGTTGAATGACCATTACATTTCTGTCGCCTTCGGAAACAGCGCCACGGAGATAGACGAGTTTCTGGCCCGGACCAGCGTCGGAGTTACGTACTTCAACCTTCACCATCGGCTCGGCTACGGCCTGGGCGGGTTCCGCTACGTGGACGAGTACTACGAACACGAGCTGGACTTAGACTACACCGAGTGGAAAACCGGCGGTGGTACCTCCCTGTCCTACCCTCTCAATCGTTACAACAGGGTCGGGGCCGACGTACTGGTTTACCACAGGAAACTCTTGAACGAGTACTCGGGCGAAGAGGAGGACACGGGCGCGAAGGTCTCGTCGTATCTGTCGTTCGTTCACGATACGTCGCTGTGGTATCTGGAAGGGCCGGTCGACGGCGCGCGTATCAACGTAACGGCGGGCGAGACCGCCGACATAGGCGACGCGGCGAACGACTACTTCTACTTCGGTGCCGATTTGAGGTTGTACCTGCGGACGACCTTGACCCAGTGTTTCGCGGCCAGGGCCGTCTACCAGAGCAATAACGGACCCCAGGCCAGGCCGATGTACATGGGCGGAAGCCTTTCCATGCGGGGTTACAAATACTTCGATTTCACCGGACGCAAGCTCGGGTTGTTCAACTTAGAGTATCGTTTTCCCATATTGAACCCGTTTCCGCTCAGGACGGCCATAGGTTCGATAACTGTCCCGGCGCTCCGGGGCGCGCTCCTCTTCGACGCTGGGAACGCGTGGGACAGGAAGTTCTCGCTGGACCAGTTCCGAGGGAGTTTCGGCCTGGGACTGCGAATGACGCTCGGCGGGTTCCTTACCCTTAGGACCGACCACGTCTTCCTGACCGACTTCGACCGCGTCGGCCCGTTCATACCGATACGGTTCTTCGTGGGGTGGAGCTATTAAAACCTTTTTACACCATACTACTGCACTTGTAACCTTTCTAGGTGCCGATTAGAAGGGGGTATGTCAGGTGAAGGTATTTAAGATATGTGTATTCTTCTTCTTGTTGGCGGGGTCGATGACGGACGCCGAAGACGTCGTTAGCTGGGTACGCGTCTATACGCCCGACGAGGAGGCGTTTTATTCGCTCGCGTATCGCGACGACCTCGACGTCGCGGCGACCCGATACCCGGGTTACGTCGACCTTGTGGCTCAGCAGTCAACCCTGGACCGATTGGCATCGACCGGATTGAGTTACGAATACCTGCAATACGACTGCCTTTCGCCCGAATCGTTCGGAGGTCGCGCGTACGACGGGTATCGTAATTACGACGAGCTGGTCGCCGACCTGAACGCGTTAGCTTCGGGATATCCCGATATTTGTACATTATCGAACCTGGGACAGGGTCACGTCGGCCTGGGCGATATCTGGTTGCTTAAAGTATCCGACGACGTGGCAGGCGACGAGCCCGACGAAGCCGACCTGTTCATCGTCGGTTGTCACCACGCCCGGGAACCGATGTCGGTGGAGGTGCCGGTTTCTTTCGCTACTTATCTTTGCGAGGGTTACGCGACGGACCCGGACGTGCAAAATATCGTCGACAACTTGGAGTTCTACATTCTTCCCTGCCTGAATCCCGACGGTTGGGTTTACGACGACGTGGAGGGCACGAGGAACTGGTGGCGAAAGAACGGTTACGATTGGCCGGGGGACGAGCCGCTCGACTACGATTGGGGCGAGGGGACCGGCGTAGACCCTAACCGGAATTATACGTACATGTGGGGTTACGACGACGAAGGTTCCAGCCCGAATTGGTACTCTCAAATTTACAGGGGGCCGAGCGCTGGTTCCGAGCCGGAGAACCAGGCGGTTATCACGTTGGCCGAGGAAAAGAGTTTCGATTCCGCCATAACCTTCCATCAGTACGGCGAATTAATACTCTGGCCGTGGGGTTATAAGTCTACGCCGACGCCGGACGATTACAGGTTCGAAGAAATAGCTCAGGTGATGTACGAGGAGATATATAATCACCTGGGATACGGATATTACTGTTCACAACTGGGGACGATTAACGGCGATTTGACCGATTACCTGTACGGGAACTCCAGGACCCTTGGGTTTACTATCGAGCTCAACGAGTCGTTTTATCCGGACGATTCGGAAATCGAACCGACGTGCGCTATGATGAACGACGTTTTACGCGAGTGGGCCGAATGGTGCCTGGACGAGTTTACCGGGGTAGAAATCGCGTATTTCGAGGCACGTTGGCGTGACAGTAAGGTGGTCGCGCTAACTTGGGACGTTTCCACCGATACTGAAACCGCCGGTTTCAATGTCTATCGTGAAAGCGATATCGGTTGCAGCCGAGAACGTATAAACCGAGAGCTGGTCTATGGACAAGGGCCGTACGTTTACGTCGACGCGGACGTAAACCCGAACCTTTCATACGATTATTATCTGGAAGCGATCGACGAGAACGGTGTTCCCGAATCGTTTGGTCCCGTTCATATAGACGCGGCCGAAGGTTCAAAGAAGGCTTTTGCCCTCTACCAGTCGAAACCGAATCCGTCTGAAGGCAAGGCGGTTATCGCTTTCGACATACCGGCGGACGCTGCGGTTGAACTCGTTTTATACGACGTGGCGGGCCGGACGGTTACGACGCTCGTCGACGATACGTTACCGGCCGGAGAGCATACGGCCGACGTGATCGGACTCCCCTCCGGTGTATACGTATACCGTCTGGACGCGGGCGATTTTACGGCGGCCAGAAAGATGGTTATAAAGTGACGGTATAGCGGCGGTTTATACCGGGGTAGTAAAAGGGGGTATTTGAACGTAAATTTCGCCGCCGGACGTGCTCTCGCGCTCGCCCGGCGGTTTTGATTTAACTCTTGCTTATCTGAAAACTGACTTCACTTCCCCGAACGACGCGCCGCCAACCGAACTGACCGCGCCTTCCAACGTCGGGACAACGTGGGGGCCGAGGACGTCATAACCCGCCTGATTGGGGTGCAGCCCGTCACCGTCGTGGTATGCGGTGGGGAGTTGGCCGTCGCCGTCGGCGATCCAATTGTAATAGTCCATACACGCCCAACCGTTGTTGGAAGACCAGGTGCGGACCCAGCCGTTGAACTCGATGATGTCGTCTAGTTGGGCTTGCGTATGACCGCCGTGACCTACGTCGATAGGGAGGGTCGTGGCCGGGACCGGCGTCGCGCCGATGCTTACGCAGTAATCGGCGATGTCCTGCATGCATTCGTGCATGAAAGCCAGGTCCGTGTCGCCGCCCTCGTCGAAGTACGCGGCGCACTCCTTGAAAGTTACGATGTCGGGGTTGTATGACCCGACCTGGGAGAACGCTCCGGATTTATCGGGACCGAATTCGATTACTTTGTGGAAGTCGTAACTCGGGAAGAATTGGCCGTCGCTCGGGTAGTAGAACGCTTCGGTAATCGACGCGCCCAGGAACACGACTGTCAAATCCTGCAAGTCCGTTGCTGTAACAGAACCGCAGGATATGAACACTAATGCGATTGAAACCGATAAAACCTTTCTCACAATGACCTCCTTCGCCCGTGCCCGTTTTTGATGCCTACACTTGAAGAGCGTAGTGCTTATTTCCGGTTAATTCTCGAGACGACACGTTCGTTGGTTTATATTGAGGTTACCATATCATTCGAGTTAAAACAAGGAGAGCGATTATGGGGAAAGTGGTTACTTCGTGCGCGGTTATCGCTGTTGCCGTAACAACTGCCGGCGCCGCCGACCTTTCGGCCCGCGTTTTGGCGGAATACCCGCTTGGCCCTACGTTCGAGCGCAGCGACGTAGGGATAATGTACGAGTGGGAGTATCTGCTGTCGGATTACGGGTTCGGCATCGGTATCGTATTCGACGGGGGAGACTACAACCTGTGGATATCCGACTGGTGGGAAACCGGCGATTTCGGTCTATACGAGTTCGACCAGGACGGCGACGCTCAATCGGGCTATATTCCCACTACTGACGACCTTGCTACTAACGATGTGGCGTATAGCTCGCGCGACGGCGGTTGGATAGTGGGCGACCACGCCGCCAGTGCAGTCGAGACGTACACGGACTCGCACCCGTATTTTGCGGCTTCGATAGACGGACCGTCTTCGTGGGTCAGGGTCTTCGGCGTCGCTTACGATACGGATTTGAACGTCCTCTACGTCGGCGATGACGACGCCCATATCGCGTACGGTACTATGACCGACCTCTATTCGCCGGTCGTGTGGACCGAACTCGCCGGGCCCGCCGGCGAGCAGATAACCGGCCTCGGTTTAACCCCCGAAGACGATTATCTTTTTGCCCTGACCCGGGAGGTGACCGGTGACCCGCCCACGCAATTGTCGGCCCATATTTACGTGTACAACGTGAACGCGTCGGGCGCTCCCGACACGTCGAGTCCGGCTTTCACTTACGATATATTCGGGATAACGACTCTCGTCGGCGGCGCCGAGTGGGACGGCGATTACCTCTGGATAATGGACCAGCGGGATACGGACACGGTGATGAAATTGGCCCTCGACGGAATATCACCCGCGACGAGCATTACGCCGGCTTCGCTGGGCGATATTAAGGCGAGGTTCAGGTAAAGTTCGACGCACTCCGATACGTGTAAGAGGCGCCCGTATGGGGCGCCTTTTATGCGCGGGTTTTATACTTGCGTTATAGCATCGGGATTCGTATAATCAGGGAGTGAAGAATCGTTTCCGCAGAACGACGGTTCGTCTTTAACCGTTTAACGTTTGACTACGAGGAGGTAGTATTATGAGAACGCTTTGTGTATTTTTAATGCTCGTCGTCGCGGCTTCGGTATCGGCGACCGATTGGTATATCCTCGACTACTGGGATGTCCCCGAAGTTCCGGGTGATCCCGACAGCTCCACCGACTTCAGCCACGCTTTCGGGCTCGCTTACCGGGATAGTGAAATTTACGTAAGCCACTTCAATGCCGACGAACTTTATCCGGATCCGCCGTTCCTTACGAACCTGTGGGTCTACGACATGGACGGGAACTACCAGTGTAAGCACTTCCCCTCGGACATAACCGACATCGATACCGGGTGCGTGGACTGGAAAGGAGACGCGGACCACGGCGGTACGGGCTGGTACATGGGCAACAGGCGCGACATCGAGGTGTTCTTCGTGGCCGATAACGGTTCGTCCTATACGTCGTTCGCCGGCCCGTCTAACTTCAGCGGTTGGATGTACGGAATGGCCCATAACCCGGACAACGACATGCTGTACGTTTCGAACTGGGTGAATGAATCGGGTTGGATCGCGTGGGGTTCGCTCAACGGGTCGGGTCACGTTACGACGTGGACCCAGAACGATAACGGCTTCCCGTACAACGCGCTGAAATACGTTTCGGTCGGCGGTGCGAGTTACCTTTTTGCGCAGTATAGGGGTTTAAACGGTAGTTGGGATAACTCCCTCCATATTTATAATTTGGACGCTTCGGGTATCCCCGAAGATATCTACGTACCTGACGAGATTATCGATTACAACGAAGAGTTCTACTATCCGGGCGACATTAGCTGGGACGGCGACAACTTCTGGATGCTAGACCAGAACCGGCTCAACGAGGACGGCTCCGACTATCCGACGGAAATCGCGCTTCCGGGGTTCTCCTCGTACACCGTAAACATTACCCCCGCTTCTCTGGGGCACATCAAGGCCCAATTTAAATAGTAGTTGGGGTAAGCGCGTGAAACGCGAACAGGGGCGCCGTTCGACGGCGCCTCTTTTGTTTTTACGCGCAAAGGTGTAACGCAATACTGATTTTATCCTTGAAAAGAATGCCGGTTTATTTTAATATCCGGGCGGACCTAAAAGGACGATATCGAGTAGTATCGGAGGTTTAACCCTTAAGGAGGCAAGGTTATGAGGGCGTTTTTAGCTTTAGCATTGACGCTGTTCGCCGTTTGCGCGATGGCGACCGATTGGTATATCCTCGACTACTGGGATGTCCCCGAAGTTCCGGGCGACCCCGACAGCTCCACCGATTTCAGCCATGCTTACGGCCTCGCTTACCGGGATAGCGAAATCTACGTAAGCCACTGGAATCCAGATGAACAATACCCGGATCCGCCGTTCGTTACTAACCTGTGGGTCTACGACATGGACGGGAACTTCCAGGGTACGCACTTCCCGTCCGACATAACCGACATCGATGTCGGGAACGTGGACTGGAAAGGAGACGCGGACCACGGCGGTACGGGCTGGTATATGGGCAATAGGCGTGATATCGAGATTTTTCTGGTAGCCGATAACGGTTCATCTTATACGTCTTTCGCCGGTCCGCCTAACTTCACCGGTTGGATGTACGGTATAGCCCATAACCCGGACGACGATATCCTTTACGTTTCGAACTGGCTATCTACCTGGATCGCGTGGGGTCCTCTTAACGGGTCGGGTCACGTTACAACGTGGACCCAGGAGGACCCGGGCTTCAGGTATAACGCTCTGCAATACATTTCCGTCGGCGGTACAGATTACCTCTTAGCACAACTCAGGGGCGACGATGGCTCATGGGATAACTCCCTCCACGTCTTTAGTTTGGACGCTTCCGGAATCCCTAACGATATCTACGTGCCTGACGAGATTATCGATTACAACGAGGAGTTCTACTACCCTGGCGATATTAGCTGGGACGGCGACAACTTCTGGATGCTCGACCAGAACCGGCTCAACGAAGACGGTTCCGATTACCCGACGGAAATCGCGCTTCCGGGGCTATCCTCGTACACCGTCAACATTACCCCCGCTTCTTTAGGTAACATCAAGGCCCAATTTAAATAATGGTTAGGGTAAGCGCGTGATACGCGAACAGGGGCGCCGTTCGACGGCGCCTTTATTTTCTTTTGACGTGTAACGTTACAACTAAGTATCGATTTTAGCCTTGAAAAGAATACCGGTATGTTTTAATATCCGGGTGGACCTAAAAGGACGATATCGAGCAGTATCGAACGTTTAACCGTTAAGGAGGCAAGATTATGAGAACGCTGGGTGTACTATTAACGCTCGCTGTCGCGGTTTCGGTATCGGCGACCGATTGGTATATCCTCGACTACTGGGATGTACCTGAAGTTCCGGGTAACCCCGACAGCTCCACCGACTACAGCCACGCTTTCGGCCTTGCGTACCGGGATAGCGAAATTTACGTAGGTCACTTCAATGACGAAGATCTTTATCCAGGTCCGCCATTCGAAACTAACCTGTGGGTCTACGATATGGACGGGAACTACCAGGGTAAGCACTTCTCCTCAGACGTTACCGATATTGATACCTGTTGCGTGGACTGGAAAGGAGACGCGGACCACGGCGGTACGGGCTGGTATATGAGCAATAGGCGTGCTATCGAGTTTTTCCTGGTAGCTGATAACGGTTCGTCCTATACGTCGTTCCCCGGTCCGTCTAACTTCAGCGATAGGTCGTACGGTGTCGCGCATAACCCCGACGACGATATCCTCTACGTTTCGAACTGGATGTCGACCTGGTTCGCGTGGGGTTACCTCGACGGGTCGGGTCACGTTACGTCGTGGACACAGGAGGACCCGGGCTTCAGGTATAACGCCCTGAAATACGTTTCCGTCGGCGGCACCGACTACCTCTTGGCCCAGGATAGGGGGGACCTAGACTCTTGGGATAACTATCTACACATCTTCATTCTGGATGCTTCAGGTGTGCCGGATATATACTCGCCGGACGTAATCATAGAGTACAACGAGGGGGGCGACTTAATCTATTACCCGGGCGACATTAGCTGGGACGGAGACAACTTCTGGATGCTCGACCAGAACCGGCTCAACGAAGACGGCTCCGACTATCCGACGGAAATCGCGCTTCCGGGGCTCTCCTCGTACACCGTTAACATTACTCCTGCTTCTCTGGGGCACATCAAGGCCCAGTTCAAGTAACGGATTCTGCAACCTTAGCAGGGCGAGTAAAGGGGAACGTCGACGTCGGCGTTCCCCTTTTGGCTTGACATGAGCGCCCTTTTGGGTTTATGTTCGGTTTCGTAACATACCTCGTTTTTAACCTGTGGAATTGACGAGAAATATAATTACGTCTCTCTTCGTTTGCGGGGTCGTCGCGTACCCGGCCGCCGGAACCGCCGTTGGGGTCGAAGGCGAAACGAACGAAGGGGACGTCGAATACATCGTCGTCCTGTCCGAGGTCGCAATATGGGAGGATACTATCCCGTCGGACAAGGACATGAAGATATATTTCGACGTCGATAAGGCGATGGCCTACCTGTTCGCGTTGTACGGCGATGCGACGATGGAGATTTATTCGCCGTATGGTCTCTGGAAACAGTCGTTGATTACCGACCCCGACATAGCCGCAAAGGTCGAGCAAGATTTACCCGCCGACGGAAGTTACCATATGCTGCCGGCGGGGAGCGACTCGGGCGAGTATTATATGATATTGACTAAGAAGGAGCGTAATAAAATCGCTCCGTTTACTATAGTCCAATATACCGTTTATAAATTCGAGAAGCCCCTCGTAGAAGAGAAAGAGTCCGAAAAAGAGGCCGGCGCGCCCGCGCCGACCGATTAACCCCGAGTAGTAGGAAACCGCGTTTTTAAGCCTGGGCGGCGGCGATTACGTCGATGAGCGCCGCGGCGAGCTTTTCGGGCGCGTGCCGCAGCACGAGCTTCGTCTCCACCGCGACCTCCGAACCGTCCGCCTGTATCGTTTCTTCCTGTACCTCTTCGACGATGTCGGATAGGCAGAGTATGCTGCCCTCTACCACGACGACTTCTTTGCCGTCGCCGAAATCGACGGTGCTGAACTCGGCGGACTCGCCTTCGTCGTAAATAATAGGTTCGGAGCCGGCTTCGCGATAATCTTGGAGTACTTCCGGCGAGATGGGTCTATTGTTGGCCAGTACGTAGTCTATGGGGAAACCGGCGTACTCGCGGAGTATCCGAATGTGGTCCGACAGGTTATAACCGTCGGTCTTCCCGGCCTGGGTCATTACGTTGGCGATGTAGACGGTCCTCGCGTTGCTCCTCCGTACCGCGTCGGAGACGCCGTCCACCAACAGGTTGGGTATAATCGACGTGTAGAAACCGCCGGGCCCCAGAATAACGATATCGGCTTGAGCTACCGCTTCCAGGGCCATCGGCAGCGCCGTTGGATTTATCTCGGACGGGTTGCCGGGGTTGCCGTCGTCGGGCCTTCTGCTCAAAAAGACCTTGTCGATGGCCGACGTGTCGTTTCGGTATGTTATTTCGTCTTCTCCGGCCAGGACCGTTCCGTCCTCCAACTCGGCGCAGAGCATTACGTGCTCCAGGGTCGAAGGGAGGATGTTTCCGTCGACGCGGAGGACTCGAGAAGCGTCCCGAATCGCCTGGATGTAATTGTTGTCGTTCATCTGTATCAGCGCCGTCAGGAAGAGGTTGCCGAAGCTGTGCCCGGAAAGCACGCCTTCGCTTTCGAACTTGTGTAGAAAAAGCTTCGTTATCAGCGTTTCTTCGTCGGCCAGTGCCGCGAGGCATTCGCGGATGTCGCCGGGCGGGAGTATGCCGAATTCGTCTATGAGTTTGCCCGTGGCGCCGGCGTCGTCGGTTACGGTCACCACCGTGGTCAGCGACTTCAGGTCTATTACGCCTTCGCCGTCGCGGTCCACGTATTCGCGGACCCCGCGCAGGAGGGTCGCCAGACCGGTTCCGCCGCCTATGGCGACGATTCTGACGTCTTGTAGGTTATCGGCCATTTTTCGGGTGCACCGCCTTCTGCTTCGATAATTAAGTTTATTCGACTGTAACCGATTTCGCCAGGTTACGCGGTTGGTCAATGTCGCAGCCCAGTTCCAGGGCCGTATAGTACGCGAGGAGCTGGAGCGGGATGACCGCCAGAACGGGCGACAGGACTTCCCCGACGTCCGGGATAGTTATCACTTCCGACGCCATTTCGTCCAGGCCGTCGGTTTTGGTCGCGACGGCCGATACCCTGGCGCGGCGGGCGATAACTTCCTGTATGTTGGAAATCATTTTGTCGAAGACCCCGGCCTGCGTCATTACGGCTACGACCGGCGTTCCTTCGTCTATGAGGGCGATAGTGCCGTGCTTCAGCTCGCCCGCCGGGTACGCTTCGGCGTGGACGTAGCTTATCTCTTTGAGTTTTAACGCCCCTTCTCTGGAAATCGGCTCGTCTATGTTCCGCCCCAGGAAGTAACAGTGTTCGTGCTTCGCGATGACCTTCGCGAGCTCCCGTACCGCCGGGGTGGTTTCTTCTAAAGTCGTTTGGACGAGTTCTGGCAATTCGCGGAGGTCGCTCACGAGCTCGTCTCTGGCAAAAGGTATCTCTACGCCCCGCTCGTCGGCCATCTTCAGGGCGATGAGCATAAAAGCCGTCATCTGGGCCGTGAAGGCTTTCGTGGAAGCTACTGCGATTTCCGGCCCCGCCTTCGTGTGGAGGACCGCGTCGGCGTCCCGCGCGATGGTACTGCCGCGTACGTTAACGATGCCGAGGGTCGTGGCACCTTTTTCTTTGGCCGCGTGTAGGCTCGCGATGGTGTCGGCCGTCTCGCCCGACTGGCTAACGAGGATTACGAGTGACGACGGTCCGACGACGGGGTCCCTGTACCGGAATTCGCTTGCGATGTCCACGTTGACGGGGATGCCCAAGAACCTCTCTAGCAGATACTTCCCGTAACACCCGGCGTGATAGGCCGTACCGCAGGCGACTACATGAACGTCGGAGGTCCGGCGGAGGACTTCGCCCGGAAGCTCCGTCGTCCTGAGTAGGATTTCGCCGTCCTCGGTGAGGCGGCCTTCCAGCGTATTCTCTATCGCGCGGGGCTGCTCGTGGATTTCCTTGAGCATGTAATGGTCGTATTTGCCTTTGGAGACGTCGGCCGCGTCCCAGCTTACGATGGTCAATCGGCGGCCGACCGGCTGTTCGCCGTTGAGGAAACTGGATATCGATATGTGGTTGTTTTCCACCGATACTATATCGCCGTTCTCGAGGACGTATACTTTGTTCGTGTCCTTGAGGAGGGCGGTGATGTCCGAGGCGACGTAATTTTCGCCCCCGCCGACGCCCACGATGAGGGGCGCGTTGTACCGCACGGCGACCAGGCGTTCTTCGTCCGCCGATAATATCGCCAGGGCGAACGCCCCTTCCAGCCTCCGGACCGCCTTCCGAGTCGCTTCCAGGAGGTCGCCGTCGTAGTACTCCTCGATAAGGTGCGGGATGATTTCCGTGTCGGTCTGGCTTACGAATTTGTGCCCGGCGGCGATGAGTTCGTTCTTCAGCGTCAGGTAGTTCTCGACGATGCCGTTCTGGACGACGCCGATTCGTCCGGTACAATCGAAGTGGGGGTGGGCGTTGACCTTGTTCGGTTGGCCGTGGGTCGCCCACCGAGTATGCCCTATCCCTATTATACCTTCGAGGTGCGCGGACGAGAGCGTTTCCCGAAGGAACTTTATTTTACCGGGTTCCTTGCAGACTTCGATGTCGCCGTCGTTCAGGACGGCGATGCCGGCCGAATCGTAACCCCGGTACGAGAGGTCGTTGAGGCGTTCGATTAAAAAAGGAACGGCTTCTTTTTTTCCAACGTATCCGACTATTCCGCACATAAATTTCTCCTCATGAGACCGAGACCGCGGCCGATAAGTTTATTTCGCGGCCTCTTCCGAAATCCGTACGTAGAGTCCGTGGGCTTCCGGCCCCAGGTCAGAGAACAGCTTTTCTCTGGCGGTCGGGTCCGCGTCCATGGCTTCGTATACGGCTTTTCCTATCTCTTCGAAGGATTCGGCGTTGTGGCGCCGGGCCGCTGAAAGGGCTTCGCTGAAGTAACCGAGCCTCTCATCGCCACGCCCGAGCGCCCCTAGGTTTACTTGCATTTTAGCGATATGGTAACCGCTGCCCATCTGCCTGAATAAAGCCAGGCTGTTCTTGATGTGTACGACCGCGTCGTGGTCCGAGCCTTTGAGGACGGCAACGGTTCCAAGGTCGCCGAAAATCTGCGCGACCCGGTACTTGTCTCCGTTCTCTTCGAAAGTAACGAGGGCTTCCCGGTGCAGCGACTCGGCTTTATCGTATAGGGCTACGGCTTCGTCGGGTTTGCCGGCGGCGTTAAACCGGGAGCCTCTGACTTGATAACATAGCCCCAATCGGTTTTTCGCGACGGCCGTCTCGGCTGCGTCGGCGCCCACGTCAATGGCTTCCTCGGAAAGCGCTTCCGCGCGGTCTAAAGCTTCGTTCGCCCGCTTTACGTCGCCGGTGGCGTATGCCCTTTCCGCTTCCAGGCGGTACATAATCGAAAGGTTTGACAGCGTGCTGGCGAGCCACGCGCCTACGTCTTTCGCGTCGCCGTCAACGGTTACCATCGCCGTCAGAGTTTTCTGCGCCGTTTCGTATTCGGTTTTCGCCGACGCGAAATCGCCTTTCAGGCGCAGGACCGTACCGGCACTGGTGTGGGCCACCGCGCCGCCCAGTTTTTCGTCCGTTTCGGCGAACACCCGGTCCGCTTCCCGGTAGTATTTCAGCGCGTCGTCCCATAGACCCCGATGTCGGCAGACATTCCCCCGGTCAAGCAGTACGTATCCGAGGTCCCGGCGGCGGTCGTTTCCCATCGCGTCGAACAACTCCGCCGCCGCCGCGTAGAACCCATCGGCCAGGGCGAGCCGGCCTTCGAACCGGGCCAAGTGCCCGAGCGTCCTGTTAACGCGGGCGTTCAACAACCTGCCGGAACGGACTCGTTCGTCGCGCTCGTAAGGGCGTAACTTGGCTGCGAGCTTTTCCAGGACCCGCTCCGCTTCGCCCAGTTTATTGTCCTGATACAGCGATTCGCCTTTCAGGTAATCGGCCCACAGCGCTACGCTGAGGGGGTGGCCGTCGAGGGCGAGTAGCTCGTCGGTCAACGGTTCCGCCAAACCTTTAGCGCGGGCGTATTCTCTTACTTCGGCTTCGGAAAGGGCCGGAATGGCGAGCGATTTAATCTTTGCGTTTTCGCCGAATTGGTCGGGGCGCAACGGTCGTTCGACCGAAAGAACGAAAACGGCATTGGGCCCTAAGGTCTCCGTTTCAACTAGCCCGTTTAGTAATTCCCGGAACCAGTATTCGGTCAACGGCCCGAGCCTGTCGTAGTCGTCGACGAAGATTACGGCTTTAGGAGACTTTTGGACGAACGGAACGAAGCCCGATAAGAACTCGCCGGTGAGCAGCCGTTCCATGTCGTTGTAGATGTATTTTTCGGCGTAAGTCAACTCGTCGGCGGGCGCCTGCGTGCGACCGGGTTCTCCCGGCATCGGCGAAACCGGAACGCCGAAGGGGTCGTTGAAACCGCTTCGTAGCTTGCCCTCGATGGCCGAGCACTGGGAATACATCTCGTCGAAACCGGTGTACGAACCCGGCGCGCCCGTAAACCTTTCCCTGAGTTCGACCAATAACTCGCGGTAACCGGGGACCCTGGCGCCTTCGAGGTAAACGTGGGGTGTGCCCGCCTCCCGGCACTTCGGTATCAGGCGATTTTGGATAAGGAATGTCCGACCTGAACCGTTCGTACCTTCGAGTACGATTACGCCGGTTTTCCCGGCGGCCAGCTCCTCGGCAAATCCGTCGGTTATATCTCCCCGGCCGACGAAGACGGTTGGGCTCTCGTCTTCCTGCTCGGGCAGGTACATGGCGAGCAGTTCCGCGACTTCAACGTCGAGGGCATCGGCCAGGCTCAGAAGGGTTTTGGACGACGGAAACTTGTGGTCGCGTTCGAGCTGGGAGATATAACTCGCGTCGACGCCCGCCCGGTCGGCGAGTTCCCGTTGGGTGAACCCGCGGGCGGCCCTTTTGCCCCGTAATATCCTGCCGAAGGTTATTTCCCCGTTAATCCGCAAAGCCTTTATTTTATTGCCTTATCGAACCGGTTGTGGTATAATCCCTCATTAAATATTGGGCGACAGTTATTTTGTTGACCGAAAATGACTAGCGCATCTATGTTTACTCTGGGTTATGCTAGCATAAAGTTGACTATAAGTCAAGCTCTAAATGAAGTTTATCGAAATTTTATCGGACCTGGAAGTCGAAGAGGTCCTAGGCGATACAGACGCGGAAGTTACTGATATTTATTACGATTCCCGCGCCGTCGGGCCCGGCGGGTTGTTCGTAGCGTATCGGGGCGCCCGTTCCGACGGCCACGATTTTATCGCCGAAGCGGTCGAAAAAGGCGCCGGTACGCTAATTGTCGAAGACCGGGGTAATGTGCCGGACGGCGTTCCTACCGCCGTAGTACGCGACGCCCGGCGCGCGATGGCCCTGGCTGCGGCCCGGTTTTACGGTTTTCCGTCTGCGTCGCTCCGTACGGTGGGCGTTACGGGCACCGACGGGAAGACGACGACGGCCTGGCTAATCAGGCATATATTGACTTCGGCCGGTTCGGAGACGGCCCTTTTTTCAACCGTCGGCGTCTTCATCGGTGGCGAAGAACGCCCGCCGAAGCTGACGACCGCCGAAGCCCCGGACCTTCAGCGGGACCTGCGCAGGGCCGCCGACGGGGGGACAGAGGCTGCGGTCATCGAATGCTCAAGCCACGGGCTCTACTTCGATAGGATAACCGGAACCGAGTTCGACGTATGCGTTTTCACGAACCTGAGCCACGACCATCTTGACCTCCACGGCGACGCCGAAAGCTACTTCGCGGCGAAACGCCGGCTCTTCGATATGGTTAAACCGGGCGGCACCGCCGTAGTCAATATAGACGACGAGTACGGGCGACTGCTGGCCGACGGGCTGGCGATAAAGCGTTTGACCTTTTCCGGTGAAGGGCGCGTAGCGGACTTCTCGTTCCGTGACGTGGTTTCGGGTGGGGGAGTACATTTCGACCTGGACGGCCCCGGCGGTAGTGCCCGAGTGTCTTTACCGTTCGCCGGGGCGTATAACGCCTATAACGCGGTTGCGGCGATAGCGGCGGCTTACGCTTTGGGTGTCCCCTGGACCGACGCGGCTGCCGCCGTTGCGGACGTGCCTTACGTGCCCGGGCGGCTCGAGATTATCGAGACCGACGATCTGACCGTAGTAATAGACTACGCCCACGCGCCGAAGGCGATGACCAGCGTACTCGAAGAGGTCCGGGCGGCTTATCCGGACGCCTACACGGTGGTCGTATTCGGTTGTCCGGGCGACAGGGACCGGGAAAAGCGGCCTGTGATGGGTGGCATAGCATCACGGTACGGCGACTTTGTAGTGGTAACCAACGACGACCCGTTCTACGAGGACCCGGCCCTAATCGTCGACGAAGTCGTGGCTGGGATACCCGACGGGACAAGGTTCGTCGTAGAACTCGATAGGGCCGCAGCCGTTGGAATGGGGTTGGAAGTAGCTCGCGGGCACGAAACCGCCGTGGTGGCGATACTGGGAAAAGGACACGAGAAAGTGCAGAAGGTCGGCGATGAACAGATACCGTATAACGACCGGGAAACGGTGTTAAAGTTGCTTGGTATCGGCGATGGATAAACTCGACTCGGAGATTATTGAGGAGATGGCGGCGAAGGCCCGCGAGTATCCGGTGGACGGAAACGTCGTCATCGAAGCGTCCGATTTACGCAAGTCCTTCGGGTCGCTCCTCGTGCTCGAAGGGACGGATATTAAAATCGCCGAGGGCGAAACACGGGTCGTCATAGGCCGTAGCGGATGCGGGAAAAGCGTCTTTTTAAAACACGTTATAGGGTTGTTGAAACCCGACGCCGGGAAAGTAGTCGTCTTCGGCGAGGACGTACCGTCTTTGAAAACCAAGGAAATTTACAGGTTACGCGAGAGATTCGGGATGGTTTTCCAGGGTTCGGCCCTTTTCGACTCGTTGTCGGTCGGTTATAACGTCGGCTTCTTCCTTTACGAATACTCCGACCTGCCCAGGTCCGAGATAGATAGCAGGGTGAGAGAGGCCCTCCGCAAGGTGGGGATGGCGGACGTGGAGAAAAAGCGCCCTGCCGAACTTTCGGGTGGCATGAAGAAGCGAGTCGGGTTCGCGCGGGCGATACTCCACGAGCCGGACATTATCCTGTACGACGAACCGACCACCGGCCTTGACCCGATAACCGCCGACGTTATAAACGAGCTAATATGCTACTTCGACGAGGAGTTGGACGTAACGAGTATAGTCGTTACCCACGATATGGTCAGCGCTTATAAGGTCGGCGATACGATTTCGATGATGTACGCCGGGAAAGTCATACAAACAGGTACGCCGGACGAGATAAAAGGGACTGATAACGCGTTCGTCCGGCAGTTTATCGAAGGGCTTTCGGAAGGCCCCATAGACGTCATAGGTGGTACGAGATGAGCAATGAGGTTAAGGTCGGGATTCTGGTCTTCGCCGCATTGGTACTTCTTACGATTCTTGTCTTCGGCGTGGGCGAAATCCGTATCTTCGAGCGCGGTGTAGAATATCGCGTGGTCTTCAACTCGGTGGCGGGGTTGAACGAGGGGTCGTCGGTCCGGCTCGGCGGCGTAAAAGTCGGCCACGTCCGGGACATCGACTTCACCGAGTATAAAGAGAAGCGGATGGTAGAGGTGGTAATCGTTATAAAGGAAAGCGTACCCATCCGCGAGGGCGATAAGTTTAAGATTACGATGCTGGGGTTGCTCGGCGAGAATTACGTCGAAATTATGCCCGGAATGGTTACCGAGAAGACTATCACCCCCGGGTCACGGATAGAGGGCGAGACCGTCGTCGCGATGGACCAGATGTTCGAGGACGTGCAGGCAGGTCTGGGCCGCGTGAACGAGATGCTGGACGAGGAGACCGTCGAGAACGTCAGGAAGACGATAGCGCATACCGAAGCCGTCTCCGGCGATTTGGAGTACGTTATAGATACGTCGAAGGGCGATATAATCACTACGATGCGTAACTTGAAGTCCACAAGCGTGCGGTTGGAGCGCCTCGTAGCCAGGAACGAGGCCAGCATCAACGCTACGATGGACAACGTGACGGTGATAAGCGAGAACGCCGTCGGCGTGTCCGAAGACCTCGAGACGATAACCGGGCGCCTCGAACGGGGCGAGGGCACCGCCGGGAAACTGTTGGCCGACGAGGCCTTATACAACGAGGTGCTCGATACGACCACCGAAGCGAAGGGGTTAATACAGGACATAAAAGAACGCCCCACGAGATACATAAAACTTTCGATTTTCTAAGTCGAAAGGGACACGAACAATACCCTTACAGAGGGTTAGAGTTTAGGAGGAAATTTGGTAAAGGAAGTAGTATCAACAGAAATAGGCGGACGGCCGCTGGAGTTCGAGGTCGGCCATACCGCTAAGCAGGCCGGCGGTGCCGCGACCGTGAGATACGGCGATACCGTCGTGCTGGTTACAGCTTGCAACAGCGAGGAGGAGCGAGAGCAAGATTGGCTCCCCCTCTTCGTCGAGTACCGGGAAAAGACGTCGGCGGCGGGCAAAATTCCGGGTGGGTTCTTCAAACGTGAAGGCCGCCCGACCGAAAAGGAGACCCTGACGGCGCGGCTTATAGACCGGCCGGCCAGGCCGCTTTTCGATGACCGTATTAGGTACGAGGTACAGGTTTACGCCCAAGTCTTCTCCGCCGATGACGAGAATGAACCGGACGTAATGGCGATAAATGGTGCTTCTCTGGCGCTTTCGCTCTTCCCGATACCGTGGAACGGGCCCATCGGCGCCGTACGAGTCGGTCGCATCGACGGCAAGTACGTGGTCAACCCGCAGATAAGCGATATGGAACGCAGCGACTTCGACCTGGTCGTGGCCGGGACGGAGAACGCGATAACGATGGTCGAGGGCGACGCGAAAGAAGTCGAGGAAGATGTCTTACTGGGCGCGCTCGATGTCGCGGGAGACGAAATTCGCAAACTAATCGGCGCACAGTTGGAGATGGTCCGGCGGCTCGGTTCGGTCAAAAGAGATGTCGAATCGACCGACGAATACGAGGGGTTAAAGGCCGAAGCGGCGCCCCTTATAAAAGATGCCCTTCCCGGCATCCTCGACATCCAGGACAAGACCGAGAGGAACGACGCCAGGCGCGAAGTTTTGGACAAGGTGTTCGCGAAACTGATAGCCGAAGGCGACTCTGAAGCCCGGGATAAGGAGCGGGCGATAATAAACCACTTCTTCGATATGGAGGAAGGTGAAGTACGCCGGATGGCGTTGGAGGACCGACGCCGTCAGGATGGCCGGGTCTTCGACGAGATACGCGACGTGACCGTCGAGGTATCGGTGCTCCCCAGGACCCACGGCTCGGCGCTGTTCACCCGAGGCCAGACCCAGGCGCTCGTCACTACGACCCTGGGTACCGTCTCCGACGAGCAGAGGGTAGAAGGGCTTGTCGAGGAGACGACGAAGACGTTCATGCTCCACTACAACTTCCCGCCGTTCTCGGTGGGCGAGGTGCGGCCGATACGAGGCCCGAGCCGCCGGGACATAGGTCACGGCGCCCTGGCCGAGAGGTCGTTTAAAAATTTATTGCCCGAAGAAGACGATTTCCCGTACACGATACGGATAGTCTCGGACATCCTGGAGTCCAACGGGTCCAGTTCTATGGCCACGGTCTGCGGCGCGAGCCTGGCGTTGATGGACGCCGGTGCGCCCATAAGGGCGTCGGTCGCCGGCGTCGCGATGGGTTTGATCTTCGACGGGGGGACGGGTAAGTATGCCGTCCTGACCGATATCCAGGGAATGGAGGACCACTACGGCGACATGGACTTCAAAGTTGCCGGAACCCGCAAGGGGGTAACCGCGTTCCAGATGGACCTGAAGGTAGAAGGCGTTTCCCTCGAGATTATGCGGGAGGCCTTGGAGCAGGCGCGGCGCGGGCGTATCGAGATATTGGATAAGATGGACGCCGTACTCGCAGAACCGCGGCCGGAGCTTTCGCCGTACGCGCCGAGAGTTATTACGTTTATGATACCCGTCGAGAAGATAGGGACGGTTATCGGTCCTGGCGGCAAGATGGTGAGGAAAATAATCGCCGAGACGGGCGTAACAATTGATATCGAGGACGACGGCCGCGTTACTATAGGGTCGGTGGACCCGGAGGAAGGCATCCGCGCGCGGGAGCAAATAGAGATGCTCGTCGAGGAGGCCGAAGTAGGTAAGTTTTACACGGGTACCGTCACCCGGTTGATGAAGTCCGGCGCGTTCGTCGAGATACTGCCGGGGACGGAGGGTCTCATCCATATATCCAAGCTCGACCATTATCACGTCAACAAAGTGGAAGACGTCCTGAAGGTCGGCGACGAAGTCAAGGTCAAAGTGATCGAAATCGACGACCTGGGCCGCGTAAACCTGAGCCGTAAGGCGTGTATCCCGAGGCCGGAAGGTAAACCCGACGGCAAGCGTGGAGGTAATGATCGCAGGGACCGCGAAAAAGGGAAAAAACGCCGTTAAACGGGCCGTTCTGAGTAATGGGCTCCGGGTCATATGGGAGAAGATGCCGGCTGTACGTTCAGTCGCCGTCGGCGTCTGGCTCGACGTGGGCGTGGTCGACGAGACGCCGGCGACCAACGGCGTAAGCCACCTTCTTGAACACCTCGTCTTCCGGGGAACGGAGACCCGGGGCTCGGTCGAGATTTCGCGGGCGATGGACGAGGTCGGCGGCGTCCTCGATGGGTTCACCGACCACGAGAACACGATGTACTACGCTCGGGTTCTCGACGAGCACGTCGAACTCGCCCTCGACTTGCTTTCGGACATAACCGTCAACGCGCGGTTGTTACCCGAGGACGTGGAAAAGGAAAAACGCGTCGTCAAGGAGGAAATTCGGTCGTACGAAGATTCACCGTCAGACCGTATCCACGACATCATCGGCGCGAACCTTTTCCCCGATAATCTTCTCGGGATGTCCGTATTGGGCACGACTGATACCGTGGCCGCCCTGTCCCGGGGCGGCGTCGCCGAGTACCGGGATGCGGGTTACGTCGCCGGCCGGGCATTGCTCTGCGCCGCGGGGCACGTCGAAGGCGACGAGTTCGTCGAGTTGGCCGAGAAGTACTTCGGGCGCATGAAGGCCGACGGGGTGGGGGAGCGCCTCCGCGCCGCTGCTGAGAACGACGCTTCCCGGTTTTTAACGAAAGATACCGAACAGTTACATCTGTGTATGGGCGCCCGGAGCATACCGTACGGACACCCCGACCGGTACGTGGCTGCCGTTCTGACGACGGCTCTCGGTGGGAACGCGTCGAGCCGCCTTTTCGAGAAGATTCGAGACCGATACGGGCTGGCGTATTCGGTTTATTGCTATGGCCAGGGTTACCGGGACGCCGGCGCAATGATTGTTTATATAGGGACCGCGCCCGAGACGGCGATAGAGGCGAGAGACCACGCGTTGGCCGAAGTGGAAGATGTCGTGAAGAACGGGCTCTCGCCCGAGGAGTTATCGCGGGCGAAGGAGTGTCTGAAGGGCAATCTGATGCTGGCGCTCGAGGGTACCGCCGCCCGGGTAAGCCGGCTCGCAAAACAGGAGTTGTTCCTGGGCCGTCAGGTATCGTTGGAGGAGACGTGTAACGGCGTGGATGCGGTAACTGCCGACGACGCGGCACGTCTGGCGGTAGATGTCTTCGGCGGAGGGTTGACGGTTACCGCGATAGGGCCGAACGCGGAAGACGTGTGTAGAGTTTAGGTCCGGTAAACCGGACGCAGTCGTCGGTACGGTAGGATGCGGAAGTCTTTTTTTCAGAGGCATTGGCTTGCGTTCGCGATAACTTTCGGCGCGGCGATAATCATAATCATAACGATATTCGCGAAGCGCGAATCGGACGTGGAACGAGCCCGCAGGAAGTTGATCTGGGGCGACTTGGCTATGGAGTCCTACCATTACGAGGAGGCTATCGACTTCTACGAAAAGGCCGTCGAACTGGACCCGGACCTCATCCAAGCGCGGTATAACTTGGCGGTAGCGTACGAATCCGTCGATAAACAGAAAGCCGCCGAGCTGTGGGAGGAGTACATTGAGCTCGCGGCCGACGACCCGTCGCAATCCAGGTGGATGGAGCAAGCGAACGAGCACCTGAAGAGGTTGCGGGCCGAGCCTTCGATGGAGGCCGGTTACGCGGCGATGGAAGATGGAGACCTCGATACGGCCCTATTGAATTTCGAGGAAGCCCTGGCGGCGGATAGCACGATATTGGACGCCCATTACCGGATGGCGCAGATATATACTGAACAAGGCGAGTACGAAGAGGCGGCCGCGAGCTATAACAAGGCGTTGGAACTCGCGCCGTACTCCCTCAAGTACCGGTACGAGCTGGCGCTTGTCTACGAGGAATTCGACCGGGCGAAGGCCGTCGAGACCTGGGAAGATTTCATCGACCGGTCCGAAGGCTCGAGGTCGATAGAACGCGAAAAGGTCGTCGAGGGTAAAAAACACCTTACCCGGTTGCGCGGCGGAGGTTAATCTATTAGAGTAAGCGTTCTAATAATAACGTTGTTTTTATACGCGTGCGGCGCATCCGCAGCGGTGTTGTCGTACGACGAACTTCTGGCGGAGGCCGTCGCCAGGTACGAAGAGGGCGATACGGTGACCGCAGGAGAGCTGCTGGGTCAGATTATCCAGGAGTATCCGGACGACCCGGCCGCCAACTATTACCTGGCCCAGATATTGAACGACCGGGGCCTGTTCGAGGCGGCTCTGGAAAGCTACATGAAAGCCGCGAAAAGCCCGGAGTTCAGCGACGCGCTGTTTAATGTCGGTTACCTGTCGTACGAGTTGGGCGACGCGGACACGGCGCTCGAGTATTACGATAGGTATCTCGAATACCGGCCGGGTGATTCGGCGGCCCTCTATAATAAAGGTATTATCTACGCGAGCCTGGGGAACGACGCGTACGCCGCTAAAAGTTACGAGGGCGCGATCGACAGCGACCCGTATAACGTCGACGCATTGCATAACCTGGCTGTAATTTATTATGACGCCGGCGAATATGAACGGGCGGTTCGCTATTGGGACCGTTTGTTAGAATTGGATGAGGATGACGTCGACGCGCTGTACGGCCGCGGGTTGGCCCTTTACGAGTTGGACGACTACGACGGAGCCGTCGAATCGCTCACCCGCGGGGCTGAGCTTGCGCCCGACGACGGCCGGTTCCAGTATCAACTCGGGAACGTCCATTATTCGCTTAACGAGCTGGACGGGGCTCTGGCCGGTTTCTCCGAGGCTTATCGCCTGGGCTACGCGCGCGACGAGGACGCCTATTACCTCGGATATATATACAGCGATTTGCATAAATACAACCTTGCGTTGGAGTACTTCGGCCGGGCGGCCGAATTAAATCGGAACTACGCCGGCGTCCACGTCGAGAAGGCCCGTATCTACCGGGCGATGGGCAAGAACGCGTCGGCGTTGGAAGAGTTACGCAAGGCCGAGGAAAAGGGCTATGTCGACGGCGCCGAGTTGGCGTACGAGTTCGGGATGACGTACAAGGCTCTGGGCCTGTACGAAAACGCCGCCGATTACTTCGCCGACGCCGTGAGTTTGGACGGCGCCTTTCTCGAAGCACACTATCGCCTCGCCGAAGCCTACGGGAGTTTCGACGATATGAAGGCTTTAAGGCAGTGGAGACGGTACGTCGAACTGGCCGATGGGCAGCCCGGCGAGAAGTATTCGGTGAAAGAAGCCCGTTCACGGATAGTTGAATTGGAGAGAAAGACCGCGCGGGATTGAGAACGGGATGGGTCGCATGGCTCGAAAACGATATATTATCCGTATTGCCGCAGCGACGTCCGTCGTCTTCTTTTCCCTTGCAGCGGTCGGCTGCCCGCGGTTGATCGGGGGCGAGGAGCACGAGAAGAAAGAGGCCGTGAAGAAACTTTTCGACTCGGCGTATACCCATTATCAAGCGGGGGATTACGAAGCCGCCATATCGGATTACGACGAAATCGTCGGAATAGCGCCTAACTTCGCCGAGACGTATTTCCACCTGGGCGAGTGTTACAATAAAATGGGGCGATACGAGGAATCATACGCCAGCTACGCGAAGGCTTCGGACCTTGCGCCCGAGGAATACGAGTACGCGTTCAACGCCGGCGCCGCCGGGGCTCAAGCCGAAGGTTTCGAGGGCGCGGTCGACTATTTTATGCGTGCCGCGGCGCTACGGCCGGACGACGCGGAAGCTTATAAGTACTTGGGTGCCGTAGAGCGGCAAGCCGGTATGTACGTCGAATCCGAGGAGGCGCTATCCAAGGCATTAGAACTTAAGCCGTACGACGGATTCGCGTTGTATAACCTTGCGCTGCTGTACGAGGAGGCATATCCGGCCCAGGCGCCGGCGGTCTGGCGGGCGCTTCTGGAAGAGGGACGCGACTGCGAGTCGGATTGGTTGGATTCGGCTAGAACTAGATTGGGCGGAGAGTAAAACGGCAGGTTCTTTATACGTTCTGATCTAATATCGTGATTCCCGGTTAATGAAAAGGCCCGTTTTTCCGGCTGATAATATGGGGTGGTTGGTGGTCATAAAGCGATTACGGTTTTTTATTGACAATTTCTACCCGATGTTGTAGATTTCGGAGGATACTGAACGGGCCATAGTATTGAACGGGCCATAGTATTAATCTAGTATCGTGGAAAGGAGATATTAAATTGGCTGTTACAAAAGCTGATATCATCGACGCGATAGCCGCCCGCTGCGACATTACGAAAGCGAAAGCCGGTTGTGCGGTTAACGCCGTTTTCGATTATATCGTCGAATCGCTCAAAAAGGACGAAAAGGTAACCGTCGTGGGTTTCGGTACGTTCGAAGCCAGGATGAGCAAAGCCAGAATGGGCCGCGACCCGCGGACCGGGGCTTCAATCCATATCCCCGCGAAGAAGGTCCCGAAATTTAAAGCCGGGAAGACCCTCAAGGACGAGCTTGCGGCTAAGCCCGGCCCGATATACTAACGGCGGAACCGTTTCTTTCTTAAAACGCAAATAACCGCCGGTCATCCGGCGGCGGTTAGAAAGCACACGCTACGGGATAGGCTTGTGACGGGATAGGCTCGTGCGAAAGCACGGGTCTTTTTCTTATTTACCCACATTCCAGAAGCAAGCACGTCCTTCACCCGTTTTGATTAATGCCCAGGAAAGGCGCCGTCGGTACGTCTACGTAAAACGTTTTTTCGGCGTACGCCCCGACGGCGGTTGACCGTCCGGCGTATAACCGTTCGTCGGTCAAGAGGTTTACTACTTCTTCGGCGAACGGTTCCGCGTGCAGGCGAACGGCGATACCGGAATCTTCGTCGCCGGGTGTCCCTTCGGCACCTATCGGCGTCGCGACGACGGGTAGACCAAATGCCATCGCGTTAAGCGCCGCGAAGTCGGTGCCGCCGCCGGACCAGTGTGGGAACGCGGCTATCGCCGCCCGGGCGAATAAACCATCTATTTCTTCGGCGGTCACGCGCAACCACGGTTCGGTCAACAGCGGTTCCAAGTGAGTTTCCGCCTCTTCACCGTAGACGGTCACGGCGGTGTTGGGAACCTTCGAGAGCACTTTCGGCATCACGAACTTGGCCAGCCACTTTACCGCCGTCGCGTCGCGTCGTGCGAAGATATCGGTTACGTAGACTATCTCGCGGGACGCGAACCCGCCGGTGACTGCGTTTCGCGGTTTTTCAACGGGCGGCGGTACTACGTTGAGCGGCCGCGTGTAGTATCGTCGCAATTCGGCGGCGACCGTTGGAGAAGAACAGACGGCGGCGTCGGCGCGCGCGAGGGCCTTCATCTCGTAGGTCTTCCGGCGTCCGCCGCGGACCATCCGGGCGGTACTGAGGAAAGGGTTGTCGGCCTCGTCGGCGAACCTTTCGTTGAAAAGCCACTCGACTTCGTAAGCGTAATAAACCACTTTCGTGGCCAGTTTCTGGACCGTCGGGTAGAGGAACCACTGGTCGAAGACGACGGCATCGGGCTTTATTTCGTGAACGAAATACGCGACTTCATCGCGGAAGTCACGGGGGTTATAACGCCAAACGTCGGTCGGCGAGAACGAGAAGACCGACGCGGCCGTCGTCAAGACCGAAGCGGCCGTCGTCGCCGCGCGCCGAAGGAACGCCCCTGCGTCCGCCCCCACATCTTCGCGAGCCGTCGTGCGGATTCGAACGCCGGCGCTCATAATCGCGTTTGCGGTTTCGGGAGATGGTTCTCCGTCTATGAGAGCCGCCAGGTGGACTTCGCTGTTTCGCGCGAGACCGGATATTACGTTATAAACCGCGCCGCCGCGTCCGGCCCTGGATGGGCGCGGAATACCGTATCTTATCCAGAGTATTTTAGCCATTCGGGAAGTTATCCTTGCGTGAGTTCCAACATCGCGGCCGCTTCGCTCCCCGGCGCCGCTTCGGGCGCGGTTATTACGGCCAGTTCCCAGTACGTTCGGGCCCTGGCCAGGTCGCCGAAGTCGAACGCCAGATACCCCAGCGATAAATAACACCCGGCTAAACCTTCGACGTCGGAGGGTTCGTTTTGGAATAGCTCGGCGGCTTTTTCGAGGTCGGCTCTCGCCGCGGACCCGTCGGCGATGAGATAATCCGTTTCTCTCGCGGAGCGACCGCGCCAGAGCAGGGCGTACGGATCGTCCGGGTTGGCGGCGATGTAGTCGCCCAACCTTCCGAGCCCCCGTTTGGCCCGCATCACTTTGACGAGCGAAAACCCGGAACGGCCGGCTTTTAATGTCCACAAGCGTCCGAGAGCCGCGTCGGCCAACGGCGGCAGACCGTCGGCGTTCTCAAGAGTTTCGATGGCTTCGTCGAGTCCGTCGCCGTTCTCGGCCGCCGCGACCAGGGCGATAATGTCCTCGTCCGAGTAGCCGTTCGAGAAGGATACGGCGACGAGTAACGCGGCGATTATTAATATAAACCTGTTCATTGTCCGGTCACGTGCGTTTCTTTTTTACCGAGGGTCTCGCTCGCTTCCCGTCTGGTTAAGGCGACGGCGACGGCGGCGAGACCGTATATAAGTATCATAATCTCGAAGTCGCCGAAGGTATACTCGAAGAGCCCTTCGACAAGGAAGCCCGACATAATGCCGACGCCCGCGAGGCCGATTACGTACGTTTTGCTTCCGGGCGGTCCTCGGCGATAAGCCCGGGCGAATATTACGAATAAACCGCCTACGAGGGCGAGAAAGGCAACCAAACCGATGATACCCCGTTCCACTACGGCCTGGAGGTAGTTGTTGTGGGCGTGGGGGATTTCGGATTCGATTGAACCGGGGTCCTTGTAGCGGTCATACGTGTATCGGGCGTTATGAAGGCCGATCCCTAAGGCGGGGTAATCTCCCGCTATGCGGACGTACGTCTTCCAGATACCCAGACGCGACTCGCCGTCCGGGGCGGCCGGTTCGACGTCCGGCTTGGCCGGTTCGACGTCCGGCTTGGCCGGTTCGACGTCCGGCTTGGCCGGTTCGACGTTTTCGAAAGCCGTGCCGACCCGCACCAAACTCGCCGCCCTGTCGATAATCTCCCTGGGCGCGATTAAAAAGGCGACGACGAGGACTACGGGGATTGCCCACAGCAAGCGTCGTTCGGCGATGACGGCGATTACGACGAACGAGACACCGAACCCGAGCCACGCCGACCGCACGAGAGACACGGCGAGGCCGCCGAGCATTATAGCGAGCGCGAAACCTAGTACAATCCGCGCCCAAAGGCGCATTTTCGCTTTAACTAGAGCGACCAAGGTCAAAGAACACACGGCCGTCATGACTCCGCCGTACGTCATGTAGAACATCCGGCCGCCGGGACGGTTGGTCAGTACGTGGACGCCGTGGAAAACCCGGTCGCAAAACTGGTAGATCGCGTATCCGGAGTTAGCCGTCGCGGCCGCTACGAGCATTATGAACATGACGGCGGCGATTCGCTTGTCGCGTCTGTAAAGCGAGAAAGCGACGGCGTAAAAAGCCAAAGGCGCCGTGTACTGATAGGCCCAGGAGAAGCTGCGGTTCATGAATTCGGTTCCGCCGACGTAGTAGGCGGCGAAGCTCGAAGCGACCGCCGATGCGTAGAGGGCCAGGAACGGAAAGTCGAGGGACGTTCTGTAAGCCGGGTTTCGCCGGGTTAAATCGGCCCAGAGGAACAAGGGAAGGAGTACGAAAGGGAAGACGGCCCAATTGGTGAAGCTGATGGAAAAAGCCGTACCTGCCGCAAAGACGCACAAACCGGGGATTTGTACTTTGTCCAGGCCGGTCGCCAGGTAATCGTAAACCCGGTCGAGGGGGCGGCGCCGGGTACTTGAGATAATAGTTGATGGAGTCAAATGAATATTAGCGCGTTCGTTACGATACCGCCGTCGCCGTTAAAACCCTTTTTCTATCGGTCGGTCTTGCATGTGTCTGCGAAAGTCCTTACCCGCCATGTATACGGTTTTGCACATCTCGAAGAGCCGCGACCTGAGTCTGTGCCCTATCCGGTCTTCGAGGGTTTGCCCCTTGGCCGACGACGCGGTATCCGGGAAGTTGGTCGTAGCGACGAGGATACGGCCGTATTTATACCGGCTGTTGATTACGTTGGAAAGCATGTCGAGGGCCCAGTCGCTTATCTTCATGGAACCGAGGTCATCGATAAATAATACCTCGACCACGCGGAGGGGGCGGAGGAGCGATTCTTCCGAGATTTCCGGATTATTAAACGAATTGCGGAGCGACAGTAGCACGTCCGAAAAGTCGACGAACAAGCACGACGCTTTCCTATTCTTGATTAAGTTATTGGCAATTCCTGCGGCGAGGTGTGTTTTACCGACGCCCGGCGGTCCGCTGAAGAGAAGACCGATGCTTACGTTTGGGTACAAAGCGGCGAAATCTTCGGCGACCTTTTTCGAACGAGCCAGCGATGCATCCGCGCCTTTAGTAATCTTGAAACTCCGCATCGTATAATGCCTGTAGTGGTCCGGTACGCCGGCGGCCGATAGTGGGTCGGCTTCAATTAGTCCGCGCGTACACTCGCACGGACGGGCGTATCCGGCGCCGCCGTTCGGCGATGGTTCGACGATTACGCCGGTCCCCAGGCACTCGGGGCATACGCCCGTTTCGGGGGGTTCGTCGCCGTCGATGACTATTTCTTTTTCTCGGCCGGTCATATTATGAGCACTCCCCGGGCACCGAAGCGCCGCAATACGGCCGCCCGGACCGTCGCTCCGACGGTGGCTTCGAACTCGGCGGGTTCCATCCTTTTTTTATAGTCGTCCAGGTCTTTTCGTACTCGTTCGTCGAGGACCGCGAGTTCGTCCGGCGGAAGAGAGTCGGTCAAATCGTCGGCCAGGCCGTCCTCGATGATGGCGAGTTCCTCGACTACCGCGGCCGACGAGTCGAACCCGCCTTCGGTTACCGTTTCCAGTACGCCGTTCAGACGCTTCGAAGCCCGCAGGAACGCGTTGTTTGCCCCCGGGTGTTTACGCTGCAGGTCGTCGAGGCTGAAAAGGGCCGCCTCGAGGGTCGGGCGGAGTTCTTCGCCCGATGACGTGGGGCGCGGTATAACGCGAGGGCCTAATCGCTCGACTTCGGCGGCGATAAAACGCCGACAGCCGCGGACGCTCCGTACTTCACCGAACGCGTCGATGGCCCGGTCGATTCCGCGCGCCACGGCCGATACCGGAACGCCTGCCCGTTCCCATTCGACCAAGAGCGCCAGGTCCGCCGGCGAGATGAAGGCACCGCGTCCCCTCTTCTCGATGAAGTACGCGGTAACCCGCTCCAGGTACTCGCTTTCGACCGTCTTGGTTTCCACTATTCCGCTTCGCCTTCTTCGTCGGTTTCGTCGCCTTTTCCTTCAGCGGGCGGCGTTGGTAGTATATCCGTTTCGGTGCCTGCGGCGGGCAACGACGCCGGTGCTTCGGGCGGCGCCGGCGTTACATCTTTCACTTCTACCGTCGCTTCGTATTCCGCACCCGGTTCCTTCGCGGTGATGCGCCCGATGAACCAGAACATCTCGGCGACGAAGAATACGCCCAATCCTATCGGGAGCGTAATATACCATTCGTAGAAGAAAAAATCTACGGCGCGGACGAAAAATAGCGCGCCTGCGAAGACGAGCGTTAACAAGACGCCGTCGGGGAGGGAAGCCGGTTCGTCCTCTCCAGGTTTCGACGCAAATAATCCGGAGACGAGACCGCCGAAGAACCTGAACAATCGTCCCCGTTCGCCTACGACGATTTCGGCCGCAATAAGCAGCAAGACGACCGCTGCGAAGAGAAAAGGCGCCCAACCCAACGTCGTCAATATCCCTTCGCCGAGACCGACCGCCGACGCAATGATGAACAAGGCCATCACTGGCGCAACCCACGAACCTGTACGTTTACGCATGTAAGCGAGGGCGAGCCCCACCGGTAAGTGCAATACCGCAAACGCTATCCAAAGGGGCAAGTCCCCCGGCCCGACGCCGTAGTAGATGAGCGGGAGCCCCGCGCAAAAACCGTAAACGATACCCGCGACCAACGTCCCGGCCCGCCCGCCGAATAGCCGTTCGGCGAGCCCTTGCGCGTATCCGAAGAAGAATACTCCCGCAGCCAGCGACAGGGTGATGGCTCGCGCGAACCCTAACAACCCCATTGGCAAGTCGTTCCCGATTACGATATCTTCTATGGGGACGCCCCGGGCCCATAGCCCTAGAGAGAGGAGTACTCTATACGCGACAATCAAAACGGCGGCCAAAAAGCCAAAATAGACCGACTTGAACGGCCCGGAACTCCCGCGCCGGAAGAAAATGCGCCACGGTTTAGGCCCCGGGAGGAGCCTGACGACCCACGGCCACGCGATAACCGCGGCCAATGCCAGTGCGGCTCCCGACAATCCCGCCGCCCAGCGGGAGTCGGCCAGAGACGAACCCAGAGGGCTTATCAATAGAATGGCCGCCAAAACCTCAAAAATAAAGGCCGCGGTGTAGAAGCCGCCCGGCGTTTTCGAAATCGCGTTCATACTTTTGTCTTGCCGTACCGCCCGGCTCCTTTCTTCTTCCGGCGTTTGATTATCTTCGCCAGCGGGTCGCCGCTCGACTTTATCGCGCGGATTCGGTCGCGTATGACGGCCGCTTTTTCGAACTCCAGCTCCTCGGCGGCCCGACGCATCTCGTATTCGAGAAGGGCGGTTAGAGCCGCCGGGTCTATGTCTTCTTCGAAGCCTTGGGCGGCTATCTTTTCCTCGAACTCTTCTGCGTCGGCCACCGCCGTCGTCGCCAGTATCGCTTCGGCCGACTTCACGATCGATTTAGGGACGATGCCGTGTTCCTCGTTGTGCTCGAGCTGAAGGGCGCGGCGTCTCGAGGTTTCGTCCAGCGCCCGCTCGATGCTCCCAGTTACGCGGTCGGCGTAGAGGATGACCGTTCCGCCGACGTTTCGTGCGGCCCGCCCCGCCGTCTGGATTATCGAGCGCTCGTCCCGCAGGAAACCTTCCTTGTCGGCGTCGAGTATGGCGACCAGCGTGACCTCGGGCAGGTCCAGCCCCTCCCGGAGGAGGTTTATTCCGACCAACACGTCGAATTCGCCCAGGCGCAGGCTGCGGAGTATCTCCATCCGTTCGATGGCGCCTATCTCCGAGTGCATGTAACGGACCCGGATGTCGAGGGAAGCGAGATAGTCGGCCAGGTCTTCGGCCATACGCTTGGTCAGCGTAGTCGCCAGTACTCGTTCGTTTCGTTCGACGCGTTTCCGAATCTCGCCGAGCAAGTCGTCCACCTGGCCTTCGGCGGGCCGCACGACCACCGGCGGGTCCACCAGCCCCGTCGGTCTGATTATCTGCTCTACGACCTTTGCCGAGTGTTCCCTCTCGTACTGGCCGGGCGTGGCCGACGTGAAGATGGCCCGGGGGACCAGCTCGACGAACTCCTCGAAGAAGAGAGGCCGGTTGTCCAACGCCGAAGGTAGGCGAAAGCCGTGTTCGACCAGCACCTCTTTGCGGCTCCGGTCGCCGTTGTACATGCCGTGAAGCTGGGGGATGGTCGCGTGGCTTTCGTCTATGATGCAGAGCCAGTCGCCGGGAAAGTAGTCGAGGAGGCAGGCCGGGCGCTCGCCGGGGGCCCGGCCGCTCAGGTGCCGTGAGTAGTTCTCGATGCCCTTGCAGTACCCGATTTCGCGTAGGAGGTCGATATCGTATCGCGTCCGGGTCTCCAGCCGATGTGCTTCGATGTCCTTGCCCTCGATCCGGAGTTCGGCCAGGCGTCCTTCAAGCTCCTCTTCGATGGCTTCCAGCGCCGGCGTGATTTTCTCGGCGGTCGTTACGAAGTGCTTGGCCGGATAGATAGCGACCTTCGGGACTTCGCGTTTTTTAGCGCCGGAGACCGGTTCGAACACATATATCCGTTCGACGCTCTCGCCGAAGAACTCGACGCGGAAGGCTTCGTCCTCGTACGCCGGGTATATCTCGACGGTATCGCCCCGGACCCGGAAGTTCCCCCGACCGAAGTCGAAGTCGTTGCGTTCGTATTGGATGTCCACGAGGCGCCGCGCGAGCTCCATTATGTCCATCTCGTCGCTTTCTTCGATGAAGAGGTGGAGGTCTCGAAACTCCTCCGGGCTTCCCAGGCCGTAGATGCAGCTTACCGACGCGACGATGACGACGTCGCCCCGGGACAACAGCGACGCCGTCGCCCGGAGCCGCAGCTTATCCAGCTCCTCGTTGATGTCGGCGTCCTTCTCGATGAAGAGGTCCTGGGCCGGAAGATACGCCTCCGGCTGGTAGTAGTCGTAGTACGAGACGAAGTACTCGACCGCGTTGTTCGGGAAGAACCCCAGGAACTCGCCGTAGAGTTGAGCCGCCAGGGTCTTGTTGTGGCTGATAATGAGCGTCGGCAGCCCGACCTCGGCGATGACGTTAGCCATCGTGAAGGTCTTACCTGAGCCGGTAACGCCCAGAAGCGTCTGGAACTTGTCGCCAGCCCGGACGCCGGTGGCCAGCTCGGCGATGGCGGTCGGTTGGTCGCCGGACGGTTCGAAGTCGCTTTTTAAGTCGAAATCGGCCATTATAGAGACTGGCATTGCCAGTTTAAGGATCGGCCTTACCGGGTTAGAGATCGGTTGTGCCGGGTTAAAAACCGGCTGTGCCGGGTTAGAGACCGGTTGTGCCGGATCAAAAACCGGCCTCGCCGAATCAGGAACCGGCTGTGCCGGAGCCGTAGTATGCTTCCTCGTGGCTCACGTCGGCGCCGCGGATGTAGTGCAGGGCCGGGCGGAGCGTGTTTATCTTGAAGAAGCTCGCTATCTCCTCTTCAGTATATTTGTGTTTCCGCAATATCTCTATCTCGTGGCCGCAGATGGGGATTAACACTTGTTCGAGGTTGCCGATGTGCGGCCGGTTTATCAATTCGGTTATTATCTCGGCGATGAGGGGCGCTACCTGGGGGAACCCGTAGAACTCGACACGCCCCGGGTCGCCGATGACGACGTCGCGGACCGTGAGCCGATCTCCCGCGGCAACGTGCTTCAACGGGTGTCGGAGTTGGCCACGATTGACCTTCTCCTTGAACCGCTTTAGCACGTAAAGCCGGTTGTGTAGGACGTTGACGGCGTTGAGTATGTCGGTCAGGACGGCGACATCGCCGGCGCCGTTCATGTGTATCCTCAAGACCGACCTATGCAGCTTTTCGTGTTCGGAGAAAAGCGTTTCCACGCGGCGTACTTACCCCCGCGACGCCCGGCGCGCCGTTTAAGCATACTAATAAAAGGGGGGGAGTTATGCAATAGGAAACTACGGGCCGGGAAGCCCCACCGCAGTATTCCGGCACGGTTTTTATACCTGGGACGACCTTGAGGTATTCGTTCGCTTTTGATATAGTGAAAAGAGATAGATATGGGTAAATTGATAACTGTATCGAACAGGTTGGCGATAAGCGTTTCGAAGCGCCGGGGCGAGTTGTCCTTTAAGCCGAGCGCGGGTGGGCTGGCGACCGGTCTATCGTCGTTTTATAAATCTCGTGAAAGCGTATGGGTCGGTTGGCCGGGAATCCCGACCGGTAAGTTAAACGAAGAAGAATTGGGAGAAATAGAGAAGCGCCTCGAGAAAGATAATTACGTTCCGGTCCACTTGTCACGGTACGAAGTCGATAACTACTATCACGGGTTTGCGAATAAGACTATTTGGCCCCTTTTTCATTATTTCCCGTTGTTTGCGGTTTACGAACGTAAATTCTGGGAAGTTTATAAGAACGTAAATAAAAAGTTTTGCGAAGCGATCGTACCGGTCGTTGAAAAGGGTGATGAAATATGGGTACACGATTATCATTTACTCTTACTTCCCGGCCTTATTAGGGAGAGGGTCCCGGACGTTTCTGTCGGTTTTTTTCTTCATATTCCTTTCCCATCGTCGGAGGTTTTCCGACTCATCCCCTGGCGCGAAGAACTTTTACGGGGACTTATCGGGTCGGACCTGGTCGCGTTTCATGCGTATAGTTATGTCCATCACTTCTTGAATAGTGTCCGGCGTATGCTAGGGCACGAGTTTGAAAAAGGGCAACTCGCCGTCGGTAACCGGGTCGTAAAGGTCGAAGCTATCCCTATGGGTATAGATTACAAGCGGTTCGCGTCAAAGGTTGATACGCCTGAGGTACAAAAGGAAGCGGCCAAAGTCCGGAAGAAGGTGGGCGCCCGTAAAATAATCTTAACTGTCGATAGGTTGGATTATACTAAAGGTATAATCGAAAGGCTGGAAGCGTTCGAGTTGTTCCTGGCGGAGAATCCCGAATTCCGGGGGGAGGTAACGCTTATCATGGTCGCCGTACCTTCCCGAACCGCTGTTAGTACGTATGCAAAATTAAAAAAACAGGTTGACGAGTTCGTAGGTAGGATTAACGGTAAATATGGGACCGTCGGCTGGGTTCCCATCCTGTATTTATACCGTTCCGTCCCTTTTAAAAAGTTAGTGGCGCTTTATAATGTTTCCGACGTCGGTCTGGTTACGCCCCTCAGGGACGGGATGAACCTGGTTGCGAAGGAATATATCGCGAGTAAGACCGGCCGTCCGGGGGTGCTTATTTTAAGCGAGATGGCCGGAGCGGCGCGGGAGCTGAGCGAAGCGTTAATAGTAAATCCCAATAACAAACAGAACATTGCCGACGCGATAAAGGAAGCACTCGTTATGGATGACGGCGAAAAGGGGAACCGTCTTGCGGCGATGAAAGAACGACTCCGTAAATACGACGTCGTTAAATGGGCCGGTTATTTCATGCGCGATTTACGGCGTGCGAAACAAGTCCAGCAGGAGATGAGCGCGAAAATATTGACCGATAATATGAAGGAACGGCTCCTCGCCGATTACCGAGAGAGTAAAAAACGGTTGTTTTTAATGGATTACGACGGAACCCTTGTAGCATTTGCTACGAAACCGGAGTTAGCTGAACCCGATAATCAGTTAATCAAACTACTCGAAGACCTTACTGCGGTTCGGGGAAATGAGATTGTCTTAGTAAGCGGTAGGGATAAGGGTACGCTGGAGAGGTGGTTCGGCGTTACCGGTATCCCTCTGGTCGCCGAGCACGGTGCGTGGGTAAAAGAAAGGGGCCGAAGTTGGGAGAGCCCTGAACCGGTAAGTTTAGAATGGAAAGAAAGATTAAAACCGATAATAGAACGATGCTCGGACCGGACTCCCGGGTCGTTGGTTGAAGAAAAGGATTTCTCGGTCGCTTTCCATTATCGGAAAGTGGACCACGAGTTGGCGTCCATTCGTATAAGCGAGTTAAAAGACGACTTAACGCACCTTATAACCAATCTTGGTTTGGAGATATTGGAGGGCAACAAGGTATTGGAGATAAGGAAAGCCGGTATGAATAAAGGGCGTTCGGCCGTTAAGTTTTTAACCGCCGATAATTGGGGTTTTATATTGGCCGCCGGCGACGACCGGACGGACGAAGACATCTTCGCGGTTATGCCCGATCCGGCTCATACGTTAAAAATAGGCCTGGGGCCGACCCGCGCGAAATATAGCTTGGAGTCGACGGCCGAAATGCGGAACCTTTTGAAAGAATTTACGAGGTTATAAAATGGATACGGTAACAAGTTATAGGGAAATCGTCGGCGACGACGCACTTTCGGCCATCTACCGTAAAGCGCGTAAACTCTACGGCAAACACATCCTGCATCTTAATTCTACGTACCAAGGCGGTGGCGTCGCCGAGATACTCGTGTCGTTTCTCCCGCTTGCAAACGACGCAGGGATTAATATGGGTTGGCGCATATTGCACGGCCATCCGGATTTCTTCAACATCACGAAAAAATTCCACAATGCTCTTCAGGGGGACGACATAAATTTAACGAACAGGAAAAAGGAATTATACCTTCAGGCTAATAAAGATTTCTCGGTTTATACCCATATCAACCACGATTGCGTGATAATCCACGACCCCCAACCGTTGCCTTTGATAACGTTTTATAAAAAGAAACAACCGTGGATATGGCGGTGCCACGTCGATCTATCGGCACCTGGCCCGGAAGTTTGGGATTACCTAAAGCAATTTATTATCAAGTACGATTTGGTTATCGTGTCAAACGAGAGATATGTTAAAAAGGACCTGCCAGTAGAGCAGCGTATAATATATCCAGCTATAGACCCTATATCTCTGAAAAATAAAAGCTTATCGGATAAGGATATCGCCAAGTACCTGAAAAAATTTAAGGTCCCTACGGATAAGCCGTTAATAACCCAAATATCGAGGTTCGATAAGTACAAAGACCCGGAGGGCGTTTTAAGCGTTTTTAAGCGCGTAAAAGAAGAAGTGGATTGCCGCCTCGTCCTTTGCGGCAGTATGGCGTCCGACGACCCGGAAGGCTTGAAGATGTGCGGTAAAATCGAAAGGGCGGCAAAAAAACGCGTCGATAATAAGGAAGTAATCCTCATAACGGTCGAAAACGACATACTGGTTAATGTTTTGCAGAGAAGTTCGGCGGTCATTGTACAAAAATCTATAAGGGAAGGTTTCGGTTTAACCGTTACGGAAGCTCTTTGGAAAGGTAAACCCGTGGTGGCGTCCAACGTCGGCGGTATCCCCCTACAAATAGAAGACGGTGTGAGCGGTTTCTTGGTAGAACCGAAAGACGAAGAGGGATTCGCCGAAAGGATAATAGAGGTATTGGAAAACCCGGTTCTGGGCGAGGAACTCGGCGCGAACGGTAAAAAGACGGTAAGGGATAAATTTTTAATTACAAGGTTGGTTAGCGATTATCTAGACGTATTGAACGAGTTACTGGGTTAATTTCGTTTGACTAAACGCGCGCCCGCCGTTATAATCGGGCAATCGGCGGAGGTTGATATGGTCAACGTCGTACTCTGGATAGTATTCGTTATCCTTCTGATACTCATCGTGAGCCCGTTCGACCTCTTCCCCGGGCCGCTGGACGACGCATTGTACGCACTCTTCGACGTGGTCATCGTCGCGGTCCTCCACGAGCGGAACAAGCGGAAGAAGGTCAAAGAAACCGACGCGGCCAAGCCCGAGATAGGCGAAGGCGACGAATAAGGATAGGGGAGGGTATGGACGACATAACCGGCAAAGGCGACGACGGCGGCGGAATCCTGGGGCTGGTCCTCCTGTGGATTCTGTTCGGCGCGTTACTGCTCTTGATAATCAGCCCTGTGGATTTAATCCCGGAAATCGCCGGCCCGATCGGCTTCGTGGACGATATCATATACGGCGTCGTCGACCTTTTAATCGGCGCTTTGATTTATTCGCAAACCAAACGCCGCAGGAAGGTCAAACACGACGTCAGCGAGAAGGACGTGACGTCCGGCGAGAAGGACGTTACGCCCGAAGCGAAAGAGCTGCCGGAGGGCGAGGACGTGCCGGAAGTGCCAGAAGTGGTGGAAACCAAAGAGGGTGAGACTCCCGACGTAAAATAGGGTTTATATACGAACGCGAAGAGACCGGCCCCGTTGGGCCGGTTTTACCTTTTAGGCGAGGGGAATTACGGTTATCGTGTTTGCGATAGTGGGTTTAATCGGCGTTTTGGTTCGGCTCCGGCCGGTCGCCGGCCACCGTAACGGTGCCGTGGGTTACCAGCACTAAACACGGCGCGTTTTTTACCAGATATTCGACGGTACTCGTCAGGAACGGTACGTCCTTCCGCCAGTTCTCGGGGGTGCCGAGCACGATGGCTTCTGCGTCGGTCTCCTTCGCCAGACGAACCAGGGACTCGGCCGCGGAACGGGCCTGGAACATCCGCGTCTCGGCGTGGATACCGTGTTCCGTCGCGACGGCGAAAGCCCGGTGTAGCACGTCCTCGCCCGCGCTGAACTTGTCGAAGAGGAACGTCTCGACCGGTAGCGCCGGCGGGACTTCGATTACGTGTACGATGAGGAGATCCGCGTCGTCCTCCTTGGCGAGCTTGGCCGCCACCTCGGCGGCGGCCGTGTTCTCCATCTCCTTGGCCGCAAGTATCACCTTTTTAAGTTTGAGGGGCTTATACTCCGGTATCTCCACGTCTTCGAGCTTTACCGATTTCGACACCGGTACTTTCTTTTTAAACCGGTACCATACGTACGTTCCGATGCCGACGGCCAACCATACGAATCCCAGGTCACGGCCAAAGGGGTGCGTTATGATAACGATAATCCAGACGGTAAAACAGGCCGCGAACCCGAGCAGGCCGGTTATGGGAATCTTTCGGCCCGCTATCGGTATGTTGAGCTTCAGTTTGAACGGCCGCTCCAGGTTCGGTTCCCGCCACCGGAGCCCGAGGAGAGACGCGTGGGCCAGGCTGAAAGCCAGCATCGCGCCGAAGTTGTACAGGTCCGCGAGGTAGGTCAGTTTCTTCCCCAACGCGACGATTGCGACGCCCACCGCCGAAAACGTTATTAGCGATATATACGGCGTCTTGAACTTGGGGTGAAGCGTGCGGAACATCTTCGGGAGTTGATAGTGCTCGCCCATCGAGTAGGTCAGGCGGGACGCGCCTATTATCCCGGCGTTGGTCGCGACGGTCAGTATCGTCGCGCCGAGTATCGCGACCCAGGGCGCCAGGACGTTCCCGAAGTACGGCATCGCCTTCGCCACGCCCGATATCGGGTCCTCAAGGTAAGTACTGGTCAGCGGGCTCATCCATTCGCCGCCGGCGCCCGGCGCGTGGGGCATCGCGCATATCGCCACAACGGCGATACCGAGGTACATAAACAACACCGTGAACATCGTGAGGAGCATCCCCCGGGGGACGTTCTTGCCCGGGTTTCGGACCTCGCCCGACATCTGGCTTATGGCCTCGATGCCGGTGTACGCCACCATCGCGATGGTAACGCCGTATATAAACTGGCCCCAGGTCGGGTGGAGGCCTATATGTATCTGGGAGAGTATAGTCGGTAGGTTCACGAAGGCCACGAAGCCTATTACGATGAGGAATAGCTGGGTGACGTTTCCGAATATGGCCAAAACCCACGACAGGTTCGTCGACTCCTTGATGCCGACGACGTTAAGCAAGGTCAACAACGCGATAAGCGAGCCCGTAGCTATTATATGGTACGTCGGTTCCCGGAGGACCGGGAAGAAGTGACCGACGTACGGGATGACCGTATAGGCCGAGATGGCGATGGTGACGACGTAGTCGAGGAGGAGCGCCCAGCCGGCGATGAAGCTTATCAGGTCGCTGTTGAACGCCCGGCGCGCGAAGCTGGACGAGCCGCCGGCCTCGGGCAGGGCGGCGGAGAGTTCGGCGTACGTCAGGACGGTGAATACGAAGAATATCCCGGCGGCCATAATCGCCAGCGGCGCCGCGCCCATGGCGTAGAGGGCCGTGACGCCCATCGCGTAATAGATGGACGAGCCGACGTCGCCGTAACCGATGGAGTAGATGGCCCGGACGCCTATGAGCCGCAGGAGGTGCCCCCGGTCGAAGCGGAATATCTTGCCGCGGGTCTCCTCCGATATGTCGAAGTCGTGTACGCCTTCGTCGGCCATTTCTCTTTAGCCCATTAAAGCAAGCTCCGCCGGGCGGCGGAATTCCCGTTATTATAGCAGAAAACGACCGGTTTTCCACAGGAATTGCGCCGTAAACGGTTTAACTTCCGCCCTTTGTGTGTTATATATACGGCGTGAAGAAATTGATTTTATTGGTGGCTGTGTCCGGCGCCTTCGACAGCCCGAGGGGAGCGGTATACAACCTGGGGCTGAGAATGAAGCTGGTGGGCGAGTACGGCTCTACGGCTGTGGAACCCGCGTCTTTGGGGCGGGTGAAGGTTGGTTATCGTTAAGGTTCGGTCGGGATATTAGAAACTACTGGTTTGATCATCTATTATATAACGGTATTGATTTAATAAAAGTTTTTATACCGCCCAATTATCCCAAAAATCCTCTAACGTTCCTTCCCTAAATATCCTTGCTTCTGGGTTGAGTACTAGAAAGCGATTACCTGAGAAACCGTATTTACCTGCGTTTTCAGATATAGCGATTGTGCCTCCGAATACGTCGAATACCCTTAGCTGTATACCGATTACATCTGCATTACCGGTTAATATTGCGAAATGGTAATTAGGAAAATCGTCCCAGAAATCGACTAATTCCATTTCATCGGTAAGGCTGAAATTACCTCTTATTTTTAGGCTCTCTAACCGTTCGATATCGATTTCTCGCTCAAGTACGGTTTCTCTTATTTTACGGGCTGTTTCGTCGGAGAGGAAATCTTGACCTAACCAGTAATAACCAAGTTCATATGCTATTTTAAACATCGGTTGTATATGGTCATAGATACCTACTTGGTATTGTATTGTCATTGAAGGGTGTTCTTCCGTTGCTGTATCTATCATATCGAAGATAGAGTCATTATCTAGAGGTTCTAGTCCCCTCCTTTCTAATATCTTATTTACGATCTCTGGTAGAGATTCCCGGTCTTTTTCGTGGGCTTCGATGTGAACCCGTAGCTCGTTACCTTTTTCCGTTACTTCTATTTTAGGGGTAATATATAAATCTTTATTGTCTCCTTTTAAATCGAAGTCATAATACATAATCCTGCTTGGGTCGCCTCCGTATAGTCCCTTACCTATAGGGTTCGGTATTCGGCCGTCCTTACCGGCTATACGTAATAGATGCCTAGGGAATTGTACAAATATATGGTCCGTTAATTTAGCGTCAATTGCCGTTCCTAAGTAGGAATTGCAATCTTTGCAAACATCGTGGATTACGAAAGAACCGCCTATTGCGTAAGGGAATACGTGTTCTTCCGTAAAATCGGATAGCGGTTTCTCTTCGAGGCAGAATATACAGCGTTTTTTACTAGGGTTCCTCACGGGTTTCTCTAATTGATACTATTAGTGCCTGTCCGGTTTTTAGTAATATGTCTAGGAACTCGGACGTTTCGTTAGCGTCTAGTACGTATTTCCTTCCTTTATGAGAACGATACGCTGGTAGTTTTCTTATAAAATCTTCGTCGATTACACCTAGGTTGTGTTCGTAGATATGTCTAACTTGGAACATCTTTACGATAAAACCGTGCTCTTCCTCTCCTAAGATATCCGTTAGGCTTGTTTCTAAATTTCCCCGTAAACAGTAATCAAGGGACGTGAGGTTCTGGAATAAGTTCTTAGGTTTTTCGGGGAAGATATAAGTATACCGAGACCTCAGAAATTTCCCTAGCGCGTCAAAAGCCGAAACGCCTCCCGAAAGCGCGTCTTTCAAAAGCACACCTATTAGTTCGTTATCGTCGATTGATTCAATTAACTTAAGCATCTTCTTTGCTGCTTCTATCGATTTCTCAAAAACTGTTAGCGCGTTAAGGTTGTTGCAGTCTGGGCAGTTAGCGAAGATCCCATAAACAGCGAAATTAAGGCCGCAATTAGCACAAACAACATACGTTTCTAACTCTTTTTCCTTGTAATATTTTGTACTTATGAAGGGTTTATGTCTTCGTACCGACCGTTTAAGCATACCCAATTTCCGTAATTCTTTAGAGCCTTTATCTATTTCTTGATAAAAGTCGTTAATTATCTTTTCTCTAGCTACGCTACCTGCGTACTTGTTTTGATATTCTGTCGCGAATTCTTCGCGTTTGCTATAATGGCCGCAGTAAGGGCAATAAATAGAACCCGTCGTAAGCCCAGTACCGGGTTTTATTTTGAAATAGGTATTGCATTCTGGACATTCCCTTCCAACGTAACCTTCACTGTTTGGCCGTATAGGTACTTTTATTATTCGTTCCATAGTTTCTACCGGTAGTCGGTAATAGTACGTATAAAACGTAATAGGTTCCCCGGCACCGGTTCCCCGTGCTCCACGTACGATTCGTATAATTTACGGCAAACGTCGCGCGCGATTTCCAATGTTTCGGCTACCGTGCGTCCCTGAGCGATTAAACCGGGAACGTCATCGCTCGTCGCGAGATACCCGCCCTCGTCCAGCGGTTCTATGTGGAGTTTGACGATGGCTTCTGCCATTTAGTCACCTCGCCGGCATTATAGCCTAAGTTGCGTCGGATGTAAACCGCGACTTACCCGCGTTACGTGAAACGGGCGGGAAAGGATTCCCGCCCCTACGTCTGCGTTCAGTATCCGTGTCTATCCGTGCCTTGTCCGTTTTAATCCGTGTCCGTATCTCCGTCCATCTGCGTGGTTTCAGCGTCAATCTGCGTCGTCCTTCTCCTTCGGTTTTCCGGCGCCGGTACCGGCATACTTTTCTCTCAGCGTCTTTACGAATTTCCCCGGGTTTTTATTGTATTCCCGGCTTAACTCCTCCCGGCGCTCCCGCTGGAAATCTACGCTGTTAAAAGTCTTCGCCATGTATTACCTCCCTCGGCGTTCTGATGTCTAGTTCCCGGTACCCGTTTAGCAGGTTCACGCCATTGAAACCCCGGATTTTGCGGTAGTTGACTATGTGCTTGAAGTTCCAACTAACTAGTATATCGGCCAAAGAGACGGTCGCGATAGCTATGTGTAAGGCGTCGGCTATAACGGTCTTCGATACTACACCGGCCGATATATATTCTTTTGCGAGGGTTTCGGCTTCGCTGGATAGTACGACGTACTCAACGAACGTATCCGGTACATTATCGACGACGTTTTTCACTTCTTCGGGCGCAGTTTCGAGTTCCCTTAAAGTTAAGTCGGCAATCAAGAGGGTTATATCGCCGTTCCTGGATAATTCGAGCAACGCGTTGGACCATTCAGAAAACTCCGGGTCGAAACACCCGCCGATTACGGACGTGTCGGTATAGACTTTCAGTCTCATATAAACCGTTTACGCGATATCGCGTTTTCTAATTATACTCGCCCTCGTCACGATAATCAAGAGTGGTTACTACTATCCCGCCCCTACATCTGCGTTTTCAGCGTATTTTCAGCGTTTATCTGCGTCCACCATCGGCAAATCTACGCCACGCTCCTTAGCTACCCGAATCGCCTTCTCGTAGCCCGCGTCGGCGTGGCGCATTATCCCGGTGCCCGGGTCGTTGGTCAGGACGCGCTCGATTCGCGCGTCGGCCTCGGGGGTCCCGTCGCAGACGATTACCTGTCCCGCGTGGATGCTGTAGCCGATGCCAACGCCGCCGCCGTGATGGACGCTGACCCAGCTCGCGCCGGAGACCGCGTTGAGGAGCGCGTTCAGTATCGGCCAGTCGGCCACCGCGTCGCTCCCGTCGAGCATCGCCTCGGTCTCCCTGTAAGGGCTGGCCACCGAACCCGAGTCGAGGTGGTCGCGCCCGATGACTATCGGCGCTTTAAGACGGCCGTCGCGGACCATCTCGTTGAACTTAAGGCCCATCTTGTCGCGTTCGCCGTAGCCGAGCCAGCAAATCCGGCACGGCAGTCCCTGAAAGCGGACCTTCTCGCGGGCCTTGTTTATCCAGCGCGCCAGCCCCTCGTCGTCGGGGAAGGTCTCCAAGACGGCGTCGTCTGTGGCGTAGATGTCGGCCGGGTCGCCGGAGAGGGCCGCCCAGCGGAACGGACCTTTTCCCTCGCAGAACATAGGTCGGATGAACGCCGGGACGAACCCGGGGAACGCGAACGCGTCGGCGACGCCGGCCTTCTCGGCCTGGGCCCGGACGTTGTTGCCGTAGTCGAAGGTTATCGCGCCGAGTTTTTGTATCTCCAGCATCGCCTCGACGTGAACCTTGACCGTGTCGTACGCCCTCTTCATGTACTCGTCCGGGTCCGATTTGCGCAGGGCGAACGCTTCCTCGAGCTTCATCCCCATCGGGACGTAGCCGTTCAGCATGTCGTGGGCCGACGTCTGGTCCGTCAGCACGTCCGGGACGTGGCCGCGGCGTACCAACTCCGGGTGGACCTCGCCGGCGTTCCCGACCAACCCGACGCTTAACGCTTCGCCCTTCTCTTTCGCGTTCAGTACGAGGTCCAGCGCCTCGTCCAGGTCGTCGGTCATCCGGTCGCAGTAGCCGGTGTCGAGCCGCTTCTGGATACGAGCCGGGTCGACCTCGACGTCCAGTATTGCGCCGTCGTTCATCGTGACGGCCAGGGGTTGTGCGCCGGACATCCCGCCCATCCCGGCGGTGAGGGTCCAGGTGCCGCGCAAGGTCCCGCCGAAGTGTTGCCTAGCACATTCAGCAAGTGTCTCGTAAGTGCCCTGCAAAATACCCTGGGTGCCGATGTATATCCACGAGCCGGCGGTCATCTGGCCGTACATTATCAACCCCTTGCCCTCCAACTCCCGGAAATGCTCCCAGGTGGCCCACTGGGGTACCAGAAGCGAGTTCGCGATTAGGACCCGGGGCGCGTCGGGGTGGGTCTTGAAGACTCCCACCGGCTTCCCCGACTGGACGAGGAGCGTCTCGTCGTTCTCGAGGCGCCCCAGGGTCGCGACGATGGCGTCGAAGCATTCCCAGTTGCGGGCGGCCTTGCCGGAACCGCCGTAGACGATGAGCTCGTCGGGTAGCTCGGCTACGTCCGGGTCGAGGTTGTTCATCAGCATCCGCATGGCCGCCTCCTGAACCCAGCCCTTGCAGGATATTTCCGGGCCGGTGGGCGCGCGGACGACGCGGGGTTCGGATTTTATGGGGGGCATAGTGCGGCCTCCGGTTACGTAAATAACGAATAATCTCTTCTCTCGAAAATGATAACCCGCCGGTTCGGGCGGGTCAAGGGGAAAGGTTAGTTAGACCGAATCTTAACCACTTTAAAACCTATAAGCGATATCGTATAATGTAATGGAGTCAATATGGCGTAACGAAAATGAAGTCATACTTATTTTTAGATACAGATATTCTAATCCACTACCGTACTTTCGACGAGATCGACTGGCCTGCAGAATTAGGTTTGGATAAGGTCGTTTTAGTAATTACTTCTACTGTTTTAAGCGAACTAGATAGGCATAAAAATTCCCATAAGCGTATCAGTATGAGGAAACGAGCTGGTACGATTATAAAAAAATTGAATAGTTATACCGATACTGAGGACGTACGTCATAACGTTTCTATCTTATTTTTAACCGGGGAACCCATGATTGATTGGGTCGAATATGGTTTAGACCCTACGATTAATGATGATCGGATACTCGCATCTTTGTTCGTTTTCGATAAGCCTGACGTTAATAACGTATATCTAGTTACTTCGGACCTCGGTTTCCAGCTAAAAGCTAAGTCGGCTGCGGTAAATTGGAAGGAGCTTTCCGAGTTATTGAGAATGGATATTAAGACCGAAGAAGAAGTTGAATTAGCGAGATTAAGGAGGGAAGTAGGAGAGCTAAAAAGCAGAATACCTAAACTGGTAATTAAAGGGTATTATGGTGGGGAGTTAACGAACGTCGTAACATACCCCATAGATATAAAAGCGGTACGAAAACAAAAGAGATTAGTGGAGTTCGCCGGTAGCGGTGACGTATTCGATATGCGAAAAATGGCGGCGTTTGCTAGGTCAGTATCTTTAATCCCTGAAGAAGAATATGATAGGTCCGAGAAAGAAGAAAAAGCGTATTACGAAGAGATCGAACGTATCGAGCTGACCAAACTACTATCGGTTCCTTTAAGCCTAGCAGTTGTTAACGAAGGAAACGTACGTGCCACTAACGTAAAAATGGTAGTAACAATACCCACGAGCCTACAGGTTTATATCGAAAAGGGTTATAACGATATTACTTCACCCCCTGAACCACCGGAAAAACCAAGGAATAGATTCGAGCTTTGCAACGTACTGCCAGTAGATATATTAGGAACTATTCCGAAAATAAAGTTACGTCGGAAGACCGTCGATATAACGGAACCTAAAATCGCAGAACATAAAGTTACCTATACAGTACCTACGGTAACCCACCATGAACCGTATCACCTTAAAACCATATACTTAGTTTTTGAGGAACCGGGGGACGTTAAGAGTTTTACTATTGATTATGAAGTTTTTTGCGATGAGGTTCCGAAGAAACTAGTAGGTAGTATACCCGTTACAGTTGACCACTAGGTACTCCCTGAAACGTTACCCCCTCCTCACCAACCACCCCGCCAGATAGACCTCGGCGACAAGCGCCAGAACGAATGTGATTACGGCGGGTATCCAGCGGGCGGGGCTAAGATCGCCGTGGAAGTAGGCGCCGAAGAAATCCACGTTACTCCCGTAGAAGAGTATCGCGTACGCGGCGGTACCCAACCACGCGCCGAAGCGCGTCCGAAAGACCATCAACAACCCCGCGACGAAGAGGAGCGGCGCCGCGAAATAGAGGTCCCACAGCTTTACCGATACGTGCATTTGGTCCAGCGGCGTTTCGGTCATCCAGCCGACGAACCACATTATCGAATATACGACGGCGATTACGCCGAATACGGCCAGTCCGATTCCGCGTTTCCGCGCCATCTTACCCCTCCGTTCAGTTTAGCAAATCCTCGAAGTCGTCCCGGCTCCGGAGCGAATCGAGGTCCGGGTCCCGCGCAATCGCTTCATCGAAGACGCCGGGCGCGTCCCGAACGAGGGCTTCCAGTTCGTCCATAGCCTCGTCGGGCCGCTCGCCGAGGGCCAGACAGCAGGCCAGGTTGTAGCGTATTTCGTAATAGCTCGGGTCCTGCTCGCGCGCCCGGCGGAAGTATTCGGCGGCTTCGTCGAAATCCCGGCTAATGTACGCTTGTTCGCCTTTCGCAGCCAACGCTTCGACCGGCTCCTGCCCGACTATCGCCCGCATCCAGGCAGCGCGCTCGCCCCGAGGTTCAAGTTCCAGGAAACGACACGCGTACTCTTTCGCTTTTTCGTCACCGCCGGGTACGCCCCCGTAAAGCCGTGCTAATTCGTAATAAGGTTTCTGGAAGTCACTATGTTTTTCGATAGCGGCTTTGTAGTATTCGGCGGCTTCGTCGGCGGTGCCACCGGTCCGGATGACTAGTTCCCCCGTCGATACGTACGCTTTCGCAAGGTCGATCGGCGTCGCGTTCGGGTCGGTTAAAACCGCGTTCAATAAGGCTTCGGCAATCTCGTATTCGCCGACCGAGATGTACGTATTCGCTAAGTATATTTTCCCTTTGACGTTATCGGGGTTAAACTCCAAGGCTTTTTTTAAATAAGCTTCGGCCTTTTCGTAATTGCCAGCGTTTTCGTAAATTACACCCAGGGTTACGAGCGGGAGCGCAGCTCCCGGTTCCAGTTCAACCATTCGTTCGAGTATCGTTATCAAGCGGTCGTTATCCAGCGGGTTGAGCGCGTCCTGGTACTCGACGTACAATTGTATCGTCTCGATGTGGTCCTTCGGGTCGGCGTTGCCGGTTTTTTCGCCACCGCCACCGCCGCCCGCCGATAAATAACCGAGGGCTTCGAGGTGTTTCTTGTCGCCGTCGGTCAACGGGGCCGGTTCGGCGGCCGTCGGGGCATTTTCACTCAAACCCGTCATAAGTTCATCCAGCTCGCCGGACATCCGGTCTGCGCGTTCGGCCTCTTCGTCGACCAGGTTGGTGAGCTCCAAAGGGTCTTTACACAGGTTGTAAAGTTCCGGTTTGGGCGCGTCGATGTATTTCCACCCGTCTTTTTCGACGGCGTACAAGGGCGTCCAACCGAAGATTTCGGTACCGTAGAGGGTTTCTTCGTATATCGACCGTTCAACTTTCGATTTACCGTATAACAACGGTACGAGGCTTTCTCCTTGTACGGGGGCCGCCGTTTCTATTCCGAGTATGTTTAAGACCGTTGGGAAAATATCGACGATGCTTACCGCTCCTTCTACGTCGCGCCCTTTTTGTATTAAACCGGGGCAATAAAAGATTAATGGTACGTGTTGAGTTGCTTCATAGACGAAGAAGCCGTGGGTGATTTCGCCGTGGTCGCCCAGAGCTTCTCCATGGTCGGCGGTTAAAATTACCAACGTGTTATCGGCTACCCCGTAACGTTCTAGAGAACCGATTATTTCACCCACGGCATCGTCTACCGACGCGACTTCGCCGTAATAAGGTTTATCTTTATATCGGTGGTAATATATATCAGACGGCGAATAAGGTTTATGAGGATCGTAGAAGTGAACGAAGAGGAAAAAGGGGTCGCGCGCGTTTTCGGCCAACCATTTCTTACATCTGGGGACGAGGACTTCGGCCGGCGTTTCGAACTTTACGAGGGACGTACCTCGGCCGCGGGTGAATTCGTCGTCGTAATAGTCGAAGCCCTGGTCGAAACCGAAGACGTCGTCGAGGGGGAATCCGCCGATAATCCCGGCCGTACGGTACCCATTATCGCCGAGAATTTCCGACAGGAATACGAGTTCCGCCGGGACCGCTATTTCGTTATCCCGGACGCCGTGGTAAGCCGGATAAGTACCCGTAAACATCGACGTATGCGACGGCAACGTGAGCGGTACGGGTGCTTTACATTCGGTGAACCTGGTACCGCCGGCCGCTAATCGGTCGATATTAGGGGTAGGTACGATTTCGCCGCCGTAGCAACCGAGGGCGTCAGCCCGGAGTGTGTCTATCGAAATCAATATGACATTTAGTTCTTCGTCGTCCGAACGGACGCGCTCCAGGCGTTTCTCCTCGGGTGATTTAGCGCAGCCCGTAAAACAGACGTATAGTAAGACCGTCGCCGCGATGGCGAGCGCACCGAACGTTACCGGGCCGGTTCCGTTTTTCCAAGCCATAGTCTAACCTCCTAGTTATTCGGGCAGTGCTTCGAAGTCACCCCGCCCCCTGAGCGAGTCTAAATCCGGGTCTTTCGCTAACGCTTCGTCGAAGACGCCGGGCGCGTCCTGAATGAGTGCTTCCAGTTCCTCCATCGCTTCGTCCGGGTGTCCGCCCAGGGCCAAGCAGCAAACCAGGTTGTATCGTATTTCGTAATAAGTCGGGTCCTGTTCGTACGCCCGGCGGCAGAGTTCGGCGGCTTTACCGTAGTCGCCGGCCTCATATGCCGCTCCGGCTTTTGACGCTAGTTCTTCGACAGGCTCCTGCCCCAGGATTGCCCGCATCCGGACCGCGTCTTCACCCCTGGGTTCCAGTTCGAGGTATCTCGAGGCGTATTCTTTCGCTTTCTTTTCGTCGCCAACAGTATTGGCGAATATGTTTGCTAGGGCGAAGTATGGGTCGGCGTAATCTTTTTGTAAGTTGGTCGCTTTTTCGTAGTATTCGATCGCCGTTTCGGCGGCGCCTCCCGTCGCTGTTGTCCAATTCCCCCGAACGTAATACGCCGAAGCTAAATCTACCGGGGTAGATTTCGGGTCTTTCTCAATCTCGCCGAGCAATCGGTCGGCTTCGTCGAACTCCTGAATCGATAAGTAAACGCTCGCTAGGTTCAATTTGGCTTCGTTGTACGACGGGTGCGACGCAATCGCCTTTTTAAGAAACGTTATCGCCTTTTCTTGGTCGCCGGACACCGCGTACGCCGACCCGAGTTTGTTGTACGGGAACGCGATTACCGGCTCTATTTCGACCATCCTGTTGAGTACCTCTATATAGCGTTCGGCATCGGGTGGGTTCAGCGCCTCGAAGTACTCGTTGTACAATTTGATATATTCTATTTTATCCTTGGGGTCGGCGCCGTCGCCCGTCTCTTCGGAATCGCCACCCGCCGAAAGGTAACCGAGGGTTTCAAGTTTTGCCTTATCGTCGCCTGTTAGGGGCAACGCTTCCGTCTTACCAACGTGACCCTCCGCCAGACGGTCCTTCAGCTTTTCCAACTCCCCGTTCATTCGGTTCGCGCGTCCGGTTTCTTCGCAGGCGAGGTTTACCAGCTCGGACGGGTCTTCGTACAGGTTGTAGAGCTCCGGTTCAGGCGCGCCGATGTATTTCCACCCGTCCTTTTCCACCGCGTATAATTGCGACCAGCCGAATAGCCCGGTGCCGTAGAACGTCTCCTCGTATATCGCCCGTTCGGCCCTCGACTTTCGGTACAAGTAAGGCACGAGGCTTTCGCCTTGTACGGACTCCGGCAAATCGATACCCAATATATCCAGGACCGTCGGGCAGATATCGGCGACGCTTATCGCTCCTTCGACTTCTCGACCCTGCGGGATTAGGCCGGGGCAGTAAAAGATTAAAGGTACGTGCTGGGTGGCCTCGTAGACGAAAAAACCGTGGGTAAGTTCGCCGTGTTCTCCGAGAGCCTCACCGTGGTCGGCGGTCAGTATGACCAGTGTGTTGTCCGCCAGGCCGCCGCGTTCCAGGGTTTCGATGATGGTGCCTATGGCTTCGTCGACCGACGCCACCTCGCCGAAGTAAGGTCTATCCTTGTACGGGAGGTAAAATTCTTTGGGGGGCGTATACGGTTTATGGGGGTCGTAAAAGTGGACGAAGAGGAAGAAGGGCTTCTTTTCGTTTTCCGCGAGCCATTTTTTACACCTGGGGACGAGGACTCCGGCCGGCGTCTCGAACCTTGTTAGGGAAGTGCCGCGCCCGCGGGTGAAGTTGTCGTCGTAGTAGTCGAAACCCTGGTTGAAGCCGAAAACGTCGTCGAGAGGAAAGCCGCCGATTATTCCAGCCGTGCTGTATCCGTGTTCGCTCAGTATTTCGGGTAGGAACACCAGATCGGCGGGGACGGATACGTCGTTGTAGCGGACGCCGTGGCCGGGAGGGTACACGCCTGTCAGCATCGTCGTGTGCGACGGAAGGGTTAGAGGAACCGGCGTTTTACATTCGGTGAACAGCGTTCCCCCGTCCGCGAGCCGGTCGATGTTCGGCGTCGGCGCGATGTCGCCGCCGTAGCAGCCGAGGGCGTCGGCGCGGAGCGTGTCGATAGAAATCAGGATAACGTTTAAACGCTCTTCGCCGGAACGGATGTGCGCGAGCCTTTCCTCCTCGGGGCTTTTAGCGCAGCCGACGAACGCTGCCTGGAGAATGGCCGCCGTTACGGCTATCGCCAGGGCTACAGGGAGGATTCTATTTTCAACACGTTTTTTAATCCCGTATCTCCGTAAAAACCGCATGTTATCAGTCCGTTAAACGTTCGAATTCGTTATTGTCGTGTAGCGACGCCAGTTCCGGGTCTTCGGCGGCATATTCTCGGAACCTTTCGGGGTCGTTTCCTATTATTTCGGCGAGGAGTTCGACGGCCTCGTCGCTTTTACCCTGCTGTGCGAGGCAGCACGCCAGGTTGTACTTGACGGCGTCGATGTCCGACGCTTCGGGGCCGTACGTGTCGAGGTAGCGCCGGTAAAAATCTTCCGCTTGGGCGTAGTCGCCCTTTTTATGCATAGTCTGCGCCAGCCCGAGGGTTCCGACCGGGTCTTTGGGGTTCATTTCGAGTAGCGCCCTGTACGCCCCCTCCGTTTCGTCCAGGCCGCCTGATTTCTCCGCCAAATCGCCCAGAAGGACGTAACCGGCTTTGAAATCCGGCTCGTACCGCACCGCCGAACGGAGTTTTTCCATGGCCTCGTCGCGCCGTCCGTCAGCCTCCAGGGTTTTCGCCAAAAAGTACAGCGTCTTCGCGTCCTTAGGGTATGCATCCAAAGCGGTTTCAAAATATCCATAGGCTTTATTGAAATCGCCCTTCTCGGTGTGGTAAATCCCGAGGTTCGTCAGAGCCTGGATATCGTAGGGGTCGTGGAGTAAGACCCTTTCGTACAGTTCGGCGGCTTCGTCTATCCGGTCGGTTTCCAAGTACAGGTTGCCCATGAACACGAGCGCCGTCGAGTTGTACGGGTCTCTTTCCAGAGCGGCGGACATTTCTTTCTCGGCTTCTTCGTATCGCCCGAGTTCCTGGTAGAGCATGCCCAACGCGGCGCCGGATTGGGCGAAATTAGCGTCTTCCGAGTAACCCTTGGGCGGTATCCAACAATAGACGAAAAGCCCGGCCAAGATTGCGGCCGCAGGTACCAAACGTTTCCAATCCTTCACTTTGATTTTTCCCCACGACCAGAAAAAACCGGCGGCCGCGAAAAGGCAGAGAAACGGGACTACCGGCATTCGGAATTTGTCACTGACGAAAAATAAGACTACGGTTGCGGAATAAATTATAACGAAGAGGTAAGCCGGCGAATACTCCCGGAAACGCCTTATTAAGACCCCCATGCCGAGGAAAGAAAACGGGAATATTACGTAAAGGCTGACCGGGTCGTACTTGAGTACGTCTAATCTCTGCCTTAGGAAATTACCGTCGAAGTTGTTAGCTAGTTCTATCGCGTTCGTGTAAAGGTAAGCTTTCCATAATAACAATTTCGCCGCGTCGACGGGCCGGCTTTTGATAAAACCTATTGTTTTATTAATGTAGTACCTATCGACTTCGGAAGGTTTGAGCTCGCGATTCGTCTCGGTTTCGGCGATTCCCTTCGCTTCATAGTATCCGTCCCATCGGTCTACTCCCGGGAGTCTGGCCGAGGAGCCGTCGGATTCGGCGTTATTCCCTATGTAGAGATTTACGCCGCCCTGCGACGAGATGAGGACAAAATCGTCGGCGACGACGTAATTGCGTAGCGTAACCGGTAGGATTATGGCGATTATTATCGCGTAACATAGTACGAGCCCCTTGACCACGGTTTTTTTATCGAGGCGAGGCCGGGCTAACACGTAGATTAGCCAGAGGAACAGGGCGAAGGCGAGGATGGTCGGGCGCGTAATCGCGTAAAGCCCGATGAAGAGGCCCGCGAGGGCGAAGTGCACCGTACGCCCCCGCCTCGCTTTCGAAAGGAATAGGACGGCGAGTAGGCCGAAAAAGATTTCCAGAACCACCAGGAGCAATTCTACGTCGAAATATAACGCGGTCCAGATTGTCGCGAGAAGGGCCGCCCCGGTGAAGGCTATTCGACGTTCGCGGAACAGCTCTAATCCGACGAAGTAACAGACGACGGCGCTGCTGCCGCCTATAGCCGCCTGGACTATCCTGGTGAAGGTTATGCTGCCGCCCGAAATCGCGTATAGTAACGCCAGGAAGTATGGGTAAAGGGGCGCCCTGAAAAAAGCTTCGTCGCCCCAGAAGTTACCCGCCGCTATAGCGCGGGCCCATTCGTCGTGATATTCCATGTCTACGATGGGTATCCGGAAGAGGGGGAAGTCCGACGCCGAAATCACGAGCGCCAATCGAAGGCCGAAGGCCAACGCGAATAAAAAGATGGGCGCCGAAAGCGGGTGCTCTAATATCTCTTTAATCGATTTTGACATACCTATATCGTATGTATGCCTTTTCCAAGTAGTTACTTAACCGTAATGGTAAACTCTACGGGCGTAATCTCTTCTCCCGGATCTATGAAGGGGACTTCGCCGGTTATCGACCCTTCCGAGCCGTCGGCCGTCGCCGTTATCGTCCATTCCCCCGCCGGTACGCCGAAAGAAGCGCGCCCCTTTTTATCGGTTTCGTATTCCAGGAATAGGGCGGGGACCGATACGTGCGCGTTTTTCGTTCTCTTGCCGTTAGAATCGACGACGTCAACAATGATCGGCATAACGCACTCGACGCACATGCACACCATTACGTTGAGGTGGATTTTTGACGAGCTTTCGCTTACGGCGATTTTTTCGCGATAGGAATCGCTGAAATCGGAATAGACGAATAGTTCATATTCGCCGGGGTAGACCTCGGCGAAGCGATAATCCCCGTTTCCCAGATCGTCGGCTTCGGCAGTACCGAGTAGTAGTACACGCGCCGAGTCCAGCGGGTATTGCTGGCACCCTATAACGTTCACCGTTATTTCGGCCGGAAGACCTTGTAAATCAGCATAGGCCGTTGCCGGTATAAGCGTCGAAAGGGCGATTATCGTCGCAACGATACGTTTCATTATACGGACCTCCAGGTTCTGGTTTTATGTAGTCTTTTTGGAGATACTAATATGATTACGGTCGTTTTTCAAGAACCGATATTTCGGATTACGCTGCCGTTCGGTCGAAGTGCTCGTCGATTATAATCTTGAATACGCCGCCGAAACGTGTTATATATTTAGCGGGGAAGTCGATAAAAACGTTTTCCCTGGTTTTTAACGTTGGGGTCTTCTTCAACGAAAGGCCCTGAATGACGTTTTTATCCGACTGACGCTTTTCCTCTTAAACGTGGTGCGATAGACGCGTAAAAAGTAATACTCTCTCGATACTCTCGGAGGTTAAGGATATGAAGCGGTTATGGACGGCGGTTTTCGCGGCGGTTTTCTTGTTGCTTTCCGCGACGGGTGCGGGCGCCGCGAAGTGGACGTTGATGATATACATGGACGCCGAGAATAACGGACTGCACAGCGCGGGAATAGACGACATCAACGAGATGGAGTGGTGCACCGACAACTCCGAGGTTAACATTATCGTCCTTTTCGACGGCAACAGCAGTTCTGACCAAACTATCTACGATATTTGGGGAGATGACGGGAACTACGACTCCACGATCGTGTCGCTGACTGTCGACGACGACGGCGCAGTTATACCGGTCGGCGGCGAAGTCGATATGAGCAATTGGGAGGTATTCGACGACTTCGTCGATTGGACGATAGACACGTACCCGGCGGACAACTACCTGGTATGCCTTTGGGACCACGGCGACGGTATCTTCCGCGAAGGCGGTGAAGCCAGCACGGGTTTGTTCAAAGGTTTCTGCGGCGGTATGAAGCTGTGGGAAGTCGACGACGTCTTGGAGGACGCGGCGGCCGAGATAGGCCACGATATCGGAATCGTGGGTTTCGACGCCTGCCTTATGGGGCAAATCGAGACGGGGTATCAATTGAAAGACTCTACGTCATACGTTCTCGCTTCGGAGGAGACCGAACCGTTGGACGGTTGGGACTACTTCGCGTTCGAGATAGTTTGCGATGACCCGAATACTTCGGCTCGCGATCTGGCCGCGGAAATAGTAGAAGAATATCTCGATAGCGGCGGCGGTAACCCTTACGGCGGTCCCACGCAAGCCGCCCAGGATATGGTCTACTTCGATACGGACCTGGCTTCGTACTTCGACGACCTCTGTCACGAGCTTTTTATAAATTGCTACGACCATAAGTCCGACATAACGGCCGCCCGGAACGTTGCGTGGTACAGCGGTTATAATCCGGACTGTAAGGACTTGTATGAGTTCTCCGAAGTCTTAGCAGGCGACGCCGACCTTCCCACTTCCCTTCGAGATGCGGCCGAAGCGTTCTGCACCGCCTGGGAGATGTTTATCGTGGCGGGTGGTTTGCATAGCCCTGACGATGAAGCCGCTGGAGCGACCGTCTATTTCCCGACCAATGGTTCGAGCGACGGCGATTGGAACACGTACGTGAACAACATCACGTTTGCCGAAACCCAATGGGACGAATTCCTGGAGATGTACGCGGACCCGTATTTCCCGCACGCTAACTGTTTCTACTACGAGGATTACGTGGTCGATGATAGCGCTGGCGACGGCGACGGCGTACCCGAAACCGGTGAGCAGGTCGATATTACCGTGACGGTACGTAACGACGGATACGCCGACGCGACCGGCGTAACGGGAACCATCACGACCGACGGCGACTTGACGATAGACGTCGGAACGGCCGACTTCGGGACGATAGCGGCCGACGGCGGAACCGGCGACGGTACGTTCACCGTAACCATAAACGGAACTTGTCCCGAACCGATGTTCCCGGGTGTCGATTTAGCGATGCATTCGGGTGAAGAGCGTTTCGACCAGGACCTCGATTTCGTATTTACGGTGGGCTGGGGTTTGGTCGACGACGTGGAAGGCGATACCGAGTCGATATGGGCTCACTCGGGCGACAACGATATGTGGCACGTCGAAGACTTCCGGAGTCATACGCCTTCCCATAGTTGGAAGTGCGGCGGGGAAGACGACGGAGACTACACCAACAACATGGACGCGAACCTTATCAGCCCGGCCGTTTACGTTCCGAGCGACGCGCCCGAGTTATCGTTCTGGACTTGCCATTGGGTTCAGGACGGCAACAAGGACAAATGCTACGTTGATGTCAGCACCGACGGCGACGATTGGGACTCGCTCGCGACCTTCTACGGGATCGTGGACGAGTGGACGGAAAGCGTTTACGACCTGGGCGATTACGCCGGTCAGAGGGTTTACGTACGTTTCAGGTTCGATACTAATTCGTCGGTGACAGACGAAGGTTGGTACGTAGACGATATATTGGTCGCCAGCGGCGTTCAGATAGGCGACGACGACTTGATCGTGTACGATTTCGTTGCCAGCCCCAAGGACGATGGGTTGCTTCTCTCCTGGGAGGCCGACCGTGAAGAAGACGTAGAAGGTTACGACCTGTACCGCCGGTTCCTGCCTGACGATTCCGACTCGTTCGCCGAGATTTCGGACATATCGCCGAACCGTTCGATTGCCGACATAGACAGCGGTTACGTCAAGATTAACAGCGAACTTATCACCGGGACCGGGACGTATCGCTACTTCGACGGCAACCTCGAACCGGGCGAAACGTACGAATATCTCCTGAAAGCCGTTTACGAACACGTCGACTGCGCGGTGGGCAACACTGCCGGCGAAGTCGGTTTGCCGAAGGCCTTCGCCCTCAGCCAGAACCGACCCAACCCCTTCTCGACCTCCTCGACCGTTAGCTTCGCCGTACCGAAGCCGGCGCGCGTGGAAATGGTCGTATACGACCTGGCGGGCCGTAAGGTCGCCGAAGTGGTCGACCGCGACTTCGAGCCAGGTACGTATAGCGTGCCGATTAACGCCGAGAGCTTCGGGTCCGGTATCTACTTACTCCGTATGACCGCCGGCGGCGAGTTCACGGCAGTGAAGAAACTGGTCGTAACCCGGTAACGCGTAAGCGGTAAAACGGTAATCAAAACCGGCGCCTTGACGGTGCCGGTTTTTAAAGTCGTCCGTATACTTCATTAATAGAAATATGCTAGAACGTACCCGAAAGTAGTTACTGTCGTCGTCTCATCGTACCAGTCCGATATTAACCATTCTACGTTATCACCTGCCGTATCCTTAATAAACTTTAGGTTTATGAACCCTTCGGCTAAGTATGCGTCCGTTTCCCCAATAAACACGACAAAATATAAAAGGACGTTATCAGCGGAAAATTCCACGTCCGTTTCGTTTGGTTCGCCTACGTCGTCATAACCTATTGTTACGGTGACCGAGTATGCATTGTCGAAAACATTGCCGAAGGCTTGTATGAACTCGTTGTTGTTCCAAGACGCGGGGATTTCGTACCCGTCAACGGTGTCGCCAATATCATCCGAATTGAAGTAGAAATGGAAGTCGTCGGATAAGCACAATGACAATAGCTCGATATTACCTTCGTTAATCGCCGTTTCGACCGTATTCAGGGTTTTCGCCGGTGAACCCAGGTCAGGCGTCTTTCCCGGTTCCGGTTCGGTTGTTCCGTCGAAACACCCTGTGGTAGTGAATAATACTACGATGAGCGATAAAACAACATAGTGGTGGTTCACACGTACCCCCTAAATTATAAACAACTCTAATATGTAGTCTAAAAAGCGGTTACCGTTTCGCTTCTCCGCCCGCTTTGGATAGTCCGGCAGCTTTCCGCCGCGTCCGGTTTTCGACCGACGCTTTCACGAAGTTGACGAAAAGCGGGTGCGGGTCCAGCGGCCGGGATTTGAGCTCCGGGTGGAACTGGACCGCGACGAACCACGGATGCGCCGGTATCTCTACGATTTCCACCAGGGTCCCGTCGGGCGAGGCGCCGGTTACGGCCATACCGTATTTTTCCAACAGCGGCCGATACTCGTTGTTCAATTCGTAGCGGTGCCTGTGCCGTTCGCTTATCTCCGGCGTCCCGTACGCCTCGTGCGACCTCGAGCCCTCCTTTAGAACGCACGGGTAAGCGCCCAGACGCATCGTACCGCCCATCCGCGTTACCTTCTTCTGTTCGTCGAGAAGACAGATGACCGGCTCTTCACAGTCGGCGTCGAACTCCATGCTGTTGGCGCCCTTCACGCCGCAGATGTTCTCGGCGAACTCGATGACCGCGCCCTGAAGTCCGAGGCATATCCCCAGATACGGAACGTCGTGTTCGCGGGCGTAGCGCGCGGCTTCTATTTTCCCGCGGATGCCGCGTTCGCCGAAGCCGCCGGGGAAGAGTATCCCGTCGACGTCGCCGAGTTCGTCGCCGGGGGCGCCTTCGCCTTCTATGTCGGTGGCTTCCACCCAGCGGATATTCACCCGCACGTCGCCGGCGATTCCGCCGTGGTGAAGCGCTTCGATGATGCTCTTATACGAGTCCCGAACCGTCGTGTATTTGCCGACTACGGCGATGGTTACTTCGCCTGCGCCGGGGTTTTTACAGCGGTCAACCATCGTAAGCCAGTCGTCCAGTTCTGCCGTCCCGGCGCCTAGGCCGAGCCGGGCCAGTATCTGGTTGTCGAGTCCCTGGTCCTGGAAGACGAGGGGTATATCATAGACGACTTCCGTGTCCCGCGCCTCGATTACAGCGCCTTCAACGACGTTGGTATAGAGCGCGATTTTCTCTTTCGTGTCCTTGTCCAACGGCTTTTCGGTCCGGCATAGCAAGAAGTCCGGCTGGATACCGATAGCCCGGAGTTCCCGGACGCTGTGCTGGGTCGGCTTCGTCTTTAACTCCCGGGCCGCTTTGATGAACGGTACAAGGGTCAGGTGTATGTAGCAGCAGTGTTCCTTACCCTCGTCGAGGGCGAATTGACGGATCGCCTCGAGGAACGGCAGGGATTCGATGTCGCCTATGGTGCCGCCGATTTCGACTATGACCACGTCTGCGTCCGTCTCGGAGGCCAGGCGCCGGACCCGGGATTTAATTTCGCCCGTGATGTGGGGGATGACCTGTACCGTCCCGCCGAGGAAGTCGCCCTTGCGCTCCCGTTCGATTACCGTGCTGTAGACCATCCCGGTAGTGGCGTTGGAGAGTTGTGAGGTGGTTCGGCCGGTAAACCGCTCGTAGTGGCCCAGGTCCAGGTCGGTCTCGGCGCCGTCGTCGGTAACGTAGACCTCTCCGTGCTGGTAGGGGTTCATCGTGCCCGGGTCGACGTTGATGTAGGGGTCGAGCTTGAGCATCGCGACGTCGAGGTCGTGGGCTATCATAAGGCGCCCGATCGACGCCGAAGCGATGCCCTTCCCCAGCGACGAAACGACGCCGCCGGTGATGAAAATGTATTTCGTGGGGTGTTTTTTCTTTTTCGCCATAATGGTCTCGCGCCCTTATCTTCGGTTTGCCGGATTATATCAAAGCGCCGTTTCTTTATCAAACGAAAAACCCCTGCGGGCGGGGGTTATTAATTACAGGTGGCTATTTAAATATATTTACCTAAACATCGCTTTTATCTCGCCGAAGGAGGAGGGTTGAATAGAACCGTATACCCTCGACCCCGAGATTACTACGGCCGAGTTGTCGGCCGGGTCGACAGAGATGTCCAATATATAATCCTCGAACCACTGATTTGTGAAGATAACTCGTCCTTGGGAATCAAGATGTTTTATATTCCTTTGGTAATTCCCTAACCAGACCGACCCGTCGTTCTGATTAACGCCCAAACAATCGAAACCCGGGGCACCATCGTTCCTAAACACAATACTACCAAGGCGGTTTACTTTACATAAAGTCCGTGCCCCGCCCGAGTAATATATAACCCAAATGGAGTTATCGTATTCTACGACGCTGGACTCGATTATCAGTCCCGGTAGGTATTGGCACTCGGCAGAAACGTCCCCGTTAGTGTTGATTAATTTTAAAGACCTCTGTATGTCCGTACGATATGACGACCAAAAAGAGCCGTCGTAACCTGTATTTCGAAGATTATATAAACCGTATTGTTCCGGGAAAAAACCCAATAACGTCCCGGAACCGTCATATTTGTAAAGGCCGTTGTATCCTTCGTAGTAGTATATCGTGAGCCATATAACGTCAGCCGCTTCGTCTACGGTTAAGGATATCGGTTTCTTCGGTATTTCGAAATAGTCTAGTGTATTCAAGTACAAATCACATACGTCCACGAACCAAAAACCATCCGAATACCGTGGTACGTATATGAGGTTTTTCGTATTATCAAGAGCGACCGACGGTTCCGTAGCTCCGTCATATTTCGACGATAAGTATTCTAAATTTGTTGAATAAGAATAAAGCGTATAATCGTCCGAGAATAATATAAAACCGGCTTCGGATATTTCGGATTCGGATTCGAAGGAGTCGTTATAGATATAATCGTCGCCGGTCGGTCCGGCGATAATCACTCCGTCTTCGTTAATCCGTGTTAGGTGGTACGCCCCACACGCGACCACGGTTCCCAACAATACGACTATTACCCCCTTCTCCGTGCGCACCTCCTCCTAAACTCGATATGCCTTTTTCGTAAAAGATTGTATCACTTATTAATCGATTTGACAATACGTAACTAAAAAGAGAAGGCGGTCCGCTTCGAACCGCCTTTCGCCATTCGACTACCAGAATGTTTATTTTATATTCGGCACCAGGAGCACCGGTATCTCCGTCTTCGCCAGAACGTCCCGGGAGATGGCGCTGTTGATGTCGCCCCGTTCGTCCAGGCCTAACAGTATCAGGTCGACGTTTTCGTCCTGGGCCGTCTTAGCTATCGTGTCGGTCAGTCGCCCGACGCGGAGTATGGGACGTATCTTCGAGACGCCGCCCTTACGGTGGTATATCTTGAGCGCGTTCTGGCCGTCCTCGTACTCTTCCTGGCTGCTGACCACGTGGAGTACTATGAGTTCCGCGCCGACCTTCTCGGCGACGTTTATCAGGTAATCGGCTTTCTTCTGGGCCGGGACCGTCCCGGCCGTCGTGACCATTATCTTCAATCGTACCTCCCATTTACCCGGATTCCCTCTCCAGACGTTTAATATATATTTGCGAAGCGTTGGTGTCAAGTAAATTAGCGGCTTGACCGACGCCCGACGGACGAATATAATCCACGATAGGTACTTTTTAGGTTGGAGCGGCGACACCGGCGGGGGGTTCCGGTTTCGGCTGTCCTTTATAATGAAAACCGCTGCGTTGAAAACGTTGGGGTGTAAGTTAAACCAGTATGAGACCGAGGCGCTCCGGGAAGCCCTCGAAGCGGCCGGGTATACCGTCGTGGACTTCGCCGACGAGGCCGACTTGTATTTGGTCAATACGTGTACGGTTACCGCGCGCAGCGACTACAAATCCCGCCAACTGGTCCGCTCGGCTTTGAAGCGGAACCCGGATGCGCGCCTCGTGGTTACCGGCTGCGCCGCCCACCTGGACCCGGAACGATTCGAAGCCGAGAGCGACCGGGTAAGCGTCGTGGGCAACGAGGACAAACCGAGGATTCTCGAACTCCTCGGCGAGGGCGGGCCGGCTGGAGAGGTATCGTATTTCCGGGACAAGACCCGGTTTTTCCTTAAGGTTCAAGAGGGTTGCGACCACGACTGCGCGTATTGCCGGGTGGTACTGGCCCGGGGCGCCGCCAGGAGCCGGGAAATCGCCGAGGTCGTCGGCGAAGTCGCCGGGGCCGTGGACTCGGGCGTCAGAGAAATCGTGTTGACCGGTGTGAACATCGGCGGCTTCGGGGCCGATTTGGGCGGTCCCGGCTTGGACAATTTGGTCGAAGCGATAGTTGAGCTGCCGGGCGATTTCCGAGTGCGTCTTTCGTCTATCGACCCGTCGGATCTGGACGATTCGTTAATAGAGTTTGTCGCCGGAGACGCTCGGGTTTGCCCCCACGTTCACCTGCCGCTCCAGAGCGGCGACGACCGGGTGTTGGCTGCGATGCGCCGACGCTACACGGTAGCCGAGTACAGGGATGTTTGCCGAAGACTGCTCGATTTGAACGAGTTCGTCGCTATAGGCGGCGACGTGATGGCCGGGTTGCCGGGCGAGGACGAGGCGGCCTTCGAGAATACTCTGGCGTTGGTCGACGAGATACCGTTCGCGTACCTGCACGTCTTCCCGTACTCGCCCCGGCCCGGGACAGACGCCGCAGCGATGCCCGGGCAAGTGATGCCCGAGCTGCGGACCGAGCGTGCCGCGGTTCTTCGAGCGGTGGCGGCGCGTAAGAAAAAAGCGTTTGCCGCCTGGAACCTGGGGACCGTGCGCAGAGCGTTAATCGAGGAGGTTACGGACAAGGATACCGGCCACCACGTCGGAATAACCGATAACTACCTACATTTGTTGATTCGGGACGCGGCAGGACGGGAGAATACTTTCGTCGAACTATTCATCGAGGAGGACGAGGGGCGTTTATATGGGACCCGGCCCGACGGTTAGACTTCCCGGGTCAGTTAAATCGAAGGAGGGTTCCCGACTCGGTAACGACGAACAACGAACCTTCGCCTATTGCTACGGGCGAACGTACCGGCGAGCCCAAGTTTTTTTGCCAGATGGAACCGCCGGTTTCGGCGGATAAACAATAAAGCGTCCCTGCGGACGTACCTACGAAGAGCGTTCCGTCGGCGCAGGCGGCGGCGCCCTCGCAGGAACCGTCGAGGGCCGTTTTCCAGAGGTGACTGCCGGCGGCCGAGAGGGCGGTAACTCGCCCGTCCCAGTCTGCGACGAAGACGCGCTCGCCGTCGGACGAGGTGGCCGCGCTCATGCCGGCACCCAGGTCTCGGCGCCAGGCTATTTCGCCGGAGGTTGCGTCCAGCGCGACGATTTCGCCGTCGACCGAAGCGGCGACGCAAAATCGGTCTATTAATAAGACCGGCGCGACGATTTCGACGCCGACTTCGGTCTCCCAAACGGTGGTTCCCTTTTTACCGGCCACCCGGTAGACGAAACCATAGCGGTCGGCGAAGAATATATCCTCTTCGTGTATGGTGGGCGGCGACCAAATGGGCCCGTAACCTCGGAGGTAGTAGTACTGTCGACCGTTGTCTGACCGGGCCGCGTGGACCGTCCCGGCGAGGGTCGTGACGTAAAGGCGGCCGGACGCGAAGACCGGCGCCGAGGCGGGGCGCCCGGCGCACTCGAGTTTCCAGCGAAGGCGCTTCCCGGTTACGTCGAGGGCGTATACGTGGTTGTCCATCGAGGCGAAATATGCGGTCCCATCGGCCACGGCTGCGTCCGAGACCACGTCGCCTGCCGTCTTGTACCGCCAGAGGAGTTCGCCGGTTTCGGCGTCCACGACGTTGAGGAAGTTATCGTTCGTCCCGACGACTACGTAGTCGCCGACGACGGTGGGGGCCGAGAAACTTTCGGCCGGAAGTTCCGTCCGCCAGACTTCGGTACCCGTGATACCGACGGCCCGCGGAGCCAGGGAGCCCTGCCGCGCTGGTCCGCCGCGGTAGGTGAGCCATTCGCCCTTCGGTACGCAGCCGGCCGCGGCCAGGGCGATTATAATAACGCAGATTAAACGGAAAAACGCGTTCACCGGGCGGCAGAATACCAGCGGCCGCTCGCCGTGTCAACCGATTATGCCAAAGCTAAAAACTCAGGGCGAACTCGATGCGATGTACGGGCGTACCGCCCGGCGTTACGACCTTCTCAACCGGGTGATGACATTCGGTTTGGATTGGCGGGTACGTCGGGCCGCATCGGCGTTGGCGAAACCGGGACGGATACTCGATGTCGGGTCCGGGACCGGCGTCTCGGCCGCGGAGTTGGCGAGGGCTCATCCCAACTCTACGATAGTGGGTATCGACCGTTCCGTAGAGATGCTGAGGTTCGCCGCGCCGTCCGCCGTGGGGCCGTACGTTCGCGCCGACGTCCGGGCATTGCCCTTTCGCGACGGGGTTTTCGAGAGCGCCGCGGCCGGGTTCGTCTTTAGGCCGATAGACGGCGACCCCGCCGCCGTTGAGGAGATTTACCGGGTTCTGAAGCCGGGCGGGCGCGCGGTGATTTACGACGTTTTGAGGGTACCGTCGGGCGTCTTCGGCTTTTTTTATCGTATAGGGCTCGCCGTATACATCCCTATATGCGCGTTTATGCTTGCGGACGACCCGTCGGCGTACTTATACTTCACGCGGTCTATCCGCGAGAGCCTGACAGCCGAAGAGCTTGCGGAGCGCTTCAGGCGCGCCGGGTTCTCGGCGGTTGCGATAAAGCGTATGGTATTTGGGACGGTAACGATTTTGACGGCGGATAAGCCGGTCGATGCGTAAGGCCATTTTTATAACCGCTTTCTGGTTTATGATTTTACTGGGTTGTGCCCGGGAAACGCCACCGCCATCTGAAGAACCGCCGCCCGAGGAGTGGTTGAAGCGGCAGGAATTGGCGGCTCGAACCGCGGCGGTGGAAGCGGCCCTCGACCAGGTACTCGTCTCGGTCGGTCGTGACGATTCGCGGGCGTTGGAACTCGTTCGGGAAGCCCGGGCGGATTTGCTATCGGCCGCCAGGCGGACCGTGGACCCGGAACACCGGCGGATACTCATCGAGGCGCACCGTGACCTTGAACCGGTGGAGGCGTTCCTTGTAGGGACGGGCGAAGTAAACGCGCCGCCGACGGACGGCGACCTCGAATGGCTGCGAGAGACGATAGTGATGGTCCGGGTTTCGCTGTCGCCCGTATCGGACGGATACACGGATAAACTTTACAAAAGGTACGAGCCGGTACGCCCGCCGGAACCGATTGGCGAGATGGGGCCTATGCCCGCGGAACGTAGACGGCGTACGGCTCCGCCGCCGGCTGAAACGGTAGAGCCGGAAGAGACGCCGGTGGAGGTGCCGTCGGAGGAAGTAATTCCTCTAACGCCCGAAGAGCCCGACGGGTAATGTTGTAACGGCGGGGTTGACATTACCGTGGGATATGTATATATTCCCCGCTATTCGGTTTTAGGGATATTAGTATGCCCCGCACAATAATCGAACATATTATCGCGGCCCACGCCGACCCCGGCGCCGACGTCCGGCCCGGGTCCGTCGTCTGGCTCAACCTCGATGTCCGCTCGGCCCGGGACTTCGGCGGTGCCAACGTCGTCAAGGGCTTCAACGAACACTATGAGGGCGAGAAGGTCGCCGATCCTACCAAAACGTTCTTTACTTTTGACTGCAACGCACCGGCCAACACCATTGCGTACGCCAACAACCAGCAGATATGCCGGGACTTCGCCGCCGAGCAAGGTATCCGGGTCTTCGACGTGGACGCGGGTATAGGCTCCCACGTCTTGATGGAGCAGGGACTGGCGCGGCCCGGCGGAACGGTAGTGGGGACAGATAGCCACATGAACATCCTGGGCGCCGTCGGCTGCTTCGGCCAGGGTATGGGCGATACCGACATCGCCTTCGCGTTTAAGACGGGTCGGACCTGGTTCGAGGTGCCGCCTACGATACGAATAGGTTTGAAGGGCTTTCCATCCCCCGGTGTATCCGCCAAGGACGTAATACTTTACCTCGTCGGCGAGTTGGGTTCGGCCGGTGCCCTGGGCTGCGCCGTGGAGATTTACGGCGAGTTCGTGGATGAGGCCGGCGTGGACGCGCGGATAACGCTCGCGTCTATGGGCACCGAGATGGGCGCGGTCGCGGTATTATTGCCGCCGAACGACGAGACCCTCGAATGGGTATCGAGACGGATCGGCGAAGAAACCGAACCGGTCTACGCGGACCCCGGTGCCGACTACGTAAAAACAGTCGAGTTCGATATCGAAGGGTTGGAGCCGATGGTGGCGTGTCCGCCCAGCCCTGAGAACGTGAAGCCGGTCAGGGCCGTCGAGGGGACGAGAATCGGTTCCGGGTTCATCGGTTCTTGTACCAATGGGCGACTTGAGGATATGGCCGCGGCGGCGAGTATTCTGAATGGCGGACGAGTACACCCGGGCGTGATGCTCAAAGTCGTACCGGCGACCCGCGAGGTGTGGGTCGAGATGATGGACGGTGACGTTCTGAAGGACATCTTCGACGCCGGTGCGATAATATCCAACGCCGGTTGCGGCGGTTGCGCCGCCGGGCAGATAGGGATGACCGGCGCCGGTGAAGTTCAACTCTCGACGTCGAATCGGAACTTCGCCGGTAAGCAGGGCGCCGGCGACACGTACTTGTGCAGCCCGGCGACCGTTGCCGCCAGCGCGATACGCGGCGAGATAACCAACTACGGGGCTGATTAGTTTACCGGCCCACGGGCTAATAAAGGGGATACGAGTGATAGTATGAGTGAGATTATTTACTTGGATAACGCGGCGACCAGTTTCCCGAAACCGGACGTAGTACACGACACCGTCCGCGATTTTTACCGGGACAACGGCGTGAACCCGGGGCGCACGGGATGCGACCTTGCGATCAACGCCGAGCAGATGATTCACGGAACCCGTAAGAAATTCTCGGCGTTTTTTAACGAAAGCCTGGTAAACGCCGGTGTCGAAAAGGACCCGAACAGGCTCGTCTTTACGATGAACGCGACGATGAGCCTTAACCTTATCATAAACGGTACGTTAGGGCCGGGCGATCACGTCGTAACGACGGTACTCGAGCATAACTCGGTAATCAGGCCGGTAAACCATAAAGTCCGCGACGGCGCCGAAGCGACGTACGTCGAACCGGACGCCGAGGGTTACATCGACCCGGAGGATATACGGGAAGCTATCAAACCGAATACGAAACTTGTGGTCGTTAATCATGCCTCCAACGTAACGGGTGTAGTGCAGGACATAAAGGCCATCGGCGCCGTGTGCAAAGAAGAGGGGGTTCCGTTTGCGGTGGACACCGCCCAGTCGGCGGGCGTTCTTCCCATCGACATGGCCGAATGCAATATCAGTTTCCTGTCGTTCACCGGCCATAAAGGCTTGTTCGGTCCGACGGGTACGGGCGGAATCTGCGTCGCCGACGAAGCCGAGATTACCGGTACGATTTACGGCGGGACCGGCGTCCGCAGCGCCGTACCCTATCACCTGGAGGAGTATCCGTACCGCCTGGAGGCCGGTACGCAGAATCTGGCGGGTATCGCCGGTCTGTCCGCGGGGCTGGATTGGGTTCGGGAGCGGGGGAACGATAGTATTTACGAACACGAGATGGGCCTTTTCGAGAAACTCCAAACCGGCCTCGGCCAAATCAAGGGCGTGAAGGTGTGGGGTACGGAAAACCTCGAAAAACGGGTAGCGACCATGTCGATGACGGTGGAGCACTACGACGCGTCCGACGTCGGGACCATACTCGACGTCGAGTACGGTATACAGACAAGGACCGGTCTCCATTGCGCGCCGCTCATACACGAGTTCCACGGCTCGGCGCCGAGGGGGACTGTCCGTTTCTCTGTCGGTCCCTTTAATACGGAAGAGCATATAGAAACGGCCGTTAAGGCGGTGGCCGAAATTGCGGCCGACCGCCAATAGTAGATAGTGTAAGCTACGAGGAGAACGTGAATGCAAGTTGGCGATAAAAGCATCGATTTTGATAACGACGGGTTTATGGTCGCCCCGGAGCTTTGGGACGACGAAGTCGCCCGTGCAATAGCCGAGGAAGAGGGCATCGATGAGATGTCCGAAGACCACTGGAAGATAGTCAATTTTATACGCGATTATTGGAAAGAGCACGACCTGGCCCCGCCGGTACGTCTGATCTGCCAGGAGCTGGGCGTAGGGGTACGACAGATTTACAAGCTCTTCATCGCCGGCCCGGCCCGGGGCGCTTGCCGCGTCGCCGGTCTTCCCAAACCCGACGGGTGCGTCTGAAACTACTTCCGGGTTTTAGCAAGGGGTTTTTTGTTAGTCGCCGAGAGGATTGTAGTCGCATCGAGCCTCGTTTGGGCCGCGGCGCTGCTTTTATGGCAGCTATTGGCCGCCTGGGGCGGCGGGCGGAAGGACTACAGCGCGCGAGCCGGCAGCCCGAGCCGGGGCGTCCTTTATAACTTCGCCGCCGCGATGTCCCCCGTCCGTAAGGAGGCCGCCCGGTTTCACCCGTTCAAGTTCGCGGTCGGGATGGTCATGCACGCGGGCGTCGCTTTCGCAATCGTTAAAACGCTCGTAATATTGGTAAGGCCGGAAACGCCGCCGGTAACGCCTATACCGCTCGGCGGTTTTTTCGGAATCGCGGCCGCCGCGGCGTCGTTTTTATTCTTACGCCGTTTCTTCTCACCGAATCTTCGCCCGATAAGTAACTTCGACGACTACTTCGCCGCTTTTATTGTGGCTATTTACTTGGCGACTGCTTCTCTTCAAGATTTCGGCGTTGTAAGCGCCGGGGTGTTTTTACTCGTCGGCGCCGTAACGGCTTTCTATATACCTCTTGGTAAGTTGCGCCACGTGCTCTTCTGCCCGGTCGCCCGCCTCGACCTTGGACGGCGGTTGGGCTATCGGGGGACGTTCCCGGCGACGCGCGGCGCGAAAAAGTAAAACGATGGCGACCGAAATAAAGACAGAAAACACTCGATTCTCCGTCGGCGACGCCGGGCAAGTAATGCGGGCGGCGCGGGCCGCCCTCGCCGAAAAGCTGCGAGACCTCGCCGCGTACCACATGGACGCCTGCGTCAGGTGCGGTCTCTGCGGTGAGACCTGTCACGTCTATCGGTCCGACCCCGTCCCCGAAAACCTGCCGGCCGCGAAGGCCGCGAAGGTCGTCCGCCACTTCCGCCGTTACCATACCGCCGTCGGCCGCGTCGCGCCTTTTCTTGTGGGGGCCAAGAGGCTGACGCCAGAGGCGCTCGACGAGCTTGCGGAGGCGGTTTACGGTCGGTGCACCGGCTGCGGGCGGTGCGGCCTCAATTGTTCCGTGGGCGCGGACATCGGAGTGATAATCCGGACCGGCCGGAACATCGTTGCCGCTGCGGCGAAAGTGCCGTCCAATCTTCAAACGGTTGTGGACAATCAGCTCAACACCGGTAATCAGATGGCGATTACGGTAGAGGAGCTAAGAGAAACCGCCGCATGGCTCTCGGAAGACCTCCAGCTTGAGATGGGCGACGAAGACGTTCGTATCCACGTGGACGAACCGGGTAAGAGGGTTTTCTATCTCGTGAATCCGCGTGAGGTTAAGTTCTTCCCGCTTTCCCTTTCGGCGGCGGCGGGCGTCTTCCACGCCGCAGGCGAAAGCTGGACGATGTCGAGCAGGTTCTACGACGTTACGAACTACGGCCTTTACTCCGGCGACGACGACGCCGCGGCGCGTATAACGAGACAGGTTATGGAAGAGGCGGCCCGGCTCGGCGCCGAGGAGGTCGTATTGTCCGAATGCGGCCACGGTTTCAGGTCGTTTCGGTGGGAGGGACCCAATTGGCTCGGCGAGGCGTATCCGATAAAAGTGCGCAGTATGCTTGAGATAATGCTCGAGTACATCGAAGAGGGGAGAATAAAAGTCGACGCGAGTAAGAATGCCGAAAGGGTGACCCTGCACGACCCTTGTAACCTGGTCAGGTGGGGCGGCGTAAGCGAGCCGCAGAGGAAGATACTGTCCGCGGTCGTGAGCGACTTCGTAGAGATGACACCTAACCGGGAGCAGAACTTCTGCTGTGGCGGCGGCGGCGGAATGCTCTCCATGAGCGAGTACGGCGACCGGCGCGTGCGTTCCGGCGCGGTCAAGGCCGACCAGATAAGGGCTACGGGCGCGAAAATCGTCGCGACGCCATGCCACAATTGCGCGGACCAACTTCTGGAAGTCAATAAAAAATATTCCCTGGGCGTGGAAATCCAGGCGGTCTGCGAACTGGTCTACAACGCGCTGGTCACGGGATAGGTTATTGAAAGCACCGTTTTTCCAGAGGGTTAGAATGAACGATAAAACGACTATTATAGAAGGGAAAATCTGGGTAATAACGGACGCCGACGGAAACCTCTACGACAACGTAGATACCGACCAGATATATCACAACCAGTGGCTGGCGGTAACCGAAGTGGCCGAGATGGGCAAGTACGCTTTTGGCAACTTGCCCGGCTGGGAGGATTTCCCGGCTAAAGCGGGGCCGGGCGACATCATAATAGTCGGCGAGAACTTCGGCGCCGGTTCGAGCCGGCAGCACGCCGTCGATTGCTTCCGCGCGCTGGGGGTCCGGCTGATCATCGCCGGGAGCTTCGGCGCGATATATAAACGCAACGCGATAAACTCGGGTATACCGATACTGACCTTACCGGACGTTTCCGCGGAAGGCGTCGCCAGCGGCGAAACGGTTAAGGTGAACCTGGAGACCGGGAAGGTGGAAAACGTCGCCCGTAAGGTTACCCTTTCGGGTGAGCCCTGGTCCGTCGTCCAGACGGACATCTACCGGGCGGGTGACTTGTTTGCGTACGGGAGGGGGTTGGCGTAGGGGGACTTTTCGCCCTTCGTACCGGTTGCCTGCATTGGATTATCAGGTAAGCGATTCCTTAGGACTTCAATTGATAAAAATAGCCCTCCCTCGATCAACGCGGCACTTTTAACGCGTTTCCGCAAACAGGGAGAGCCGGAGTTCACGACAGAGGAAAGAGCGCGTTTTTAAACTTTTTAGAGTTACCGTTTCTTGCCGCCGTTAAGGCAACACGACGAAACTTTCCCTGACCTCAACGAGTAAGTCGTCTACCGTGCGCTTTAAGTCCTCCACGCTGAATGGTTTCCGTAGGAAGCGGTTGGCGCCCGATTCCAACAACTTGGACACGTCATCCTCGTCGATCTTACCCGATATAGCGATAGTTTTTACGTTCAGTATTTTATCACGATTAATACGCTTGCATACCTCGAAGCCGTCTATGCCGGGGATTATGATGTCCAATATTACCATGTCCGGCGGCCTCCGGCCTATTTCCAATAGCGCGGCTATCCCATCGTTAACCGAGTAGACTTCTACGTTCTCGTAATCCGACAGCACCCGCTCTATCATTTCCGCTACTTCGACCTCGTCCTCGATAATGAGTATTCTGACGAGGTCGCCTTTGAATTCGTCCGGGACCGGGATGTTGTGCCTGTTTAGAAAACGTACCAGTTCTTCCCGGTATATCCTACGGTGCCCGCCCGGCGTCTTAAAAGCCTCGAGAAATCCCTTTTCGATCCATAAACCTATCGAAGACGGCGCGACGTCCAGCAGTTCCGCTATTTCGTACGGTCCGTACGCTTCTTTCATTTTACCTCGCTCTCTGCAAACTTAGTGCTTTTAACGCATTTTCACTAAATTAGCCGAAACAACGCATATCATAAATACGATATATCGGATGAGATGTCAAGTAAAAAGAGATGGATTAACTTATGCGGATTTTTTAACGTCGTTTACTGTATTATCGGTAGCTTGCAGGAATGTCCGTGTAATCGCCGGGTCGATTCGGATGCCGACCCTACCTTCGATAACCGCGAAGGTCTCTCTTTGGGCAGGATGGGATCCCGGCGTTTAAGATAAACGGCGCACAAGAAGACACGGTCGGATTGACGCGTCCGACTCGTTTTTTCCCGAAGGAGAGCGATTTTACGGCTAATACGGCAACAAACTGGCGTGGAGTATAAAACCGAAGGTGTAATAAGAGACGGCGGCGCCCCTGGTCGCGCGGCCGAAGAGCTGCCCGCCGATGTACTTCCGCGGGAATGCGGCGATTCCGGCGTGATAGGTGGTTATCGTCCCGCGGTCACCGGCGCTTATTATGTCCGCCCCTATGTACGCGTAATCGAGCTGCGGGTTCCAATCGTCGGCCGAAAAGACGTACGCCCAATCGGCGCCGCCGCCGAACGCCCAGTACTCTTCGTCGACGTAGAAATAAGGTACAGGAAGCCCTGTATCTCTTTTTTCTGCACCAAAAGCGGCTTTATAATCGAGGTAACGTGCCGAGAAGCAAGGCCAAACGGCCATCTTGGCCAGCGTCGGACGTCTGTACGCCCAATATAATCTAAGGGATTCGGACCTCAACCCGCATTCGGACAGTATGACGCGTTCGTCCCTTGCGGCGAGGCCGGGGAAGTCGTCGTCGAAGTAGACGATATCGTACTCGCTTTCCAAGCGGAAGTCCCATATTTTCAGGTAGACGGGTATAACTACGCCGCCGTAAAAGCTTCGGATGCGGTCTTTGAAGACGTCTTCGGTATGTTCGGACCGGAACTTCCCGGCCATGTTCCCGCCGAAAGCGCCGATTATGCCGATTCCGCCGCCGACGTTGAAGAACGGCAACGGCCGCGGCGGCATCGGACGCAACTCGACGGGTTCGTCTTGGTCCGGCCCCGTCTGCGCGGACGCCACACAAAAGACCAACGTAACGGCCAAAAAAACTTTCACGGTATATTTATAGCAGGTAGACGGCGCAGAAGCAAATAGTCGGTCGTTCCTCAACGTACCGACCGACTATCGTACCGATATAACGTCATTTATTTATAAATCGATTTTATTCGGCCGAGGGAGGTTGGCGAGACGGCTACGTCATCGGCGAAGCCGACTTCGTAGATGTGCTTGTCGCCGTCGTACGTGGAGATGAGTAAACTTTCCTGGTCGTCGCGACCCCAGCATGCGCCGCCGACGTACGTAACCGTTTCGTCTAGCTCGTACGGATAGCTGCCTACGACGGTCCCGGTAGCGGTTAATTTATAGACCAGATAATCGTCGTATAATCCTCCATATGGGTCGGCGACTACGGCCCAGAGATGGTCGGCGCCCCAGGCCATGCCCTTTACGCCGTCGATCGGCAAATTGAACGAATTTACGACCGAACCGGTGTTCGTGAGTTCGTAGACCGTCGTCGAGTAGAAGCTTGCGGCGAAGAAGCTTGAGCCGTTCCACGTCAAGCCGTTGAGCGTCGTCCCGCCGGGGTACGGCCCGTTGAAAGAAGTTACGATATCGCCCGTGTCGTCTTTGATGAACAGGACCCTGGCCTTCGATTCGGCAGTTATGTCTTCCGCAACGGCCAGGTTGACCTCCCACGCCGCGTCCATCGGCCAATAGAGCTCGCTTGCGCAGTTAAAATTCGAGACTACGGTGGCTGTAGAACCGTCGTACGTGAACTTGATGACTCGGACGTTGTTTTCGCGTATGGGGGTTGTGACGTAATATACGTCCGAGGCTGCGTCGTAGGCGAGGCCCCGCGGGCCGTATTCGGCTATGCCGGTTAACGTGAAGGAGTTTATTACGTCCCCCGGGCCGCCGAACGACGGGACAGCGTTACTTACTATTGAAATAAATACGATCGCGAATCTCATTTCCGAGTGATGACCCGTCTATTAGGCGTTAGCCGCGGGCTTTTTGCGTCTACCTCCGTAAACGGCCGCACGTATTTTTAGCCCGGCGGCCACCCGAGCTGGCGCCCGCCGAGAAGGTGCAAGTGCAAGTGGTCGACGGCCTGACCGCCGTGGCGGCCGACGTTGAATACCAGGCGGTAACCGTCGGCCGCGACCCCCCGGTCTTCGGCCAGCTTGTTCGCCGCCGCGACCATACGGCCGACGAGTTCCGCATCATCGGGGCTCAGGGCGGCTACGTTTTCTACGTGCTTACGCGGTATTACGAGAATATGCTCCGGCGACTGCGGATTGATGTCCGCGAACGCTACCACCGCGTCGTCTTCGTACAGGATGTTGGCCGGCGTTTCGCCTGAAGCTATCTTACAGAATATACAGTCTGACATCTCGTACTCCTTAGGTCGTTATTTAACCACATAATTGCGACTCGCGCAACCTGGAAAGCCCTTAAAAATAGGAAAAATCGGTTTATCTGTTGCGCCGAAAGAACGGATTTGATAAACTCCAGTAGTTGAGGGACATAACTTTTACGCTCACAACGGTTTAGAGAGGAAAGGCTTTGACGAAAGATATTATCGCGATTACCAACGTCCGGCTGTGGACCGATGACGGGTTCGCCAAGAACGGAACGATAATATTCTCAGACGGGAAGATTAAAGACGCTGGCGTGGGAATGGAACCGCCCGAAGGAGCTGAGATAATCAACGGCCGCGGCAAGTACGCGACGCCGGGGCTGATCGACGCTCACAGCCACGTCGGCAACTTCGGCGAGGGAACCGGCACTATCGGCTTCGACGCCAACGAGGCCACCGAGGCCGTAACGCCTCACGCCCGGGCTATCGACGGCGTCGACCCGTTCGACAAGGGCTTCGAGGACGCCAGGGCCGGCGGAGTGACGACCGTTTGCGTACTGCCCGGCAGCGCCAACGTTATCGGCGGTCTCGGCGCCGTCGTTAAGACCACCGGGACAGTCGTGGACGATATGCTCGTCCGCGAGCCCTGCGGGTTGAAGGTCGCCTTCGGCGAGAACCCGAAGGTTGTCCACGGCGAGAAACGGTCGCCCAAGACGAGGATGGGCGTCGCCTCGGTCTTCCGGGAAGCCTTTACCAAGGCGCTTGACTACGACGAGAAGATGAAACGTGAACCCGAGAAACGTCCGGACCGGGACATACGAATGGAAGCGATACTCGGATGCGTCCGCGGCGAGTACCCGTTGAGGGCCCACGCCCACCGGGCCGACGATATCGCTACGTCCGTGCGGCTCGCAAAGGAATTCGGCGTAGCGATCGTATCGGACCATTGTACGTCCGGACACCTGATAGCCGATTACCTGGCCGAAAACGACATCCCCTGCGTGGTCGGCCCGAACGTGGTAGGACGTTTCAAGCAGGAGCTCAAGGATAAGAACTACGAGCTCCCCGGGATACTTGAGAAATCCGGTTGTAAGGTCGCTCTGGCGACGGACCACCCGTTTATGCCGATAGATACACTGCGGGTGGTGGCGGCGTTGGCCCGCCGCGACGGCATGAGCGAGGCCGGTGCGGTGGCCGGTATGACTTCCACCGCCGCCGATATTCTGGGCATAGGCGGGCGCGTCGGTCGGTTGGAACGCGGCTACGACGCCGATATCGTACTGTGGACCGGTCATCCCTTGGCGTCCGATTCCCAGGTATACAAAACGATAATAGACGGTAAGACCGTTTACGAGCGTAAGTCGAAACGGGTGTAGCTATGAGGGCTGTAGTATTGGCCGACGGCAATTTCGGCGCGGCGGCGGTCCAGCGGGCCATAGATTTCCTTATCGTTGATAAGGGTTACAGTATCGTCGCGGCCGCCATCGTCGGCGCCGTACCGGACGATTTCGCCCTCGGTGTACCCGTCGTTTTCGGGGCGGACGTCAGGGGTATGTTGGACGAGGTCGCGGCCGAATATCGGCCCCAGATATTCGTCGATGTTACCGAGGCGGACCTGGCACGTAAGATCGAGAGGGCGATAATCGCTGCGCGTTTGGGCATCGAGATAAGAGGTGCCGACTACGTAATATCGCCGCCGCCGGTGCGGCAGCCTTCCGGAACGGCTACGGTAAACGTCGTGGGGACCGGCGAGGTCGGGAAGACGGCCGTCGCCGTGTCTTTAATAGAAACCGCCTTGAGGATATGCAGGCCCGGTCACGTGAGTATGCAGTTGGGTTTGCCGCCCTATCCGGAAGTGGTTTCAGACGTCCCGCTGTCGGCGGGCGGTATTCTGTCGGCTTACTTTGTCGGCCGGGCCGTAGGTGGTGACCATTACGCGGTGGCGACCGCCACCGGTGTTCCGACTTGCGGTTGTAGTTTCGCGGGGACCGGATTGTCGGGCGTACCGGTTTCGTCGGTGGTCGCCGACGGCGTGTTGCTTTTGGCGGACGTAGGCGCCGAGCTGGTGTTCGTAGAGGGTTCCGGCAGTTCGATTTCGCCGGTCGCCCCGGACGGTTGGGTGGCCGTCGTTAGCTTGGCGACAAGCGCGGATGGACTCTGCGAATACGCCGACGCGTACTCCGTTTCGTCGGCCGATATGGTCGTCGTAACGGCGCAGGAACGCGATACGAAGAAAAGAACGGGTTTGAAGAAGCTGACGGCGGCGATAAGCTCAATAAACCCGGACGTAGCGGTCGAATCCGGGGTTATCGCCCCGTACGTACTGGGAAACGTCAGAGGTTCCGACGTTTGTTTCGTGGCCGACGGTACGGCCGAAGAGGCGGACGAACGGGCCGGTTTAATCGAGGGCAAATCGGGGGCGAACGTAGTCAAATCCCTTGGAAGCGAAGCGGTCGGCAGTAAACAGGTGTCATTTGGGGCCGATAAAGTGTTATTGGAGCTGGGGATTTCGAATTTCGGGGATTGGTTAAAGAAGTGCTCCGAAACCGGCGTCGATGTTGTTTTCGTCGGTGAACGTTTCGTACCGGCCAAACCGAGAAACTTCAAGGCTAACGCGACTGCGCTCATCGAGAAGGCGTTGGCCGCCAGAGATGCCCGCCGGTAATGGATGAGCCTTTACGAGAAAGTCCATTGGGCGATAAGGGGTTCCGAGAAACCTCGTGAGTTCGCTTACTGGTTATTATCGCGGCCGTGGGTAGTTTGTAACCCGTTGTACGATGCGCTTTACGGGCGTAGGATACGGCGTCGGGCGAGTGGTTTCGAGGAGTTCCCGCCGCTCGTTTCGGTGGAAACGTCCGGGTTGTGTAACGCCGATTGCCTTTACTGCGCGAGAGGGCATATGGAACGCGAACCCGGCGTTATGTCTATGGAGCTTTTCCGGGAACTCGTGGACGAAGCGGCCGGTCGGGCCGATATGTTCCTTTCCGGGTTCGGCGAACCTTTAATCGATAAGGGGCTGGAGGAGAAAGTCGAATATGCGAAGCGGGCCGGTGTTGAGTATGTTTCGTTTTTCACGAACGCGTCGCTTCTCGCCCCCGAAAGAGCTCGCGCGTTGGTCGATGCCGGGCTCGACGGCATTGACGTTTCTGTAGACGGAGCAACGACGGACAGCTTTAACCGAGTCCGCCGTGGTCTCGATTTCGATGAAGTTTACGAGAACGTAGAGTATCTGGCTTCGCTACGCCGGGGTGGTAGACCTTTTATCAGGTTGAATACGTTGGTTTTACCGGAGACGGAGGACGAGAAAGAACTGGTAAGGAAGACTTTCGGCGCTTTGACGGACAGAATCGTTTTCCGAAGGCCCGAGTCGTGGGCAGAACAGATAGACCTCCCGCCGGAGGTGGAGACGCCCCACGTGGAGCGTCCGACGGCGTACCGGGAACCCTGTATACACTTATGGTGCCAAATTAACGTTTATTGGGACGGTACCGTTCCGATTTGTTGTAGAGACTTTGACGCTAACGTACAATTGGGTAACGCTGCCGACTCGTCTATCGCTGATATATGGTGCGACGAGCCTTTGCGGTCATATCGTGAAAAGCACTTGGCGAAGGAGTTTGACGACGTGCCGTTGTGTGACGAATGCCGTTATTTTTCGATCTGGTGGTAGGGTAACGTAAGATACTGCCGTGTATATGCTTGAGAAATCGGTGAATACGGCCAAATTTCTAACCGTCGCGGCGGTCGTCGTCGCCTTGTTGTACCTCGTATCTTCTGATACGGCATCGGGGCAAGGCGGCGCGGAAAAAGCGGAATTGGAGAAACTCAAACAGCGAATCGCCGAACATCAGAAGGAAATCGAACAGGCGTCGGGCGAGATGCGCCTGGCGTTCGACCAGGTGGACGAGATAGACAAGCACATCGACGAGATAGAGGAAACGCTTGGCGAAATCCTGACCGAGATAGTCGAAGCGAAAGCGCGGATGGCGGTTATCGAACGGGACCTCGACCGCGCCGAAACCGAACTGGCGGCCCGCCAGGCGGATCTGGCGCGGCACTTGCGTTTGATTTACAAATACGGCCGCTACCCGATGGTACAGATTCTGGTGTCGGCCGAGGACGCGGCGGATTTGAACCGCCGGTTGATATACCTTGCGCGTATCGCAGAGGAGGACCGTCGACTGGGCCGGGCTATCGAGCGGAATAAAGCCGAGATACAAAAATCTAAAGATGAGTTGGCGATCGAGATCGAGAGCCTGGAAGAATTGAAAGAGATGACGTTGTCCGAAAAGGACGTGCTCGAGCGGCGCCGTAGCCAGAAGCGCGGGGTAATATCGGACATCAAGAAGAAGAAAAGTGCTTTGGAAGCCCGCTTGAAGGAGATGCTCCAGGAGAAAGCGGCACTCGAGACGAAAATAAAAAAGCTGACCGGCGTTACGTCCGGGCCGGTTCGACACACCCGCGACCCGCTGAAGGAACACGGCAAGGTAAACGGTCCCACCAAGGGAGCCGTAATCCGTAAATTCGGTCGGGTGCACGACAGCCGGTACGACACGGTTACCATAAACGACGGTATCGACATCCGGGCGCCTCTGGGCCGCGACGTTAAGAGCATAATGGACGGGGAAGTGATTTTCGCCGACTGGTTTCGGGGTTACGGCAAGACGATTATCGTGGACCACGGACACGGATATACGTCGGTGTACGCTCATTGCCAAGATATACTCGTGACCGTCGGCGAGCACGTCTCGGAGATGCAGGTCGTCGGTACGGTAGGCGATACGGGATATTGCGAAGAGGCGATGCTTCACTTCGAGATACGCCGCGACGGGCAGGCGATAAACCCGGAGAAGTGGTTGACCTTCGAATGAGCCCGACCGACGGTAAAGACTTGAATATCGGCGTTCTCGCGTCCGGCGGCGGGAGTAACCTTCAGGCGATAATCGACGCTTGCGAGGCCGGCGAAATACCGGGGCGCGTCGTCGTGGTCATCAGCAATAACTCCGGCGCGGGGGCGTTGGAAAGGGCCGAACGCCACGGTATAGACGCCGTCCATCTATCGAACTACCATTGCCCCGACGACGAGGAACTGGACCGGGCGATAGTGGGAGCACTACGTGAGAGGGGCGTCGAGCTCGTGTGCCTGGCGGGTTATATGAAGAAGAGAGGGCCGTACTTTATAAGAGCTTTCCCCAACCGCATCTTGAACATTCACCCGGCGCTCCTGCCGCGCCACGGGGGTGAAGGGATGTACGGTATCAAGGTCCACGAGGCCGTACTCGCGGCGGGGGATAAGCTGTCGGGAGCCACGGTTCATCTGGTAGACGAGCTGTACGACCACGGGCCGGTGGTCGCTCAAAGAGAAGTGCCCGTGTTGACCGGCGACACGCCCGAGACGCTGGCGGCCCGGGTTCTCGAGGTCGAGCATAGGATTTATCCGGAGGTCGTCGCCGGCATCGCCCGCGGCGAAATAGATTTAGACGCCGTAGCGAGGAAATCCACCGGGTGAACGAAAGGGCGTAGCGAATCGGGCGGATTATATACGAATAAACTTTAAGCGGCGACGCTATGTCTAAAGGGCAGCGTGTATCGTAAAACCGGAGATGTTCTTGACGATGAATAAAAGGGAGACCGATATGGAGAAGTACATAAAACGGGCGCTGGGCACGGTTCATATTGCGTTGTTCGCGGCCGCGCTGGTCTTTTCGCCGGTGTTGTTCAGTAGCGCCGACGTGGACGAGAAGGCCAGCGATTTTTACCGCGAAATAAAGCTGTTCGAGACGATAGTCCAGCGTATCCGTATAAATTACGTTACGGATGTGGACCCGACGACGCTGATACACGGTGCCATCCGCGGTATGATGAACGAGCTCGACGACCACACGATGTTCTTCGATTCCGAAGATTTCAGGTTACTGCTCGAGGATACCGAGGGCGCTTTCGGCGGGCTCGGGATAACTATCGCGGTAACTCCCGAGGATAATACGCTGACCGTTATGTCGGTTTTGGAGGGTACCCCGGCCGAAAGGGTCGGTTTGGAGAGCCGTGATAAGATTATAGAGATTGACGGCGAATCGACCGAGGATATAACGACCCGGGAGGCGCTTACCAAGCTCCGCGGCGACGTCGGCACCGATGTAACTATCAAGGTCTTCCGCAACGGTACTCCGGAACCCATTGAGTTTACGATATCTCGGGGGAACATAAGCGTCGAGTCGGTCCCTTATTATTTTATGGTGTCCGATGACGTAGGATACGTGAGGCTTACGAATTTCTCCCGCAATGAGGAAACCGATAGTACAACCGAGTTGAAAGACGCAATAGCCGAACTCCGCTCCCAGGGAATGAACGAATTAATACTCGACCTGAGAGGGAATCCCGGCGGCCTCCTAGAAGAAGCCGTCCGCGTGTCCAACCTGTTTCTGGATAAAAACTCTCTTGTTGTTTATACGAAGGGCCGTTCGATGAAGTGGGAGGAGCGGGAATATTTCGCGGACGAAAGGCCGGTGTTCCCGAAGGGGAAAATGGTCGTACTCGTTGACGGCGGTAGCGCTTCCGCATCGGAGATAGTAGCGGGCGCGTTGAAAGACCACGGCCGGGCGGTTATTATGGGCGAGAAGACCTTCGGGAAAGGGTCAGTTCAAAGTATAGTCCCGCTGACCGTCGGCACCAACGAAGAGGGTGACTTCCCCGGAATGAAGATTACTATCGCCCACTACTATACGCCCGACGGAGACCTTATTGACGGCATCGGTATCGAACCGGACGTGGCCCTGGAACAGCCAGACATGCCGCTGGTCGTGACGAAGCTTTACAGCGAGGGCATGTTCCGTATATTCGCCGAAAGCTATTACGACACTTACGGCGAGGCGGCGGTTACTAATTTCGATTCCGACCCCGGCTTATTGGACGACTTCAAGGCGATGACCCGCGAGAGGGAGTTCCAGTTCTATCCCGAAGCGTATGCCGAGACGCTCCCCGACGGCGGATACACGTTTTACGCGGCCGCTGTGGACGAAGAAGGAGACCTCGTCGTAAGGCTCCTCAAGCGCGAGGTAATACGCGAGATAGACGGCGACGCCAAAGCGTACGAGTTCTGGCGTCAGGGCGACGAGTGGATAAACAGGGCCATCGAGGAACTTTCCTAGCGCGGTAGCTTTATTACCCGTACGGTTGAAATTAGGCCCGTTTGCGTTGGTTTTGCGCCGTCGGGACGGCGGCGCGTTTTTATTAGGGGTAGAGTTGATACTGTCGGAGTTGCCGGTTCAACGGCGTGTCGCCGAGCGGCTCGGGCGTACGATCGCGTCGGGGCGCGCTGCCCAGGTCTACCTGTTTGACGGACTGGCCGGCGTCGGTAAGCTGGACGTTGCGGCCGCGTCCGCCGAGGCTTTTATATGCCGTAAGAAACCGGGCGCAGGCTGCGGCGAATGCGACGACTGCCGGCGGGTAGCCGCGTTTACCCATCCCGATTTTCTGGTTTATTGGCTCGTAGGCCGCCTGGCACCCTATTACGCCAAGCTGTGGCCCGACGAGGCGGCGGTGTGGGATTTTTATGAAAAAAGATGCGCCGAACACCGGGGGGACAAGGTTGTAAAGGGCGAGCTTCGTAAGACCGATAAGTTTTTGATAGAGAGCGTACGGGATTTCCAGGAGGAGGTGGGACGGCCGCCCAGCGAAGCGCCGCGGAAGGTGTTCGTTCTGTTGGAACCCGAGCGTATGACCAATGAAGCCGCCAACGCGTTATTGAAAACTCTGGAGGAGCCGCCGCCGCGTGCGGTTTTCTTTTTGCTGGCCCACGACACGAGGAACATACTCGATACAATAATCAGTAGGTGCGCGTATCTACGATTCCCAGAATTGACGGCCGACGAGGTCGCGGGAGTTTTAGTCGAACGGTACGGTATCGGGGAGGACGAAGCGGCCTGGGCGGCGGGTAGGTCTTCGGGTACCGTTATGAAGGCGCTTGACGTACTTGACCCGAGCTACCAGGACTTGGTCACCGCGGCCGTTGAATTCGTCGGAAAAGTTGCCGACGGCGTGAACGCGGCTTATTGTCTGGCGGCGGCCGATGCGTTGGCCGCCGGTCTGGACGAGGCCAGAAGTTTTTTGCGGGCGCTTATCGACGTTTACCGTGATCTGTTGGTCGCGGCTTCCGGCGCGCCCGAGACTGTGGTGGACGGCGGACGTTTTGAGAACGCCGCCGAAACGGCGTGTTCCCTGCCTCTGCCCCCCGCCGCCGGTCTCGGTGCAATCGACGCCGCGTCCGACGCCCTTGACCGCAATTGCATACCCAAGTTGGTCTTGGAGAACCTGTTCCTCCGCCTGGCGGGGATCGGTTAACTCGTTTCGTTTTCGGGAGGAGCGCGTTGTATTCTTTACGGGACGCCAAAGGTTTCTTTATTAGCTCGTTGGTCTTGATTTTCCTGATAGGCTGCGGCGGCGAACGACACGAGCATTACGTAGAGGTAGCCGAGCTGTCGTATCCGGGCGATTACTGGCAGCCGGCGGGCGTCGCGGTAAACGAGGAAGACACGGTCGCCGTGGCCGACATATCGGAGATGAGCGCGGTCCACCTTTTCGACGGCTCGGGCGTCCACACCTCGACGGTCGGCGGTATGGGCAAGGAGCCGGGGGAGCTTTTCGTGCCCATCGATGTTGCGTTCGGTCCGGACGGCAACCTGTACGCCGCCGAGTTCGGGACGAAACGGGTATCGGTGTTCTCGTCTGACGGTACGTTCATAAAGGCTTTAGGCGAGGAAGCGTTGGCGAAGCCGTTTGGCGTTGCCGCCGGCGACGACGGTACGGTCTACGTGGTCGACGCTGACCCCGCTGAATTATTCGTGTTCGGCGACGACGGCAAAATCAAAGGGCGCTGGGGCGAGCGTCTGGGGTTAACCGGGCCGGAGGACGTAGCGTACGCCGACGGGTGCCTCGCGGTCGCGGACAGCGCCGGCGGGCGCGTCGTAGTAACCGACGAGGCCGGTAAAACGTTGCGCGAAATCGTCCCGGCCGGCGACCCCGCGCCGATGCCCCTGGAGGCCGCGTGGGGGCCGGACGGCGAGCTTTTCGTATTGGCCCACGCGCGCGCGGCCGATGCGGAGCGGGGACTCGAAAGCTGCGTTTTGGTATACGACGGCGACGGTAAGTTGTCCGAACGCGTGGACGTAGACATGCCGTCGCCGGGCGCCCTGGCCGTTGACTCCCACGGTGGTATATTCATCGCCGACGGCCCGGCCCACTGTGTAAAGATATACGCCAAGAGGGAGGTAGAGGAGTAAGCATTATCCTTGGATGTCTTTTGGAAAACCGGCGCGAGTGTACTCGCGCTATTCTAATTTATTAGTCCGGGTAAAGTTTGCGAAAGCGAAAATAACCTAAGGTCCCGACTCGCTTGGAATTTCGATAACGGGTTCGGCGAACCTACTTAAACATCGTTTTTATCTCACCCAAGGATACCGGCGTTATCGTCGAGTGATATACGACGATTACCCAGATATCCCAGTTACCGCTCCTTTCCGATGCGAAGGCAATCATCGTACCGTCAGGTGACCAGGAAGGGCCTAAATCGTCGGCGGGGTCCGTCGTTACCTGGGTGGCGGTACCACCTTCGGCCGGGATTATCCATATGTCACAATTACCGCTTCGCCTAGAGAAGAAGGCGATCGTCGTACCGTCCGGTGACCAGGAAGGCATCCCGTCGCTTGTAAAATGGGTCGTTATTTGGTTAGCGGTCCCGCCGCCTACCGGTATAGTCCAAACGTCTAAATTACCGCTCCGGTAGGAGTCGAAAGCGATAACGGTACCGTCCGGCGACCAGCACGAGTACCATTCGGCGGATGGGTCGGTAGTTACCTGGGTGGGCGGTCCGCCGCCGCCCGGTATTGTCCAGACGTCGGGCCCGGGAGCGCCCATATAACCGTAGTATGATATCGTTGAGCTATCCGGTGACCACGAGGGGTACCCGTCGTTACCCGAATCGGTCGTTATTCGAGTAGCGGTCCCGCCGCTCGCCGGTATAGTCCAAATGTCCGAATTACCGCTTCGACTGGTATCGAAAGCGATTGTCGTGCCGTCCGGAGACCAGGAAGGGTCAAAATCGTCGCCCGGGTCCGTCGTTATCCGGGTGGCGGTTCCCCCGTCGGCCGGTATCGTCCAGATATCGTAATTACCACTCCGTTCGGAGTCGAAGGTAATCGTAGTACCGTCCGGTGACCACGAAGGGGCGTGGTCGTTGGCCGGGTCCGTGGTAACTTGCCAGAGCCAGTCGGTTGCCGGCGTTGAGGTTACGAGAACAACAAGCATTACTAAAATTCCCTCCATATAGCGCGTTATTCTTTTCTCGTTCGCCATTTAGCACCGCCTCCCTTAAGGTAAAAGGCTACCCTTTCTATTTTTCCCATTATAACATAACAATTGCTATGTTTCAACGATATTAACTTACTGTAAACCGTGTATTTGTTATCAATTTAGATTTAATAACGGCGCGGATAAGCCGCGCCTTTTCTTTTAATATATTTTCTATCATTACAATTCCAACTCCTGAACCGGTACCGCCCGGTTGCCCCGTACGACGTAATCGTCCTCTATGCGGAACCCGCCATTCTCGTCGTAGAATCCCGGTTCCATCGTGAATACCATCCCCTCGGCGAAATGGTCGTCGCAGTGGGGGAATTCCATGTCCGTAACGTACGGGTGCGGGTCGTGGGTCTCGACGCCCAGGCCGTGTCCGTGTCCGTGCTTTAACAACCCTTCGCAACCGTAACCGGCGATGACCCCCGTTATCGCACGGCCGAAACCCCGGAGCGTGTACTCGGAAAGGTCGGCGGACCGGACGAAGTCGATGACGGCCCGGCTGACCTCGTAGTACGGGTCGTCTTCGGGTTCGCCTCCTACGATAAACGTTCGGGTTATGTCCGAGTTATAACCGTTTACCCTGATGCCGTAGTCGACGATTAAACGGTCGCCGGCCTTCAGGCGGTTATCGGTCCGCCTTTCCGGGTGCGGGTTTGTCGAACGCGGCCCGGCTGCGACGATAGGGTGGAAAGCGACGTCGTCGCCCTTATCGATGGCGGCGTGCTGCAGGTGCTCGAGTATGTCGAGTTCGGGTACACCCGGTTCTACCATATCGGTTATCTCGTCGAATACGTCGAGGGTAGCCAACACGGCTTGCTTCATTAGCATAAGTTCGCCCGGCGTTTTGCACGCTCGCCACCCGAGGAAGACCTCGCCGCCGCTGGCGACTTCGTAGTTCTCGGTCAGCCAACGGAGGTGCGCCGGCGACAGCGTGTCGAATCCCCAGTAATCGTCCGAGATTTCAGCCAGTACCGGCGACCCTTTTGGAAGTTCATCCAAAACAGCGGATTTCAATCTTTCTTTGTCCTTATAAGCCCCGGATTCCACAAGTCCTTCGAGGCCGTCGAAGGCGCTCGCTTCGATCATCTGGGCGAAGGCGACGGTCCGCCCATCCGGGTGGACTATTACGAAAGTCGGCCTGGTGAATTCGTCGGCTAACGTCAACGCGATTATGTTGTACCCGGGCCATTTACCCCAGAAAAAAACCACCGGCCGGTCCGCCAGCGCGGTTAACTGGTCCCTCTTCTCAATAAAATGGCGACGCCTGGCGTCGTTGTCGTAAATTTCGGTTTTCACCGTGCTCCCCTTCTGCGGATGTTGGACTCAGTACCCCTTATCGTTTATTCTTCGCCGGTTATGACTACTTTCGCCGCCCGGCGCTTATACCCATACATATCTATATAGGATTGCGGGTCTTGCAGATAGGCGCGCTTATTGACATAAAGATATCCGGCATCCCCTTCAGGGTCCCACAGGTATCTGTCGCGGCTGAGGAATAGCCGCAGGGCGTTGTTCGTCAGGAAGCAGGCGGGGCCATCGTCGGGCGAGTCGGGTTTGCCGGAGAAGACCAATACCGATTGGAACGGTGCGACTATGATAGAATCTTTGTTGGGTAGTATTAAACTGAAGCCTTCACCTTTTGAGTTTACGAGGAAGGATCTGTTAATATCTACTGAACGGGTACCGACGTTTATCAGCTCGACCCATTCGCTGTTTAGTTTCTTATCGCCGGGGCGTTTACGTAATTCCCCCAAGGAATCAGGGTGAATGTCGTTAATCCGCAACATGAATCGGGCCCACTCCCGCCGGTGATGTTAAGACACGGCTCGGGGGTTGTCAAGGCTAATCGCGGAGATGACGAGTTCGGCGAGTTTGTCGCCCGGCCAACCGGCGAGTTTGTTGACGAAGTTGTAACCGGCTTCCCGCAACCCGGTGCACCTGTTAAACGTCGGCGACGTTTCCAGTCGCCCGGTGTCATCCCGTTCCTTTAGTACTAAACGGTCGCCCTCGGTTTCGGCCAGGTCGAGTTCGGAGAAGACGTCCACGGCCCGGGCGACGCCGGCCGCGTGAAACAGCTTTCCCGTTTCGATGATGCTTCCAGTTCGTTTAACGGCGCGGTAGATTTCGCCCAGGAGTTTTTTGTTGGGATACATCGCCGCCGCCGCGTCCCGGGCTTCTTCTGTTTGTTCTTTCCCGAACGCGAAAATCAACGTCCCTCCCGTGCGTACGAGCGACGATAGGATACTCATCAGCGAGATGCAGAACGGCGGCGTGTACAATATTAACTTGTCGAAAGATTTACCTACCGCCGCCGCGTTGATTTCATCCACCGACGTTACGGTGTCCGGGAAGACCGACTCCGACGTGCTGTACGAGAAGATGGCCGTATCGGGCCCGCTGTTCGCCGCGACGGTTTCGGCGGGTACACCGCCGCGTTTGTCGGCGATTATTATGTGGTGCTTCTTAAGCCCCGTCGGTTCGATGCCGCAGATGCGCAGCTCCATCTTCTCCGCACCCTGCCACGTGTCGAGGCCGGGCGTATAAGATAGCGTGTAGTAGCCGGCCTCGTCGTCGAAATTTCCCTCCCCGGCCATTCTGAAACCGATGGCACGCACCTGCGACGGTCCGAGTTGAGCCGTAAACCCGAGATGTTCGTTTTTGTAAACCCTCCGGCTTTCGGGTTTTACTTCGGCCAGCGACACCATTACCGGCGGCGGGTTGCCTGCGCCGGTCGGCTCCAACATGGCGAAGTCCTTGCATACGGACGGGTCCGCTTCGGCCAACGACATCCACGCGTCCAGATGCACTTCGGGTGTCAGGTCCACCGATGCCAGATTTTCGTCGGCGTATTCCAGGAACCTTGCTTCGAACTCGGCGTAGTTTTCTCTCGGTATCTCGAAGCCCGCCGCCTGGCGGTGCCCGCCGAAACGGACGAATAGTTCTGCCGTTTCCTCAAGCGCGCTGTGGATATCGAAAGCCGGTACGCTACGACACGAGCCCCGGCCGACGTCGCCCGAGAACGAGACGAGTACGACCGGGCGTTCGTACAGTTCGACGGCCCTCGACGCTACTATGCCGATTACGCCCGGATGCCATCCGTCGGCGGCCGCGACGACGGCCATCCGTTCGGGCGGCTCCGGTCCAATATGTGCCGTTACCTCGCCGATTATTTGCTTTTCCAGTTCGCGGCGCTTATAGTTGAAATCCTCCAGCAGTAAAGCCGTCCTAAAGGCCGCACCGGGGTCGTCGGTCGTGAGGAGTTCGGCCGCCGTTTCGGCGCGGCCCAGCCGCCCCGCCGCGTTGAGCCGCGGTCCCAAAACAAAAGCCAGGTGCCACGAGTTGACCTTCTCGTCAGTTATATCGGCCGTATCGAGCAGCGCTTTGAGGCCCGGCAGGTTCGTCCGCTGGAAGCTATCGATTCCCAGGCGCGCGAGGGTTCTGTTTTCGCCCGTAAGGGGCACTACGTCGCAAACGGTACCGAGGGCAACAAGGGGAAGCAAGTCCTCGCTTAACAAACCGGGGGCTGGTCTCAGCGCGAGCAGCCTCGACGCTACTTTAAACGCTATTCCGGCGCCCGATAGGTTTTCAGCGGGGTGTCCGTCGGGCAGATAGTGCGGGTTGACGATGGGGGCGTCAGGCTGTGTCTCCGCCGGTCTATGGTGGTCGGTTACGACTACGTCCAGGGCCAATTCCTTCGCCAGCGCGACGGGTTCTATCGCCCGCGTACCGCAGTCTACGGTAACGAGTAGTCGTGTGTCCCTTTCGGCTGCCAGTCTAACCGTGCTCTCAGAGAGGTCGTAGCCCTCCTCAAGACGGTTAGGTATGTAGTAATCGATGTCTCCGCCCAGCGCCCTTACCGTCCGCACGAGGAGCGCCGTCCCGGTGAGCCCGTCGACGTCGTAGTCTCCGGCGACGAATATCCGCCCGCCTGAATCTATAGTTGAAAATATCCGGTCCACCGCTTCCGGCAAACAGGGAAAGTCGCCCGGGTCGCCCAGGTCGTCGGCCGTCGGGTTTAGGAAAGCCCGGGCCGCGGCGGCGTCGGTTATCCCCCTGGCGATCAGGACCCGAGCGAGCGCCGGGTGTACCGTAAGCTCTGCCGCAAGGCGGTAGGCGTCTCGCTCGTCGATTTGTGGTATGTCGATTACGCCTTTCATACCTTTATGGGACTTCGCCTAACCTGCCGTTTCGCAGGTTTTACACCCAATAGTAGTATCAGCCCCACGGCTGTAAACAAACCGAGCGAGACGACGGCTATTCGGTACTTGTCGGCGCCCAGTCCGCCGGCGGCGAGGACCACGCCGCCCCATAGGAGCGGTCCAACGATGGCCGCGGCCTTACCCGATAGCGCGTAAAGGCCGAAGTATTCGCCAAGCTCGCTGGACGGTACGAGGGAAGTGTAGAACGGCCGCGCCGCAGTCCACGTGGCGCCCAGGAATATGCCGACCATGGCGCCGCCGACCCAGAGCATCTCGGTTCGTACTGCCGTGGCGATGACGATGAAGGTCGCGAGCCAGCCGATTAATGCCGCAACCAGGGTTCTCTTCGCCCCGAAACGGTCCGTGAGAAAACCGGCGGCGAACGCCCCGGCGACGGCGAAGGTGGTCGAAACGATGAACAACGGTATCTTCGCCTCGTCGGGCATCCCCATGACTTCGTTTGCGTAAACCGCCATAAACATTATCGCCGTCATTATCGGGTCTTCGTAGAAGAGCTTCGCGATGAGGAACCGAAAGACGTTCGGACGCTTTCGGGCTTCCCTCAACGTCCGGACTACCTTTTTTAAGCCGTCGGCAAGGTGGGTCGTCGTTTTAGCCGAGGTCTCCGGCTCCTTTATCCATATAAAAGCGGGGAGCGCGAAAAGGGCGAAGAACACCGCCGTGGGGACGAAGGCCGCCGGCCGCCCGGAACCGAACCAGGGGAGCCACCCGGCGACGAACGGCATTACTATTAAAAGACCCGCGATGGCCCCGGCGTAGCCCAACCCGACGCCCAAACCCGATACGCGGCCTATGGTCCGTTCCGTCGATATGGCCGGCAATAGCGCGTTGTAGAATACCAGGGAACCACCGAAAAAGTAGTTGGCCAGACAAAACAGTGCTAAGCCGAGAACGCCTGCTACGGCGACCGACGGCGACGCGGCTGCGCCAGCTATGGACCCGGTGAATACGCACGTGAGAACGGTAAACACGAACAGGAACGCGAGTCGCCGGCCCCGCGCGTCGGCGACGGCGCCCAGCACCGGCGCCGTAATGGCCACAAGAACCATAGACGCTGAGAACGATATGCTGTAAAAGATGTCCTCCAGCCCCAGGTCGTCGACGACCCACTGGGCGAAGTACATCGTAACGATGTTCATCGAATAGATCGTGTTAGCGAAGTCATACAGCGCCCAGGAGAGTGCGCCGACGGTAGTGGGCCGGGCGGTGATCCCCCCGGTCGATTGGTCGGTAACCGTTTTACTCGATACGGAGTTCGTCTCGATAGATTATACGGCCTTCTTTTATGACCATGTAAGCGCGGGGGTCGGCCCAACGATAGACCAGGTCGTTTACGTCGGTCGCGTCCCAGATGCAGAGGTCGGCCTTTTTGTCGGCTTCGAGTGTCCCTACGGCATCGGCCAGGCCGAGAGAATAAGCCGCGTTTGCCGTACACCCGTGTACCAGTTCAGCCGGCGTCATGCCGAGGTTGACGGCCGCCGGGCTGAGCACGGTCCGGACGCTGGCCGCCGTACAAGAACCGGGGTTGAGGTCGCTGGCGACGGCTACGATACATCCGGCTTCCAGCATCTTGCTGGCCGGCGCGAAGTGCCCGGACCCCAGGTAGATGGTCGTACCGGGCAGGAGGGTCGCGACCGTGTCGCTTCCCGCCAGCGTTTTGATGTCGTCGCCCGTTATGACCGCCAGGTGGTCCACCGACGTAGCGCCAAGTTCGACCGCCAATTGGACGGCGCCCACGCTCTCGAACTCATCGGCGTGAATGCGTAACTTCAACCCGGTGTCAACCGCCGCTTTTAATATGCGTTCGGTTTCTTCGAGGGTAAACGCGCCCCGGTCGCAGAAGACGTCGCAGTACTCGGCCAGGTCTTCTTCGACGACCGCCGGTATCATCTCGTCGCAGACGAGGGACACGTACGCGCCCCGGTCGTCTTTGTACTCGGGTGGGACGGCATGGGCGCCGATAAACGTGGGGACGATGTCGAGCGGCAGGTCGACGGCCAGCTTTTTGGCGACGCGCAACTGTTTTAATTCGGTTTCGGTATCCAGCCCGTAGCCGCTTTTTATCTCGACCGTCGTGGTGCCGTGGGCGGTCATTACCTCCAGGCGTTTACGAGCCGATTCGTATAGTTCGTCCTCGTTCGCTTCGCGGGTGGCCCGTACGCTGGAAAGGATGCCGCCGCCGGCCTCGAAGATTTCGAGGTAGGACGCGCCCCGGGTTCGCATCACGAACTCGTCGGCCCGATTCCCGCCGAAAATGGCGTGCGTGTGGCAATCGACGAATCCGGGCGTGACCAGGCGACCTCCGGCATCAATAACCTCGACGCCGGGCTTTTCCGCCGTTAGCCGTTTAAAATCCCCGAACGCGGATATCGCGCCGTCTTCGATTAGAACCGCTTCGGCTTCGACGGCATCGATTTCGGAAGCGGCCTCGGCCCGGTAAGGTGCTGGACCCTTCCCGAAAAACTGGCCGACGTTTTTTATTATCAGGTCGCTCACGAGGTAGATTATTTAAGATAACGCGGCCGGGTTAGATTAGGAGTTCGCCGTTATCCAGAATCGTAATGCCGGTATCGGTCTTAACCGTGGGGGTCAAGATTACACCGTCGAGGTGGAGCGGTACGTCGTTGGTGCCGCCGAAGCCCAGGTCGTTACCCAACGCAATGTGGATAGTCCCCATAGCCTTTTCGTCCTCGAGGACGACGCCTTTCACACGTGCTTTGTCGTTGGTCCCGATGCCTATTTCGGCGATTTGATACGCGGCCGGGCCGACTCCATCCAACGCTGATTCGAGCTTCGCCGCTTCGGTCCCGCCTTCGATTTTTACGGCGAACCCGTTCTCGAACTCCACTTTGACCGCGTTTTTTAATACGCCGATGTCCGCGAAAGAACCGTCGAAGACGGCTGTACCGGTCGTCCCTTCCAACGTCAGACCGGCGCAAGCCTCTCCGGCGGGCAGGTTTCCGAACGAACCGGGTTCGGTTAATATGCCGGTATCGCCGCTGAACTCCTTACCCCGTACGTTCAGGGTTATGTCGGTCCCGGCTGGCGTCGTCGCGTACAGTTTTTCGGCGCCCTCCAAGTGTCGGATGAGTTCATCGGTTCTGGCCGCTATTTCACGGTAATCGGCGGACATGGTCCTCGCCATTATATCGGCGGTGATGCCGGGCATCGAGGCCGCGCGGACGCCGGTTCTCGTGGCGGCCCGCCGGGCGTCGGTATGCGATAGGCTGTATTTCGTCCCCAGGACGAGGACGTCGCAGGACTTCATCAGTTCTGCGACGGCTACCGGCGGCTCTTCACCGCTGACCTTCCGCGTCGGCATCATCGCGAGTAGCGGTTCCGCGCCCCCTTCGGCGGCGGCGTAGAAAAGGGCTTCGCCTACCTCGAGCGTGAGCGGGTCCGTTACGACTATGGCCGTATCGCCCGCTTTCAAGCCCAGGCAGTCGACCAACGTTACGTGGGCGGCTTTTTTAAGCGCGTCGTTCACCCGTTCTCCCTATCTTGTATTCGTTTATTCGCTGACGTAACCCAGGTCTTTCAACCGCGAAATAGTCTCTTCGCTCATCGAGTACTTTTCCGGCAGCGGCGGGAGTTTACTTTCGAACGTTCGAAGGGCTTCGGCTAACTCCGCCGCCACTTTCGGTTCGGTTTCGATGGTGTTGTCCAACTCACCGGGGTCCGTAGTAAAATTGTAAAGTTCGTCGGTCCCGACGCCGTGGTTCGATATGAACTTGTAGAAAGAACCGCCGGTCGCCGCGAGCCACATCGTACGGTAAATACCCTCCTCTAGGGCTTCGCCGAAGATGGGCGGTTCATCCACTTCGGGCAAAGGTTCGCCGACGGCAAGAGCCGAGGCGAAATAAAATACGGCCGAATTAGACATCGGTTTGGCGTAAGTCGCGCCGGGTTCGACCCCCGGCCCGGCGATTATCAACGGGACGCGCATCGACGGTTCGTAAACGTAACGTCCGTGGTCCCAATAATAGTCGTGTTCGCCCAGGGACTCCCCGTGGTCGGCGGTCGCGATTATTACGGTGTCGTCCGCAAGGCCGTTATCGGTGATGTAATCGAGCAGTCGCCCGACTTCGGCGTCCATGTAGGCGACTTCCCCGTCGTACGCCCGGACCTCCGGCGGGTCCGAACGGCCGGTCGGGAGATACTCGGGAGGCGGGTCGTATGGCGTATGCGGGTCGAAGTAGTGGGCCCAGAGGAAGAACGGGCGCTCGTCGTCTGCGTCCAGCCAAGCAAGCGCTCTGTCGGTTACTTCGGCCGCTCGCCGTTGAAGCCGGCCTTTGGTTCGTAGGAAGCCGAAGTCACCGGCGAGCCGCGCGAAGGTTAACCTGGTTAGGGCGTTAAAAGGCGAGAAGTAATCGTCGTAAAACCCGAAACCCCGGTCGAAACCGAGCTTGGACGATACCGGGAACGCGGCGACTACCGCGCCTGTTCTGTACCCCGACGCGGCGAATATCTCGGGCAACATATCGATTTCTTCCGGAACGACCAGCCCGTTCTGTACGACGCCGGTCTCCCTCGGCCGGAGGCCGGAGAGTATCGCCGTGTGGCTGGGCCCAGTCAACGGCATCGTGCAGTACGCCCCGTCGTAGAGCAATCCGTTTTCGGCCAGCGCGTCAAGGTTTGGGGTGAGGTCTCTTTCGTTGTCGTAGCAGCCGAGGCGGTCGGCGCGCGTCGTATCAAGCGTGATTAATAAGACGTTATGACGTGGTCCGTCGGCGAGTAATGGTTCGGCTTCGTATAACGTGACTTCGGGCACCGCGCCCAACTGTACACCGTAGGCGACGGTCAGGCTGGCGCCGGCGGCGAACGCCAACGCGTACGTACCCCAGACGTACGCGGTCCTCAACGCGACGACCGACGCGAGCCGTAGTATCCCGTACGCGGTCGCTATTATGGCCGCGTCCGCCAACAGACTTACGGGGTGTAGCTTGCCCGGAAGGTGCACGTTGGCGTGGTAGAGGCCGTAGAAGAGAACGGCGAACGCGACGGCCGTTGCGGCGGCGCGGGTGTGCCGATTGCGCCTCCGCCTTTCCGGGATTGCGCGGGTAGACAGCCCAAGGATTCGACCGACTATCGCTCGCGGAGAACGCGCTTCGACGTCGGTCAGTTTCCGCCGCGGGACGACCCGCAGAACAAGCTCTATCGCGACCCCGAACAATAAAGAAGCCGCCGCGATTACGGCGGCGTTGACGGTGCCCAACACCAATGCGCCCGCCAGGTCGACGGTTACTTCAACGTCGAGCCACAGGACGAGCGCGGCTTCGAGCAAACCTATCAGAGCGCCGGCGACCGCAGTCCCGACGCCGACGTACGGGATTCTTCCGGTTTGAACCCGATTTTTCAGCGGTTTACCCACGCTTAACCGAACTCGACCCAGAACTCGGTCATTACCGTCTTCATTTCGTCCATCTTCTTCATCCGCTCTTCACGGTTGGGCGCGTCCTGCATTCCCTCGATGCTGTCGTAGACCTTGTCCTTCATATCGTCGAACTCGTCCTGGCGGTCTCGGGCTTCGTCGGGTATCGGCGCGCCGAAGAAGTTCTGTTGGGCTTCGAACATCTTGGCCATTACGTGTTTGGCGTCTTCGTCCCGGTTATCCTCGAACGCCGCTATTAGCTGGTCGGTCAGGATGAGGAGACGGATTACTTCGTCGCCTGCGGTGCTTATCTTGTTCAGGTCGTGGAGGTCGAGGAGTTGCTTTTGTATTTCCCGGATACTGGCTTCGGCGGCCGTAAAATCTTCCCCCGCGGTTTGTACTCCTACGTCCTCGGCCAAACGTATCAATGTATCTACGCGCTCGGGCCATTCGGTGTCGGCCTCGAACCTGGCCGGGGGTTCCGTCGGGAAGTTCGTTTTTACGTCTTCCCAGGACGATTTGGCCTCCTCTGCGGCCGACGTCGCGAGTTCCTTGTCCTTCTTCAGAACAGCGTAATCGGCGAGCGTTTTCGTGTCGGCGATGGCCTTCTCATAACTCTCGAATTTGCCCGGGCCGGTCAGTTCCCCGCCGTCGCCGTCTTCCTCTTTACCGCCGCAGCCGATGAACAAAACTACGGCCGTAACAAGAACTATAACTGGGAGATATCTCTTCATAACTTCCTCCATGAATCGTTTTCGATGTCCGCAGTATTTATCACTTATCTTCAAGGCTGTCAAGGAATTCCATCACGCCGGCGTAAATCTCGGCGGCCGAGACGTTTTCGAGGCACCGGCGGTCGCTGCATTCGGGGAAGTACCCGTCGCGGTAGCAGGGCGCGCAATCCGTTTCGCGGGTTATCACTCGCGCGCGGTCGGACCAGGGGCCGTTCAGGGTCGGGTCCGTCGGTCCGAAGGCCGCGACGGTCGGCGCGCCCGCGGCCGCCGCCAGGTGCATAGGCGCCGAGTCGTTACCGACGAAGAGGTCGGCCCGGGTCAACAGTGCGTATAGCTCCCGGAGCGTCGTTCGGCCTATTAGATTGGTGACTTCAGCTTTTAGTTTACCCGCAACAGCGGCCCCGGCTTCCTCATCGCCCGGGCCGCCGACCAGGGCGACGGCGAAGTCCGGCGCGAGCATTTCGATTAGTGCGGCGTAACGTTCGACCGGCCAGCGCTTTTCGGGCATCTTCGTCTTCGGGTTGACGCCGCCGCCGGGGGCGACAAGGGCAGCCCGCTTTCCGGCCTCTTTGAGCCGTTCCATCGTCTCGTAGGCGTAAAGTTCGTCGCTCCCGTCGGTATATATTTCCAGCGGCCCGGGTTCGCCGGTAGTTCCGAGGGCTTTCGCGAGGTCGAAGTACTCATTTACCTGGTGTCGGCCCGGTTCCAGTTTAACCCTAGTTGAGTACGCGAATCCTTCGCGCCTCCGGTCGAAGCCGACGCGGCGGCGCGCGCCGGTCAACGCGGCGAAAACGCCGAACTGCCAAGCGTGATGGAGCGATACGACCAGATCGTAGCGTTCACGGCGGAGTTCTTTTACGAGAGATAACAACTCGGCCGGTTTCGGCTTCAAGAAAACCGCTTCGTCCGCCGCCAATACTTTGTCGAAGCGGGGCGACAGTTCGACCACGGGGTACGCCGCCCTGCCGGTCAACATAGTGATACGCGCTTCGGGGAATAGCTCTCGTAACGCCCGGAAGGTTGGCGTCGCCATTATCGCTTCGCCGATGGCCCAGACCTTGACGACCAGGATGCGGCTTATCTCGCCGGGCGGCGGGAGCGGCCGTTCAGCGCCGTAGTAAAGTACGCGGCCGGCGGAGACGGCGGCGGTTCGGGTCAGGTTTTTGACTGTGGTGCTGGGGTTGGGCATAAGGACTCAATTGACCTATCGTTCGCGGCCGAGGTCATCGTTCTACATCAAGCGAGTTGAGTATTACCCGTCGAAACGGCCGGTATTAAAGCTATTTTCGCCTGTAAAGAACCGCGCCGCCGCTTCCCTCGATTATCTCGAACCGTTCCTCGACCACGGCTTCTATTCCCCCTTCCGTGTCTATCCCCAGCATCGCGAACTCGACTTCCCCGGAGGCGAGGCGCTCGGCCGTCTCCTCGTATGTAACCAGGTGGTATCGGTTTCGGGTCGCCTCGTCGCAGCGCGCGCCGATTCTGTCGGTGAAGTAGCCCAGCTCCCAGCCCGGCATCACCCGGCGTTCGGCCAGGGCCGCGTATCCCGGCCAGCCGGTGTATACGACGTCGTCGGGGTAGATGTTTTCCCGCAGCAGTTCGGCGGCCGCATAGACTTCCGTCGAGCCGACCATCTCTTTGTGCGCTCGGCCGAAGATTATTTTCGCGGCAGGTCGCGCCGCGCCGAAGGCAACGTATACGGCGATTAGCAACAACGCCACCGTGCGCCGGTTCCGGTACAGGGCGGCAAAGCCGATTGCGGCGGCGGCGGCCGCCGGTGGGACTGCGACCGCGAAATACTGCGCTTGGGCAGTACCGGGAAGGAAGTTGATGAGTACGAGAACCGCCGCTAAGATGAACGGGCCGGTGGCGGCCCGGGCTTTCGCCGTTCGGAGAGACGCCAGGGCGAACGCAGTTAGGAGTACGACGTCGGCGGCGATTACGAGGTCTATTAACGCGTACAGTCGCCCGCCGAAGATGCCCTTTTGACCGACGAAGAGGGTGTGTATGGTCAGGACGTTGAAGACGAACGCATCGCCGGCGGATACCCTGTAGTAGATTATCAACGGTACGACGACAAGATAGCCCAGCAAGTATAACAGGACAGCCCGCAGGCGGCCGTATGCTTCCCGGCGCCCGTCGAGCCATAACACGAGGGCGCCGAACGGCAGGAGTGTCAACGCCTGAAGCCGTATCGTTGCGGCGGCGCCCAGTGCCAGCCCGAGTACGAAGGCCCGTAATAGACCGGCCCTGTCTTCCGGGCGCGGCGAAATGACTGCGGCGACGCCGACTGAAAGGGCGAAGCACGCTGGCGCGTATGCTTTTGCCGGGACGAGCCACGTCAGGACCAGGGACGACCCGAGATATAGGAACGGGAACGCGACCGCCGCGCCCTTCGTCCCGCGGCGCAGGAACGCCCACGTTACGGTCGCGGTGGATAGCAGGACGAGGACGACGTTGAAGTTGCGAGCGAGGTAGAGTGACGGGCCCCAGAAAAGAGTCAGACCGGCGTAGTACAACGCCCCCAGCGGCAGATGGGGGAAGGCGAAGTCCCGGTACGGGACGTCGCCTTCGGTTATCCGCCAGGGGACATACAGCCAGAAGCCTTCGTCCCGGTCCACCGGTCGGCACCATATCTGCCCGATCAGTACGGCGACTAGAAGCAAGAAAACAACGGCCGCGGCCCGCTTTTCCCAACGGCTCATCGCGCCATCTTACGATACGGCATCGTCATCGTCAAGCCCGGCGATTGGTGCTGATGTAACCATTTTAGTCGTTGCGCCCCTAAATTAATTTTGTTATATTTCAGTCCATTAAGGTGGAAGGGAAGGCGTATGCTCGAGCGATTATTCCATATAAAGGAGCGGGACTCGACGGTCGGACGCGAGTTTCTCGGCGGTGTCGTAACTTTTATGACGATGTCGTACATCATCTTCGTTAACCCGACGATTCTCTCGGCGGCGGGGATGGACTTCGACGGCGCCGTGTTCGCAACGTGCGTCGCCGCCGGTATCGCGACACTCGTGATGGGGTTGGTGGCCAACTACCCGGTGGCCCAGGCGCCCGGGATGGGGTTGAACGCGTATTTCGCGTACACGGTCGTCCTCGGGATGGGCATCAAGTTCGACGCGGCGTTGGGCGCGGTTTTCTTCTCCGGAATAACGTTCATAATTCTGACTATCATCCGCGTCCGAGCACTAATCGTAGACGCCTTACCCCACGGCGTGAAGAAGGCCATAGCCGCCGGTATCGGGCTTTTTATCGCTTTCGTAGGGCTGAAAGAGGCCGGGATTGTCCAGTTCAACGCCAACACGCTGGTTACGTTGGCCAATATAACGGAACCGCCGGCGCTCTTGGCGATATTCGGCCTGGTCGTTACGGCGATTATGATGGTCTGGCGGGTACGGGGCGCGATCCTCTGGGGCATCTTACTTACCGCCGTCGTCGGCTTACTCGGCGGCGTCCTCACGTGGCAGGGGCTGGTGGACCCGGCGCCGAAGCCTACTCTGTTTATGGAGATGGACCTGATAGCGGCCTTCGACCTGGGGCTATTGAACGTGATATTTATCTTCCTGTTTATCGACATGTTCGACACCATCGGAACTCTGGTCGGCGTTACCGATAAGGCCCGTATAATGAAACCCGACGGAAGTATCCCCGGAATAAACCGGGCGCTTCTTTCGGACGGAATCGGCACGTCCGTCGGTGCGGCCTTCGGTACTTCGACGGTAACGAGCTACATCGAGTCGGCGGCCGGTATTACGGCGGGCGCCAGGACCGGCCTGGCGAACGTCTTCACCGCCGCCCTGTTCTTTCTGGCGTTGTTTTTTACACCGCTGGCCAGGACTATCGGCGCGGGCGTTCCCGTCGAGCAATTGACGACGGTCGATGGGGTTATCGGCGGCACGCCCGTTTCCGGGTTTTTCACCCAGACGGCGCTTCTACACCCGGTTACCGCTCCGGCTTTGATAATCGTCGGCAGCTTAATGCTTACCGGGATTCGTGAGATAAAGTGGGACGACCCCATCGAGGCGATTCCGGCATTTCTGACGATGGTCGCTATCCCGCTTACGTTCTCGATAGCGAACGGAATAACCCTGGGGTTCATAAGTTACCCGATATTGATGGTTTGCGCGGGGCGTTGGCGCGAAGTAAGCCCGCTGGCGTACGTACTTGCGATACTCTTTATCGCGCGCTTTGTCTTCCTTATGTCGTAACGGGAAGGGCGCGGCGTAGAATGTTACTCAGAGGAAACCTGGCTGACGAGCAACTCGTCGACGTGCTCCAGTTTATCCACGCCGGGAAGCGGAGCGGAAGCTTGACGATAACCGGCGGGGCGGGGCGCGGCGTCATCGTCTTTCGCGGCGGCGACGTAGTAATGGCGACCGTAGAGGGTTCGGAAGATACTCTGGGCGGTATGCTGGCCGAGCGCGGTATCGTAAGCGCCGAAGACATCTCCCGGGCCGTTGAGGCGCAGCGGGGCCCAATGGCCGGTGTTCCTCTGGGCCAGATACTCGTCCGTATGGGTGTGATTACGAACGAGGAGTTGAAACGAGTTCTCCACGACCGTATCCGGAACGTCATCTACGAACTGATTCCCCGGAACGAAGGCGAGTACGTTTTCAGCGACCACGAGTTGACGATGTTCGGCGACATCGCAGTTCCCTTGGGCGAGATAATGCCGGACGTCCATCTCGATACCCAGCTTCTACTCGTCGAGAGTATCAAAATATTCGACGAACGTGGGAAACGGGACGTCGAGGGAGCGCCGACCGTCGTTCATATACCGCCTCCGCCCGCCGCGGCGGGGCCGCCGCCGGTTTCCTCTATGGCCGTAATCGCGAAAGAGTTACCCAGGGAGCTCGAGCCGATTTATCTGATATCCGATGACGATGAACTGGTGAACCTGGTGGGTGAAATCGCGAAGCGCAATAATTGCGACCTTACGGTATTCGATGATTTCGGCGAGATGTTAAGACGGCTGCAGGACGCGGCGGATATAAACAACCTACCGGCCGTCATAATGGACGACCGTTTCATATCGGGCGGAGTTGCGGATGATGTAGACGCCAGGCCGATTTTTGCGGCGGTTTCGAGGCTCGCGCGCCGTTTCCCCGATGTCGGAATGGTCATGGTAGGCGGGCCCGTATCTCACGAAGACCGGGTGGAATTGTTGGGAAAAGGTGTCCGCGGGTTCGTACGGTTACCTTTCTTCGATATCGACGCGCCTTTCCAAACCGCGAAAGCGAAGGACTTGTTCAGAAAGGAGCTATGGGTCTATCTCAACAACGTCTTCGCCTATTATGACGCGTTGGAGCTGGGCAGAACCTGGTCAAAACGTGCCGAGTCCCTCGAGTCATATTTCGTAAAGGTACGTAAGTTTATCAGGGACTCGCGGCAGTCTAACATCTCGTTTATAGCGTCTCTGGACCTCTTGAACCTCATAGCCGAGAACTACGAACGGGCGATGCTGTTCCTGGTGCGGCCCGATTCGCTCGTGGGGATAGGCGGCTTCGGCCCGGGCGCGAACTTCCCCCTGGGAATCGCGGCGAAGCGTATTTCGATTCCGCTGTCCGACGATTCGGTTTTCCGGAAGGTGTTTCAATCGAGAGCGACGTTTATCGGAGAACTCGACGAAGATAATCCCTGGCATGAATACTTCTTCGCTGTGGTCGAACGCCCGGCCGCCGGCGAATCGATGGTCATCCCTCTTTTGTCGGACGATAAAGTTGTCGCAGTAGTCTATTGCGACAATGGGGAACGAGACAAGCCGATGGAATACGATGAACTGCTTGACCTCCTATCCAACCAAACCCGAGTTCACTACGAGGCCATTTTGATGGAACGGCTGCCCCAACCGGGCGAGACCTAATGTTGCGTCCGTTATCAGGGCGGGACCGTGGGTAAGACCAAATCCAGAATGGGGCAAGTGTTCCTGGTCGACGATGATTATCTGCGGTCTATCGCCGACGCGGCGCGTCTGGAGGCGACCGATAACGTCCTCGAAATAGGGATGGGGCGGGGGCAACTCACCCAATATCTCGTGCGGCGCGCGGCGCGGGTCGTCGCGGTGGAACTGGACAGGCGGCTGGCCGACGAAGCCGAGCGGAACTTCGCCGATTTCGATAACCTTACCATCGTCGAGGGTAACGTCCTCGATATAGACCTGGCCGACGCCCTGGGCGACGCGGTTCCGGCGGTGTGCGTCGGAAATATACCGTACTACATTACCGGTCCCATAATAGATTTGTTATTCGAGCATCGGGACGTAATTCCGAGGTGGTTACTACTTCTGCAAAAAGAAGTGGCGCGGCGCATAGTATCAAGGCCCGGCTCCAAGGAGTACGGGCGCTTTTCGGTTCGGTTGCAATACTACGGCGTCCCGGCGTTGGAACTCGACGTACCGCGAAACGCGTTCGAACCCGTTCCGGAGGTTGATTCGGCGCTGGTTTCTTATTACTATCGGGACGAACCGCACGTCGAAGTCGCCGACGAAGCCCGTTTTTTCTACCTGGTCGATTATCTTTTCGGCGAGCGGCGGAAGAAGATCCGGAACCGGCTGCCGCGGTTCGTCGGCGGCGCCGTATCGCGGGAAGAGGTAGACGAAATGTTCGGCCGTTCGGGCATCGCGGGAGACAGCCGACCGGAGGACATGTCTATTTCGGATTTCGCCGCCTTGCATAACTGGCTCGAAAGAGCAACGCACACGAACGGATGATTATATGCGAAGAACCGCGCTCCTGATGGCCGGGGGGAGGGGCACGAGGCTCTGGCCGGTTAGCCGCCGCGAGACGCCGAAGCAGTTCGCCGCGCTCGCGTCCGAAAAACCTATGCTGGTGGAAACGTACGAACGGATAGGCGACCTCGTCGGCCCGGACAACGTTTTCGTCATAGCCGAAAAAGGGCTCATAGAGTTGGCTAAACCGCTGTTGCAGGAAGTCCCGGGCGCGAATTTTATTGTCGAACCGTCGGCTCGAAACAGCGGCCCGGCGGCGCTCTTGGGGACTCTGGTAATCGGGGAGCGGTGCGGCGAAGACGCTGTCGTCGCGATGCTGCCGGCGGACCACACAATAACGGATTCGGAAGCCTTTGCCTCCGCGGCTAGCACAGCGTACGAGGCGGCCGGTGAACCCGGGACCATCGCCACGTTCGGCATCGAGCCTGCGCGCGCCGACGTCAACTACGGTTATATCGAAGCCGGCGAGCCGGTGGGCGATAGCGACCCGCCGGTTTACGCCGTACGGTCTTTCACCGAGAAACCCGACGAGCAGACGGCGAAGTTGTACGTCGCCGCCGGCAACTTCTATTGGAACAGTGGTATGTTCTTCTGGCGGGTCGATACGTTCGTAGATGCTTGGAAAGCTATGCGGCCGGAGGAAAAAGAGGCCGTCGACGGAATCGAGACCGATGTGGGGAAGGGAGTACCGCCGGCGGCTTACGATAAGCTCGACGCCACTTCGGTCGACTACGCGATAATGGAACGGTACGAGCCGATAGTTATGGTGAAGGGCGCGTTCGGGTGGGACGACGTAGGGACTTTTGAATCGTTGGAGAGGATAAGGGTCTGCGACTCGGATAAGAACGTTGTCGACGGGGAGGTTTATTCGGTTGGCTCGTCGGACAATATAATCCTGGCCCGCGGTGGCCGCCCGGTGGTCGTCGTCGGAAGCGAATGTCTCGTTGTGGTCGACACCGGCGACGTCATACTCGTCTATCCGAAGGGCGAGGGTGCCCGCGTACGGGACGCGGTCGAGTTAATAGAGAAGGAGTGCCCGGACCTATCGTAGGCAGACTACTTAAAAAAAAGACTTGAAAAATCCCGTTATCTTTATATAATCCCGTAAAAGGATCTATCAACTGATTAACAAGGAGGAGAACTTATGAAGCGCTTATTGGTTGCTACGATTATGTTAGTTTTAGCGGCGAACGCGTACGGTTTTAATACGTGGCCGGGGGCGTTCCCGTACGATGGTCTTGCCACGAAAGACCGCGCCGGTCTGCCGCTTACGCCCGGCGCCTTACACCTGAACGGCGGTTTCTTCTACGCCGGGATGCTCAACAAACAGTTCAACAACGACGGTGATTCCGTTGACGGTGCCGACGAATACGCGTTCGGTATCCCCATAGACCTGGGTTACGCTATCGACCAGCAATGGGAAATAGACCTGACCTTCCAATTGATGAAGTACAAATTGGGTGCCGTGGACAACTTCGGCATCGGCGATATGTGGTTCAAGGCCCGCGGGCTGTGGGAGACCGGTCAGGACTTCTACTTCGGGCCGCGGATAGCCGTGAAAATCCCCGTGGGTGACGATACGAAGCTCCTCGGCGACGGCCAGGTCGACATCGACATCGGCGCTGTAGGCGCGAAGTACGGTGAGACCCGCTTCAAGCTCAATGGCCAGCTCGGGTTCCGCTACCGTCTCGAGAACGGTGATGCGAACTACAAGCCCGGTATTTTAATATACTCGTTCATGGAGCCCGGCCTCGGGCTCGGCCGCGCGGGCGTATTCGGATTCTACTTCCCGCTCGCGTTCGAGTATCACGCTGCATCCACGCTGAACGACGTAGACCAGGACGACAGCGGATACGGTTTCGCGCTCGGTATCAAACCTTACTACGCCCTGGACCAGAACAATACCCTCAACCTGACGTTCCTGTATCCGATATTCGGTAAAAACGCGAACCAGGAGCTTTACGTCGGCTTCACCGCCGATTCGTTCATCCCGCTATAGCAAAAAAACGTCTCAAAATGAAACGGGGCCTTCACGGCCCCGTTTTTAATACGGCGTAGAAGTTTTCATTCGCCGGTGTATGAATGTATTCTGCCGGGCTTGTAAACCAACCCCTCCATGTCGAAATGATACTCTATCTGGGGCGCCAGGTCCATCGAGACCTGGGCGAACTCGTTGTTCAGCCTTCGTACGTCCGCCGTCAGGCCCTCGGCCGATTTGAAGTTGGGCCCGAGCGTCGCTTTAAGCGCATTGTAACGCTGTTCGTACAAACGTTTCTCATAGTCGCTCTTCGCAGAATCCGCCCGACGCTTATACTCCTCCATCATCTTTATCTTGTCCGCTACCGGCGATACTTGATTCAAATACTTCCGTTCCGCGTCCAGGCAGTTTATCCCGCAGCCCAAAGCCGTCCTGATGTTCGAGTCCAGCACGGCCAGCTCCGCCGAGGTCGGTTCGCCCAAGAGCTCCATGTCCTTCTGCGCTTCTTTCAGGTCGTACAGGGCGTCTTCGATACCGTCGTGGTACTCGGTAAAGGTTACCTTTTCGTTGGACTCGAGTTCGTTCAGGTTGTTCACGGTTCGGAGGTAACGGCGTACGATAATTTCGGCTTTGTCGGTATAACCGGTTTTCAGCCCTCCGACGTTGAAAACGTAGAACCCGGTTACGCACATTATGGCCAGAACGACGAATATAATCGAGACGTACAACACGAGCATCGCCGTCCCGGCCTTGCGCATATAGGATTTAGCTTTTTCGTCGGTCACGGTTTGATTTTAGCAGGGCGCGGGTTGAATTGTCAAACGGTTTCGTTTCGGCTGCGAATTCCATTACAGGGAGTCGATTACCGCCTTCAATTTAACGCGTACTTGTTCGCCGATCTCTGCCAGCTTCGGGTTGTCCACCGCTTGCATCGACGCTAGCGGGTCTATGGCCGCGACTTCGACTTCGCCAGGCGCGAGCTCTTGTACAATCACGTTGCACGGAAGCATAGTCCCTATCTTGTCCTCGGCGAGTAGAGCCTGGTAAGCGAACGAGGGGTTACACGCCCCCAGGATTACATAATCGCGGAAATCGACGCCGAGTTTCTTCTTCAGCGTCTCTTTTACGTCTATCTCCGTAATAATCCCGAAGCCTTCATTTTTGAGCCCGTCGGTCACCTTCGGTATCGCTTCGTCGAAAGCGGTATTTATAGTCTTGCTGAAATAATAACTCATTTCGTTCCTCTGCCAATTGGGGCCGCGTTACAAACCCGCGAGATATTCGACGACGGCGTCCCGTTCTGTATCGTCTAACCAGGCGCCTCTGGCGATCATGCGATCGATGGTGTCTTCCCAACCTGCCCGGCTCAAACCGGCTTTATAGACCCTGTCCACGTCGTGGCAGAACGTGCACCGTTCGCGTATTAATGCCTCTACGTCCAAAGCGACGATTTCGGTTTCGCCGGCCGCCTCGTCCCACGTTTCGGTGGGTTCGGCGGCGGGTTCCGGTTCGGCGGGGGTCTCGGTCGGCTCGGAGACAGGCTCGGGGTCGCTTATCTCGGACGTTGCCGCTTCGGTTTCGTCGGCGCTACCGCAACCCATAAACGCCATGCCGAAACCCAGGGTAACTACGGTTAATGATATTAACGTCTTAGCCATTTAATATCACTCCCTTACTTAGATGTCTTTTTAAGGACATATCTGAGCGTCGGTTTATATTATCCGAAGAGGAGGATGGCCGCAAGCTAAATCGAGTCAGTCGGCGCCCCGCAGGCGTTCGAAGAAAGCCGTTAAAAGGGCGCCGCACTCGTCCTCCATTACGCCTCCTATGACTTCGAGCCGGTGGTTGAAGCCCGGCTCGGCCGGGATGTTTACGACGGAGCCGCAAGCCCCCGCTTTCGGGTCATACGCGCCGAAGACGACTCTGTCCACGCGGGAGAGTACCGCTGCATACGCGCACATCGGACAAGGCTCGAGGGTAGCGTACAACGTACATCCGGTGAGTTTCTCGGTGGCGACCTTCTCCGCCGCGTCCGCCAGCGCGAGCATCTCGGCGTGGGCCGTCGCCGTGCCGCGTTCGACGACCCGGTTGCGCCCTTCGCCGACGACTTCGCCGTCGCGAAGGACGACGGCGCCGACAGGTACTTCGCTCGCCGCCGCGGCTTCCGCCGCCAGGTCGAGGGCTTTTTCCATAAACGTTCTGTGATTCAGCACCATACCTTAATACGTTGACCGTTTTTATATTATATGATAACGTCCCGCCGTAATGGTAATAAAAACGTGGGTCGTAGGGTTGATTTGTACGGGCAACGTGGTTTCCGCAGTTGCGTTGGAAGACCTCTCCGCTCCGCTCCCGCCGCCGGACGAGATGCTTTACGCAGGCGAGGACGAAGTCGCGGGTTTCGGATATACGGATACGTCCCTTAAAGAAACGCCTGCCCGTGTGGAGATTCTCGACGGCGAAGAGCTGCGGGCGTACGGTTACAGGGATCTGGGCGAAGCCCTCGAGACGTTGGCCGGGTTGTACGTTATGGAAGTCCCCGGGCGCGAAGGGCCCGGGGCGACCGTTACGATGCGGGGCGCCGACCCGGGCGAAGTGCTGCTGCTTATCGACGACGTCCCTTTGGGGAACCTGGTTTATGGGTGGTACGACCTGCTCGTCGTTCCTCTCGAGACCGTGGACCGGGTCGAGGTGATATACGGCCCGGACGCGGCCCGTTACGGCGACGCCGCCCCGGCCGGGGTGATACACGTCTATACGATGAAAGGCCCAAGGGAATCGGCTCGGAGCCAACTCTCGGCCGCCGACGGCTCTTTTGATACCGAACGCTATCGTTTCAACTTCGGTATGACGACCCGTGGAATAGATCTTTTCTTCGGCGGGAACCGACTCTTCGGACACGAACCCAACACCCGGGAACGTATTTCCCTGTATAACATAGACGCGCGTATCGCCCACCGTTGGGATTCCGGTGATGTGGACCTGAGTTACGGCACCTACCGGCGGCGCACCCCGGTTTTGGAACGGTATGAATGGGACGTCCCGAGCGCGCCGGGCGAACAACATGATTACGGCGACAGGTTTCGAGGACTGTTGAACTTCGGCCTTGGGCCGGGGTCCGTCGGGTTGTCCGGTTACTACCGGCGCGAGTTCCTACGCTATGACGACGTATACACGGGTTTAATCTACGCCGAACGCGCCCGTGAAGCAAACGGGACGCTGACCTATACGTTACCTCACGCCGCCAGCGCCGCGGCGACCTGGCGCGCCGGGGGTACGTATCGCGATGATGTGCACTCCCGAACCGACGGTACGATTTTATCGGCCGCTTTCGTCGAAGATTACCGCGCGCCGTTCCCGCTGAGGGTCCGCTTGGGCGCCGCCTACGATTACTATAGGGGCATCGGCGGCGTTTTCGACCCTGACATCCGTTGCTCTTTTTTCCCTTACGGATGGTTGACCGTTTACGGCGGCTATTCGGCCGGCGTACGTTTCCCGACGTTGGGCTTTACGGGCAAGGGCGTCGGCGACGGCGCCGTGGAGAAGAATAGAAGCGTCGAGGGCGGCGTAAAGTTATTCGCTAAGGGGCACCTGACGGCCGGTGCGTCGGTTTTCCGGGACGTAACCGAACGGGCGTGGCTGTCCGACGAAGAGGTACGCGTCGGCGAGTTGAATAGATTGGGCGGCGAATTGTGGGCCGAAGGGAGATTACCACTCGAGGTTTTCTACTGGGGTGCGTCGTACAGCCGGGCGAACGTCGAGTACGACGGCGGAAAGGCCGTATCGTACAAACCGTCCGATACGGCTTTCGGCCGGTTCGGTTATCGCCAAAATCTGTTCCGCGGCGACATGACCATCCGGGCCGAGGTTACGGCAAACTACGTCGGGCGGCGCCGGGCGTACGGATACGAGGACTACGGTTCGTTCAAGGTAAAGTACGGCGAAAAGACTTACCTGGGCGACCTGCCGGCCTACTGGCTTTTGGGCGCCCACTTCTCGGCTACCGTGGTGTCGTTCGAGGTGTTCGTGGATTTAGAGAACGTAAACCGCTCGGCCGACTATTGGGCGCGACCCGAATACCGTTTACCGGCCGGGATGCGTACGTACGTGGGATTCGTCTGGACCATGTACGACTGAGAGATTATCAGGGAGGGACTATGACCTGGATCGCGATATGGCTTGCCGGTTTAACTTTATTGTATCTCGTCAACTTTATCGCCGGGCTGTATCAGGGGCATCGGATAAGGGAGCTTGAGCGTCGGATGGAAGGGATCGAGGGGGGCAATTAATCCGTAGCTTTTTAACCGTAATTAACGCTAGCTAAAGTCCACCACGTACTTCAACCCGGGAACGCCGCCTTCGATTACCGCGACGGCTTCTTCGGGTTTTATTATTCTTTCAATTAACGGTTCGGGATTGATAAACCCGGATTTCAGCAGGCGAAGGGCCGGCTCGAACGGCCCGCATCTATTTCCTACGAGTTTTATTTCGTCGATTACGAGGGGTGCCAGGTCGAGCGCGTGTTGACCGGCGACGGTCGTCTTCATCACGACGGTCCCGCCCGGTCGCACCAAGGAGATGGACGTCGCCAGTCCGTCCGTCGAACCGGATGCGTCCACTATCACATCGTAGTCGTTACCGGCTTTTACTTCGGTTACTATCGGAATCGGGCTGCCGACCTCGTCGATTAACGCGGAGCGTTCCGGGTGCCGCCCGACGATGGTTACGTCGGCTCCTGTCAGCGCCAGCGTTTGGGCGGTGAGTATCCCCAGCTTCCCATCGCCTATGACAGCGACGCGGTCTTCGGAACGTACGTGGGTCTCTTGAAGTACGTTCAACGCGGCCGCCAGCGGTTCGGCGAAGACCGCCGTTTCGTCACTTACCGAGTCCGGTACGGCGTGGAGGTTTTTTTCCGGCAGGTCAACGTAATCGGCGAAGCAGCCGTCGCGCCCGGCGATGCCGAGGACCGTGCGCGAACGGCAGTGTTTCCCTAAACCCCGACGGCAGAGTTCACATTCGCCGCAGGGGCAGTTTATTTCGCCGACGACGCGCCGGCCGAGGAGTTCCGTCCCCAGCGGCCCGACGACGGTCCCGACGAACTCGTGGCCGAGGACGCCGGAGAAGTCCATGTATCCTTGGGCTATTTGGACGTCTGTGTCGCAGACGCCCGCGTACTTTACGCGGATAAGCGCATTATCATGGTCCGGTACTGGGTCCGGGTAGTCGTCTACGTACCTCAGCGTACCGTCGTAGGTTATCGCTCTCATCGTTCCATCCTACCGCCGACGAGCCGTCCCGGCAGGTCGAAGCGGCCCCGATAACGCCGAACGAAGCGCGTCATTACCGGCGGCAATAGACCCTTGATGTAGTCGGCCGCGCCGCCCAGGGTCTCGAACTCGCCGCCGCGGAGCCCCTGGTCGAAAACTAGATATTTACAGTTTACCCGCAGTACGCAGACGGTGTGGCTGTCGTACAGGTTCCAGGTTATGTACGTAACTATCCAAGCCGGGTAACCGAGCGAAGATAGAGCTTCGGCGGCCAGATACGCGAAGTCGTCGCAGTCCCCGTAGCGACGAGCCCAGGTGAAGGCCGGCGCCGTAACGTAGTCCACGGTGCCGTGCCAGGGGTCGATAACGTACGTAACGCGCTCGGCGATTTCGGCGCAGACCTTCTCGGGTTCCTTACCGCGTTTTTCTTTTAACCATTCGTCGAAGGCCGGTTCGGCGGCAACAACTTGGCGCCTGAAAATAATACGGTTCGCCGCCAGAGTTAGCAGCGATTTAACCGTTGTCGACCACAGGAAGGGTATAAAACGGAGCATAACGCCGGGCTTTTAGTCCGAGTGTATTTCGACGAACCTGCGAATCGAGCGGTCGTACGTCTTTTCCACGTCGTCCGGAAATAGACACGCGGGAAGCTCCCCCAGCGATTTATGATAGGCTATACACTCACAGCATATTCCCTTTTTCGAACAGGGTTCGTACGTGCAATTGCATCGCGTAAGGTTCTGCTCGATATTGCAGTCCCGTTTCATAGAGTTACCTTTCGGCTAAAGCAGCTCTTTTAATGTCAGGGTTTCGGCGAAGGTTTCCCCGTCCCGTTCGAACGCGATTTCGATATCAGTGCCGGCCGGTTGGGCGGCTATCTCGGAGATCCGCCGGAAGCCTATCTCTTCGGCCGGGGAGCCGTCGATGGCTGTTATAACGTCCCCCTTTTCCAGCCCGGCTTTTGCCGCCGGGGATTTCTCGATTACGCTGTTCACTACGTATCCGGTTTCCGTTTTGGTAAGGGTAAAGCCGGCCCGATTGTACGGGAAGGGGTCGTCGAAGAACGAGTTCGGTATCAACCCCAGCCGGTTGCCCGGGTAATCGACGTACAGCGTGAACCGGGAGAGGATACCGCCGCCTATGTTCCCGGCCACGTTCTTCATCGCCATCGCGCCTTCTTTGGCGGCCGTTATTTCGACTATGGGGTCGTCTATGACGTAGTGCCCCAGTCCGAGGCCTTCGGCGCGTACCACGTAATTGGTGAAGAAGCCGCCGACGCCGTACGCGGAAGTGGCTACCTTTTTCTCGAATCGGTCCAATAGGTTGTGTTCGTCGGCGTAGGGCTTGTGGAATACGAGCGAACCCGAGTTACCGGTGTCCACGACGAAATCACCCTCATAATCGTCGACGGATGCTTTAACCAACGGGATGCCGACGCCGCCTAGAAAGGTTATCGGGATGAACTCGGCGTCTATGGGCGGGTCGAACTCGTCGGGTTCGTAAATGGTCAGGCTCTCGTTCTCGTAGTCCATCTCGACGACGAACCGGCGGCAGAAGTCCGCGCCCAGTACGCCGTCTATCTTCTTCCCCGCCAACTCCGATATCGCCGAGATGTCGAACACGGCGACCATCGGGTTCATTACGGCCGCGCCGCCGACGGACATCGCGGGAACGAGGGCCAGCGACGCCGTGTCGGTGCCGCCGGCGCCGGTACCGCCGAGTTCGCCCTCGGTCTCGAAACCGAGTTCGGCGGCGACGGACGCGTCGAGTACCGTTATACTGGCACCGGTATCGAACAGGAAGTTGAGCGGTTCGGAATCGACAATCGTCACCGGGACGCAAGGTGCTTTCCCGACGAATTCCAGCGGTACGGTCGTCGAAGTTGCGTCGCCTTCGAAGACGTAATCCTTGAAGTCGCCCGCCGGCTTCGCGAACATTTCGGCGGTTACGCCTTTGTTAACGGCAACATCTTCGGTCACGGCTACTATCGTGTCGGTGCCGGTCGTCTGTTCGATGCGGAACGGAAGCGTAAGGCCGTCTACTTTCCGGTAATCGCTGAACGCCGTAACAGACGTGCCCAACTCGCTGTCGAGTTCGGTTCGGTCGGTCAGGCCGGTTACCTTATTTATGAACGCGCGGACGGGGTTCTCCGGAAAGGCCGTGTATTCGACGACGTAGTGTTCGTCGGTCTCTTCGATGAGCTCCGCCGTCCCGGGTTCGGGCGCCAGGTACCGGTAGTTGGCGAAGTAGGCTGAGATGTTTACCATAACCGCGTCGTCGCCGACCAGTTCGGAGACCTTGCCGTTGTAGTCTATTTGCCACGCGGTTGTCCCGTCGGTGCCGGTTACGTGGGCGATGGGGCCCAGGTGAACCTCGTTTATGAACTTGCCCGGTTTCATCGCCCCCGTGATGTCGCTGCCGGACATCCCCATCCCCTCCACTGTGGACATAGTAAGCAGGCTCTGGAGCGAATCGACGGCCGCGCCGCCGAGGGCCGCCTTGTGCATGTCGAGTACTTCTTCGAGCGTAGCGGCGTTTGCGGCGAAGGTTGACGCGGTTAAAGATAACGCAACGATGTTAAAGAATGTCCTTTTCATATCGACCTCGTCGGTTAAGTTGATCGGTGAGGGGGTCTCTCTTTTCTTTTTTTGCCTTCTATCTGTGGATACTACGGATTATACCGCCTCGAGTTTCGTATTAATACGGCACATTAATCCGGTGGCCGAAAGATAATATACGGGGGCCTTTACGTCAAGGGTGGATACGGCGTGGTTAAATCGCGCTGGTTCGATCATCCCACCATAATAGAAGCGGCGGACTTTATGTCCGCCTTCAAGGGGAAAAAGGCGGCGGGGATAAACCCCGCCGCTTCGTATCCAGTCCTAATAGGGGATTACTATTACTTGTTATTCCACGTATCGCTTTGTATCTCGCCGTCGCGGAGGACGAGAACGCGCTCCGCGTGTTCGGCTACCTCCGGGTCGTGGGTTACGGTCACGATGGTCTTGCCCTGGTCGTTTATCTCGTGGAAGAGCTTTAAGATTTCCTCGCCGGTCTTCGTATCGAGGTTCCCGGTCGGCTCGTCGGCGAGCAAGACCGACGGCCGGTTCACCATCGCCCTCGCTACGGCGACCCGCTGGCGTTCGCCGCCGCTCATCTCATTGGGTTTGTGTTCCGTCCGGTGGCCCAACCCGACGGCCGAAAGGGCTTCTTGCGCCATCTCGTGCCGTTCGGTCCGGGATATGCCGGAGTATATGAGCGGAAGCTCCACGTTCCGGAGCGCCGACGCCCGGGGCAGGAGGTTGAAGGTCTGGAAGATGAACCCGACCTCTTTGTTTCGTATCGCCGCCAGCTCGTCCTCGGTCGCCTTCGCGACGTCGTCGCCGTTCAGCCAGTAGGAGCCGGACGTGGGGGTGTCCAGGCAGCCGATTATGTTCATCAGCGTCGATTTCCCGGAGCCCGACGGGCCCATTATCGCGACGAACCCGGCGCGCCCGACCTCCAGGTCGATGTTTTTTAGCGCGTGGACGTCCTCGCCGCCCATGTAGTAAGTCTTCTCTATCTTGTCGAGTTTAATCAGAGGTTTATCCGGCGCCATTATTCCTCTTCCAATTCTTCTTTTGTAATCCTTATGCGGTCTCCGTCCTTTAAGGTGCGGAGCGGTTGGTAAGGTCCGGTTATGACCTCGGCGCCCGGCTTCGGACCTTTGACGAGCTCTATGTATTGTTCGCCGCTCAGGCCCGTTTCCACCTCGACGAAGCGGGCGCGTCCGCCGTCCACCACGAAGACGCCCTCGATGTCGTCCTTTCGGAAGACGTCGCCCTTTATCTTTTTGGGCGCCTCGCTTTTTTCATTTTTCTTATTTCCGTCTTTCTTCCACTCCTCGACCGTCTCTCTGTCCCTGGTTACTATCGCCGATATCGGGACCGCAAGTACGTTCTTCGCCGTCCCGGTGACGACGTCCACGGTCGCGGTCATCCCCGGCTTGAGCCCGGCGGTGGCGTTTTCCAGGAGCACCCGAACCTTGAAGTCCGCCGACGTGCCCGTATTGACCGAGAGCAAGTCGTCCTCGATGGCGCTGGAGCCGATTTCGACCACCTTCCCCCTGAATATCGTTTCAGGGAACGCGTCTACGGTAACCTTGGCCGGTTGATCCAGCTTGACGGATACGACGTCGGTCTCGTCGATCTCGGCCTCCACCTCGATGTAAGCCAGGTCCGAGACGGTTAGCATTACGGTCCCCGGCGTATTCAGCGTACCGACGACCGTGAATTCGCCTTCCTCGACGTTCAGGGCGGTAACGACGCCGTTTATCGGCGAGGTGTATATCGTTTTATCCAAGACGTCTTTCGCCTGTACCAAAGCCGCCCGTGCGCGTATCAGTTCGTTCTTCGCGACTTCGTACTGGGTTCGTTCCATCTCGTAGGCGGTTACGGCGGTGTCGTACGCCTCTCGGGAAATCAGGCCCTGGTCGTAGAGTTCCTTCTTTCGCTCGAAGGCGTCCTTCGCCGCGGACCAGCGTATTTCGGACAATTCCAGGTTATTCTGGGCCGACCTGTACGCGGCCCAGGCCTGGTCTCGGCCGGCGGCGTATTCGGTTTGTTCCAACTCCAACAATATGTCGCCCTCGGATACGCTCTGGCCCTCTTCTACGTATATCTTACTGACCCGGCCCATTATGTTGGCGCTGATGTCCACGCTCACCCGGGGGTCGACCTCGCCCGGCCCGGAGACGACCTCGGTTATGTCGCCCTTGGCGACCTTTTCTGTCCGGAATTCGGGTATGCCGGCGTTCATATTCCTTATCACGCAGAAGGCGATGAAAGCCAGTATTACGACGGCGATTATAATCGCAATCCAGAGTTTACGCCTTTTCTTCGGAAAAAATCTCATGACTCGTTCTCCGCGCGTTGTTCGTTGACGGGGATTTTTACCGCGTCTTCCTGCTTAATCCGTATCAACGGGAATTTATTAAACGCTAATAGTACGATAACCGCACCCGTAACGGCGGTGGTCAGGATGCTACCCTCGACGCCGAATCCGCCGCCGGAAACGATGTCCGGCCCGGAGACGGCATTGGTCAACAGGGTAGGGAAATTACCGTAGCCGCTTACCGCCGACCCCAACAGTGGTCCCGCGGCGAAGTTCCAGCCGAAGTGGAAGCCGATCGCCGCCCAGAGGGAACCGCTCTTCAGGTACACGAGACCCAGGATTACGCCTGCGAGAAATATATTCGCTAAACCGAGCGGGTTCGCGAAAGGGTTGACGCCGTGGCAAACCGCGAATAGCGCCGACGTCAACAGGACCGCGCCCCAACGGTTCCACTGTTCGTCCATTACCTTTATCGGGTAGCCGCGGGACGCCAGCTCCTCCACCGCCGACGCGCCGACGAACAGGACGACGGCGAAAACGAGCCCGCCCGGGGCGGCGAGGGCCGCCGTGCTGAAAGCCGGTTTCATACCGCCGGCGGCGACGATTAGTAGATAAGCCGCCGCGTTGACCAGTATGCCCGCGAGACAGCCCCACATAGCCGGTAACGCCGCCCGCTCGAAATCCAGCCCGAGGGAAACCAGCGGGCGTCGCCCGTCGAGGAACCGCCGCAGAAGAACCGTAGTTCCGAATAGTAATACGGCCAGCGCCCAGATCGAGCCGGAAGCTACGGTGCCGAATCCGCCCCGTTCATCGAACGAACCCTCGTAATCAGAATTCGTTAAGTTAAATATCAACATTACCCCCGCCGAAACCGCTATAGCACACGCTACGGCGGCGGCATAGAACGATACGACCTTAAACCACGTTCGGAAATTCCCTTTTACCTTGAAGACGCCCATAAAACACCGGCCGTTACAGGTCGCCCGTCGCTTTCTTCAGTTTTATATCGGCCAGGTAGAAGTCGTAAAGGGCCTCGATGTACGCGTTCTGGGCCTGGACGTACAGGGCTTGAGCGTCCGTAAGCTCCAGGGCGCTCGCGCCGTCCAGCTCATAGAGCCTGTTGACTATCTCGAACTCTTCGTCGGCGGCTTCTGCCGTCTCCCGCGCCACGACGACCGTCTCTGGCTGCTTCTCGTATTCGTAGTACGCCGCCGTTACGTCCATTTCGACGGTCTCCTCGAGTACGTCCAGGTTCGCGCGGGCGACTTTGGCGGCCGCTTCGGCCCGGCGTACGGCCGACCGGGTCGCGAAACCGTCGAGGAGTTCGTATTGAATCGTTACGCCCAGGGTCCACGAGTCGTTGGCGTCCCAGTCCTCCGAGCTGTCCCAGGGGGCTTCGTAGTCGGACCAATCGTACGACGCACTTGCGTAGATGCCGGGCCAGCGCCCCGCTTTAGCCATCCCGACGGCGTATTCGGTAGCCTTAGTGTAGTACTCGTTGGCGATTATGTCCGGCCTGTTCTCCCCCGCCCGCGCCAGGATGTCGTCCAGCGGCGGCAGCGTCGGCTCCGGCATCGGCAGTTCATCGTCCAACGCAGTCGCGTCGTCCGGTTTTACGCCGAGGGTTGAGAAGAACGCCAGGCGAGCGTTCTTGGCCGCCGCTTCGGCGGCGATTAACGCCACCCGGTCGGTCCCCGCTTGCACCACCGCCTTCAGGTACTCGCCCCGGGAGATAGCGCCCGTCTCGAAGTTAACCTCGGCGATTCTGACGTTGTTCTCGCTGGCTTCCAGCGATTTCTCAGTTACCTCAAGCAGCTTTTCGGCCTTCAACGCGCCGAAGAAGGTTTCGGCCACGCTGACTTTGAGGTCGCCCAGTTTATCGGCCCGGTCGGCTTCCCCGGCGCGGACGGCCGCTCGTCCCGAACGCCATCTGTTGAAGACCAACCCGCCGGTGAATATCGGTTCGGTTACGGTAACGTCCAGTTGGTAGTACTCTTCCGGCGGCGTGTAACCGGGTATCTCGTAGCCGCCTATCCGGTAGGTGTCCTGGTCGAGGAAGTGGGAATAACCCGCCGTCGTGGATAGCGTGGGTATCAAGCCGCCCCAGCCCTCGAGCCACGACGCGCGCCCTTCCATGTAAGACGCTTCAGCGCCGGCGGCGGCTGGGCTGTTCTTCGCCGCTATGTCCCACGCGTCCTCAAGGGTCATCGAAGTGCCTTCGGCGTTCGCAGGGGTTTTTAGCAGGACGCAAAATAGAACGAAAATTATAAGAACGGGTCTGCTCGTCATCTCAGCTCCCGGCTATTTCCGGTTTATCTAATAAGTACGTATATTACCATATTTTGTTTCGGCTATACAGTGAATAAGGACCGTTCGCTCCTTCGTCGAGTCGATGTTGCTTCCGGCAACCGGCGATGGTAATATAGCGCTGAAAAGGAGCCTAGATGGTAGAGAACCCCGTTAGATCGGCCGACGCAGTAAGGTTCAAGAACAAACTCAGGTTTTGGTTAACCGTTTCCGCCGTCGGTTCGTTCCTTCTTTATCCGGTGATTTTGATAGTCGTTTACGCGCACTTCGGCGGTAATATCGCGGCGGTGGTAACGGTCGTCTGGTTCGTCGATGTCGGCGTCCACGTTTTTTTGATGAGCCGGTTCCCGGATGTTGAAATATCCAGCCGTTATCTGGGGGTATCACGATACCTGACTTTTACTTATATTGGGTGGGACCGTGTCCGAAGCGCCGATACGGTCGAGGGTGAGTCGGGCCGCAGCATCATCGTTACGTATTCGCCTATCGGGGGCGGGACAAGCCGTCTAAGGATACCCATGTCCGGCTTTTATGGTTCCGACCGCGAGCGATTGAAAGAACTGATATTTAAACACATTCCCGGAGGGCGTCCGAATGGCTCGTAGACCTGAACCGGGACGCGAGTATAAGCAGAAATTCTTCGCAGGCGAGCGGGTCTTCATTTACCTGGCCCTCGCTTTCGGCGCGGCGTTGGCAATCCAGTTGTTCTTCGGAGACCTGAACTGGGTGGACGCGGGTCTGTTCGGGATATACTTGGCCGTATTGGTCGGTTTGACCGCGTATTCGGCCTATTATCCTGATGTAACTGTCGGGCCGGACGGTTTCGGTTACCGTATCTTCCTCCGGTATAAAAACGTCCGCTGGGACGCGGTCCGCGAAATCGCGGCGTATCCCGAGGACGTCCCGACCGGCGTTATACTGACCGTCGGCGGAAACCGCCCGAGGAAGCTGTTGTTGCGCCGCAAGGCCGTCGTCGGTTTCGACGATATGTTGAACGCTTTAGCCCGGTACGTTCCTCCCGAGCGCTGGTCCGGGTTCGAATTCGAAGGTGGAGAGGACGAGCGGTAGGTTGATATGCGTCGTCGGCCCGACCTGTACGGGAAAGGGCCGAACGGCCGTCGAGTTGGCGTCGCTGTTCGGCGGCCCTGGCACCGCCGCGATAGTCTCCTGCGACTCGGCCAAGGTCTACCGGGGGATGGACGTGGGGACGTGCAAAATGCCGGTCGCCGCACGCCGCGGCGTCGAGTGGTTCATGTTGGACGTCGCCGACCCGACGGAGAGCTACAGCGCCGGGCGGTACGCGGCCGAGGCCACCGAAGCGATAGGCGACATTTGGACGTCGGGACGTACGCCGATACTGGCCGGCGGAACCGGGCTCTACTTCCGCGCCCTGGTTGACGGCATCTGCGACGCTCCGCCCGGCGACCCGGAGACCCGGCGGGAGCTGCTTGCGCGGGCGGCCGCCGGTGCAGACCTGCACGCCGAATTGGCGGCGGTGGACCCGGCCGCCGCCGAAAGGCTGGAGCCGGCCGACACGAAGCGTGTAGTGAGAGCGTTAGAAGTTTATCTTGCGACCGGCGTACCGATGAGCGAGCACCAAAAGATAACCGAGCCGGCGGTACTTCCGAACGAGCTCTCCGTCTTCGGGCTCGATATGGGAAGGGACGTCCTGGCAAAAAGGATAGAGGAGAGGACGAAACGTATCATCGAAGCCGGGCTGGAGGACGAAGTCCGGCGATTGCTCGATGCCGGCGTGGACCCGGCGTCGCCGGCACTCCAGGCCATCGGGTATCGCCAGACCGTCGGTTACATAAACGGCGAGTACGGGCCGGAGGAGTGGGAGCGGCTCATCGACCGGGACACCCGCCGGTTCGCGAAGCGCCAGCGGACCTGGTGGCGCGCCGATGAACGCGTAGTATGGTTGGACGCTGAAATCGGACCTGGGCCGAACGCCGAAGTGATTCTGGATACTGTAACGGTTTGACGTTCCCCATTTTAAACCCCTTCTTGAAAGTCGGCCGTCTATGTGTTATATAAGGGTTACCTTCGGGTAAAAGCGTTGAAGGTCAAACCCGGAGGATAACAGTATCCATTTATCCGTTTTAGAATTTAAGCCTGAAAGGAGGTAAAATGAAAGCGCTAACCTACTTGCTGGTCGCGGCGTTCGCGCTCGGCTTCGCGTTCGCAATAGTCGGCTGCGAAACGAAAGAAGAAGCCAAGTTCGAATGTCCCGAAGAGGGTTGCGACGCGGTCTTTGAGACCCAGGAAGAACTCGACGCTCACATGGCCGAAGCCCACCCGACTGACGAGCCGGTTGTCGAAGAGGAAGACTACGTCTGCGAGGAATGCGAGATGCTCTTCATGGACGAAGAAGCATACATCGACCACATGATGACCGAGCATCCCGAAGAGTGGGCCGCGATGATGGAGGAAGGCGGTGGCGAAGAGATGGTCGAGGAGGAAACCCCGGCCGGCGAAACCCCCGCCGAGGAAGGCGGCGAATAGCGACCCCGATGCGGAGTTGCCTGCCTACATACGTAATCATTGTAATTTTTACGACCGCCGCGCTGTACGGGTGTAGCGTACCCTCGTACGAATGCGATGAATGCGGCCAGGTTTTCGATTCCGAAGAGGAACTCGCGGAACATAAAAACCTGGTCCACGGCGAAGACCCCGATGAGGGTGCCGGCGAGGAAGCCGGCCCCGTCTGCGATATCTGCGGCGAGAAACTTGGGAGCTTCGACGAATTCGTGGCTCATATGGAGGAAGAGCACCCGGACGAGTGGCGGGCGATGAAGAAAGGGCAGGAATAAGCGTCGGGACGCGGTTGCCGACACAGCGCCGCGGCGTCCGCCGCGGCGCTGTTATCCAATCGGATGGAGTAGATTTAACTTGACTTTTCGCGGGAGATATGTTAATAGTTATATATATAAATAACTGTTGATTAATCAAGGAGAGTTGGGTAAATGCCGTTGTACGGATATTCATGTAATAAATGCGGGAGGTTGTTCGAGGTGTTGGTCTTTGCGGGGACGGAGAAAGATATAATCTGCCCCGACTGCGGTACCGATGACGTGACGAAGCTGGTTTCTTCGTTCGCGACCGGCGGCTCTGAGTCTAAGTCGGGTTCTTGCGGTTCCAAATACTTCAGTTGAGGTTAACCGGCGCGCGGCAAGCGCGCGAGTAGAAACCGTTAAAAATGCCCGTCTACGAATACACTTGCGAAGAATGTTCGAACTGCTTCGAGGCCCTGGTCCGCGAAGCGACTGCGGAGGACGGCGTTACGTGTCCGGCGTGCGGTTCGGCGCGGAAGCGTCGCCTGCTCTCGGTCTTCGCCGCGGCGTCGGGCGGGCGTATTACTTCGGCCGGCGGCGGGGGCTGCTCGTCATGCGGGCAGTCGAGCTGCAGTAGTTGTAGTCATGGATAACGATATCCGTTTAATAAAGGTCGAGCGGGGCAGGCTGCTCCGCGGGAGATAAGCAAGGGGAGACGATGACCGACGGTGGATACGAGCTGGTTATTATAGGAGGAGGACCGGCGGGTTTGACGGCCGGGATATACGCGTCCCGTTCCAGGTTGAAATGCGTGCTGCTTGAAGCCAACCCGCTGGTCGGAGGGCAGGCCGCGCTTACCGATATCGTGGAGAACTACCCGGGTTTTGAAGAACCGATAAACGGGTTCGAGTTGACCGAGAGGATGCGGAAGCAGGCCGAACGGTTCGGCCTGGAGGTGCGAAACGAGGCGGTGGATCGCGTCGATAAGGCCGGCGAGGACTTCGTGGTCTACACCGATAAGGGCGAGTATCCGACCGAAGCGATAATCGTCGCGACCGGTTCCGAGCCGCGGCACCTGGGCGCCCCGGGCGAGGAAGAGCTTCGCGGCGGCGGCGTGACGTATTGCGCTACGTGCGACGGACCGTTGTACAAAGGGATGGAAGTGGCCGTCGTGGGCGGCGGCGACAGCGCCGTCGGCGAGGCCCTTTACCTGACGCGATTCGCCGGTAAGGTTTACATAATCCACCGGCGGGACCGGTTACGGGCCGACGGGATACTCTCCGAACAGGCGATAGCCGACGACAAGATAGAGATACTCTGGGACACCGTCGTAACGGCTATACACGGCGAGGGGGAGGTCCAACACCTCCACCTTAAAAACGTGAAGACCCGGGAGGAGTCTAAGCTGGACGTCGCCGGCGTTTTTATCTACGTGGGCGTGAAACCCAATACCGAATTCCTTGACGGCTTACTCAAGCTGGACAACCGGAGGTTTATCCTCACCGACGACCGGCTGGAGGCTTCGGTTAGGGGTATCTTCGCCGCGGGGGATTGTAGGTCTAAAGCATTAAAGCAGATTGCGACGGCGGTTGGCGAGGGCGCGACCGCCGCCTTTGTCGCAAACGAGTATATCCAAGAACGGCGTCATAAAAGGGCCGAGACGGAGTCGTTGGGTTACGACCATATGTAGTCGATTAGCTCCGAATCGCTTGGAGGATAAATGTTAATCGCGTTGAAGATAATGGGCGGGTTGTTCTTGGGAGGGGCGCTCGGCTACGGATACTACTTCATAGCCCGTTGCGCCGGTTCCAGTTGAGGCGTCGGCGGTAACCCCTACGTCTCGGTCGTACTTGGCGCCGTATTGGGGTTACTCGTGGCCACGGGGAGTGGCTGGGGTTCTGGAAATTAAAATCGATCTATGAAAGGAAAAGCCGCCGGGAAAGGCGGTTTTTTTACACATTTACATCGGCGTACCGCGCCGCTTCCAACGGCAGCATCCGGTCCCAGGGACCGACGCGCCTTTCGTACTCGGACATTACTGTCCTGGTCGAAACGTCTCCGCCGAAGAGCCCTGCGGCGAACGCGTCCACGTCGGCGGGATTCGCCCCCACGACGGCGAGCCCCGTCGCCCCCAGGTCGTCATAACGCCCCCACGGAGCTTCGAAAACGCCGTCCGGCGCTTCCCGGACGCCGTGGTATATCGCTTCTACCACGCCGATGGGCGTAAAGTACGAACCGTAGAGCGCCCGGACGTCTATGAGCGTTTCGGGGAGTTTATCGTGGTAGCCGGTTCTATTTGGCTCCGGAACGAGCCCGAAAAGGTTTTTCAACGACAGCGTGGGCGCGCTCAGTTCGCCTGAACCGGGGAGTTTGAGCCGCGCAAGGCTTATAAGGGGCGCGCCCTCGCACTCCAATAACGCTTCCGGCATCGCCCTGTATAGCTCTTCGTTGACCAACGGACCTAACCGTTCTTCCACCCGAGTACGGACGTCCGACGGGTTGACGATTCGTCCGGCCCATACTTCATCGGTCACGTTTATGTAACGCGCGCCGCGTTTTTCGATGACCTCGGCAAGGCCGTTCCCCCTTAAATACGCCTCTTCCTGTTCGCGAATCCATTCGGCGTTGTCTCGGGCGTTCCCGACCGTGATTTCCCGCGAGCCGTCGTTGCGCATGAAGCTGTGGCCTTCGATTACGACGGCGGGCGCTCCGAGGGCTTCCAGGAAGAGGTCCAACGTCACCGCGTCGGTAAACTGGGCAGGGAGACCAGAGAACCAGTTGACCTTGACGAGAACTGGTTTATCAATACACTCCAGAGCGCCTAACATACCGCGTAAAGCCGCTGACGTCTTAACGGATCCGGAAAAGAACAGATCGTCCCGGACAGCCGTGCTCCCGTCCTCGTTGTATATCGGCATCTTAACCTTTCTTCTTTTCGGGCTTTTTCTTCTTGGCTTTCTTTTTCGGTTTCTCTTCGGCCTCGGCTTCCGGTTCCTCTTCGGCTTCTTCCTTCTCCTTTTCGAGCCACGCCACATCGACGTCCTCTGGCGCTTCGGCGATTGTTTCTGCAGCCGTTTCTTCGTCCGCGGGCATCGGTTCTGTAGTCCCCGTTATTATGGCTTCGTCCGATTCCTCCGCTTCGGCCGCTTCAGGTTCCGGCGTCGCCGATTCGGACTCCGGCGTCGCCGATTCGGACTCCGGCGTCGGCGATTCGGACTCCGGCGTCGCCGGTTCCGCCGGGGCGGGCACCTCCTCGCCCCGCTTCGCTTCGTCCACGTAGTTCAGTTGAAGCTCCTGTGTGAGCATCGTTAGGGTTTTACTCTCGAGGTCGGTTAAATTCCCGGCGGTGCGTTTTTGAAGGACCATCAACGTATCGATGGCTCCCCGTGCGGCCGGCAAGTTCCGTTCGATTTCGCCGGTCAGCGGGTTCGCGACCTTACCCATCTGCTGCATCGCCGCAGCGTGGAACGAATAGATGACCGATAAAAACATCGCCTCTTCGGGGTCAAGCTCGATTGCGCTCATCAGTACCTCCATTCTTGGTACTTAAAATCGTCGTAATTTAGCTTCTATACAATCCCCTCGATAACCCTAAGCGCGATGCCGTATTTCTGGAACGGCGGCGTGACGTAAACGCCCCGGCACAGGTCCCGGATTTCTTCGAGTACCTCCAACGTTATCGCTACGCCTTCGTCGGCTTCGGCTTCTTTGCCGTTGACGGATGCCGCTTCCATCCGTATGAGTGTCGAATCCGGTACGGTTATCCCCGGGACCTCGTGGTGGATGAACATGGCATGCCTGTAAGTATAGAGCGGTAGTGTCCCGATTATGACCGGAATAGGCTGTTCGCCCGCGAATTCGAGCCAGTCCTTCCACGCCGCCGGGTCGTAGAACGGCTGGGTTATCGCGAAATCGGCGCCGGCATCGACCTTCTCCCGGAAGCGGGACAGCTCCTTCTCCATGTCCTTCGAGGCCGGGTTCAGGGCGACGCCTACTGTTATCTCGGTGGACGCGCCGAGGTCGTTTCCGGCCAGGTCTTTTCCATCGTTCAGGAGGCCTACCATGTTGACCAGACCCGTCGAGTTAAGGTCGAAGACGGAAGTGGCTTTGGGGAAGTCGCCTACTTCGCTCGGGTCACCGGTAAGGGCCAGGATGGCGCTTATCCCGAGGGCCGCCGCGCCGATTAACTCCGATTGGAGTCCGAGTAGGTTCCTGTCCCGGCACGTAAAGTGGAGTATCGGCTCGATACCTACGTCCTCGCGGAGTATGTGAGCCAGAGCTATTGATGACATCCGTACCCTGGCCATCGGGTTGTCGGCTATGTTTACAGCGGAGACGCCGGCTTCTTGCAGCTTTCGGGCGCCCTCGAATGTCGTGTCGTAGTCTACTCCCTTAGGCGGGTCCAGTTCGACGGTGGATACGAACTCGCGCCCGAGTTTATCGAGGAATCCGCCGGCTATGGCCCGTTTGCGCGTTTCGCGGTGGGGGATCCGCTCGCTGACCTCTACGGTCGCCGCCATCGGCCGGCGCGATATGGGCGCACGGTCGGCGATTACCTCGTTCATTGCTTTGACGTGTTCCGGCGTAGTACCGCAGCAACCGCCTACGATGTTTGCGCCCAATTCGGCGAACATCGCGGCGTAGGTCTTGAAGTACTCCGGCGACGCAACGTATACGGTCTGCTCTTCCACCCGGGTCGGGTATCCGGCGTTGGGCATTACCGAGAGGACGAAGTCGCGCCCGCCCAACTCGCCGCCCAGAAGTTTTTCGGCGACCAGGTCGTAAGTCTCCTTCGGCCCCAGGTTGCAGTTGAGGCCGATTCCGTCGGCGCCGGCGTCGAGGAGCCGCCTGAACGCGGTCGTGAGGTTGTCGCCGAATTTGGTGGTCCCGTCGGGCAGGAACGTCATCGAGCAGAACACGGGTACGTCGGTGACCTCCCGGGCGACCGAAAGCGCCTCCAGACACTCGACCGTGCTGGACATCGTTTCCAGCAGGATGCAGTCCACGCCGCCGACGGCCAGACCCGATATCTGTTCTCGAAAAAGGTCGCGGACCTCGTTTATCGTCAGGTTACCGTAAGGCCGAAGCATCGCCCCCAGCGGCCCGACTGAACCGGCCACGTAAACATCGGGCCCAGCGGCCTCCCGTGCTATCCGCGTCGCCGCCTCGGTCATCTCGGCGACACGGTCTTCCAATCCGAACCTGGCGAGCTTGATGGCATTGGCCGCGAAGGTGTGCGTCTCTATGAGCCGGGCGCCGGCGTCCACGTAATCGCCGTGTACTCCGGCCACGAGCTCCGGTTCGTCGAAGACGACACATTGAAGGCAGCCCTCGGGTTCGACGCCCTTCCAGTACAGATACGTCCCCATCGCTCCGTCGGCGAGCAATATCTCGTCCTTGAGTACGTCTAGGATGTTTTTCCTCATTCGTTTCCGCCTTCGCCGTTTCCGCATACCGAGTCGATGAACGAAATAATTTCCCCTTTGTATTTTTCGTTCCGAATGTCGTCAAGCTCGTCCCAGACGATGATGTGGTCGGCCTCCGGGAAGTAGGCGTACCTCTTCGGTTCGTTGGCGGCTTCGTACAAAGAGTCGCCGTGGGCCTTGTCTATTATCCGGTCTCGGCCGCCCTGGATGATTAGAACGGGCACGTGGATGTCGTCGATAGATTCGACCGGGTTTATATCGTCCGGATCGGCGCCGCTGGACTGGACCCGGAACGCCAACCGCGCAATCGGATAGACGACCGGTGCGGGTAGCATCATACGCCGGATGTGCCCCTTCATCGCGTCGCTGAAGCGGGCGAAGCCGCAACTGAGGATGTAACCGTCGACGCCCTCCAAACTGGGGGCGGCAAGAATAGCCGTCGCGGCGCCCATCGAGAGGCCGAAGACGATTAATTTACCTTCGACCATCCCGTTGTCACGGGCGTAATCGATTACGGCTTCGACGTCGCGGACCTCCCGGGCGCCGTACGTTATCGCGTCGTCGCCGGATTCGCCATGGTGGCGGTAGTCGAAGAGTATTACCGAACAGCCGGCGTCGTGTAAAAAACGGGCGTGGCCCAGCAGCCCGTCACGTTCGCCCCGGTCGCCGTTGAGCATCAGGACCGTCGCCCGCGCGTCGTCGCAGGGGATGTGCCACCCGCGCAGGGTTATGCCGTCGGCGGTCTCGCAGGCAAAGTCCGTATAAGGAAGCCCGAAGGCGTCGGGCGTTACCGTGTGGGCGGGGACGCGGGCGCCCACCATGAACCCGATGGTACGCCAGACGAAGGCGAAACCGAACGCGGCGGCGATTACGGATATGATTACAACGACCGCGACCGCAGTAAGCACGGGATGGTTATGGATTAGCTCCATACGATACTTCCGGTTATTATAACTATTTTACGCATAAAGGGAAAGGTAAAAGGTGGAGACGTTAAAAAGGAGCTGTGTTGCTTCGACGCGTCGGACCAGTTCTATACCTGCCAGCGGGTCGTTAAGAACAACCTCGCCTTTTTACGTCAAATAGTGTAGAATACATAGTAACGGAATTAGTAAAATAAAGGAAATAACTTAAATATTAAGGAGATATAGGAAATGAGGAAATTTACGCTATTATCGATAATCGCTGTATATTTGACATCTATTACGGCCCGCGCGACCCACGAGTACCCTGCCCTATTCTTTTTCTGGGATGACTTCTTTACGGGCTATCACTTCACGATAATGGACCCCACAAAAGAAGGACCCGGGAGGATACTATACGATACGGAAATAGACTTCTTCTCATCCGGACTGGGCTTCGACGGTGAAAACATCTGGGCGATTAAAAACGGGCAGATATACGCGTTCGACCGGGAGGGCGATTTCGTAACGAGCTTCGCGCCACCCGTTCCTAATCCGGTAAAATTGGATTACGACGGAGAATACCTCTGGATAGGATGTATGAACGATATTACCAACAGTACCGTCTATTGCGTCAACCTCGACGGCTCGCCGGGGCCTTACGCGCCCTTCGACGTCGAGGGGATTATGGCCCTTACAATACATCAAGACGAGGTACTGACCGTAAACTACGCCGAATATTTCTATTGGAAAACGGTCTGTTACAGGTATTCGAAAACGGGTTCGTTCTTGGGGTCTTTTATTTTTTACTACGCTTGGGGTGACCACCGAGGGACGGGTCTCGCTACGGACGGTTCGTATATATACTTACTGGCGGAAGAAAATTACCATGGAGAATTTTCGGAATTAATCGGGAAATATGATATAGAAGGTAATTTACTCGATGCTTATGTCTTCGACGACTTAGGTTTACCGATAAATAGCGGGTCTTTGGCTTTCGGGTATACGTATGGGACTGGGATCGAAGCCGAGTCGTTAGGTAAAATCAAAGCGTTCTTCGACCGCGAAGGAGGAGAAAATAACAACGGAGGAGAATAAGAGGAGGGACCGATAATGAAAAAGTTAGCCCTAATGTTAATAACTGCGTTGCTGTTAACGGCCGCTACTGCAGAACCGACCGATAAACCGACGATATTCGCTTCTAAATACAATCATTTATATATTTTAAGGCCGCCGGAACCACTTTATATCGACGATTTCGACCTGCCCTGGGGTTATGTAGGTTTAGCCTACGACGGTAGTTATTGGTGGGTAGTCGACTACTACGATACAGTCTATCAATTCGACTACGGCGGCGATTTCGTGTCGAGTTTTACGACTCCGGCCCCCGACCCCAGGGGTTTGGGTTTCGACGGGGAGTATCTTTGGATTAGTTGCGAAGAAAGTGAGTTCGATAACGTAAAAGTTTACCAGTGCGCGTTGGACGGTACGCCCGGACCTATGGGCGATTTCCCCGCGTATGGCTCCGCAGGCTTGAAGTTTTTCCAGGGTAACGTACTCACCCTTACGTACGATAATTACGTATATTTCTATTCCCCGGACGGTACTTTTATCCGGAACCTCGAGATTCTCCCCGACGGTGGTTACGAGCAGCGTACCTACGCTATGGCCGACGACGATACTTACTTATGGATAATTATATACTGGGGAGAGCCATACGAGGACTCGTACGTTTATAAAATAGACCCCGATACCGGCGAGTACGCCGGCGAATCCGTATGGGCCGGTAGTAGTGTACCGTTTTCCGGTTTAGCCTACGCCGATTGGACTTATACAGAGGTGGAAGCCGAATCCCTAGGTAAAATTAAAGCGTTTTTCAGAGAGGGAGGTAAGTAATGAGGGTTTTAACTATAATCGCTTTATTAATGTTGGTTTTTTCCGCGTGGGCCGGTCAGTACCTACCGTGGCCGGAGAGCTACTTCTTCCCTATTGGCACGTGGTGTATGCTGACCAACGACGACGGGGACCGGTTAGATTACATTGACGGCACCGGAAAGACCATTGCTTACTGGGACCCACAGGATTATTATTATATCGTATCTATGAATCGGAGCGTTGAAAGTCACTTGCATTCTATTTTAATGACCCGAACAGTATATACTTGTTTTTATCCGGAAAAACCGTTATAAATGTTACCGTAACGTAAAGCGTTAACGATTTACCTATGAATTGAAGGAGGGACCGAGAATGAAAAAGCTTACCTTAATGTTAATAACTGCGTTACTGCTAACGGCCGTTACCGCGGAAGCGACCGATAAACCGACCATATTCGGTTCTCACTACACCAAGTTATTTATTTTCAGGCCGCCTGATCCGTTTCCTATCGACGACTTCGATATACCTTCGGGTTACGTAGGTCTATCCTACGACGGAGATTATTGGTGGGCTATAGATTACTACGGTACTGCCTATCAATTCGACTACGGAGGCGATTTAGTTTCCAGTTTCACGGCCCCCGACCCCGACACCAGGGGTTTGGCCTTCGACGGGGAATACCTCTGGATAAGCTGCGAAGAAGGCGGACCGGAGTATGTAACGGTTTACCAGTGCGCGTTGGACGGAACGCCTGGACCTATGGGCGACTTTCCTGCGTACGGCTTCGCAGGTTTGACGTTTTTCCAGGGTAACGTACTCACGCTTACCGGCGATAGTTACGTGAACTTTTATTCTCCGGACGGTACTTTTATCCGCGAACTCGAAGTCGAAGGTAGTGCCGGAGATTACACTTCCGCTATGACCAACGATGGCGTCTATTTATGGATAAGTATATCCTGGGAAAAGCGATACGAAGATTCGTACGTCTATAAAATAGACCCTGAAACCGGCGAGTACGCGGGTGAGTATTTATGGGCAGGTGGCAGCACGCTAATCGGTTTAGCTTACGCCGATTGGACCTATACGGAAGTCGAAGCCGAATCTATAGGTAAAATTAAGGCGTTTTTCAGAGAAGGAGGTCAGTAATGAGGGTTTTAACCGTACTCGCTATAGCTACGTCGTCTTGTTTCGCTTGCGCCGGTCCACATTTACCTTGGTACGAAAAGTGCTTCTTTCCGCTAGGCGCGTGGTGTATGCCGACCAACGACGACGGGGACCGGTTAGATTACACCGACGGTACCGGAAAGACCATTGCTTACTGGGACCCACAGGACTATTACTATATCGTATCTATGAATCGGAGCGTCGAAAATTGTTCGTATATTGTTTCGATGACCAGAACAGTATATACTTGTTTTTATCCGGAAAAGCCGTTATAAATGTTACCGTAACGTAAAGCGTTAGCGATTTACCTATAAAATGAAGGAGGGACCGATAATGAAAAAGTTAGCTCTAATGTTAGTAGTTGCGTTACTGCTAACGGCCGTTACCGCCGGAGCGACCGGTAAACCTACCATATTCGCATCGAAGATAGGCCATTTATATATTTTCAGACCGCCTGATCCTCTTCCTATCGACGACTTCGATTTACCGTGGGGTTACATAGGGTTAACCTACGACGGCGATTACTGGTGGGTTGGGGCTTATTATGATACGGTATATCAATTCGACTACGGTGGGGATTTCGTTTCCAGTTTTACTACCCCTCCTGACCCCAGGGGTCTAGGGTTCGACGGAGAATACCTCTGGATAAGCTGCGAGGAAGGCGAATACGGTAACGTGAGAGTTTACCAGTGTGAGTTGGACGGTACGCCTGGGCCTATGGGTGACTTCCCGGCGGTAGGCCACGCAGGTTTAACGTTTTTCCAGGGTAATGTACTAACGCTTACCGGCGGTGGTTATGTAAACTTCTATGAACCTGACGGTAATTTTATACGCGAGCTCGAGGTTTATCCAGACGATTCCTACGAGCATTACACTTCGGCTATAACCAACGATGGTATTAATTTATGGATCCACTTATATCGGGAAGACGACCCGGGATATATAGTAAAAGTAGACTCGGAAACCGGGGACCTTTTACCGGGCGGTTGGTTATGGTACGCCACTACTTTTTCCGGGTTAGCTTACGCTGATTGGACTTATACGGATGTCGAAGCCGAATCTATAGGTAAAATTAAAGCGTTTTTCAAAGACGGAGGTAGGCAATGAGGGTTTTAACCGTACTTGCACTAACCGTGCTTACATGCTTCGCGTGGGCAGGTCCGCATCTCCCGTGGCCGGAAAGTTACTTCTTCCCCATAGGCGCGTGGTGTATGCCGACCAACGACGACGGGGAACGGTTAGATTACACCGACGGTACCGGAAAGACCATTGCTTACTGGGACCCACAGGACTATTCGAAAATGCTCGACCATAAACTCGACTACGGGAGGGTAGCGCTACGGATGACCAATAGCGCGGTAAATCCCAGTAACTGGCCTTTCGATACGGACGCTGACGGTTTACCGGATATAGCCGAGGCTAATAAAGAAGCCGTTAACGACCTTATGGAAATCGGCATTAGGTCTTTCCTTAAACCTTACGAGATGTGGTTTTACGTCAATGGCGCGTACACGTGATTATCGGGTCCCTGCGGAGGGCAGGATCCTACTTATCCGGACCCATTCCCGCCCCCACCTAAAAACCCGGAAGAAGACTGCGTAGGTGAAGGTCAGGGCGGTAACGATTACGAAGCGATATGGGATGATTACGAGGAATATCTTATTAATAAGTACACGACGCACGATCCATCGTTCCCGAGCGTATTCGACCAGTACCGGGACGTCCCGGCGGCCGCGATGATGACGGAAGACGAGCCGTTCCACTGGGACATCCTGCGGAGCAAGGTCCTTGTCGATATGTACGGCGAAAACGACCTAGATAAGGTATTGTTCAATCATCTCGAGGACCGAACGGCCGAAGGTGAAAATCAGGGAGTAGAGGGAATAGATAACTACTATTCGTTCTTGACCTGCCACGAGGGTTTGAAAATCCTGTGCGGATTAACCCACCACATGAAAAACGCTACGTACGCTAACTCCTCCAAGCTCTATAACGGCCTCTACGCCCCTACCGGCGAATACCAGCACGGTTTCCCCTCGATGGAGGCGCGCCTTTCCAGAGCCAGGGAGACCTCTCTGGAATACGACATACCGTACTGGTACGTTCCGTCTTCCGATTATATGAGGAATAAAGATGACCACCCTACGCTCGCGGGTGTTAAAAGGTGGAAATCGCCTCGCGAAATCAGGGCCAACGTGAACATGGCCTTGACATACGGTGCCAGAGGTATAGTATATATAGCCTTTTACAACGCCCGGCAAGGAACGGATGAATACGGTGAAATGTCCGAAACCATCTTCGATAACGAAGGGAATTTAAAAGTAGGCAATTACGATCTAGTTAACTATTGGAAAAAGCAAGACAAGCTACCGAATACGATGGGATATTACGAAACGCCCATTACGTACGAAGAGCTTTATGACGAGCTAATCGACATAAACACGAAGCTAGATACAGTCCGGAACGTTTTAAACACGACGATTTCCCTCGATGCGTTCCGCTACGACGATGTCCCGCGGAGCCTCGTCTGCGACTACGAGGGCAACCGGGACCGGGGCGAAGACGACGACTACCCGCCCGACTACGAAGAATGCGTCGACTTCCTCGACTTCGGGACATTTGTCTGTCCGTACACCGGCGTGCGGTACTTCGCCGTCTCGGACCGGTTCTGCAACTGGCCGCCGGCCGACTTCCCAGACCCGCCAGAAGAAGACGAGGTTACGGTCCGACACCCCGGCCGCGTAATTTTCGATATCTACGACGATGACCCTGACCCCGATTACTTCACTTACTTCAAGATAGCAGACCTCGACCACGGCGACGGCGTAAGCACCTTCGAGGTGGAGTTGGACAACGCCGACGGGCGTATATTCAAGCTCGACCCATGCCTCAACTACAATCCCGGTTTCGAGGACGACGAGAACCCGTACGCGCCGCCTCCGGATTGGACGATTCACGATGGCGAAGGTTTTATCGGCGGCTTTGAAATTACCGACGAAACGGCCCGCAAAGGCGACTGGAGCCTAAAGGTCTACGAATTGTATGACGGCGCTCTATTTAAGTTGGACAACGACATGGAGCTCGATATAGGCGAGGACGTCTTCGCCGGGATGATGTACCGCCTTTCCGGTTACATCAAAAACTCGCACGGTTCGGCGGCGAGCGCCGCACTCGGGGTCAAGTTGGAACAAACCGTACCCGCAATCGCCGGTACTATTACTATAAACGGTGGTACGGAATGGGCGGGCCCCGACGGCTGGGTTTATACGTACGCGGACTTCGAGATGCCCGAACCTTACGAGAACCCTCCCCGCGATACGATATGGACGCAGATAGGCGTGGCCGACGGAGACGAGAACAGCACATTATGGTTCGATGAAGTGAGCCTCGAACCCCTCAGCCGCGTCTTCAACGGTCACTTCGAGTACGATGGCGGGGATTGTTGGCCGGGCGAGTCTCCCGGTTGGGGCTCCCGCTTGGGCTCGCCCGGGCAGAATTACTGGCGCTCCTCGCCCGGCTACTACGGCGACTACTGCTTGAAGGTGAGCGCCAAAGCCGAAGAAGACAATGTGGTTAGAAACGATGAGAAACTATATCTGGGGAAAGGAACTAACTACGTGGTTACCGGTTGGGCCCGGAGAGGTTCGACGATTCAGGGTGTGGACGCCGAAGTCGTCGTGGAGTTCTACGCGAGCAACGGCGACATGTTCAACAAAAAGTCGTACGTCGTCCCGACGGATGGCGATTGGTACCGTTTCAATGTCTCGATAACGCCGGACGATTGGGAAACCGCTATATACCCGATAGCCCCCAACACGCCGCCGGCCTACGTTAGAATAGCGTGCAAGATGGAGGCCGGTTCCGGTGACGCTTACTTCGACAACATAGAGCTACTCGAGACGAACCTCGCGCCCAACGGGAGCTTCGAGCTGGCCGAAGAGGGGCCGCACTGGCCGGACCGGTGGGGTTACACGGGCGTAGTGCCGCAGCCGGGCCCCGGAGACCCGGTGTGGTCGGCCCTCTACGACGCCGACGCCAGATACGATAGGCGGTGTTGGCGGGTGCGCACGCCGCCGAATAATATAAACTACGCATCCGAGACGTTTATGTTGGAGCCGGATACCCAGTATCGACTATCGGGTTGGCTGAGGAACTTCGACGTACCCGGCGGGTTGCCGAACCCGGCCGGTTGCAAGTTGAGCATAACGCTCTACGACGACTCGGGCGGATTCGAAGGTTCGTATTCCACGGATAAGGTTAGTAACTCCGAGGAGTGGACGTATAAGTATAAGGACTTCACTACGCCGCAGACCGAGGCAGGATATTACGGCAGGGTAACCGTTATCGAGGAGGAAGGTGCGTACTCCAGCGCCGCCGACGGGATACGGGTGTTGCCGACGAGTATTCTGGAATAAACGGTGTTTAATACAAGTATCACTTGCCTAAAAGGCTCGCGTTTCGCGGGCCTTTTTCGCGATGTTTGCTGTAACCCAAAATCCCTTGACATCCCCGGTTGCGTGATGTATATTTTTCAAACACGGGGCTGTGGCGCAGCTGGAAGCGCGTCTGAATGGCATTCAGAAGGTCAGGGGTTCGATCCCCCTCAGCTCCAATCGTGAACGAGGGCGCAGGCCGGCGGGTTCTAGGGCCTGTGCGTTTTTGCCTTAAAGGGATAATTTTATGAAGGACGAAGGTTCCATGCAACTCATCCCCTGGGTTATCGAACAGACGGCCCGCGGCGAGCGGTCGTATGACATCTTTTCGCGCCTGCTCAAAGAGCACATCATCTTCATAGGCGCGCCGATAGACGACAACATCGCCAACCTGGCGATCGCGCAACTCCTTTACCTAGAAAAGGAGGACCCGGGCAAAGACGTCGTCATGTACATAAACTCGCCGGGCGGTTCGGTCTCGGCGGGCCTGGCCATATACGACACGATGCAGTTCGCCCGCTGCGACGTCGCGACCTACTGCATCGGCCTGAGCGCGAGCATCGCGGCGGTTCTCCTGGCCGCGGGGACCAAGGGCAAGCGGTACGCTCTGCCCCACAGCACCATATTGCTTCACCAATTGTCGGCCGGTTTCTCGGGCCAGGCATCGGACATCGATATCCACGCGAGGGAGGTCCTTCGGCTCAAGAGGGTCCTGAACGAGATCTTCGTCGAACATACCGGTAAGGACTATACGACCATCGAAAAGGACACCGACCGAGATTTTTTCATGACGCCCGAAGAGGCCGTCGATTACGGTATAATAGACGAGATAATCGTCCATCGGAAGAAAGACGAAGGTAAAAAGGCCAAGTGAAAGGCGAGCGGACAGACGAGAGCCCGTTCACGAGGTGCGCTTTCTGCGAGCGAACCGAAGCCGAGGTCGGGCGCTTGATGGCCGGCTCAAGCGCCGCCATATGCGACGACTGCGTGCGGCTTTACACGCAGGTGCTCCGGGACGATGTCGCGTACGAGTCGCCGCTGCCGGTGGACGCCAACTCGGTGTCGCCCGCCAAGATTTATAACGCGCTCGGGCAATACGTCGTCGGCCAGGAGCGCGCCAAGCGAGTCCTTTCGGTCGCCGTTTACAACCATTACCAGCGTATAAGCAATAAAGCGCGTATCGCCGACGAAGACGTGGAGCTGGAGAAATCGAATATCTTGCTCGTCGGGCCGACGGGGAGCGGCAAGACGCTGCTTGCGCGGACGATGGCGAGGATTCTCCGGGTCCCGTTCGCCATCGCCGACGCGACGACGTTGACCGAGGCCGGTTACGTTGGCGAGGACGTCGAGAACATCCTGTTGAAACTTTTAGTGGCCGCCGGCGGCGACGTCAGCCGCGCGCAGGTCGGTATCATATACATAGACGAGATTGACAAGATCGGGCGGCGGGCCGAGAACCCGTCGGTGACCCGTGACGTCTCGGGCGAAGGCGTTCAGCAAGCCCTCCTCAAGATAATCGAGGGCTCTGTCGCGAACATCCCGCCGCAGGGCGGGCGGAAACACCCGCACCAGGCTTTTATACCCCTCGACACCACCGATATCCTATTCATCTGCGGGGGGCACTTCGAGGGCCTGGACGGGATTATCTCGCGGCGGTCAGGTGAGGCGGCCATAGGGTTCGGCGCCGAATTGAAAATCGGTGAATTTAAGAAGTCGCCGCTTTCGGACGAAATCGAGCCGGGTGACCTGCTCGAGTTCGGATTGATACCCGAGTTAATCGGGCGGCTCCCCGTCATCGCGACCCTAGACGAACTGACTGAGGACGAACTGGTGACGGTGTTGACGAAACCCCGGAACGCCATCGTCAAGCAGTACGAAAAGATGCTGGCGCTGGAGGGCGTTGAGCTTACGGTGACCGACGGCGCCCTCAGGTCGATGGCGCGGGCGGCGCAGGACCGCGGCTCCGGCGCCCGCGGGCTCCGGGCCATAATGGAGCGCTTTATGACCGACGTGATGTTCGATATACCGGGGCGGGACGACGTCGCGCGGGTGGTAATCGACAAGGCGACCGTCGAGAAAGACCGGCCGCCCAGGGTAATCGCCGTCGGCGGGTCGGAGATGGACCTGGCTAGTTAGACCGGGTTAAACGAATATTAACGGCCGGGGTGTACCCCGGTTTTTCTTTTACCTTGACTTCTCGTACTCGCCGGAATAAATTGAAATAAGTAAGATATTGTAATGATATGATGGAGACGGACGACAACGCGACCGAGGTTCCGTTAGTTTCAGTTATAATCCCTTGCCGCAACGAGCGGGATTATATCGAACGGTGTCTTGGGACCGTTTTTACCCAGACCTGGCCCGCGGACCGCCTCGAGGTCATCGTGGTCGACGGTATGAGCGACGATGGCACCCGGGGGATACTGACTCGACTGGCCGAACAGTACCCGAACCTTGAGGTCGTGGATAATCCTCGACTTACTGCGCCTGCGGCGATGAACATAGGCCTGGACGCGGCCGGCGGCGATTTTATCGTCCGGGTGGACGCCCACGCTGCGATACCGCCGGAGTACGTCGAGATCGGCGTGCGGTACCTCGAAGAGCACCCGGAAGTGTGGTGCGTCGGAGGACCCCGGAGCCGGGTGGGCGAGGGGCCGGTAGGCGAGCTGGTTGGTGCCCTGTCCAGCAGCGTCTTTACGACCGGCAACACTTACAAGCGGGTAGGTCGATACGAGGGGCCGACGGACCAGGTGGCGTACCCTATCTGGCGCCGTGAAGTATTCGAGGCCGTCGGCCACTTCGACGAGGACATGGTCCGGAATCAGGACGACGATATGGACGTTCGGGTGTTGAACGCCGGCGGGATTATTTACCAACTCCAGGACCTCCGGGCGACCTATTACGTACGGAGTAACGTAAGGAAAACACTGCGTCAATTTTTCCAATACTCTTATTGGAAACTCTTCGTATTGAAGAAGAACGGCCGCTTGCCCGATTGGAAAGCAGCGGTACCGACGGCGTTCTTTTTATCGTTAATCGTTTCGGGGATTATCGGCGTGTTTTGGCCGCCGGCGGCTTACGCGGCGCTCGGAATCCTGGCGTGTTACGGTCTTGCCGCCATCGCTTTCGCTTTCCCGGTGGCTTTTAAGTCCCGCTTGTGGTTCTTACTGGTCGTACCGTTTCTTTTCACCGCCTTGCACGCCGTTTACGCGTGGGGGTTCCTGCGGGGTTTTATAGACGCGTACGTGTTCGGTTTGACGGCCGCCGACGCGGCGGTTAAGGGGTCGACCACCAGGATTACAAGGTAACGATGGCTATACAGCAAAAAACCCCGGCCTCCCGTCGGGGTCGTTATTAACTGAGTTTCCCTAACGTCCCGTCTTCTTGAATAACTGAGTAGGGTCTTCGAGCCGCCCGGTGAGCATGCTGGCGGCGACGGTCGCCGCGCTCGCTATGTAAAACTTCGCGTTTGCGTCCGCTAATGGCCGCGCCGCCGAGAACGTCGTAACCGCGGCGGCGAACTCAGTTTCGACCGGTTCGGGGGGGCCGGGCCGATGGTCGCCGCCCAATCCAAGTTCGTCGGCTAGTCCCGGCGACACACCGTAGAGTACACAATCGTAGTAAACTTCGTGGCCCGAAAGGACGTGTTTTACCGCGTCCAGGGCCGACCCGCCCAGCGCGCCCAGGTAACCTGTCGAGACGAAAGGGCGGTCTAGGTCGGCGACGGGGAGAGCCGATTCGCCGTCCCATACTTGCGGCTCCAGCCGCGTCAGGTCGTACTCCACGACGGCGGTCGCGCCGGGTTCGTTATCGGCCATTAATTCGCTCCCGTCGGCACCCATCGCCTCGACGACTTCGGCGAATAACCCTCGTTCCAGGTCGCAGACGCCTTCGAGGGTCGTCCCCGAAAAGCGAACGCGGCCACCCGAGAGCGTACCGCGTCCAACTTGCCCTAATAGATACAAAGCGACGTCCGCCGGTAGTACCCCCTGCCCGAGTTCGCCGCCGCAGACTAGGTCGTAAACGGGATCACTTCCATTTGCCTTCTTCGTAGACATAGTAGGGTACGAAGCGGATTTCCAGCCCGGCCTTCGACCCGAACGATTTCATTAAGTCGCCGGTCGCTTCGTCAATGGTGTCGTTCGGCGGCGGTCCCGGACCCGTCAGCGTTACCACCAGCGTTTCGCCCGTTTCGCCGTCGACCCAGTCTGCGGCCGCGATCGAGTATCCTTTCTTCGCCGGAAAGTACTCGTTTAGCAGGGCGTTGACCTTGTTTCCCCGGTTCTGAAAGCTTATGTCCGTCGCCAGAAAGTAGGCCATCGGTACGGCGACGAGAAGAGTTAGCGCGGCGGCCACCTTAAGCGCCGCGGCTCGGCCTTCGCGTCCTTTCTTCCCCCGCATCGGCGAATACCCGAGCGCTATGAAGACGAGGGTGGTCGCCAGCCCGATGGCGATTATGTTCGCCAGGAAGAGTAGACCCGCGCCCAAAATAATCGCAGGTTCCAGGTTCCCGATACCGATTCCGACGGCGCCTAGCGGTGGTACGAGCGCCGCCGCAATCGCCACCCCCGGCAAGGACGCCGAGAGGTGCTTATAGGCGAACGTGTACGCGCCCGCCAGCCCGGCGGCGAAGGCGACGCCAAGGTCGAGTAACGTCGGTTCCGTCAGGGCCGTAACGTACCGCCCTTCGACGAAGCCGGGCGCGAGTATCGCGACGGCGGTGGAGAACAAGACCGCCGTTAGGGCGCCACCGGCGACCGACCCGAGGACTTGGCGTACTAGTTTTAAGTCGCCGCGAGAGAACGATAGGCCCACGGCAAGTACCGGCGACATCAAGGGCGCCACGAGCATCGCGCCGATGATGACCGGGATGCTGTCGAGCAGGAGCCCAAGTGTGGCGATGACCGCCGCGACGGCGGTCAACACGTAGTATGTTTGGTCCGGCTTGGCCGCGCTCGCTAGGATGTCGTACGCTTCCCTTTGAGGCGTGAGTTTCGGCCTCGACCGGAAAATCCTTTTAATCGGCATTTTCGTCGCCTACTTGGAGTCGGCGGCTTTCTTCGAAAGTGTTTTCTGCGCTTCGTCGACTACCTGCTCTATCTTCTCGACGGCCGCTTTCGTCACTTTCTCCGTTTCGTCTTTAACGTCGGCGGCGAACTTAGCGATGTCCTCGCGGGTCTCGGCGCCGGCCTTGGGGGCGAAGAGGATTCCGAGTACGCCTCCTACGATACCGCCCACGATGAAAGATAGAAACATTAATCCACTGGTCTGTCCCGTGCTATCAGTCATACTGACTCCTTTAATTATAAGGTTACCGTTTATTCGGCTTCTTCGGATTCATTCTCGCCGCCGGACTTTACGGACTTGGCGGTTTCGGCGGCGAACCTTTCGCCGAAAATCTTTGTGACGAAGTCGGTTACGAAACCGACTATGTTTACTACGACGGTGATTTTGCTAATCAGATTATCGTTGATGAACGTAATCGTCCCCGCGACCTTTCCGACGACCTCCCGGACTTGGGACGCCGAGTCGGCCAGCGCGCCCGAAGCCTGGGCCGCGTTGTCGGCCGCCGTTCTGGCGTATTCGACGGTCTCGCGTACGTTCTTCATCGTTTCGGGTAGCTCTTTTTCGACGTCGCCGATGACCTTATTGAGCCCGCCCAGGGCGTTGCCGAGACGTATCAGGGCGTACGCCAGGGTTGCGCCGACGACGACGAGGGCGAAGGCCCCCGCATAATACAAAAACGCACTCGGGTGCATAAAATCTCCCGGTCAAAGTTTATTTACTCGCTAAAGGCGAAACTTCCAGCAAGCGCCGTACAATTACCGGTAGTATTCGTATTAATCGTTCGATTTCCGCTTCGGTGTTGTATCGGCCCATGCTTATGCGGACCGAACCTCGGGCTATTTCCGGCTTTATCCCCATGGCTAAGTGAACGTGCGACGGTTCCGGTGACCCCGAACTGCACGCCGAGCCCGTGCTTACGGCGAAGCCCTCCGAATCGAGCGCCAGCAGGACGGCTTCGCCGTCGAGACCGGGGAAAGATACGTTCACGGTCCCAGGTAATACCATCTCCGTGTGCCCGACGATTATCGCTTCGGGTGTGTCTTCGCCAATCGCGTTCACGAGCAGTTTACGGAGTTTGAGGAGATGGGCCGCTTCTTCCCGTTGCTCCCCGACGGCCATCTCGAGAGCTTTGGTCAGCCCGACGATTCCCGCGGCGTTGGTCGTACCCGCCCGGCGCCCGCGTTCCTGGTGTCCGCCGTGGATAACCGGCTCGAGTTCGACGCCGGAACGCACGTACAAAGCGCCTACACCTTTAGGGCCGTAAAATTTATGGGCCGCTATCGCCAGCATGTCCGCGTTAAGCTGCTCGACGTTCACCGGTAGTTTGCCGACCGACTGTACCGCGTCGGTGTGGAACAGGACGCCCCGGTCGCGGCAGATTCCGCCCAGTTCCGTTATCGGCTCGACTGTCCCGACCTCATTGTTGGCGTGCATTACGCTGATCAGGACCGTGTCGTCTCGAATTGCCGCTTCCAGGTCGCCGGGGTTGACCAATCCGGTCTCGTCGACTGGCAGATGTGTTACGTCCCACCCTTCCTGCGCGAGCCAGTCGCAGGACTCAAGCACCGCCGGGTGCTCGACCGGCGAAGTTATAACGTGGCGGCCTTTATCCCGATACTTGTACGCGGTTCCTATGATAGCGAGGTTGTCGGCCTCGCTGCCGCCCCCGGTGAATATGATTTCGTCGGGCGACGACGCGCCCAGAAGCTCGGCGACGCGCTCACGCCGCTTCGCGACCTCGCGGCCGACTTCCTGCCCGAGCCTGTGAATGCTCGATGGGTTGTAGCCCTTTTCGGTGAAGAAGGGCAGCATCTCCTCGACGACGGCCGGGTCGCAGAGCGTTGTCGCGTTGTTATCTAGATATACTTCGTTCATACATCGTCCTTCACGTGGGTTGGGATATTATCAAATATAACGGCGTTAGTCAATATAATCCGGCGGCCGATACGGCTTGACTTCCGGCCGTTACAGTGGTATAAACATAGATTACTAATCCGTAAGGTAATAATCATATTCATACCGAGTATAGATACCCGAAAAGGTGGTTTCCGATGAAGGTAAAGCTGTTGTCGTTCACAGTTGTGTTTCTAGTTGTGTGTGCCCCGGCGTTCGGCTCGTCGCCGTCGGATTATATGGTGGAGGTCGAGCCGGGCGTTTACGAAGTTACGGACCGAATTCTCGTAGTACTCGAAAGAGGTGTAGAAGTAAACCAACTGGGCGAAGCCTACTTCGGTATAGAGTCGTTGGACGCGCTGGCCGCCGACCTTAGCGTGATAGACGTCGAACAGGAGTTCTTGAACTCGGGCCCCGAGTTCGACCTGGACCGTCACTATATAGTGCACTTCGACCTCGCCGCGGCGACCGACGCGTTGGCGGAACGAGCGGTCGCCGAGTTCGCCGCGGACCCGAACGTCAGGACCGCAGAGAGGATTAGGGTTTGTCGCGTCAACCTGATACCGGACGACCCCAAGTTCAACCTGCAGTGGGGTCTCTTTCCAAGTCAGGAGTTCAATATCCGTGCTTACCGAGCTTGGAACATTACGACCGGCTCCACGAACGTAAAGCTCGCCATCGCCGACACGGGCGTCGCGTACGACCACGAGGACCTCGAGGACAATATATGGCACAATCCCGGGGAGTCTTATAACGGTTCCGACAGCGACGGCAACGGTTACGTCGACGACGTAATAGGTTGGGATTGGGTGTCCAACGGGAACCCCCATGAGGATGGCGAGGATTGGTGTAACCCGGATAACGACCCGATGGACTATATGGGCCACGGTACACATATATCCGGTATAGCCAGCGCCTTTACGGACAACGGCATCGGGGTCGCGGGCGTAAACTGGAACGCCCAAATAATGTGCCTGCGAGTCGGCTGGTCCGACTGGCCGGACGGGTACGTCGGTATGGACTATTGCGCCCAGGCTATGTACTACGCCGCAAACGAGGGCGCCGACGCGTACAACGCGTCATGGGGCAACTACAACAGCGGCGGCTTAGGCGCGGCTACCGATTACTTTATCAATCACGACGGCGTCGTAGTTGCCGCCGCCGGGAACAACGGCACGACCGCCCATTCCTACCTTTGTGGGAGAGACGATGTCTTGGCGGTTGCGGCCATTACGTCGAACGGAAAGAAGGCCGATTATTCCAATTACGGTAACTTCGTCGATTGCTGTGCGCCCGGGTCCGGCGTATACAGTACGATGTATCGCGGTCCTACGGACCAATACTATTACTCGTACTTAAGTGGGACGTCTATGGCCGCGCCTTTCGTTACGGGTCTTGCAGGGTTGATTCGCGCCAAATTCCCTGGTTACTCGGACTCCCAAGTGCGCTGTGCGATTGAGGACGGGTGTATGGACATCGACGATATTAACCCTGGGTACGAGGGTAAGCTGGGTGAAGGGCTGATAAATTGCTACAACTCGCTCGTTAACAACAACGACGTTGAATTGGAGTATTTCACCGCCGACAGTACTCCTCGCGGCGTGCAATTGAAGTGGGACGCCGAGGAGTTCGATACCGCAGGGTACAACCTGTACCGTCGCGAGTCTATAGGCGGCGAAGCCCGGTCCAGCGACAATCTTGAAGGTTACGCGAAGGTTAACGCCGACTTGATAAGCGGTACCGGCCCTTACGTCTACCTCGACGGCGGGTTGGACGACGGTGGTTACGAGTATATCCTCGAGGACGTCGATTTGAGCGGTAAAGGGACGCAGCACGGGCCGGTTTTTGTGGATCACAATCCATCGTTGCCCGGTACGTACGCGCTGTTCGCGTGTCGGCCGAATCCGGCGTTCGGAAATGCTGTAATTTCGTTCTCGGTTCCCCTGGGCCATACAGGCGCGGTCGAACTCGTCGTGTACGACATCGCAGGACGTAAGACGATGGACTTGTCCCGTAGCGCCGTCGAGCCTGGCTCCCACGACGTTGAGGTCGACACGTCGGCGTTGGCGCCGGGCGTGTATGTTTATCGCATGACCGCCGGCGACTTTTCGGCGATTAAGAAGATGGTAATCGCCCGCTGACCGACGGCGTGCTCTAACTGGGAAAATCAAGGTCGTTCGATTGCGGGGAGGAGGTGAAAAACCTTCTCTCCGTATACTATTATATATGGTAGAATTTCTGAGCGAGAACGGTTATAATACTCGGAAAATCGATTGTAACGAAGACGGAGGAGTGGGTTAAACCCGCGGCGCGACCGCGTTGTCAACTAGTTGAGCGTTTGATTCGCGTTGTGTTGGGTGCGGGCCGCCGGTGAGGGCGGGCCGTATAGATGGTGTTTTAAATTCGGAGGACGAAATATGGCTTTCGACGTGAAAACTAAAATAAGCCTGGCGGCCATAGCGCTGGCGGCGTTCGTCGCCGGTGTCGCAGTCTCGGGTACGTTAAATATTACGCCGCACCTGTCGGCGGACGACGACACTGGCGACCTCGAAGCGCTGCGGGACATCGGCACCGGGTTTTCGGCGATAGCGAAAGAGGTCTCGCCGTCGGTGGTAAACGTAAGTGTCTCGCGGACGGTAAAGAATTCGTTTCAGGGTTTCGACTTCTTCGGCGGTAGCCCCTTCGACGATTTCTTTGACTTCCGCGTACCGGAGAACGAGGAGTACTTAATCGAGGGCGCCGGCTCTGGCGTTATAGTCTCGGAAGACGGGTACATCCTGACCAATAATCACGTGGTCGAAGGTGCCGAAGAGATTACGGTTCGGACGCTCGACGGTAAGGATTACGACGGCGAGCTTATCGGTACCGACCCCCGGACCGACCTGGCGGTGATAAAGGTCGACGCCGACGGCCTCCCGGCGGCAAAGCTCGGCAATTCCGACGAGATACAGGTGGGCGAGTGGGTGCTCGCGATAGGGAACCCGTTCCAACTGTCCCACACGGTCACGGCCGGGATAGTTTCGGCCAAAGGCCGGGCCAACGTGGGTCTGGCGGACTACGAGGACTTCATCCAAACCGACGCGGCTATAAACCCCGGCAACTCCGGCGGAGCGTTGGTCAATCTTGACGGCGAGGTCGTCGGGATCAACACGGCCATAGCCAGCCGTACGGGGGCGTATAGCGGCGTGGGATTCGCCATCCCCATTAATATGGCCGGGACGATAATGGAGCAGTTGATAAAGACGGGCAAGGTTACCCGTGGATGGCTCGGGTTGTACATCCAGCCGATTACGGCCGAACTGGAAGAGCAGTTCGACCTTCCCGACGAAGACGGCGCGCTTGTCTCCGAAGTAGTCGATGGCGGGCCGTCGGACGACGCCGGTCTGAAGCGCGGCGACGTCGTCATCGAATTCGACGGAACACACATAAAGGACGTTAACCAACTCCGGATGATGGCGGCCGGTACCCAAGTCGGTAAGAAGGTAAAGGTTAAGGTACTTCGCGACGGTCGGGAGAAGACGTTCACGGTGAAAATAGGGGAACTTCCCGAAGAAGAAACGGGAAGTATGTTCGAACCGCCCGGAAGCGAACAGAAGATGAGTGACAAGGTGGGGTTCAGTGTGATGAACCTTACCGATAATACCCGCGAGCAGCTCGGGTTGGAGCCGGGGACGAAAGGCGTCGTCGTCGAGTCAATAAAGCAGACGTCCGACGCGTATCAGAACGGTCTGCGCCGAGGTGACGTAATCGTCGAGATTAATGGCGAACCGATAAGCGGTTTGTCCGATTATCAGGCGAAGGCGTCGACGCTGAGCGAGGGCGATAAGGTGCTTCTGCTCGTCATTACCGGCGGACATACGCGATACGTAACGTTTGAGGTGGGCGGTTAGTTGCGTTGATGACGACGGATCGCGATTATTACGAGGTTTTGGACGTCGGCAGGGGCGCCAGCGTCGATGAGATAAAGAAGGCTTATCGGCGCCTGGCGCTCCAGTACCATCCGGACCGTAATCCCGACCCCGAAGCGGTCGAAAAGTTCAAAGAGGCTTCTGAGGCGGCCGAGGTGCTGACCGACCCGGACAAACGGGCGATATACGACGCGTACGGGCACGCCGGGCTTCAGGGTCACGGCTTTACGGGTTTCGCCGATATCGAGGACATATTCCGGGGTTTTTCGACCAGCGGGGTTTTCGGCGACCTGTTCGCCGACTTGTTCGGCTTTACCGGGGCGCGCCGCGGGCGACGCCCGAAACGCGGCTCCGATCTGGTGTACCGGCGTCACATAACCCTAGAGGAAGCGGCGTACGGGTTGGAGGATACGGTCGAGGTCGAGCGGTTGGCCGTCTGCGAAGCCTGCGGTGGAACCGGCGGCCGCGATGGCGCCCACCCGGTAACGTGCCCTACCTGCGGCGGAACGGGACGGGTCGCGACGCACCGGGGTTTTTTCTCCCTGGCGACCACGTGCTTGAATTGCGGCGGTACCGGCGAATCGGTCGACGACCCGTGCCCGGAATGTAATGGCGAAGGGCGCAGGCCGGAAACCGTGTCGATAAGCTATAAGATACCGCCCGGCGCCGACGACGGCGTCCGAATACGCCTTACCGGCGAGGGCGAAGCCGGGCCCTGGGGCGGCCCGCCGGGCGACCTGTACGTGCAGGTGGCCGTCGAGCAGCATCCGCTTTTCAAGCGGCACGGCGACGATACGATATATGATTTGGGGGTCTCGCCGGCGGCCGCCGCGTTGGGGCGAAAGACCACGGTGCCCACTATCTGGGGCGAGACCGAAATCAAGATACCGGCGGGTTCCCAGCACGGTGATACGGTAAAGGCCCGGGGCGAGGGGATGCCGAGGCTCCGCGGCGGTGGAAGGGGAGACCACGTTGTGAGGCTGTCGGTTATCGTTCCGCGTAAGCTATCGAAAAGGGAAAAAGAGCTTTATAAGAAGCTCGACGAACTGGAGGAGGATAAAAGTGGGTAAGTATATGCGGTTACTCGTTTGCGTTATGTTCGCGGCCGTCGTTTTAGTCGGCTGCGGTGGCGAAGACCCGGCGGTCGGGATATACGACCGTGCTAAGGCGGCCTTCGACGACGGGGAATACGAGGTCGTCGTTGACCTTTGCGACGAGATAATGTTGGATTACCCCGAAAGCGAAACCTTGGAGGATACGAAGGAACTGAGGTTGGACGCCAGGCGTGAACTTCTGTTTGAAGAGAGTAAAGCGTTGGCTAACTCCGGGCGTTTCGACGAGGCCGGCGAGTTGTTAATGGAACTTGCGAAGATAGCCGGCGACGACGTAAAAGCCAACTACGGCATCGGCTGGATATACCTGCAGATGGCCAACGCTTTCGCGTCCGAAATGATGTCGGTTCACCCGGCGATGCGGGGCGAACTAGCCATGATGTCGGGAGCGTATATCGAACTCGCGAAATATCGTTTTGAGAGATGCGTCGAGATTGATGAAAACGACTCTTATGGGCACAAGGGCATGGCGTTGTACTATTACTCCACAGACGACCAGGATAAGGCCCTTGAAGAAATAGACAAGGCCATCGAAAGCGCGCCCGACGACACCGAAAGGATAAGTACCCGGGGGCTCCGCGCGACGATACTGGCCCAGAAGGAGGACTTCGAAGCAAGTAAAGCGGAAATCGATAAGCTGGCCGAGGACTTCCCCGATAGGGGAGAGGTTTACCTTTCGCTGGCCGAGTACCACCTGCGGAAGGATATGACGGACTTTCAGAAACCGTTGGACGCGGTAAACACAGGCCTGGAAAAAGAAATCGAGGACGAGGCGACCAAAGGGCGGATGCTGTCGCTAAAGGCTCAACTAATGGCCCAGACCGGCGACTTCGATGGGGCGATGGAAGCGCTGAAGGAGGCCCTTGAGATAGACCCGCTCAATCAGTCTTATATTGACACGTTCGCGCTGGTTTACGCGCAGGCGGAAATATCGAAAGAGTAACGACGAGCCGTATAATTCTACGCGAAAGGCGCGCTATAGTAGGAGGTTTACTATGTTTAGAAGCGTAGTGGTTGTTTTGGTTTTGGTGGCGATTGCCGCCCCGGCGGCCGCCCAACCGACGGGTAAGATAGTTTTCACGTCGGTGCGGGACGGTAACGCCGAGGTCTGCATTATAAACGCCGACGGGACCGGGTTCGAGAATCTGACCGACGACGACGCGTACGATGACCAACCGATGCTTTCGCCCGACGGAACGGAAGTGGTCTTCGTCTCGAACCGGGACGGGAACCGTGAACTCTACTTGATGAACATAGCGAACGGAAACGTCGTGCGGCTCACGAACACCGACGATTCGGAGATAGACCCTGTCTTTACCGCCGACGCGTCCGGTGTGATTTATACGCTGGAGACCGACAAAGGCCGCGATGTGTACGAGCTCGACCTGGTTTCGGGGGAATCGCGGGCGATTTACGCCGGCGGGGAGGGCGAACGCATGGCGTACCAGGGACCCGGCGGAGAGATGGTGTACGTCGCCGACGTCGGCGGCAACGATGAGATAATGATCGAAGACTCGGGCGGCAGCAGGCAGTTGACGGACTTGCCCGGTATCGATTTTATGCCGACAATAACCCCCGACGGCGAACAGGTGTTTTTCGTAACCACGAGAGAAGGGGATTACGACCTTTATTTAATGAACGCGGACGGGACGGGCGAGCGGCCGTTCTTGAACACGGAAACCGGCGAGGGCCGGGGTGCGCCTTCGCCCGACGGTGGCTACGTGGCCGTGGCCAACGAAGAGACCGGGACGCTGGACATTTGGATATACGATATGGACGGTAACCGGGTATTGCAGTTGACCGACGACGCGTACGACAACTACGAACCGCACTGGTCGAAGTAGGCGGGGTCATACTATGAAGGTTCTCGTATCCGGCGGCGCGGGGTTTATAGCCTCCCACGTGACCGATAAGTACATAGACCTGGGGTACGACGTCGTCGTAGTCGATGACCTGTCCACGGGTAAGCGCGACAACCTGAACCCGGCGGCGGTTTTTTATGAACTCGACATCCGTGACCCGCGGTTGTTTGAGGTCGTAGGCGACGAGAAGCCGGACGTCATCAACCATCACGCCGCCCAGATAGACGTCAGGACGTCGGTGCAGAGGCCCGATTTCGACGCCGACGTGAACATCGTCGGTTCGATAAAGCTGCTCGAGGCGGGTCTGGCCGCCGGTACGCGGCGGTTCATCTTTGCCAGTACCGGCGGCGCCGTATACGGCGAACCGGACCCGTCGCTGCTCCCCGCCGACGAGGAGACGCCTGCGCGCCCGATTTCACATTACGGTTGTTCCAAGTTGGCTTTCGAACATTATCTCTACCTGTACCGGGTGCAACGCGGGTTGGACTACGTAATCCTCCGTTACCCCAACGTCTACGGTCCCCGGCAGGACCCCCACGGCGAGGCCGGGGTAACGGCGATATTCGCCCTCAAAATGCTGGGCGACGAGCCGTGCGTGATATTCGGCGACGGGACCGAGACCCGGGAATACATCTATATCGACGACATCGTCGAGGCCAACGTCCTGGCGCTCGAGAAGGGGACCGGCGAGACGTATTGCCTAGGTCGGGGCGTTGAAGTAACGGTTCCGGAACTCTTCGAGAAGTTGGCGGCGTTGACCGGCTATTCGCAAGAGCCGCTGTGGGAACCCTTACGGCCCGGCGAGATACACCGAATCTGCGTCTCCGGCGAGAAGGCCCGACGCGAACTCGGCTGGAAACCCAAAGTCGAGTTGGACGAAGGGTTGGCCGAATTGGTGGAGTTTTTCAGGGGGAAATTAGAGACTAAACCCGCATAGCGTCATCGATTGGTTACCCCGGTTCGATATTAATAAAGACCCGGCGCGTTGACGCCGGGTATTGTTGTTAGTAATTGCCATCGATTGGCCGTTAGAACCTTACCGAGAACTGGGCCGCGATCAGGTCGTTATCGACTTCGTTGGCCTCTTCTTTCCAAACCGAATAGTTTACCATCAGCTTACAGCGGTGCGGTTCGGCGAAGTGGACGTTTACGCCGCCGGTGATAACGGTTTGCCTGTCGTCGGGGGCGTGCCGGTCCGGGTTGTATATCTCGTATCGGGCCAAAGGTTCTATGGTGTGAAGCCAGGGCAAGGGCGTGCGCTGTTTGTAGCTCCCCTGGACGTAGAAACCGTCGCTTTCGAGCTTGTAGGGGAAACCCGGCACCGGTTCGGTGTCGGTCGAACCAAGCATATATTCGCCCTGCACCGAGAACCGGGGTTTATCGAGGGCGACGGCGCCGCCGTACAGGAACCGGTCGCCGATATTAGCGGGGTCGTCGTTGATGCTGACCTTGCCGTAGTAGAAGTACCCTTCGGTCTTAAGGCCGTCGAGGAAGTCGAGAGGCAGGGGATTGACCGAGACGCGGGCGGCAAGGTCCTTACAGTTATTATCGTCCCGTCTGTTGACGCCGGTGCCGTTGACGACGGCCGTCCCGACCCGGAGGTAGAACGGCGAGTTTTTGGGGCGATAAGCTACTTCGGCCATTACGCCGATGTCACGGGCCGGCGGCGCAGGCGCGACGCGGGTCGAGATGAGCGACCGGTCTATACAGAGTATCTTAGAGGTCGATTGGTTGGTCTCCAGCCCGAAAGGTACCAGAAACTGGCCGACCTTGAATTCCGTGTAGGGGACGGCTTTGAACGTCCCGTACGCGTCGATTAAAACGTCCGGGCTGTTGAGGTAAGCCAGGATAAAGTAGCCGCCGTATTTAAACACGTCGCCGTAAACTATCGGCGCCACCGCCCGAATCGAAAACGAGCCCGGCTCGACGTCATCCAAGCTATAATCGTACCGGCCGATACAGTAACCGGCGACGTTGACGGTCCCGTAGTCCGAGTGGACGACTTCGATGTCGGCCGAAACGGGAACCGCGGCGTAAAGGGCTACGGCGTATATCACCAACGTGCTTTTTCGCACACTGACCTTCCGGCGAACGTGAGGTGATAGGGTTCTTATATCGATACCATAAATATCGTTTTATGGCAATAGAGAACTGATTAGGTTCACTTTCCCGAATACGGTACTTCCCGCCGGTTAGCCGAGTAGAAACGTGAGTAGGCCGATTAAGAACCCGAATCCGGCGGTCGTTAAGCCGAAGATAAGCGACCATTTTACGGTGACGAGACCCGGTTCTAGGTTCCAGGCTTTCCCTTTTAACGGTAGCGTAACCGAATACCACGAGAAATAAATTACCAAACAGGTCCAGGTGAGTATAAAAATCGAAAAGCCGAATATAGTCGGGAGTCCCACCAAAAAGAAGGCTGCGGTACCGGTTTCACCTGACGGGTTCAACGATTCGATGACGTATACGAAGTTCGTAAAAACTAAGACCGTGGCGGCGTACACCAATAACATTTGGACCGCCCGGGCTACGTGATGACGCATAAACCCCTCCCGGGCGAAGACGAAGGGGAGCGCGAAGGGTATCCCGATGCCGGAATAGCATAATAGCGCGATTAACCGACGCAGGGGCGTGGTCTCGGATTTAATGAAGTCAACTGTTTTCTTTTTTCGGGCCAAATCGGTCGGTGGTCGGTCTCTTTGGCCAGTGGGATTCCGTCAGTAGTGGGAAGAGGTGTTGGCGGCCGAAATGCAAACGTTTACGTTAAAAATAGCCCAGGTCTTCAAGCCTTTTACGCCTGGCCGGGTCGACGTTGACCCGGCGACCGTCGGCTAATCCCTCGGCTTCTTCGGCGGTTAAAGCGGTCCATTCGTCGAGAATCGATTCGTATCGTTTAAAAACCTCCGGGTCAGGGTCCATTACCTCGTCTTCCGGGCCCGTAATTTTCCGGACGTCGAACATCCGATACCTGTACGGGGAGTCGCCGGTCCTGCTTACGGTGTACGGCGCTATGTGCACTGACTTCATATCAGGCGCGAACTTCGTCTGGTCGTAGAAGATAGGCCGGGGTTTATTACTTTGCTTTTCGGCCTCACGCACGAGTGCGAGAATGCCGGTTCCCGACGTCTCACCGGCTTCATCAACGTTAGCGTATGCCATTACCGTGGGGGCGATATCCAATAACGAGACGGGGATATCGGAAGTGCCCGGTTCTATACCGGCGCCCCTTATTATCAACGGGATGGCCATTACCTCGTTAAAATGGGTTTTCGCGTGTCCGTATTTACCGTGCTCGAAGAACTCTTCGCCGTGGTCGGCGGTGATGATTATCAGGGTATTATCCGTCAGGTTTCTTTCTCTTATACTTCCGAATACGTCTTTCAGGCGGTAATCCAGGTATTCCACCTCGGCTTTATATAGGGCGACCGCTAAATCTTTATCGTCGATTTTTACTTTGTCGGAGGAGCCGAGGGTCTTGGTACGCCCGAATCGCATCGCTTTTTCGACGAACGAATCGTCTCCTTCTACGTATCCCTCGGGCGGTATCAAGGGCGAATGGGGGTCGAGATAGTGAACCCAAATGAAAAACGGTCTGTCCCTCTTCGCCTCAAGGCGTTCGCATAGAGTATCTGTAGCCCAATCTGTAGTGTTGTCTTTCGCGGCCAGGATATATTTCTCTCGTATCCTTTTTAACAACTGATAAACGGTCGTTCTACTTATAACTCGGAGCGGACGTATGTCGGCGACTTCCACGTACGTATCGAACCCGCGGCCGAAACCGAGTTTGCCGTAAAGGATAGAATTGGCCACGTACGCTTCGGTGTCGTATCCGAGGTCGGCGAAGCGTTCGGCCAGCATAGGTATCTCGTCCGGTCCTCTGCGGTCGATGTCGGTGCCGTGAACCGACGGGTAACGGGACGAAAGCATGGTGTACATCGCCGGGACGGTCCAGGGGCTGTTGGTGTGCGCGTTGGAGAACACGAAAGAGCGTCCGGCGAACTCTTCGACGTTGGGGGTTTCGGCCTTGGCGTTCTCGTAACATGATAAATGGTCGCGTCGGAGAGCGTCTATCGTTATGATTAGGACGTTCGGCGCGTCCGGGGGAGGGGCAGGTTTCGTCCGGAACAACGTACCGCCGGGGAAAAGCCCGAGGGCGACGACCGCCGCGCTTACCGCGAGAACCGTTATACCCGCGTACTTCAGGTTGTAGCGGGCGGCGGTTTTGCGGATGTAAAAGCCTAATAACGTGAAGATCGCCGCCAGTAAGGGGATGGCCGCGCAAAACAGCGCGTTCGCGATAATGCTTTTCTTGTCGAAGAAGTTGGGTAATTCCGCGATATTGACCGGCACCGCGACGAGGAACACGACCAGGGCCGAAACCGACGCTCCGAAAATAAAGGGCAGGGGCAGACGGGTGAACGGCGCCGGTCGTTTGGCGGTCAACCGTACCACTACGATAAATGCGGTTAATACCGCGGAAGAAAGCAATATGAATACCGTGTTGGCGACGACGTTCTGAGAAAAATAGTTCAGCCCGTCGCCGACACCGTTGATTTGGAAGGGTAGAAAAAAAGCGTTAAAGACGGTGTCGAGTAGAGCCGTCGATAATCCGAGTAGGTAGGTTACGAACGCCCACGATATTAGTTTGCTTAACCGTTCGCTGACCGTCATTTCTCCGTATCCTCGAATCCGTCGACGCGGCGGTTTATTTCAACACGATATTCAACAGCTTATCGGGAACCAGGACTTTCTTGACGATGTCTTTGCCTTCAAGGTACCCGGCGACCTTAGGGTCGTCGGCCGCGGCGGAGAAGACGTCGTCTTCGCCGGAGCCGGTCGGCATCTCCACCCGGCCCCGGACCTTCCCGTTTACCTGGACCACTACGGTAACCGTCTCCTCGACCACGGCGTCCGCGTCGTATTCCTCCCACGGCTCACTTAACACGCTCGTCTCGTGTCCCGCCCGGTGCCAGAGTTCCTCGGCCAGGTGGGGCGCGAACGGCGCCAGCATCTTTATCAGGTGGTAAAGCGCGTACCCGAAGGCCGGGGCGCCCTTATCCTCGAACGAGTACAGCTCGTTCACCAGCTCCCTTATGAACGCGATGCACGTGTTGAAGTGGAGCCGTTCCAGGTCCTCGGTTACCCTTTTCAGGGTTCGATGGGTTATCGAGTACAGAGTCGAACCCATTTCTGACAAGGCGGCGGTATCTATATCGCCGTTTGTTTTATCGTCGTTCTCGGCGACGAGACGGAAGACCCGTGCCAGGAACCGCCTGGCGCCGCCGACGCCCTCCTCTGTCCACTCCATGTCTTTCCCCGGAGGACCGGCGAAGAGGATGAAGAGCCTGGCCACGTCGGCGCCGTTCTCCTCGATGAAAGGGCCGGCGGCGACCGCGTTGCCCTTGGACTTGCTCATCACCTCTACCGACGTGGAACCGTCTGGGTATTTCACGCGGGCCTTGACCATCCCCTGGTTGAAGAGACGGGGGAACGGTTCGGTCGCCGCGAGCAAGCCCAGGTCGGCGAAGAACTTCTGGAAGAAGCGAGAGTAGAGCAGGTGGCTGACGGCGTGTTCGTCGCCGCCTATGTACTGGTCCACCGGCATCCAGAGGTCGGCCAACGCCGGGTCCCAGGCGGCAGTACCGTTCCGCGCGTCGCAGTATCGGAGGAAGTACCAGGAGCTGTCGACGTACGTGTCCATCGTGTCCGGGTCCCTCTCGGCGGGCCCGCCGCATTTCGGGCAGTCGGTCTTTATCCAGTCCCTGGCCGACGCCAGGGGCGAACGCTCGCCCGGCGTAAAGTCCACTTCTTCCTCCGGCGGCAGCAGGACCGGCAGCTCATCCTCGGGGACAGGGACGAGCCCGCACTTCTCGCAGTGGATTATCGGTATCGACGCGCCCCAGTATCGCTGGCGGCTTATCAGCCAGTCGTGCAGGTGATAGTTCACGTCCGGACGGCCCCAGCCCTCTTTCGGGGCGTCCTCAGCCATCTTCGCGATACCTTCCTCGCTGGTCATCCCGGAGTATTTGCCCGAGTTCTCCATTACGCCGTACTCGACGAACGCGTCCTCCATCTCATCCGGGTCCGGCAGTTCGCCGTCGGCGGGACGTATGACCGGAATTATAGGGATGCCGTACTTCTTCGCGAAGGCGAAGTCCCTGGTGTCGTGACCCGGGACGCTCATAACTGCGCCTTCGCCGTAATGGGCGAGTACGAAGTCGGCTATCCAGATGGGAATTCGTTCGCCGTTGACCGGGTTCACCGCGTACTTGCCCGTAAAACGGCCCTCTTTCTCCGCCTCGGCGGAAGCCCGGTCAATCTCCTTGCGAGCTATTACAATCTTGCACCATTCGTGTATCTCGCCCTCGTCCGGGTTGTCGCCGATTAAAGTACCTACAAGCGGGTGTTCGGGCGCCAGCGCCATAAAGGTCACGCCGAACAGGGTGTCGGGATGGGTGGTGAATATGTCGAAGCCGCCGTCGCCGTCTGCGATGTCGAAGTGGACAGTGAGGCCCTCGCTCCTGCCAATCCAGTTTCGCTGCATCGTCAGGACGTGCTCGGGCCACGAGCCCTCCAGCAACCCTATATCCTCAAGCAAACGGTCCGCCATCGCGGTTATCTTGAAATACCACTGGTCGAGATGTCGCCGCTCCACTTCCGCGCCGCAGCGGTAGCACTTGCCTTCGTCGACTTGCTCGTTGGCCAGAACCGTCGCGCAGTCCGGGCAGTAGTTTACCGGCCCCCGGTCCCGGTACGCCAGGCCGTGTTCGAAGAGCTTGAGGAAAATCCACTGGGTCCAGCGGTAGTAGTCGGGTCGGGAGACGGCGAACTCCCTGTCCCAGTCATACGAGAAACCGCCCAGTTTTAGCGTTTCTCTGGAGACGGCAATATTGTCCTCGGTCCAACGGGAAGGCGACTCGCCCCGTTGAATCGCCGCGTTCTCTGCAGGCAGACCGAAGCTGTCCCATCCGATCGGGTGGAGTACCTCGTAACCCCGCATCTTCTTATAGAGCGCGACCGTGTCCCCGACGAAGTAGTTCTTCATGTGGCCGACGTGTAAGTCGCCCGACGGGTACGGGTACATCTCAAGGATGTAGAACTTGGGTTTCTCCGAGTCATCGCTGGCCCGGTGGAGACCCAGCTCGTCCCAGTACTTCCGCCACTTGGGTTCCAGTTCGCCCGGAACGTATTTCAGTTCACCTTTGGGGTTCTCATTCACGGCTTCGTTACCCCCATGAAAATCGTTTCCTAATTAACTTGACGCTTAACCGTAAGCGTCCTTATACTAGTTTATATGAACGACCTAAAGAGTAAAGAAAAACTTAAACTCGTCGACGCGGTTTATTTAGTCGCCGTCGCCGTTATCCTGTTTGCGTTCTTCGCGCCCTGGTACGCGGGCTGTTCGGGACACGACATAGCTTCGGCGGGAAACCACGAGTTCTTTTTCGTGCCTGTCCTTCCCCTGGCGGCGGCGATAGTCCTCTTGTTCGGGCTGCGGCTCCTTTCCCTCGCCTTGACCGTACTCGGAATTTTTTCGCTGGTGTCCGTCTTCTTCCGATTTGTCCCCGAAGGCGTTGCTGACCTCCAATGGGGTTTCTGGCTAACCGCCGGCGCGTACGTAGTCGGCCTTGTGTCGTCGGCCATCGGCGCGGCCCAATATTTAAAACCTCTGCGGCGCCGTTGACGAAACGTAATATTATAAGAAGCGGGCCTCCTCGGGCCCGCTGTTTTTTAAGCATACCTCGGTAAGCGGGCCTATCGGTCCGGAAGAAGGAGTACGAGTAAGTCTATATTAAGCCCCGTTACCGTCATTAGTGCTAATTTATATCATTAAGGGTATTAGATGTCAAGGAATAAAGGGCTTTGGGGGTACGGAAGGAGGGTAGTGACCCGGCGGGATAAAAACGAACGAGCGGACTTGCAATTATACCTGATTAATGTTATTATATATACGGCGATGGGATGATCAGGCGAAGTGATGAGTAAACGGGGGATAAATGTATAAAATATCTATAGCTTTGGGGGCCGTTGCAATAACGGTTTTAACCGGGTGCGGAACCAGCATTACCGTACCCGACGGTTCGCCCTATTTCCCGCTGACGGTCGGGAATACGTGGGAGTACGACGGACCGGGCGACGACCTTTCGTGGACCGTGACCGGATACGCCGAACACGACTGCGGAGCCGCGCTGTGGTCGGTTTCGGCCGTTTCGGGGGACAAGGAGTATACGTTTTATTGGCGGGCCACCGACGACGGGCTTTACGATTATATCGATACGTGAAGCGAAGGACTTCAGGAACTGAAGTTCCCTATGGGCGTCGGCGATGAGTGGCAGGGGTTGTACTATTACGAGTGCGTTGAAGTGGGAAGCGTAACGGTCCCGGCCGGTACGTTCGACGGGTGTTATAAGATCGAAGCCAGAGACGCCGGTGGCAATCACGTATCCACCAGTTGGTTCAAGCCGGGCGTCGGGTTCGTCAAGTACTTCGGCGCGTACGAGCTTCGTAGTTACACGCTGAACTGACCTTCGCTTTCCCGGTACCGAAATCGGACACGGATACCGCAGAGGGTGTAGTAAAATCGACGCGGGCACGCTTTCGGCCATGGATGCCGGGTTTCCGGCCGTTGCCCGAAAGCGAAAACCCTTGACTTTCCTATCCTTTTATGATAAATAGCACGTTCATTACGCTTGAACGAAAGGTGGATTTTCGTGTACGCGGTAGTTCGGACAGGCGGAAAAGAATATAAAGTCAGCGTGGGCGACGTTCTCGAGGTCGAGAAGTTGGACGCCGAAGCCGGCGCGACCGTCGAGCTTGGCGAAATATTGTTGGCCTCAGACGGGAAGGAAGTCCACGTCGGCCGGCCGCTTGTAGAAGGCGCGTCGGTTAGCGCCGAAGTGCTCGAGCAGACGAGGGCGCCCAAGGTGGTAGTCTTCAAGATGAAACGGCGCAAGAAGTATCGCCGGAAACGCGGGCACCGCCAGCATTTATCCGTCTTGAAAATAACCGGTATCGAGCTGCCGAAGGCTGAAAAAGCTAAGAAGGCGGAAGTGAAAGAGGAAAAACCGGCGGAAACGAAAACGAAGGAAGCCGCTGAAAAGAAGGAACCTGCGGCGAAAAAACCGGCGAAAGCGAAAGCTGAAAAACCGAAGACGAAAAAGACCGAGAAGAAAAAAACCGAGGCTAAGGAGAAAAAGGCGAAGGCCGGACCGAAAAAGGATAGAACTAAGAAGGCCGAAGCCAAGGAAAAAGGCAAGGCTGCCGAGAAAAAAGCCGCCAAAGGGACTAAGAAGAAGAAAGAGGGTAAGACCGATAAATAATCGGGGGGCACTATGGCACACAAGAAATCAGGGGGAAGCTCGCGAAACGGCCGGGACAGCCGTGGCCAGCGGATGGGTTTGAAGGCGTCCGGCGGCCAGCCCGTGACGGCCGGCTCGATTATAGTACGTCAATACGGTACCGATTTTTTCCCCGGCGACAACGTCGGGATGGGTAAAGACCATACGATTTTCGCGAAAGTATCCGGCCGTGTTCAGTACGCTAGGAGACGGAACCGCCGGTTGGTCAACGTGATACCTGAGGCGTAAGCCCGTCGCGAACGGGCCGGTAGCGCCGACCCAGCGGGTGCCGAGTTATCTAATGCCGCGGCGGCCCGGTGGGGTTTTTGCTTTGTTCGTAGATGAGATAAAACTGCACGTGTACGCCGGCGACGGCGGAAACGGCTGCATCAGCTTCCGCCGGGAGAAATATGTTCCCCGCGGCGGCCCCGACGGCGGAGACGGCGGTGGCGGTGGCGACGTAGTAGTCGTATGCGACGGGCGCCGGCGGACTCTGTCCCACCTCAGCCACGTGAACGAAGTGAAAGCCGGTCGCGGCGGCGACGGTTCCGGCAGGAAGAAGCGCGGCGCCCGGGGCAGGGATGTCGTCGTTTCCGTCCCGCCCGGGTCGATTATCAGAAGTTCCGAAACCGGCCGGTTAATCGGCGAAGTGCTTGAGCCGGGCGATAGGTTGGTAATAGCGAGGGGCGGAAGAGGTGGCGAAGGAAACGTCCGTTTCGCCACGGCTCAGGACCAGGCGCCCCGATACGCGACGCCCGGAAGACCCGGCGAAATGCTCCTCGTTCAAATAGAACTTAAACTCCTTGCCGACGTTGCGCTGGTGGGTTACCCGAACGCCGGGAAGTCGTCTCTTTTAGCCGCGATGTCGGGCGCTAAACCCAGGGTGGCCGATTACCCTTTTACGACTCTAGCGCCCCAGTTGGGTGTCGTAAGGGTGAGCCCGGCGGAAGAGTTTACGTTGGTCGAGGTGCCGGGGCTAATCGAGGGAGCTCATGAAGGGCGGGGGCTCGGCCACGATTTCCTGCGGCATATCGAGAGGGCTATGGTCGTCGCGCTGGTAATTGACGCGGCGGCCGAGGTTCCAGACCCGGCGGGTGCGTATAATACGGTTGTGGGCGAGCTCGCGAAGCACAACGTCGACCTGGTTGAGCGGATAGCGGTAACCGTCGCGAACAAGATGGACCTGCCCGGCGCCGAAGAAGGCGTTTCCGAACTGGAGGGTGTGTCGGTTACGAGGGTTATGGCCGTGTCGGCGGCGACGCGGGAAGGGTTGGACAAACTGACCGAGTTGGTTTATAATAAATTGGAATGACGGCGCGAGTTTCGGGTTATAACAACGACGTATCACTGGGCGGGGTCGTCTATCACGTTCAGACCGAGCGCATGGGCGAGCGCATTATAACGCTCATCTTCTAGGACGGTGCCGTTGTCGCCCGGGGGACGCAGGACATAAAGTCGCACATACGTAACGCTCCGCCGGAGGTCGTCCAGGGCATTATGAAGGAACAGCACAGGGTGATGATGGATAAGCTTAAAAACGGCGAGCTGGTCCCGTTGCCGGAGAAGGAGCGCGAGAAGATCGAAAGGGAGGAAGCCGACCTAATCGCCAGGTTCCTGACCGACTGGGCGGAAGAGGAGTAGGGTATAGATAGCGTCGGAAAAAGACAAACAAGTAGATAGCGTAGAGTAATACGGCGGGTTGTCCCTGCCGTTTTTTACTATTTCTCGATAGTTGTAACATTCTATGGTAAATTCCTACTATATCCTTGACTAAATACTTTGGTAATTCGTAATAAAATATACGAAACGGCGGGAGGTTTTTATATGAGGTGTTTACTTCCATTAACGGCCGCCGGTGTGTTCCTGGCGGTTTCCGCTTTCGCCGCAGGCGACGTCGTGATACCTAACGGCGACTTCGAGGATTACTCGGGCGGTCAGTTCAACGATTGGGCCGCCGTAGGCATTACGGGTGGTGACCCTATACTTGAGGAGTTCGATACCTGGGACGGCTACGGCGCGTTCTACGCCGACGAGGCGAGCGCCGGGGACCATTACCTGTACTTGGATATTGACCCCGAAGAAAGCGAACTCGTTAACAAAGAGACCTACTTACTGACGGCCAAGGTAAAAGCGAGGGGCGTCGCGGGGACGGGCGGCGCCGGCGTTCGGGTTTCGTGGCCGCCTTATACCGACGCCCAAACGGTAACGAGTAACCTTTTGACGGGGACCAGAGAATGGACTCTCGTTCAGATACCGTTCAGGGCCGGTGAACTGGATTACTACGAGGAAGATTACAGGATATCTGTCGGTCTTTTCGGCGCTTCCGGCGAAGCCTGGTTTGACGACGTGCGGATAATTAGGATAAACGGCCTTTTGAAGAACCCTGACCTCGAGAGGGGCGTGGAAGTCGTTCCGACCGGCTGGTCGCCTTCCGACTGGACGACGGGGGCCGGTAACGCCGCGTACGAGGTCGGCGGCCCCCTGACCGGCACGAGGTCCCTGGAGGTAACGGCGGCCGGCGGGAATAACTACAAGTACCAGAGTTTCGACGTTAAAGCTTACGACCAGGAGGGGTACTTAAAGTCTTTCCACGATTTCGTACTTTCCGCCTACGTGAAGGCGGATAGCCTTTCGGGGGACGGGGTTTACCTGCGGGTGAATAAAGTCGGGACCATCGAAAACCACGACAGCGATAAGATATCGGGCACGAAGGACTGGACGCCCGTGAGCGTGTTTTTCACGCCCGAATTCGATTACGATTACGAAACCCGCCTGGTCGTAAACGGTTCCGGAACGGCGTACTTTGACCGTGTAAGACTCGATAGACTGGTGGTAAGCGACGCCGGTTTCGACCTAGGGGAATTACAGGACGTCTTTGGTGAAATACCTACCGAAGGTGCCGTCCCGTGGTGGAAGTACGCTGGGATCGGGAACGTAGTACAGATAGAAATGGAGGACCGTAATAAATTCGTTAAACTATATTATAACGATCCCTCTCATCCTCCGAAGGCTTACCAGACGGTTGAACTACTGAAGGGATGCGACTACCGTATAACCTGGCGGGGTCGTGCCGCTGTCGGCGCGGGTGCGTACGTAGCCGTTAAAGTCGGGGACGAAGAACTGTATAGGCGCGGTTTCTCGACGGGTCCGTCGTTCGAGGAGTTCGAGGACTTCTTCTACGTTCCGCCCGAAGATATTGGGAACTCGGATTCGATAGAGGCGGAGGTTACAGTATCCTTGACGTACGACGATAATACGGCTTCGTTCGACGACGTCTTCATAGAAAAGGTCTCGGAGAGGCAGGACGTCAACCCGGTAACGGTGATACCCCAGCCCCAGGCTGTCATCGACTTAGGGTTCGATACGAAACCTATTAAGACGGACGTACAGTCGGGCGCTAATTGGAAAATCTACGTGACGGGCGGCGTAACGCCGCCGCCTCCCGGGACCTGGGGCGACATAGCGAAGCGTTTGAGCGACGATTTGGAGTCCGAGTTCGACATCGGTCAGCTAACTTGGTCGAATTTGACGGGCCAGGTACTGCGTCCGGCCATCGTCATCGGGGACGCAGACGGGGCCAACCAGTACTTCCTCGATCTCATAGACGACCTCGGCGGCGTGAGCGATTACGTTACGGGCAACGACGAGGGCTACGAGATATTCATCGATCGGGACCTTATCGTCATCGCTGCGTCGGAGGAGGCCGGTGCGTTTTATGGGACCCAGACGTTGCTCCATTATCTGAAAGAAGTCCCGAACAGGAGCTATTACCCCGACCATGACGATGACCGGGCGGCTTACGTACCCTGCGGGCACGTATACGACTGGCCGGACATGCCGTTGCGCGGGACGATGGCGCAGATATTCGAGCAGGTCGAAGTCACAACCGAGGACGATAACGGGAAGCTTAACCTGGAATATTGGGCGATGTATCAAGATTGGATACGTTTCCTGGCCAGTATGAAGGTGAACGCGTTACTTATAGTGGGCGAATACCCGACTCTGGGTATAAATCCGTCTACGGAAGAGCCGTATATATCGTCAAGGCCGGCGGGTTTCCCCCCGGAATATGGCGACCCGCAGGAATTAGATATAGAGAACTACGAGGCTTACCGCTGGCTCTTCGACGAGTGCCGCAAAAACTTCATCGAGCCGATACCCCACTTCGGGCCGATGGGCACGGCCCCGGGCGGTTTCCTGGCGTATTGCCCCCACGGAGCCGAGGGGCGTTTCATAGGTAAAATCGGTGTTGTGAGTACTCCGGACACGCCGGACCCGAAACCGCCGGAGGAGATGAACCTGAGTGACGGTCAGTGGCACCCGGTCAACAATAAGTGGGTTATAAAGAGAAAGGACGCCGACGAGTTCGGTTCGCCCGACGCTTACTTCAAGGTCGAGAAGTACGTCAACGAAGAATGGGTAGACGCGACTGGTTTGCCGTGGTACGACGAAGAGGGTTCGGCCGATTATACGTATGAGTACGTGGACGTCTGGTTCAACAATTACGACAAGTCGTACCATCTGGAATCGACGAAATGGCACGATTTAGACACTATCGATGGCAACCGGAATTTCCGTATCAAAGCCCGAGACTTCCACGGCCTAGTGCGCGTGTTCTACACCCACGTCTTTTACGAGGAATCTAGTAAGCGCCAGAGTTACTGCCCGTTGGACCCGGACGTTATAGACCTGTACGAGGACACGATAGACGAAATTTTCGACTACCTGAACCCGATTGAGTACTTCGGTATGAACCATTGCGAGGTGTGGCGAATGCACACCTGCGCGAAGTGTTACGATGCGCCCGGGACGTTAGTCGGCGGTAAAGGGGTAACGGCCTGCGGTAAGCTGTTGGGGGATGACGTAGACCGTTACTACGACGCGATAACTGCGGCCGCCGTTGAGCACCAGGGTGGGCTCATCCCGGATATGCTCATCTGGGCCGATTGCTTCAGTTGGACGAGTAACGCGATATCGTTTGGTCTCTACGAGTACCAGAAGAATGAATACCGGAATAAGTACGGGTACCCGTCGAGCGAGACCGTAGGGTTGAACGAGATAGGCGTGGACTCTTGTCGGTGGCTGTTGCAAGACCACCCGAAGCTGGTGATGCAT